>Ga0075470_10000553_pt1 | contig 12088 bp, 12 predicted proteins | sample DEB19_08_DNA_4_FD_71482 | JGI IMG/M metagenome (GOLD analysis project Ga0075470, IMG submission 71482) | Aqueous microbial communities from the Delaware River and Bay under freshwater to marine salinity gradient to study organic matter... | ecosystem: Environmental > Aquatic > Marine > Coastal ... | reverse complement strand
GGTCGGTGGCCACCGTGAAATCATCGAGAGGTTCGTCGACCTCGTCGTTGGTCTGCACAAGCAGGCCACCGTCGACGCTGCGGACGTTCACGCCCATGCTGTGGAACGGTGCGACAGCCTCGATCAGGCGGAGATTCTGCTTGGCGCAGAGGATGTCGAGCGCCCCTGCCGTGAACGACGGCGCAACGACGACCTCGGTGAACACCTCCGCAATGGCCGCGGCGGTGACCTCGTCCACTTCCCCGTTGACCGCGATGATCCCGCCGAACGCGCTCACCGGGTCCGCTGCATGCGCCTTCCTGTACGCGTCAGCGATGGTGGGCGCGAGCGCGACCCCGCACGCGTTCGCGTGCTTCACGATGACGGCGGCCGGTCGGTCGAACCGGCTGACCAGCTGCCATGCGGCCTCGGTGTCGAGGACGTTCAGGTACGACATCTCCTTGCCGTTCAGTTGCGTCGCAGAGTCCCACCAGCTCTCCGCGCCGGGGAGACGGTAGAGCGCGGCCTGCTGGTGCGGGTTCTCGCCGTACCGCAGCACCTCGGCGCGCTCGGCAACGATCGTGAGGATCGGCGGCAGGGTCGCGTCGATCCGGCGCGGGCTGTCGTCGGCCAGCCACGACGCGATCGCCGCGTCGTAGGCACTCGTGATGCGGAACGCCTTCTGCGCGAGCATCCGTCGTGCCTGCTCGCCGAACGTTCCGTCGCGCAGCATCTCCGTGACAGCCTCGTAATCGGCGGTGTCCACCACGACACCGACATGGGCGAAGTTCTTCGCGGCGGCGCGCACCATGGCAGGGCCACCGATGTCGATCAACTCGACACCCGGGTCCGAGTTGAACGGGTACAGGTTCACCACCACGAGGTCGATCCCCTCGATGCCGTGCTGTCTCATCTCCTCGAGGTGCTGTTGCTTGTCGCGGTCGGCGAGGATTCCCCCGTGGATGCTCGGGTGCAACGTGACGACACGGTGGTCCAGGATCGGCTCCAGTCCGGTCAGCTCCGCAACGTCGGTGACGGGGATGCCCGCATCAGCGATGATGCGCGCCGTGCCGCCACTGGAGAGAAGCGACCATCCCAGATCGTGCAGCGCCGACGCGAGGTCGACGATGCCGGTCTTGTCGTAGACGGAGAGAAGTGCGCGGGGCACTCAGCGCAGTCCGGCGACGATTTCGGCCATCAGTGAGCCGGCCTCGGTGGGGTTCTGCCCCACCTTCACGCCGGCATCGCGCAGTGCGTCCATCTTGCCCTGGGCAGTGCCCTTGCCGCCCGAGACGATGGCGCCAGCGTGGCCCATCTTCTTGCCCGCGGGCGCGGTGACGCCCGCGATGTACGCCGACATCGGCTTCGTGACGTTGGCCTTGATGAACTCGGCTGCCTCTTCCTCGGCCGAACCACCGATCTCGCCGATCATGATGATCGCGTGGGTCTCGGGGTCGTTCTGGAACTCCTTCAGGCAGTCGATGAACGACGTGCCGGGGACGGGGTCACCACCGATTCCCACACAGGTGGACACGCCGATGCCGCGCTGCTTCAGTTCGTAGAGAGCCTGGTACGTGAGGGTGCCGGAGCGCGACACGATGCCGACGTTCGGACCCGATGCCGACGGCGCCTGTGCGATCTCGCCGGCGGTGATGCCGATGTTGCACTTCCCGGGGCTGATGATGCCGGGGCAGTTCGGGCCGAGCAGGCGGACGTTCGGGTACTTGTTGACGAGCGTGTTGTACGTGCGCGCCTCGTCCTGTGCGGGGATGCCCTCGGTGATGCACACGATGAACGTGACACCGGCCTCGGCGGCCTCGAGGATCGCGGCCGATGCCGCCTTCGGCGGGACGGCGACGAACGATGCGGTCGCACCGGTTGCCTTCACCGCGTCGGCGACGGAGTCGAACACCGGGATGCCCTCGACGTCGGTGCCGCCCTTGCCGGGCGTGACGCCGGCGACGACCTGCGTGCCGTAGGTCTTGTTGCGCAGGCCGTGGTACTTGCCCTGGCCGCCGGTGAGTCCCTGGACGATCACCTTCGTGTTCTGGTCGACGAAAATTGCCATGGGTCCGTTCCTTACTTCGCGAGTGCCACTGCAGCCTGGGCTGCCTCGAGCATGGTGGGCTTGCTGGTGAGCTTCGATTCGGGGATGCCGGCGTTCGCGAGGATCTCACGACCCTGCTCGGCGTTGGTGCCGTCGAGACGGATCACGATCGGTGCACGCAGTTCGACGCGCTTCATCGCTTCCACGATGCCGTTCGCGACTTCCTCGCCGCGGGTGATGCCGCCGAAGATGTTGATGAAGATCGACTTGACCTTCTGGTCGCTGTTGATGACCTCGAGCGCACCGGCCATGAGGTCGGCGTTGGCGCCGCCGCCGATGTCGAGGAAGTTCGCGGCGGTGCCGCCCACCTGGTTGACCACGTCGAGCGTGCTCATGGCGAGTCCCGCGCCGTTCGCGATGATGCCGACGGTGCCGTCGAGGCCGATGTACTGCAGGCCCTTCTCGCGCGCGAGCTGCTCGCGGGCATCCAGTTCCACCGTTGCGGCGTACTCGGCCCACTCGGGGTGGCGGTAGTCGGCGTTGCCGTCGAGGCTGACCTTGGCGTCGAGTGCGTGCACCTCGCCGGTCGGCTTCAGGATGAGCGGGTTGATCTCCGCAAGGTCGCAGTCACCCTCGGTGAAGCAGCGGTAGAGCTTGACCAGGATGTCGGCGACGCCATCCTGGGCCTTCGCGGGGATGTTCGCCTTGACGGCGGCGGCCTTCGCGGCTGCGAGGTCGAGACCAACCGTCGGGTCGATGTGCTGCAGAAGGATCGCGGCGGGGTTCTTCGCGGCGACTTCCTCGATCTCGACGCCGCCCTCGGCGCTCAGCATCAACAGGTGCTTCTTCGCGGCGCGGTCGAGCGTGAACGATGCGTAGTACTCCTCGGCGATGTCGGATGCATGCTCCACCCACACGCGCTTCACCAGGTGACCCTTGATGTCCATCCCGATGATGTTCCCCGCGTGCGTGCGCACCTCGTCCGCGTTGTTGGCGAGCTTGATGCCGCCCGCCTTGCCGCGTCCTCCGACCTGCACCTGGGCCTTCACGACGACCGGGTAGCCGGCCTTCTCCGCGACCGCCACTGCCTCGTCAACGGTCACGGCGATGCCGCCGGCCGAGACGGGGATGTCGAAACGGGCGAAGTACTGCTTGCCCTGGTACTCAAAGAGATCCATCGATCTACTCCTTGCTGTCGAGTTCCTGCTCGAGCCACTGGCAGATGCCCTTCAACGAAGAGCCGGGCCCGAAGATGTTTGCGACCCCCTGCTCGCGCAGCTCGCGTGCGTCGGCATCGGGGATGACGCCCCCGCCGAACACCATGATGTCGGCCATGTCGCGCTTCGTCAGTTCCTCGATGACGCGGGGGAAGAGAGTGTTGTGCGCGCCCGACAACAGCGACAGCCCGACGGCGTCGGCGTCCTCCTGCAGTGCGGTCTCGGCGATCTGCTCCGGGGTCTGGTGGAGACCGGTGTAGATGACCTCGAAACCATGGTCGCGCAGGGCACGGGTGATGGTCTTGGCACCACGGTCATGACCATCAAGGCCAGGCTTGGCTACGACGACTCGGTACGTGCGCTTCACAGAAAGAAAACCTTACGCCGTGACCCCAACTCCGCACCAACCCGACCACAATGGGGGCATGCGTTCTCCCCGCCTGCGCAGCCCCCTTGCCCGAGCCGTCGTGCCGGTTCTCGGTGGAATCGCCTTTTTCGTCGTCTTCTTCGCCGGATTGTGGCTGGCCGCCACGGTCATCAACGACCGGGCCGACCCGGGGTCGAAGATCGCCAACAAGGTCTTCGAGGTGGGCAAGGTGAAGGACATCGCAAAGGCCGTCGCTGAGGGCGGACCGTTGCTGTTCCCCGACCTGAAGAGCGCCGACGGTGTCCGCTCGATCGTTCTCGACCACCAGGGAGCCGACCCGGCAACGGGTTGGCAGGTGTACTACGCCTACCCGGCCGACCGGGACGCGAACTGCCTGGTGACGCACATCGCGAAGACGAGCACCTACACGGACTGCGACAACCGCACGGTGAAGGTCACGGACCTCGCACTGCCGACGGACGTGCGGCCGGTGGTGGAGAACCGCACGACGCTCTCGATCGACCTCCGCGGCATCACGTCATCGTCGAACCCGTCGTCGACGACGACAACTCTCCCCTAGGCGGATGTGACTGCGTCAGCGAGACGCGCGGCGAATTCCTCAGTGTGGGCCGCAAGACGGCCGCGCTGCAGCGAAAGGCCACCGATGACCTCGCCGCCGGTGGAGAGAAGTTCTCGGGTGATGACGTCGAGCGACTTGCCCGGGTTCAGGGCGTAGGTGCAGAAGCCCGCAACCTTCTTGCCGGCCATCGAAGGAAGACCACGCAGGTTGTCGATGCCCCACGGCTTCTGGCCGACGACGAACAGGCCGTGCACCCACGTGCCGACGATGACGACATCGGCGTTCTGGATCGCGCCGTGGTCGGGATCATTCATGGGCGCGAACCCCGAGATCTGCCAGCCCTCCTGCTGAAGGTTGGCGGCGATGAGCTCGCCCGCCTTCCACGTGTTGCCGGTCAAACTCTCGATCAGGATCGCTGCCTTCATGGGACCCACACTATTCCCACCTGCCGCACGGGGCGACCGTCCGTGGTGCCCGACCGTCAGATCTTCTTGAGCGGGGCCCAGGCAAGGAGAAGGTGTTTGGTGCCCCTCTCACGGAAGCGCACGGTTGCCTCGGTCTTCTCCCCTTCACCGGAGATCGACAGGATCACGCCGTCACCGAAGATCGCGTGGGTGACGTCATCGCCGACACGAAGGTGCGAGTACTCCTCGGCGGACTTCGCCGGCGTGGGTGCCTTTTGTTCCCTGCGCGGCGCGCCGGCCCCGAACGTGCGACCGCTCGGTTCCTCGTCGCGGCGCCGGTACTCGGGCACGTCACGGTCGCGCCAGCTTCCGCTTCCCCCGAAAACCCTCGCGGAATCCGAGCCGGAATCGACGCTTCCCTGCCGGTCGAACAGTTCGGCGGGAACTTCCGCAAGGAAGCGTGACGGCGGGTTGTACTGGCTCTGGCCGTAGAGCATTCGCTGCCATGCGTGCGACACGTGGAGCTTCTCGCGCGCGCGGGTGATGCCCACGTACGCGAGACGGCGCTCCTCTTCCAGCTCGCGCGGGTCGAGCAATGCGCGGCTGTGCGGGAAGATGCCCTCCTCGCAGCCGATGAGGAACACCACCGGGTACTCGAGACCCTTGGCGGAGTGCAGGGTCATGAGGACCACCTGGTTCTCCGCGTCGAGATCGTCGGTGTCGGCCACGAGCGACACCTGCTCGATGAACTCGTCCACATCCGCGAACTCGGCGGCACGGCCGATGAGCTCGTTCAGGTTCTCGAGACGACCGTCGGCCTCGACCGTGCCCTCTTCCTGCAGTTCGGTGATGTAGCCGCTGGAATCCATTGCCACCTGCAGGATGGACGACGGCCCGTCCTCGAGCGACGCGTTCAGGTCGTCGATGAGCGCGAAGAACCTCGCGATCCCCTTGGCCGCGCCTCCCGAGACTCCCGCTTCCCCGCAGCGACGCATCGCCGCGGCGAACGAGATGTCGTTCTCCCGCGCGAAGACATCGATCTTGCCGAGGCTGGCGTCGCCCACGCCACGCTTCGGCACGTTGATGATGCGCTTGATGTTGATCTCGTCGACCGGGTTGACCGCCACGCGGAGGTACGCCATGGCGTCCTTCACTTCCTTGCGGTCGTAGAACTTGGTGCCGCCGACGACCTTGTACGGGATGCCGCGGCGCATGAACGATTCCTCGATGGTGCGACTCTGCGCGTTCGTGCGGTACATGACGGCGATGTCACCCCACGGCTTGCCCTGCTTCTCGTGGATGTCACGGGCGGTGTCGGCGACGAAACCGGCTTCGTCGTATTCGTCGTCGGCGTAGTACCGCACGATGTGGTCGCCCTGGCCGGCAGCGGTCCACAGGTTCTTCGGCCGGCGCTCGGCGTTCTGCGAGATCACGGCGTTTGCGGCCGTGAGAATGGTCTGGGTGCTGCGGTAGTTCTGGGCGAGGATCACCACGGTGACGTCCGGGAACGCGGTCTCGAACTGGTCGATGTTGCGCATGTCGGCACCGCGGAACTTGTAGATGCTCTGGTCGCTGTCACCCACGACGCACACGTTGTGGTGCTTGGCGCCGAGCATGAGGACGATGCGGTTCTGGGCGAGGTTGGTGTCCTGGTACTCGTCGATGAGGACGTGCTCGAAGCGCTCCTGGTACATGTTCAGCACGTTCGGGTGCTGCTCGAAGAGGTGCACGACATTGACCAGCAGGTCGTCGAAGTCCATGGCGCCGGCCTTCACCAGACGGGCCTGGTACTCGCGGTAGATGTCGGCGTACTTGCGGTCGGCGATGTGCTGTGCGCTGTCGGTCGCCTTGTTGACGCCGATCAGCTCGTTCTTCCAGAGGCTGATGCGTCCCTGCACTGACTGTGCGGGGAACTTGCGCGGGTCGAGACCCATGTCGCGTATGACGTACCCCACGAGGCGCTTCGAGTCCTGGCTGTCGTAGATCGTGAACGTCTTCGGGTACCCGATGAGGTCGGCGTGGGCGCGCAGGATGCGCACGCACGCCTTGTGAAAGGTGGTGACCCACATCTTGTTCGCCACCGGGCCGACGAGATCCTGCACGCGGTGGCGCATCTCGTCGGCGGCCTTGTTGGTGAACGTGATGGCGAGGATCTTCGTGGGGTGCACACCCTGCTTGATCAACCATGCGATGCGCTGCGTGAGGACGCGTGTCTTGCCGGAACCGGCACCCGCAACAACAAGAAGCGGCCCTCCAGGATGGAAGACCGCATCTTCTTGTTCGGGGTTCAGGGACGGGGATCCGTCTCCGGTGAACAGTTCGGGCTGGGACATGGTCCCGCCATCCTATGTGTGGCCTGTGTCTGGCCTTACTTGCGGGCGAGGATGCGCAACGGGATGTTGCGCGGTCCGCGCACCTGACCGGTGCTCCACGTGACTTCTTCCGTCGGGTTCAGTTCGAAGTCCGGGAATCGCTCGAGGAACACCTCGACTGCCACGTTGAGTTCCGCACGCGCCAGGTTCGAGCCGATGCAACGGTGGATGCCGAGACCGAATGCCGCGTGGCGGTTCTCGGTGCGGTCGATGTCCACCTCGTTCGCGTTCTCGAACTGTGCCTCGTCGCGGTTCGCGGCGGGGAACGGAAGGAGGACCCAGTCGTCCTGCTTCATCTCGACACCATGGAACTCGAGGTCTTCCTTCACGATGCGCGCCATGGTGACGGGCGCGTACGCACGGAGGAACTCCTCCACTGCCTGCGGGATCATTTCCTTGTTCTCCACCAGACGACGACGGTCGACAGGGTTCGATGCAAGGTGCCAGATGGACGAGCCGATGCCCGACCACGTGGTGTCGATGCCGGCAATCAGGATGAGAACGACGGTTCCGTGGACGTGCTGCGGGCTCAGCTTCTGGCCGTGCAGCTCCGCGTTCAGGAGGAACGTGATGAGGTCGTCCTTCGGGTTGTCAACATGATCGGCGATGTGCCTGTCGAGGTACTCGCTGAACTCCATGAACATCGCGAGGCGCTCTTCGTTGCGCTCGGCACCGATTGCCCCGAGGATCAGGTTGACCCAGTTGCGGAACTTGTCGGCGTCCTCGAGAGGGAGACCGAGCATCTCGGCGATGATCAGCACGGGGATGTGCTGGCTGTACTCGAGCGCGGCATCGACCGTGTCACGGTCGCCCATCTTGTCGATGAGCTCATTGCACATCTTGTACATCTTCGAGCGCAGCGGGTCGATCTGCTTCGGCGCGAAGGCCGGCAGCAGGAGACGACGCGCGTCAGCATGGAAGGGCGGGTCGCTCGAGATCGGCGGCACGGCACCCACGGGTGCGGGAATCGCATCGGGGTTCTGGCTGGGCTTCAGCTGCTGGACGACCGGGCCCTGGCTGGAGAAGTGGTCGGTGTCGTAGGCGATCTCGTGCACCAGCTCGTGCGTGAGCGGCAGCCACGTGCCGCCGTAACGGTCGGTGTGCGCGATCGGGCAACCCGATGCCTTCAGATTCGACCAGATCTCGTGGATGTTGTTGTTGTATTCCGGATCGCCGTGATCGAAATCGGTTGCCCAGTCGGTGACGGGGCCGTACACAGTTGTCATGATGTTTCTCCGTTGGGGGTTGACGGGGTCAGTCTTCGATGATGATCGCGAATTCGGGGCAGTTCGCAGCGGCAAGGCGGGCCTTGTCCTCGAGTCCTGCAGGCACGACGCCCTCGTTCAGTTCGAACGCGTTGCCGTAATCGTCAACGTCGAACAACTCGGGGGCCAACGCGTAGCAGCGGTTGTGGCCCTGGCACTTGGATGAATCAACGTGAACTCGCATGCGGTCAGAATAGAGGCTGGGCGTGAGAAAGTCACGGTCGAAATGTCTCACGGAGGGACGATGATCATCCTGTTGCCACCATCGGAGGGAAAGGCCGAGGGCGGCACCCCACGGACCGCCTGGAACCCCGGTTCGGGCCTGCTGGGCAAGGGTTTGGGTGCGATGAGGACGGACGTGGCACGAGCCCTCGCAGCCGTGAAAGGCGGCGACCAGAAGCTCCTCGGGGTCAAGGGGGACGTCCTCGAGCATGCCCGGGCTGCCAATCGGGCCCTTGTCGGTGGGCCCACCCTGCCGGCGTGGCAGCGCTACACCGGGGTCGTCTGGGACCACCTGGACCTCGCCTCGATGCCGGCGACCGCGCGCAGGACCGCGCTCGCTGCGATCTTCGTGCCGAGCGCCGTGATGGGACTCGTGCGGGCCGATGACCCGGTTCCCGGGTACAAGCTGAAGATGGGGGCATCGATCGCGCCCATCGGCAAGGTGTCACGGTTCTGGAAGGAAGCGCTCACCGCCGAGCTGCAGAAGTTGTCGGCAAGGCACGTGGTCGTCGACCTGCTCCCGCAGGAGCACGCGGGTGCGTTCGACTGGACCGCGATCGACAACGTCGTGCGCGTCGACCTCGTGTCGAAGAACGGCGGTGTCGTCGGCGGTCACAACGCAAAGGCGGCCAAGGGACTTCTCTCACGGCACATTCTCGACAACGTGAAGGTGTCGTCAGCCGATGCTTCGGCAATCAGGAAGGCGGTCTCGTCGTTCCGTCACGCCGAGTACGGGACCCGCGTCCGCCAGGCATAAGTTGTGTCGCAGCACAGGGGGTGCGCACCATGACGACTCGTGACCTTTTCGATCTCTCCGGCAAGACGGCCATCATCACAGGCGGCAGCCGCGGTCTCGGTCAGCAGATGGCCCTCGCGTTCGCGGACCACGGCGCGAACGTCGTCGTGGCGAGCCGCAAGCTGGAGAACTGCGAGGCAGTCGCGCAACAGGTGCGCGATCGCGGCGTGAAGGCAAAGGCGATCGCGTACCACGCGGCGTCGTGGGACGACGCCGACCGTCTTGCCGCCGAGTCGATCGCGGAGTTCGGTCACATCGACATCCTCGTGAACAACGCGGGGATGTCACCGCTGTACTCGTCCCTCGTGGACGTCACCGAGGATCTGTACGACAAGGTGCTCGGCGTCAACCTGAAGGGCCCGTTCCGCCTGTCGGCATTGATCGGCACGCACATCGTGCAGAGCGGCCGCTCCGGATCCATCATCAACGTGTCGTCGATCGCGAGCCGCCGCCCCTCACCGAACGAGGTGGTCTACGGCGCGGCGAAGGCAGCGATCAACAACCTGACCATCGGCCTGGCGCGCACCTTCGGACCGCACGTGCGCGTGAACTGCATAGTTCCGGGGCCGTTCCTGACCGACATCTCGAAGGCGTGGGACATGGAGCAGTTCACGAAGAGGGCGAAGGCCGCGTATTCGATGGAGCGCGGCGGCGAGCCGCACGAGATCGTCGGTGCCGCGCTGTACTTCGCGAGTGACGCGAGCAGCTACACGACCGGCGCGCTGCTGGACATCGACGGCGGACCGCGCTGACGCGCGGCTCTCCTACTTCAGCTTCTCGGAGAAGAACGACAGCACGCGCTGCACGCTCTCCTCGTCACGTTGTTCGGTGAGAACGCTGTGGTCCTTGGGGTCCTTCGACGGCAACTCGACCGCGATGAACGCATCGCCGATCAGCTCACGCAGTGACGAGAACCTGTCCCCCACCAACTTGTCCCCGGTGAACCTCAGACCGAGAACCTGGCACCCGTCCGCGGCCCGTTGTGCGACAACTGCGGCATCATCCGGGGAGAGATTGAGGTCTGCCGCGCGGTTCTTCCCGATTGCGAACGGCAACGACGGCTGGGACAGTACGGGCGCGATCATGATGTCGTCCACCATCATCCCGAGGGCGAAACCACCGCTGAAGCACATGCCGACGGCACCGACCCCCTTGCCACCGGTCTCGCCATGGAGCTTGCGGGCGAGCGCCCGCAGCCACGAGATGACCGGGGACGTGCGGTTGGTCGCAAGGTTGGTGAACTCCCTCGAGATGCACACCTTCAGCATCGATGACGCGAGATACCCGCCGCTGACGGCGCGACCCGGGGTTCCGACGAGATTCGGCATCGCGACCGTGAACCCGGCGGCAACCACGTCCTCGGCGAATCGGAGCACCGCAGGCGTGATGCCGGGGATCTCGTGCACGACGATGACGACAGGTCCCGAACCCTTTCGGTAGACCTCGCGGTTCAACCCGGCCGCCTCGAACGTGGACCGGGACCAGCTGTTGAGCAGCGAGTCACCACCGATCGTCACCTTGGTTGCCATGGTCACTTCCCCTTCAGTGCGGCGAGCGCCGCCTCGGCCAGACTCTCCGTGCCGAGTTTCATCGGCGTCGGGTCGAAGTCCTGGTTCCCCATCGCGCCCTTCAGGTAACGCGCGTACACACCCTCGCTGATGACGGCGAGACGGAAACTGGAGAACGCCTTGTAGTAGCCGATGTTCGACACGTCGCGGCCGGTGCGGCGCGCGTACCGCTCGACGAGATCGTCGTACGCGGGGAAACCGGCCAGGCCCGACGGGTCGTTCGCGCGGTTGATCGGCTGGCCTGGGTCCGTCCAGTAGATGCCGATGTACCCGAGATCGGCGAGCGGGTCACCGAGCGTGCACAGCTCCCAGTCGAGAACTGCGGCGACTCGTCCCTCGTTCACGTCGGTGAGCACGTTCCCGAAGCGGTAGTCACCGTGTGCGATGGACACGCCCTGCTGCACGGGGATGTTCTGCGAGAGGAGCCGGCTGACCTCCTCGATGGCGGGCAGTTCGCGCGTCTTCGAGTTCTCCCACTGCGTGGACCAGCGTTTCACCTGTCGTTCCACGTACCCCTCGCGCTTTGCGAGATCCCCGAGACCCACCGCGTCGATGTCGACGGCGTGAAGGTCGGCCAGGACGTCGACGAGGTGTTCGGATGCCCGGGTGCGGAGGTGCTGCGGAAGTTGGTCGCCCTTCTCGGGACTGTCGAGGACGACGCCGTCGACGAATGCCATCACGTAGAACGGCGCTCCGTTGACCGACTCGTCAGTGCAGAGGCCGAGGCACCGGGGCACCGGCACACCGGTGGAGCCGACCGCACTGATGATCCGGTGCTCGCGCGCCATGTCGTGCGCGGTGGCGAGGACATGCCCGAGCGGCGGGCGGCGCAGAACCATGCGCATCCCTCCGGAATCAGTCACGCGATAGGTGAGGTTGCTCCGTCCGCCTGCAATCAGGTCGTACGTGTACGGACCGGTCGCGTTCTCGACATTGGCGTCCAGCCACGCACCGACCCTGGCTTCATCAATGCCCTGCATGGGCAATGACGGTAGTGGGCGCTAGCCGGGCCTGACGACGCCGACGACCTTCCACCACCTGATCGGCGACACCTTCACGACATCGCCGTACTGGGGCGCGTGCACCATGGTGCCGCCACCGAGATAGATGCCGACGTGGTGGATCGGTGAGCCGGTGAAGATGAGGTCACCGGGCATGGCCATCGACTTCGGGATCTTCGGCAGTGCGTTGAACTGTGCCCTCGAGTTCCTCGGCAGCCCGACTCCCGCCTTTCCCCATGCGTAGGTGGTGAGGCCGGAGCAGTCGAATGC
>Ga0075470_10000549_pt1 | contig 12102 bp, 19 predicted proteins | sample DEB19_08_DNA_4_FD_71482 | JGI IMG/M metagenome (GOLD analysis project Ga0075470, IMG submission 71482) | Aqueous microbial communities from the Delaware River and Bay under freshwater to marine salinity gradient to study organic matter... | ecosystem: Environmental > Aquatic > Marine > Coastal ... | reverse complement strand
CACAGATCAATCCCACCAAAAGTTTATTCCATGTTGGAGTCTTTTACAATTTGAGATTTCAAATATTTTGGTGTAAACTTTACAATTTCTTCATTTCCATAAGGCCAACGGTCATCTTTTGATATAAACTTATAGTGAACCAAAGCATCTATATGCTCATCTAACATATCAAGAGTTACTTCGTCTATGTAATGTTTTATGTTTCCATCCAATTCTATTGTATTGAGATCTTTTGAATTTTTATATTCAGCAACACCTAGATCTGCAATTTTTGCGAGGTTTCCAAGAATCTCCATTGACTTGGCGCATTGAAAAAAAAGATCCTTTTTGACAGGATCTTCTTCTTTGCGAGCCAAGTTTCGAATTTCGTAAACTAGCTCCGGGATTTTCATTGTGACTCCTTACGTAAGTGTGAGGAGATACTTGGTTTGTTGAACCAAAGCAAGCATCTCATCCCTAATATTTAACAATGCTGTTTGGTCAGGTTTTATTTGTTTTGGAATATCATTTTTGAGATAATCTTCAAAAGAATCGAGAACAGAATTTATTCCAATTTTAAATGGTCCATTTAGTTTTAGTTCAGATATTTCTTTGATCTCTTGTTTTCCGTAAACTCCTATATAGGTTTCTGCAAACTGATCCAACAAGACATCTAATCCCTCATATGCCTTTCCTAACGCTTTATGTGCTGAATAGGATTGTGTGCCCCAGTGATGAAGGCGAAGTTCAATTTGAAAATTTAATATTTTTTGAATGCATTGCATGGTATAATATTTATTAGGTTAAATAATTGTATGAAAAGACCTACATTTACATCCTTGGAAGATACAATAAAGCAAGTACAAAGAAAGTATGCCAATCGTCCCAGTCCATTAGCAGCGCTACAGAATGAATCTGGTTTGATTCCCGTTCACGTTCCACAGCACATCAAACCAACACAAACAATAAAAGATGCTCTTTTAGGTTCCTTTAAACCGGCTAATGATTCATTTAAATTGTAATTTAAATAATAAATATTTGTATGATACGTGAAAAAATAGATGGAAATAAAATATATCTGTTTGTAAGACCGGAACCAAGAAAAAACCCAAATATTTTATTGCAAAGTTTAATTAAAAAAATAAAACAGTTCCAAAATATTCCTTTTGCAAATATTTTTGTTGACATTTTTCCTCTATATTTTTCTTCACTAATAGAGCTGTCCAATAAAAATGATTTAAAAGTAAAACAGGCATATGCAGATAAGACAAAGGCACTGGTAGAATTTTAATGGCAGAAACTCCTCAATCATTTAATGATAGAATTTCTCAGGAGCTAAACAGCCCATACAGTTATGGTGCTTCTCCATCTGTAACAAATTACCGGGATTCTCCGCTGAGAGAAGAAACATACTCCTCGTTGGAGAATAGTGACAAACAGTACGAACATTTTATATCACGGGTTTATGGATCATATGATAATTTTTTAAAACAATCAAAAATCTATGATCCAATGGACATTTTTGACCCCACAAGGGATTACCACATGGATGTTACGGTAATTTCAGAAGAAGCCGCTTTTAAGGCCGATCATCTCTCTGCTCAAGAGCTGATAATGGAAATGTTGAACGGAGTGTGTACCATTTGGTTTGTAAAGGTAACAGATGGACAAACAAGAAAACTTTCATGCACACTTCAAAGTTCGTATCTTCCCTCTCATGCAAAAAGATTGAGGGGAGAATTTTTTTCTCCTATGGCTGGTGACCGTTTAGGGGTTTGGGACATTAATGAACAAGCCTGGAAGTCATTTTACATGAGCACAGTTTTTAAAATGGTTAGAGATGACAGCACAGATCTCGAATAAATACATATAGAATGGCTCAAGAACAACAAGATCCAATACAACATTTGTATGCGGTGCTGTTTCGTGAGTCAAAAATAATTCTTTCAAATTATGAAAAATATTTGCAAGACAAAATCACATCGAAGGAATTGGCTCAAAAAATGCTAAATCTTCGTGATGCAATACAACGAATAGAATCACATAAAAAATAGTTGACACCGCAAAATAGTAACGCATAATACTGCCCATGATTGTCAACTACGAACCAAAACTAGATTATTCCGATGTATTGATTGTGCCATCCACCAGCACAGTAAAATCTAGAAAAGAAGTAACGTTGGAAGTTGAAACAACTTTTAAGTGTGGTACTTCTTGGCGCGGAACTCCCATTATGGTGGCAAACATGTCAACTGTAGCAACGTGGGAAATGGCAAAAGCTTTAGCTGAATACAAAATTGTGACATGCCTTAAAAAAGGTTCCGAGTATTATGTTAACTTTGTAAACACATATCCAGAAAAAGAAAAATATGTATCTTTGACTCTTGGTCTTGATGCAGAAAGTAAATTGTTTGTTGATACTGCATCGATCAATGATCCAACATTTGTTTGTGTAGATGTAGCAAACGGTTACATGACTGAATTTCATAATTTTACCAGAAAGGTTAGAGAAAAGTGGCCGAAGTCAATTTTGATTGCAGGGAATGTTGTAACCCCAGAGGGGGTCGAGGAATTATCACTAGTTGGCGTAGACCTCGTAAAAATTGGGATCGGATCGGGATCGATGTGCCTGACTCGCAGGATCGCGGGTGTGGGGTATCCTCAGCTATCCGCAGTGCTAGAGTGTGCAGCAATAGCCGAAGCATTAGGTATTGGGATCGTTGCTGACGGTGGTATCGTATATCCAGGAGATTTTGCAAAAGCTTATGTGGCGGGAGCGGCGTTTGTCATGGCCGGTGGGATGTTTGCCGGTCATGACGAATGCGGCGGTGAAATAAGACATGGGGAGCACGGAGAGCTCAAAATGTTGCATTATGGAATGAGCAGCAAAACTGCAAATGAAAAATACAACGGTGGGCTATCCGATTATAGAGCATCGGAGGGAAGAACCGTTGAAGTTCCGTACCGTGGACCTGTACGAAATACGATACAGGAAATTTTTGGTGGAGTTCGCTCGGCTTGTTCTTATGTTGGTGCTTTTAACTTGCCTGAGTTGTATTCACGGGGTAAACTAGTAAAAGTAAATCGCACAATCAACAACATTTTTGAGAATTACGAAATATGAATATCTTTGTTTTGGACAATGACGCCGCAACTTCAGCACGCATGATGTGTGATAAACACGTTGTCAAGATGATTCTTGAATCATGTCAGCTGCTTTCAACGGCACATCATGTATTGGATGGCGAAATACTAATTGTCAATACTGGCAAACGTAAGTATCAAACCAGTATTTGCACCAAGAAAAATATCTGCAAGGCAACGATGATAAATCACCCATGCACTATTTGGGCCCGATCTTCTCGTGACAATTATCTTTGGCTGTGGCGCCATGCATATGCCTTGTGCAAAGAATATACTCGTAGATACAATAAAGTTCATGCGATGGAATCTATGCTTATGCTTGAACTTTATGATCCTCCGACCAACATAGTCCGTGGCAAACTCACTCCATTTGCTCAAGCAATGCCTGAGCAATACAAAGATGCTAATGCAGTGGTTGCATACCGTAAGTATTATCTTGCTGAAAAGGTAAGATTTGCCAAATGGAAGTTTACTGAGGAGCCTAAGTGGTGGCAGGCGAAGACTTTTGTTGTTTTTGACGACGAGCCACTTCCGTTTTAAGAGCATTTGACAAATTTTCATAACGTTTTGCTATACCGGGACTTTCAGCGTTTTCTTTTTTGCTCTCTCTATATTCGTTGCTGTTCAAGTATTCATCTGCTGCGCCAACAAAATTTCCAGCATTTATTAATTCTAATGTTTTTTTAGATTTTCCCAGCATCCCTCTAAAATGTTCGGACATTACTTCATTTTGAAGTTCAGGCGTAAAGTTTTCAAAGTCGGGAACTAATTTTTTTACTTGTGGAATTCGAGCTTTTATGTCTCTTGCAAATAATGTTTCAACTTGTGGCATAGTCATGGAAGTTCTTCCCTCCAAAACATTTAAAACCCAATTTTTATCTGCTGCATGTTCTGCAGGAAAAACATCTTGAAATATTTTTTGTGAATCTTTAGTTATCATATGTCCATGTCCAATTGTTGGCAAACCCTTGCTATCCAAATATCTACTACGTATTTTTTTGTAATTGCCACCAGATTCATATTCTCGTATAACTTTACACATTCCATTTATATCACAATTAACTTGTGGGGTTTGAGATTGTTCAAAGATAAATGTTTTGAATGATTTCATTGGATTAATGCTTGCTATTAGGAAGATACTAAGTATAATAGTTCTTATCATTTTATAAAGGAAACACAATGAACGTAAAAGTATTTAGATTAAACTCAGGTGAAGAAATTTTAGCTCGTTACGAAATGACAGACACGCACATCAAGCTAAAGGATCCTGCTGTGCTAGTTCCAGTTGGTCAGGGACAAATTGGAATGATGCCTTGGATGATGTACACTAAAGCTGCCAAAGGTGTTGAAATTCCACTTTCTTTTATTGCATTTAGTATTGATCCCCTTGAGGAGCTCAAGGAACAATATGACAAGAGCCTGAATAAGGGTCTTGTGACCCCCAGCAATCTTCTTGGAGATGGTCCTCCGCTCAAGTTGACCACGTAATGAATGAACATACAAAATGTGATTGATAATTATTTGTCCATTGCCAAGCCGCTTTCTATGGCAATGGAAAGACAAAAAAAGCACATTTCATTGATTGTACACAAGCGCAAGATTATCGCGGTGGGTCAAAATATTTTTAAGACCCACCCCGATAGTCTGCGTTTGGGTTATAGGTGTGCTGAAATGCATTCTGAATTGGATGCTTTTAGAAAAATTCCAAAAACCCTTCGTGGGGAAAAGTTGATTCTTATTAATTTTAGATTTAACAGATTTGGTCATTTTAGAAATTCAAAGCCTTGTCCTGTATGCAAAAAGTGGTGTTCTGAAATATTTCACAAAATTTATTATACAGACGATAATGGTATGCAGAGGCTATAAATACTAGTGTCCTAGGATTTTATATGTCTAAAAAAGAATGTTGCTGTAATGTATGTCAATGGTGTGACCACGATCATTATAATATAAATTTTTATAGTCCTGGAAATCCAATATTTGATCGACCAGAATATGTTCAGGACCAGCAACCTAACTGGAATTCTTTTGGAACTGTGACCACAGAGTTGCCCAGTGTTGGTCATCCGATGACCAATTTTAATACAATATGGAGCAGATGTGCAAGCTCTGGAAATGCCTGTTGCACTCAACCCGCATTACCTGTTGCCAGAACCGTCAAGCCGAATGATGCGTTTGCAATAAACTACAATTTAAGAACAGAGCCTTTACTATTAGAACAAACATCTAAATTGTGGGGATCTGCATTTCTTTATGGTGATGTTCAACCATGCTGGTTTAATGGCTTGAACATGACTAATGTCTATGGGGATGATGAAGCGTTTTTTAACTTTACGTTTGAATTAAAAATAGAAAAAAAAGTAGAAAACACTTATCAAACTGTAGTCGATATAAAAAAAACTGGTCCAGGTCTGAACCTTAGACCACATCCAGATACTTGTAAATCCTTTAACGTAAACGATTCTGTAGAGTGGTTTTTGAGATCGGATTGCAGTGCCTTTTTTAAAGAATACGATCAAGATGGAAATCCGCTACCGTGTTATAGAGATTTTGCAAAAATGCCAAGAGGTCCTTGGCCATATAGGTTACAAAGAAAACTAACACCTGAACCGGGAAATACTCTCTGCTGTCAAAACTCTTATGGAGAACCGTACAGCGCCAGAGATGTATTGATTGCTCAAAAGTATGCTTATCTGGGAACAGATGCGCCTGACCTAAGTGGTGTGGTTGGTAGTATTGGTGAATTTAATGAACTGATTGAAGAAAATATATTGTGCTGTCCGCTTGTTCCAAGCACATGTGGGTTTGGAGACGACCCAAGTAATTGTTGTCAAGACTATCCGTATCACGATAAAAATCAACTGTGTACTCAATTAGATATTTCAAATGGAACTCCATATGGATGGGAGGACTGTCCGTCAGTATGCCCAAAACTTTCTAATTATTCTTCCGATCCATCTGAAATGAAGTTTTTTGGATGGATAAACAAATTTAACAGATATACAACACCAGAGTGGGATATTTTTGAAGGATTGACCTCGTCATCATCACCCACAGGCTTCAGTGGTTACACGGGAGCCGGAAGAAAACTAAGTTTGCATGTTATAGTACCAACTCCATTTTCTGATTTTTGTGATCCGGATGAAATCGGTACTCAAAATTTAAGTTTTGGAGAATGGTGTTTTGGCATGGATTATGAAGCACCAGAGGCAATAGCAGCTCTTGAAGCTGCTGGATATGTTTGGTCTAATGGCCGCGAAGATGATGGTGTATGGATTAATAAAACTCCCACAGAAGCCCTTAGAGTATTGTTTACTTTAGATCATGCAGATTTAGGACAAGGTAAAGTTTGGAGAGTATTCAGAGACTGGGATGTAACTGTTGATAAACTTGAAAAAGTTTTTTATACTGGGACAAATCAACAAATCTATGATGGCGATTCCCCAGAAGTTTCCTTTAGAATAACCATAAAGCAAAAAGTCGAAGAACTTCAATTTTCAAGCTTGGGATGTGATTGTCCATCTGGCTATATTATAGATGAAAATGGTAAGCTTTCTCCTAGAGAACAAGCATGCGATATTCATTACCAGACAAGTTATTTTGGTGTAGTTACCGAAGAACAAAGAGAACTTCCTTGCTGGCAATCTCATATTGATGGTCCAAATTCCGATAATATCGGAGGAAGGGTGTCTTTTTCTGAAAGAGGGCCGATAGCGATTCAAACAATACTGGAAACAGATAGCACGGGCTGTCAATTGTGCAATAGCCGAGCTACTGGGGGTCCAGTAGACTGTGACAATAAATTTGGATCTCGAATGACGCCGCCCTCTGGGTCAGTAAATGCAACACCAAGAGGACAGGTGTTTATCGTAAATGGTCCATCTGTTTCCAGACAAAATGAAGTTCTATATCCATCGTTTGGAAGCTGGCCACAGACATTAAATAATGTTCCAAATTGTGTTAATCCTTATTGGGAAGGTCTTGGTGGTGGTTGTATTGCACAACCTCTTGGCGACAGTACTCAGGGATTGTATAGACCACCAGGAGCGGCACAATCAGTTTTAGATCAACATGGTTTTAGATACAGCGGAGCGGTTGCTGATCTTCCCATAGCAGGAGCGTTTACTGGAAATGTGACCACAATGCGGTATAGAAACACATATAACGCAGTACGCCAAAGTGATAATTCTATTGATTTGTCCCGTCTGTGGAGATGGATAGATGGGTCTGAAGTATGGGGTTCTTATGATATGCTATATGGAATCCAAGATTGCAGATGGAATGGTGCCGGAAACTGTCCATCTTCTGGAATACCTTGGCAGGATCAATTTAAGACAGCATTTAATTATGCTGGTGTATGGGTCGAAAGATGGCCAGCAGCGGCCAGATTGGGAAATTGTTGGGTTAATTGTGAAATCTGCGGAGCAAGAGATAATACAATAATAGTTCCTGCAGGAAATACATATACACCAATTGGCCCAACCGGCCCAACAGCATATAATCCAGGAACAGGTGACCCCTCGGGCCCAGAAGATACGTGTCCTTGTGAATTGGGTTCTGTTCCCCCAGATGCAAATCCAGCACGATACGGAAAATGGTTAAACCCATTTGACAGATGCTCAATTAATCTTTCCAGACCAGAAGGATATGGTGCTGCAGATTTTCACTATGATTGTGACATGATCCTTCGTCAAGGTGAAATGGGATGGTTTTGTTATCTGGAACCGGATTTTATTGGTTACATGGGTATAGATTCTGATCGTTTTTATTTTTCAAACGATGGACAAATCAATACGTTTGCTGGTTTAGGAAATCCTGCATGCGGTGCTGTGTGTTCATGTCCTACATCAAATACCAACAATGCCAATGGTTGCAGGTATGATGTTCCTAGCCCATTTGGTGGCAACGATTCATTTTGCGATTTTTGCCCCGGTGAAGAAACAGGTTGGTCTATTGGATTCTTTAGAAATACATATTTTAATTGGAGAAAATATCTGTGCGATCAAAGAGCAAAAGGAAAAAAAATTCCAACCGACATAATGGGAAAACTTAATTGGCAATGTGACGGTACCCAAATTCCGGGCAACTGCCCTCCTGGCGGAAATGTTGGAATCGATCTTGAATGTGATTGTGATTGTGATTTTGCTTGGAGCAAAGGAGCATGTAGCAATCTTGGGTATGGTGCAGCATCATATCCTGAAGGAATATGTGTCAACAAGTATCTTTTCCGTGGATTGAATCCCAGATACAAAATAACATTTGAAAAGTATGACATTGAACAGAATTTGGGCCAATGGTGCCCATTCGAAACCAAGTATGAACCAAATCCAGCAAGAGGAAACCTGCCGTTTTTCCAAAACCGTTCGCACATAGAAATAACAGCAAAAGGTCCACATTAACATGAGAGAAATTTCTTTACCACAATATGTCCAATGCAAAACTGATACGACAAAGTTTATTCCAAAACTCAACTGTTCTTATTGGTCCTATGATAAAAATGGAGATTGTAAAGCACATTGCGAGTTAAAAAACATAGGAGTTTCTTTTCCTGTTTGTTTTAGATGCACCGATAGAAAACCGATACAAGAAAGGCGGGATGTTCCCGAAAACTTCGCAAATCCAGCACAACAGATGAAAGCGATGTTACCGCAGTATAATTACTATTCCAAAGAAAATTTGGAAACGCTAACAACTCAGGATAAATCAAAGGACACATCATTCATGGAAAAAGCAAAATCATATGCAAAAGCAGAAGGTTCTCAGTTGCTTAATGGAAAGGTGAGCGAAGAAGTTTACAACAAAAGAAAAGAAATATGTTTGGCTTGTCCACAGAAAAGCAACCATGTACCGGAAAAAGAACCAATAGGGTGGTGTCTCAGCTGTGGCTGCAGTTCAAAGAATGAAAGAGCAGCATTGTCTAACAAATTGTGGATGCCTTCTCTTGAATGCCCACTGAAAAAATTTGGAAAAGAAGATGGCAGGGGCTTCAATGCAAACGATGCTGTAAATTCCGTCAAAGGTGCTGTCCAAGCAATTGGGAGCCTGTTCAAAAAGGATGAATCAGATGGCAAAGAGAATTAAAAAAAGAATCATAAACAAAAAGCACAAGGGAAATGAAGACCACAGTTATTATTTTGTGGCCCATGTGGATTCATCCGGAGAAGTAACTCCACTGCTTCTCACAGACATGGAATTTATTGAAGCCAAGAAACGAGCACAAAAAAATCAAGAAGATGTCCCCATCGATTTCATAGTATTTTCGCAAGCAAAGAAGTTATAAATATTTTTATGGATTACCTTGGAAAAGTTTATCACAACAGGTGTGTTCGCCTTCAAGAAAGGCTTGAGTGGCTAAACGAACAGATAAAGACACTCCAAGAAGTATCTGATCCCCTAAAATTTGTAGCTCAAGCGGCAAAAAAATATGGAACCGGAGAGCATTTTGGAGAACATTGGCCAAGATTGCCAAAAGGAGATTACATACCTTTGCCGATGTTCGATGAAGACAAAGCCTCGGAAGTGACAGAAAAATATTTTCCCGCAATATCACGGTTTGGTGGTGGAAATTTTGAACTTGGAAAAAGAAGGATAGAAAAAGAAAACAACAAGACATTCAACATAGAAGATCTTCGCCCAACCCAACCATATGTATGGGCAACCGACCTTGACGTGTGGGGAGCAAAACTGGATCAACCAAGACCAAGAATCCGGATAGCAATTCATGAAGGAATACCTTATATCATGGACGGCCACCATGCCGTTGTTGCCGCACGTCTTCGTGGAGACAAAACAATAGAAGCTCCTCACATTGACATGGATTCATATGACTTTTCAGAGTCAGGGGAACCCGTGGAACAGGAAACGTCAATATCAGAATTGCTGGCAAGAATACCACAACAAAGCAAGAAAGAAAGATTGAATGCACTGCTGGCATCCATATTAAATCCAGAGGAAGCAAGACAATGAATTACATGACAACCCATTACAAGAATCTTTCAGAAAACCTGCAAGCCAAAGTAGAAATTCTCGAAAAACAACTCCAGCAACTGACAGAAGACATTGCAAACGTTCCTGGATCAAACAATGGTCTTTTTGATCTAAGACCTTTTTTTCCTTTTGGGCAGGGCGGGTTCATGGAATCGCAACCAACAGCCCCAACATCAACGCCGGTAACCAGTGGAAAGGAACTGCCTCCTGCCCTTGCAAAGGCACCGGTGGAAGACGTTGAGGCGTTCTCAAATAATCTTCATTACTTGATTGGCATAATGGCCGACCCGAATCATCCCATTCACAAGAACCCACCAGCCAAGCAAATGATCATCAACATTCTTCAAGGTCTTCCCCCATCCCATGGGGCAAGTAAACCAGCACAAGAAATGGATTTTGATTAAATTTTTATATAAATATTATTATGGACTACTTAACCACCTATTACCGCAATCTTTCCGAACAATTGCAAAATAAACTTTTTGAATTGCAGGAAACACACAAACTTGTCGAAGCAAATCTCCGAGGCCCAGAAGAACTTCGAAACATTGGTCTTCGAAAGGGAGCTGAGGCTTCACAACAGATGGTAGATGCGATCTACGGAAATCCAAATCTCGGCCAACGCCCAAATGCAAGACAAATAGCATTTGCGGGAGGCATGGAGGCAGCAAAACAAGCACAAAAACCATATTCCGAAAAAGCAGACAAGAGACAAGAACAGATCGCGGCAGCATTGAACATGATTCCAGAGGCTGCATATTTTGATGACCACGATGCCGTAAGAAGCCTTACAAAGGTCATCAGTGCAATGCATGGAGTGCAACATTCGCTTGGTGATCCAACTGCGGAAGATTACAGGCTTTTTGCCTCAGTCCATTCCGGAGAATACCAACCAATGAGACCGGAGCCAGAAGATTTTTCTCAAGAGCAATCACCACAACAAAGTTCGAATGAACCCATGGACTCTGCTATGATCTCGTTTCTGAAGAACAGAAGACCCATTTTAAGAGGGTCATGAAACAATTTAAAATTTTGAATGAATAAGGGTCCCCAAAAGGGACCCAAATTTTTTGTTAATTTTTTTTTTTTTTAATATCTTACTTGACTTCGACTGTCTCCACGGAAGCCTTTTCTTGGCCCTTATTGCCACCGTGCTGGCCCTTTCCACCATGACCGCCCTTCGGGGCCAAGGCGAGCACCAAAGCCAATACGGCGATTCCCAGAACGACCCATTCAAACTTACTGATCTTGCTCAAAGCATTTTTAATTTTTGTTAGCATAAAATTTTCCTTTAAGATATTTATCTAAATAATATCATGGACTATCTAACAAATTATTACAAAAATTTATGCGAGCAACTTCAAGAGAAATTGAATATTCTTGAAGCACAAGTAAAGTCTGCTGCCAACCTTCCTTCACAAGAAGGAATGAAAAAATCAAATGAAGAAATGAGCAAGTTCCAAAAGAACAGAGAAAGCAAAGAAAGAGAAGCCAGAATCAAACAGACATCAAAAGACAAATCCGTAGGTGATAAAGCAGAAAAAGAACACATGATGAAACAAGAGAAAAGCAATAAGTAAAGATAATACAAATTTTTTAGATAAACTTTTGGGCCTCTCTGGGGGGGCCCAAATTTTTTTTGGCATATGGTGTTTTTTAATAACAGGGGGGTGCGACCTATGGAGAGCTGGACGCGCCGGAAAAAATTTTAGGGCATATGAGGTATTTTGAGAATTTTAGAGAAAATTTGAGAACGTGGGAGCAAGCCCTAACGGAACCCTAACAGAAATAGGGGACCCAAATAACTGTTCGGACATTGCAGAAAGTTTGTTCCCTACGCTTGACCCACCCCCGATCATATGCCACAATATAGGTGACCGGGAGGCAGCGAGCCTCCCATACCCATCACCTCCCACAAGGAGCACACCATGTCTGAACTCGCCCGCACCCTCCGCGCCCGTCTCGCCTCCGGGGTTGTCCAGTTCACTTTCA
>Ga0075470_10000548_pt1 | contig 12118 bp, 9 predicted proteins | sample DEB19_08_DNA_4_FD_71482 | JGI IMG/M metagenome (GOLD analysis project Ga0075470, IMG submission 71482) | Aqueous microbial communities from the Delaware River and Bay under freshwater to marine salinity gradient to study organic matter... | ecosystem: Environmental > Aquatic > Marine > Coastal ... | reverse complement strand
ATTTGGTATACGGTTCACGTTCTGATGGTAAAGCTCTTAGCGCTTAATTTGCAGTAAAACACGCGGGGGATAGGTGTATGCCTATCCCCTTTCTTTTAGGAGTAGGAGTATGGCTACGGTAGTTGTAACAATTGAAACAAGCAAAGATCCGAATGAATATAGCAAAGCAGGCCAAAAAAACGCTAACGGTAATAGATTGCTAGATTTGATTAGAGGCCTAAATGCTGGCTCGCTTTTAGGCGCGGTCTATGTTCAAGGCTCAAGCTCAAGCCCAGTCTCCGCAAGCGGAACTATTACACAGGTAAGCGCTGTATCTGGAAACACTGTCACGATAGGCGGTGTAACTTTAACAGCTGCAACTGATTGGTCGGTGGCCGGAACTGATACTCAAGATGCGACGGCACTAGCTGCAGCAATTAACGCAAACACAACTCTCAACAAAATAGTTGTCGCGACTTCGTCAACTAATGTTGTTACAATAACCGCGTTGCAAAAAGGCGTAATCGGTAACTACATTACTTTAGCAAAGTCAGGAGCACCTATTACTGTGTCAGGAGCTTATTTGGCAAGTGGCGCAGGCGGTGCAACAAACGCAGCTGAGCAAATCGTCTAAAGGATACATATATGCCAGTTTCAAAATCGTTTGCGGGAACTACATACCAAATTCCTTTGAATAAAGATCCAAAGTCTACTAACTGGGGAACCCAAGTAAGTAACTTTCTGCAAGCGTTAGCCGATTATGCCCTGCCTAGGACGGGCGGGTCAAATCAGCTCACAGCCGAGCTAAATCTAGCCGGTAGTGGTTTGGCTGGCACATATGGCATCAAACTCCCTTACCTTAAGTCAGCTACAGCGGATGGAAGTCTGCCTGCAGCTGGCTTTTTAAGGCTTGGTAACGGAGAGTCAATCCAATGGAAAGGTTCTAGCTCTGATCTTTCATTGGCAATAAACGGATCAGATAGGCTTTTATTTAATAGCACCTTGCTTTACCAACCAGCTGATGCGGCTACGGCTAACACAGCTTCTAAGCTTGTGTTGCGCGATTCTAATGGAGATTTCTCAGCTGGAACAATTACAGCAACAAGCTTTAACGGGCCGATAACTGGCAACGCTGCAACAGCCTCAAAATGGCTAACAGCGCGAACTATCACGCTTGGAACTGATTTAACTGGTTCTGTCAGTATTGACGGCTCTGCCGATGTAACGCTGAATGCCACGATTGCTGCTAACAGCGTGGCTTTAGGGACTGACACAAGTGGAGACTATGTCAGCTCTTTGACAGGAACTGCCAACCAAGTGACTGTCACAGGCGGTACAGGAGAAAGCTCAACACCTGTTTTAAGTTTGCCACAAGATATTGCCAGCACAAGCTCGCCTACTTTTGCCAATGTAACAATCTCAAATACTCCGACGAACTCTACACACGCTGCAACAAAAGGCTATGTTGACACAATAGCCCAAGGCTTAGATGTAAAAGCCTCTGTCAAAGCTGCAACTACAGCAAATATTACCCTTTCAGGCACACAAACTATTGACGGTGTTGCTTTATCAGTAGACGATCGGGTTCTTGTCAAAAACCAAAGCACACAAGCTGATAACGGCTTTTATTTGGTTAAAAGCTCAACCTGGCAAAGAACTACCGATGCCGATGCTTGGGATGAGCTTATAGGCGCTTTTGTGTTTGTTGAGCAAGGTACTACTTTAGCTGACACCGGCTGGGTATGTACTGTAAATGCAGGGGGAACACTTGGTTCGACAGCTGTGACATTTTCACAGTTTTCGGGCGTTGGAAGTTATCAGCCTCTTGACGCTACGTTAACAGCTTTAGCGGCCTACAATACTAATGGATTTATCGTACAAACGGCTACAGATACTTTTGCTGGCCGAAGTTTAGCGGCTGGAACTGGTATTTCAATTACAAATACTGATGGTGTCTCAGGTAATCCGAGCATTGCAATTGATTCTACAGTTGCAACACTAACGGGTTCCCAAACTCTTACAAATAAAACTTTAGACGCTGCGATTATCGACAATGCGGCTTTGATGTTGCATGAAACTTCTGTGTCAACTCCAGCCTCAGGTCGAATTGCTCTATACCCAAAAAGTGATAATAAACTTTATATAAAAGACTCAACAGGCGTTGAAACGGCTGTAGGAACTGGATCGGGTGGCGGTGTTATAAATTACATTTTAAACCCTGACGCAGAATCTAATACGACTGGGTGGGCAACATACGCGGATGCAGCTGGAACGACTCCAGTCGATGGAACTGGAGGTTCGCCAAGTGTCACATGGACAAGAAACACGACTACACCGTTGCGAGGCAACGCAGACTTTGCTTTTGCAAAGGACGCTGCAAACCGTCAGGGCCAGGGTGTCAGCTATGATTTTACAATAAGCTCGGTCGATAAAGGCAGAAAACTATCAGTTAGTTTTGACTATAACTCAAACACAACTAACTATTCTGCCGGTGACATACTTGTATATTTATACGATGTTACTAATTCTATTTTGATCACTCCATCCTCAACTTCACTACCTAAAAATACAGGCACACTTACTGTAAACTTTGATAGCACGACATCTACAAGCTATCGATTGATTTTGCATGTATCGACTACTAATGCCACAGCATACACGCTTTATTTTGATAACTTTCAAGTGGGTCCTGGACAGATTGTGCAGGGTGCTGCTGTATCTAATTCTGTAGCATATACACCTGTTTTAACTTTTAGTGGCGGAACTACAATAAGTTCGCAAGTAAGTTCGTCTTCTTATACAAGAATAGGCGAACAAATGTTGTTGCAAATAAACGAAGTTTTTACCACTGCTACAGCAACACCTACCGGGGTAACAATAAGCATTCCAAGTAATTTAACAACCGGAGGTGTTTCCGGTCAAAGATTTTACGGATCTGCCGATTGTTTTAATTTATTAAGTGATAGAGCTGGTTCTCAAGTGCAAGCAGTTCAAGGCGGTCAAACGGTTGATCTTGTTTTAAGATCTGGGGTTACTTATTCTGCTGTCGGAGTTAGTAGAGCAATTAGGGCAGATGTTTTATTTAATATTGCAGAATGGTCCGGCTCAGGCACGGTTTCATTAGGCGCGGGGGCTCAAGTCGAATATGCCGCCTGGAACGGAACTACAACAGTCTATGGCCCATCAGGAGCTGCATTCCCAAGCATCACAGCATCAGCCGTTGATACGGTTACAAATCACACAATCACTTGGCAATATCCAAAGCAAGCAGGGGATGCAATTTGGCTAGAGATTAACCCAACAGCCTCGGACGATAGCCAATGGGTATCACTTGGTGATTCTGCGACTGATAGAAACTGGACAGTTTCAAAATTTCAAATGCAGTCTACAGGTGTGGCGGCTCGCTATTACGGTATTGGATACCGACAAGGCACAAGTACAACAACTACGGTAGAATTTGGTAATGCAGGTATGCGACCAGCGGCAGCTGGTGCTTATGGATCTGTAGGAGATAACTGGACAACCGCTTATAGATATAGGCTTTGCAAATTAAAGCCAAGCTCGCCTGTTGGGTTTGGAAAAGCTGATTCTACAAGCTTTGGGTTGGTTGCTCCTAGACGTGGTCCATTAGTTGTTACCTCAGCAAACCAAGCAACTTATTTCTCTTCTCTTCCTTCTGGCTTTTCTATGACAAGAGGCGTTTTCATTTACTACCAAGACCAAGATTTAAACCATCGTTTAAAATTTAATTTGGTTGGATCAATGACTTCAGCTACTTCAGCTTCATTCACGTGGTCAAGTACGGCTGTAGTTTATAAGTCAGGCTTAGAACAAGCCGTGACAGCTTGGTCTGGAACTTCTGGATCATGGTCAACTGGTCGAGTAACTGGATCCGTAATGAACTATTATGTATCTGCCGCATCTACCTATGTATCTTTATCAGGTGATGTAGAACTTGATTCTAAACCAACTTGGGCATAAGGACAAAACAATGGCAAACACTCGCTTAGCAACAAGTAACAAGCTTTCTTCCCTTCCATTTGCTTCTAGCAGCACAATTTTATCTGTGCAAACTAGTGCAACAGGATCAACATGGGTAACATTCACTACCGCTGCATGTGATGTACTACGGATTACTAATGCGACCGGCACATTGATTGAATACCGTCGCGGAGGCGCTGGAAACGGCATGCACCTGCCGAACGGTGCAACGGTAGATGTTTACGCAGTATCAAACGCAAATGAGATCTCTTTCAGACGAAATGATGTCAGCAATACCCAAGTGACACTTACAGCCGAGGCGTATGTAGTATGAGCCCAACCAAAGCCCTAGAAACACTTTCAATTGTCGCTAGAAACTACAGAGGTACATTCGAGGAGCACGCGCACCTGACAGAATGTACTAACGTTTTGATTGAAGCGCTAAAAGAAGTTAACATGTGGGAAGAAATTACAGAAAGCGAGGTTATTGCAGATGCGTGACATGGCAAAAGGTATCGACCTTAGCGTTCTTGATGAAATAGTAAAAATGGCAGAAAAAGCCATGGCAAAAGGCGTATCTAAGAAAAAACCTGACATGGCGATCATGGAGCTTTCTGTAGAAGGTAAACCCATGCAAAAACGTGAGCGCATGGGACAAGAGATGGAAAGTGAAGACATGAGCGAAGAGGGTGATGAGGAAATGGACCCTCAGAACAAAATGGAAATCTCCGAAGGCGGAGTAGACGTAGAAGTAGAGCCAGAGGACGGATCTGATCTTTCTGAAGCTGACATTATGGATCTTATAGAGGCCTATAAATCTAAGAAAGGCTAAAAAATGGCTTTTGATACAACAAGGCTCGTTCAGCAAATTACTCTCAAAGGTGCCTTGCCGGACGGGTACTTTGCGGATCAAGAGCTATTAAATATTGCCTATGACGTTTTGCTATCTGAAATTGTTCCTCTCGTCTTATCAAAACGTGAAGAGTATTATGTACGCGATAAAGACTATTCGATAGTAAACAATCAGACTAAGTACGCGATACCTGCGAGGGCTATGGGTGGGCAACTAAGAGAGGTTTGCGTAGATGATGGAAACTTTAAACGGCATCTTGAAAGATTAGATCCTAGATACGCAGATAAAAGAGATGTAGGCTTTTACTATAAGTTTTATCTTCAAAACAATGATGTTGTTTTGTATCCAACGCCAAAAAACACACAAGACACACTAAAACTAACTTACTTTTTTAGACCCTCAAAGCTAGTGCCTGTTTCTGAAACCGCACAGGTGACAGTTATCAATGGTTCTGTACTAACACTTAGCTCAATCCCAACCGGATGGACGGCCTCTAACCTTTTTGACATTACAAAAGGGAGTGGTGGCTATGAGAACCTTGATTTTGATCTTTCTGTCTCTGCCGTTGATACGAACGCTAACACGCTTACTTTTGTATCTACATTACCAAGCACGCTCGCGGTGGGAGACTGGGTTTCACTAGCAGAGGAAAGCTCATGGCCATATATGCCTCAAGAGGCACAGATAGCCCTTATTCAAGGCTCTGTAGCTGGCTGTTTAGAGTCAATGGGTGATCCGGCTTATGCTGTATCGGCTCAAAAGTTTGAACAGCAAAAAGCTATCTTAGAAAGAATGCTCTCGACAAGAATCGAAGGGCAAATGAAATCCTTTAGGACGAGGGTTCTATGAGCCAAAGTCTAACACTTGACGTTAAAGGCCTTTATACTTATTCGAGCGATGTAGCAGGCGTGCCAGCCGGTACGCTTTCTATAGCTGATAACGTCAACATTACACGCATGAATATCTTAGAGCCCAGGCGAGGCTTTGAGTATCAATATAACGGAGCCAATGTCCTTACATTTGGCTCTAGCTCTGATCGCGTTAAAAAGTTTGTGTTCTGGAAAGAAACAAACTATATTCACTATGCAAGCACTTTTGCGCTATTCTCAGGCTCCGGCGTCTCGTCTCGTGGCTCTCTTGTGACTCCCACGAACGCTACCTCGATTCGAGACGTTTCCTTCTCAAACAAAAATCTATATCTAACAAACTCAACTGGAATTTTAAAAACTGATGCGGTAGCCACAAGTCTTTATGCTGTTGGTATACCAGCCGGTTTGTCGATAAGCACTCGAAACCCAGAAACAACTGGGACTGCTGTAGCGACTAATAAATATGTAAGTTATAGATACGTTTTAGGCCGAACAGATGCTAACGGAAATACAGTTTTAGGAGCTCCCTCAGGAAGAACCACATTTTTTAATGACCCAAGTTTAGGCGTGACGGTCGATGTAATACTTCTTTGTGATTTGCCAGCTAACCTAGATACTTCTTATTTCATTCAAATCTATAGAACAGCAGAATCATCTACAAAAGACACTGGTGAAGAGTTTTACTTAGTACAAGAAAGGCAGCTTTCTTCTACTAACGGATTGTCTTTGACCTTAGATAATATTGAGCGCACAAATAACATAGCAAGTATCCAATGTACCAAAGATCATAATCTAGTAGATGGACAAAAAGTAACTATAACGGTTCCGTCAAATACAAGTTTTAACGGTACATACTCTATAAGAATAGACACACCAAATAGCTTTCAATATACCCAAACTGGAACTTTAGCTAACGTAGCTTCGACTGCAACAACTGGAAGTGTAACAACAGGCGGCGATATAGCAGATCAAGCGGCTTATCTAATTGATATAACGCCTGCCTCACTTACCGGATCAACGCTTTATACAAGTCCCTCACAAGAAGGCGCTGTAAATGCAAATTATCCGCCACCATTAGCTTCTGACATAGCTGAATATCAAAACTGTATGTGGTTTGCTGATACCGAGCAAAAACACAGTCTTTCTGTTGAGCTTATAACTTCTCAGCCTTATCTTGGAACCTCTATAACAATAGGCGCTGAAACATTTACTGGTAAAAGAGTAGAAAACTACGACCAAAGGCAATTTAAAATAACAGCGCCGAGAGCTTTAATATCAACTATAGCTATAGCAAGTGGGACGGTTACTGTTGTTACAGCTTACCCGCATGAGCTTGTTACAGGTGATCACGTTGACGTTGTTACACTTAATTATCCAAACGCAGATTGTACAAACAAAGCTGTGACGGTTGTTAATGATACAACTTTTACCCATGCTCATGGGACTGGCACGCAATCAACGGTATCTGATGCTGGTTATGTGAATATTTTATATCAACCTGGTACTTCTACAGCGGTTGAATCATCGCCCTCTCTTAGAATATTTTACACAGCAGAAAGTCTTATAAAGGCTATAAACTACGCGCCAAGTGGCGCTTATTATGCCTATGGATTAAGTACCTCTGATGCGGCTTTTCCGGGTGATTTTCTAATTCAAAGTAGATCTCTTGGAAGCTCTCAATTTACTGTTACATCAAATTATGCAAACAACTGGCAGCCAACCTTATCTGCTACAGCAACGAATAGCCAAAAAAGCCAAAACGATGCTTTCCGAAATGGACTCATGTGGTCTAAGCCAGATCAGCCTGAATCTGTACCTTTAAAGAATATCTTTAGGGTAGGTTCTGCAGACGATCCGATAAAACGGATTTGGGCAGCACGGGATGCTCTTTTTGTTTTTAAAGAGCGCGATGGACTTTGGATTATAAGGGGTGAGACAGAGGCAAACTGGACTAAAAACCAGCTTGATGTTACAGCCAAAATGTATGCGCCTGATAGCCTTGCATCGGTCAATAATACTCTTTATGCCCTGATGGAAGCTGGTATCTGTGAAATCTCAGATACAGGCGTCAATGTGCTTTCTTTTCCAATACGTGATCAGCTTTTCACGGCGTATACCACTTATTCTACAGATGTAAAAGCAAAGGCTTTTGGCATCGGAAATGATACAGAAGGAAAATACATTTTATCTTTGCCACAAGGATCTTCAAGCTACACAGAAAAGCAAATCTGTTTTGATGTTTATTCAAGGATATTTTGCGGAAATTGGACTTTAAATTCAACGGCTGGACGCCTCAATCAGTTTGATCAAAAGATCTATCTTGCTCCTAATGAAAATAAAATTAAAAAAGAGATTAGAAGCTTTGAGGCAACTGACTTTGTAGATGAGTATCAAACTCTTTCCATCTCAAGCATTGATGGTACGGGTTTAATTCTTACGCTTTCTACTGTTGCTGGCATAGCAGTCAACGATGTTATTAAACAAGGCTCTATCTACGCGTACATTTTGGCCGTTGATAATGCGCAAAGCAAAGTCACAGTGGACATGGTTGAGGCTTGGACTACAAGCACAGCAAATGTCGTTCATTACAAAGCCCTTGACGTTAAGGTCGAGTGGAATAGTGAATTTGCTGGAAACCCAGCTGGCTTTAAACATTTTTACGAGCTCAATCTATTACAAAAAAGCTCTTTTCTTGTGACGAGCACCTTTTACTTTCACAACGATATAAATGGGGCAGAGAACTCAATAAGCGTTGTTGCTCCGAGTTACTCTGGAAACTGGGGGGACTTTACTTGGGGTGATGAAGTTTGGGGGGGTGATCCATCATCTAATACCCCAGTGCGGTTGGGTGTACCAAGAACCCATGCAAGATGTTCTCAGCTGCGAGTACGTTGGGAACATAAGGTAGCTTATTCCTGGTTCCAAGTGCAAGGAATTAGCCTAAGCTTTAACCCGACTTCGACAAGGATTACTCGCAATGCGCCTTAACTCTGCAAAAAAGATTGTGCCAGAGGACTTTCCAAATGATGTCGAGCTTATTAGAAAATTGGCAGATGTTTTAAATCCTTTTATTTTTGGTGTTTTTACAGCAATTTCAAAACAGCTAACATTTGCCGAAAACATAAAGTCCCAAATTTTTACGGTTGATCTATTGGCCGGAGAGTCAACAAAAGAACTAAAATGGGAACTAAATGAGAGGCCAACTTCGCTTATTTTGGGGAACGCGCTAAAATCCGATAACAGCCAAATAAGTCAAGTAATCGGTTTGAGTTGGATTTTAGAGGGAAGTGTTTTGAAGATTAAGTTTAACGGCCTAGATGCAAATACAAAATATAAACTCACTTTGATCGGGCAGGTGTGACATGGCGGTAAGAAGCAATTTCTTGAATGAAGAGGATCAAAAAGCAATTGCGCCTAGTACACCTAGCTCGGGCGTTTTTACTGCAACGGCAGCAACAGGAACCCCATCTCCTAATCAAGCTGCTACCCCAACCTCAGAGCCAGGTAAAGGCACGGGGTTTACTAACCTTGAAAAATACCTTCAGCAAAATACTGGGTCTCAAGCAGGCGCTATAAAAGCGATCGGCCAGCAAGCAGGCGAGAGCCAATATCAAACAGAGTTAGGTCAAGCAACAGGCGCTTATCAAAAAGCAGCTGCAGAGAGTGAAGCGGCTACAGCTAAAAAAGCAGGTGAACTGTCAAGCGGCCTACAGACAAAACCCATGGAAACGGCTACACAAGCCGGAGAGTTTTTAGGTGAAAGCTACGCAGGACCAAAAGCTGATCCTTATCAGGCTCAAATTAAAGCTGCAGAACAGGCTCAAGCAGCAAAACTAGGGATGCTTGGTACTGCTTCAGGTCAACAGGATGCCTTGCAGGAAGCTTTTAAAGGCGAGGCTGGCTATGGCAAAGGCTTTTCTGCCTTAGATCAGTTTTTAATAGCTGGTAACCCACAGGCTAGGGGCGCTTTAGAAGCGCAAACTAAAGAGCAAGAACAGCGCATGAAATCGGCTGGGCAACAAGCTGGCACAGCTTTATCAGAACAACAAAAAGCAACAGAGGAAAAGTTTAAACAACAGCAAGCTTCTGTTAAAAGCGCGGCCAAAGCAGAACAAGAAAAAAGAGCAAAAGAAGCCACGACTCAAATTGAAAAGAAAGAAGCGCAAAATATTGCTTTGCCAGGTTATCAAAGAGCTAGCTATGGCGATGTTTTAAGCGAACCTCAGATTGCAGAGCTTCAAGCGCTTTCCGAACTTTCAGGTGAGCCTATTGAAAATCTAAGAGCTAAAACATTTAAGCCTGGAACGATACCAGAGTCTAAAGGTGGCTTTGAGCAACAAGCACCAGGCAAGATGCCAAAGGCTGATACAGCTCAACAAAAGCTTACAAAGGAATTTGATAAACTAAAAAATAGATTGGGGATTTAAAATGGTAAGCCCAGCACAACAAGCCGCAATTGATCAATACCTAGCAGAGCTTGAGCAATTTAAAAAGTATAGCCCAGAGCAATTAAGGGGAGCTGAAGTAGGTGAAACAGCGCTTGCTGGACTTCAGTATGATCCAAGGATGCTTGAGTACGAAATGTCGGCTTTGAGAGCTTTAGAAGAGCAAGGCCGCGAAGGACTTACCGCACAAGATAGGGCAGCCATTGCTGAGGCAGAACGACAAGCCGGACAAGCTGCTAGAGGTAGACGTGGTGCAATTCAACAGAGTATGCAGCAACGTGGAATATCTGGCTCAGGTCTTGATCTAGTAGCTCAATTGCAATCAGCGGAAGCGGCTAACGAATTGGCAGCTATGAAAGCTTTAGAGCAAGGCGCTTTATCAGCTCAAAGAAGAACTCAAGGTCAACTTGCAGCCGGTCAACAAGCTGCCAGAATCGGTGAAAGACAGCTTGAAACCCAGGCTCAAAGGGCTGCAGCTCAAGATCGAATTAGAGCTTTTAATGCTCAAAATAAAGCAAGGGCTCAAGAATTTAATATAGGCCAAGCAGGCCAACTGGCTTCTAATAGACTTCAAGCTGGCCAACAAGCTGCGCAGTTTCAATATAACGTAGAAGCCGACAGGCTCATGCGAGATCAATTAGAAAAAGAACGTAAAAGGCGTCAAAGAAACGCTGTTTTGAGCGGTGTTTTAGGCGCTGGCGGCGCAGCTCTTGGCGCAAAGTATGGTGGACCTGAAGGCGCTGCAGCTGGCTATCAGGTGGGCTCTGGAATAGCCTCTGGCTTTCAAGGTTATGCAGATGGCGGAAGAGTAAAAGATTACAATCTAGGGCTTGAAATGCCCTCTTATACAACTGATACAGTGCCCGCAATGCTAACTCCAGGTGAGATGGTTTTACCTCGTGAGGCTTCTGAAACTCCAGATGCGGCTGCAGCATATGTAAAAGGTTATACTAAAGCCGAACAGGATGTAGAAAAAGCAAAAGGCATGAGGGATATCCTCGGATATGCAGACGTAGCTGCTAAAGCATTGTCCGATTATTCGGCTAGCAGAGCTCAGCCTATAGCCTTGCCGGGACGATTTGAGGATATTGGCAAAGCACCTCAGATGCTTCAAAAAGCGATTCCTCAATATCAAGCCGGTTCATTAGCTCAATTAGGTGAAGCAGGCGTTAAAAGAGCTCAAGAAGGCCTTGGCGCGGCTAAAGATAAGTTTGCTATGGACGTTGGGCTTGAAAAGTATGGCATGGATAAAGAAAAGTATCTCAAACAAAAGCAGTACGATGATCCAATGTCAGATGTTTCAAAAAGAGCTAATTTACTTCTTAGAAGTCAAATTGGTCCTTTATTAAAACAAGCTCAAATTACGGGTGATCAGCAAGGAGTTCAATATTTAAAAGAATTAGCTACAGCAAACCTTTCCGCGACAGAAGCTATACAAGCTGCTGACGCAATAAAAGGCGGTATGGATTACAGGCCAATCCTTTCGTACATGGCAAGCCAAAAAGAAAAAACATTAGATCCTCTTGAAGCTGAATTGAAAGATTTAAAATTAAAAGAAGTGCGTTTAGCAAATAAAAAAGCTCAAAGTACTGCTGATTATGATCTTTTGCCGAAAGAAGGAAAAATTATTGTTGATAGTTTAGCAACTTCTAATGGCAAAAAAATAGCTCTTGTTAATCAAATTGAAGGTTACAAAAAACAATTTGAAACAGCCAAAACTACACCTGAAAAAGTTAGGATTGGCCAGCAAATGTTAAAAGTTTTAAACAGCACAGAAGGTGCTGATGCGATCGGTGTTGAAGAACAAAATAGACTTGGAAGTGCTCTACAATTTTCTTTTGGTAATTTCACAACAAGCAATCCAACTCAATTTGGTAGAAATTTAAAAGGCTTTCAAGATCAAGTTAATGCCACAGCTCAAGCAATAAAAAGCGGAATAGATTCAAACGATCAAAATATAAAAAATGTTTATAAACGGTATGGCAGCCAAA
>Ga0075470_10000543_pt1 | contig 12147 bp, 18 predicted proteins | sample DEB19_08_DNA_4_FD_71482 | JGI IMG/M metagenome (GOLD analysis project Ga0075470, IMG submission 71482) | Aqueous microbial communities from the Delaware River and Bay under freshwater to marine salinity gradient to study organic matter... | ecosystem: Environmental > Aquatic > Marine > Coastal ... | reverse complement strand
ACTCTCCACGCTACTAGCCCCGTTCAAGTCTTGTGCTTTACTGAAGAACTACATGGTTCACTACGCTTATCCTACTTGGTCGGCTCAACCGCATAGAGGGGTGGGTGATGCCCCCGTTGAATGCACTATACAAGAATCTGATTCTCGTGTAAAGTAAACACTAACTTCCCATAATGTTGGACAAAAGATGAATGTAGTAGATGCACTTCCTGATAACTTGAAGAAGAAGGGTCGTCCCAAAGGTACAGGAAAGATGACCTTATCAAAGTACGCAGACAACCCTGCGGCACTCGTCTTACCAAAGACTGAACAACAGAAAATCAAAGAACTCAAAGACCTCCTGATAAACAGTGCAGGTTCTAATGTTGTCTACAAAGCAGTCGAGATCGCCATGAATGACGAACACCCTGCTCAAATGGCGGCACTCAAACTCTGTATGGACAGAATGCTCCCAGTCTCCCTGTTCGAAAAAGAAGGAAAACAGCGTTCCGCTGTCAACATCACCATCTCTGGCATAGGTGGTGTCACTATTGGGGAAAACCCTAGCATTGATGCCGAAGATATAGAAAGCAAAGATGTCTGATCTGAACTTCAGTCTCCTACCTTGGCAACAAATTGTTTTTAGTGACAAAACCCGTTTTAAAGTCATTGCCGCTGGTCGAAGATGCGGTAAGTCTAGACTCTCAGCCGTTACCCTCCTGATTGAAGGACTGCAATGCACTGCTGGCTCGGCTGTCCTGTATGTTGCGCCTACCAATGGTCAGGCTAGGCAGATTATTTGGGATGTTTTGATGGAGTTGGGCAGAGATGTTATTCAGTCTAGTCACATCAATAACATGGACATCACCCTGATAAACGGAGCAAAAATCTATGTTAGAGGTGCGGATAGACCAGATACTTTGCGAGGAGTGTCACTCACCTACGCTGTGCTTGACGAGGTCGCCGACATCAAACCCGAAGCATGGGAACAGGTTATTCGTGCTTCTCTGTCTGATAAAAAAGGCAGAGCTATGTTCATCGGCACTCCCAAAGGTCGCAACTTCTTCTATGACATCTTCAAACTTGGTTCGTCTGGAGAAGACAAAGACTGGAAAAGTTGGCACTTCACTACCAAAGACAACCCCCTGATAGACCCCTCAGAAATCGAGAGCGCAAAGAAGACCCTTAGCACCTTTGCCTTTAAGCAAGAGTATATGGCTTCTTTCGACAATGCTGGCTCAGATGTCTTCAAGGAAGAATGGCTGAAATATGGGGTAGAGCCTGAGTATGGGAGCTACTACATTGCCTGTGACTTGGCTGGTTTCGAGGAAGTTGCCAAACAAGCGGCTAACTCCAAGAAACGGTTAGACCAGACCGCCATTGCAGTGGTCAAGGTGACAGATGATGGGAAATGGTTTGTCAAAGAGATTGCCTATGGGCGGTGGGACATCAGGGAGACAGCCGCCACCATCCTGCTGAAAATGCGTGAATACCGCCCAATGAGTGTCGGAATCGAGAGGGGGGCGTTAAAAAACGCAGTTTTGCCGTATTTGAGTGACTTAATGCGGAAAAATAATGTATATTCACACATAGTTGACTTGACCCACGGCAATCGCAAAAAAGCCGATCGTATTATTTGGTCACTTCAAGGAAGATTTGAGCATGGGCGAATCGTGCTGAACTCCGAGGAAGATTGGGATGAATTCAAAGATCAACTCTTGATGTTCCCTGCCCAAGGTGTGCATGATGACTTACCCGATGCCTTATCTTACATTGACCAACTGGCTGTTACTTCATACTTTGAGGATGACCAAGAAGATGATTGGCAACCATTAGACATAATCAGTGGGGTATAGATGGCAGATGGTTTATTTCAATCATTGTTAAACAAGGTTAAAGAGCTTCCTACTGAATGGAAAAAAATTCTTTCGCCTGATTCTGCCGCATATGAAGCTGCTGTTCTTTTGAATTCAACTGGACAACTCCCAAAAATAAGTTTTGCTAAGTTGTCTGAAGTTGGGCGTTCTGGAGAATACGATAAAGAATCAAATTCCATAATATTAGATGCAAACAGTAAAAAATTAGGAGTGACACTACCGCATGAATTAACTCATGCGTTAAGGTATGTGATACGAGATAAGGTGAGAAACATAGGAGAAACTGCTCGACAAACTGGAGTTCCCCCTATTGGGATTGATAAACAACTATTTGACGCTTGGTATAAATTAGACCCTCGTGACTCAAAAATGAACTCATTACAGTACCCAGATCAAGCATATCAAAACTATAGATTTTCTTTTAATGAAGCCCCTGCATTTGCGGTTGGAAATATGGAAAATCTACAGAAATCATTTTCTAGACCAGAATACTTTATGACAAGCCCCGGTGGTAGTCACTATGATGCAACACTGGCGCAAGAGCAAGCAATTCTGCGTGATTTATATGCAAGACAATTAAATCAGCAATCAACAACCCCAATGTACACCGACCCTTTTGGAAATACAATCGGTTCATCTATAAGGTAACACTATGGCAACAGAAAAACAAGTCAAGTTAGAGCAAAACGAGTTTTATGAGCCTACTGAGGCTGATAAAGAACTGACAGATTTTGTTGTTGACCATTGCCAACGCTGGCGTGACTACCGAGATGTCAACTTCCTCCCAGATTGGCTAGAGTATGAGCGCATCTTCCGAGGTCAATGGGCTTCTGAAGACAAAACCCGTGAGTCTGAGCGTAGCCGTATTGTCACCCCTGCTACTCAGCAAGCAGTCGAGACTCGTCACGCTGAGATCATGGAAGCCATCTTTGGTCAAGGCGAGTTCTTTGACATTGAAGACAATATCCAAGATGTGAACGGCAACCCCATTGATGTTGAGATGATTAAGGCTCAACTCATGGAAGACTTCAAGAAGGACAAGATTCGCAAGAGTATTGACCAGATTGAGTTGATGGCAGAAATCTACGGCACAGGCATTGGCGAGATTGTTGTCAAAACCGAAAAAGAATACATCCCTGCCACACAAGCCATCCCGAATATGCAGGGGCAAGCCGCAATTGGTGTGATTGAACGAGACAGAATCGCTGTCAAGATCATGCCTGTCAACCCAAAGAACTTCCTCTTTGACCCTAATGGCACATCCATTGACGACTGCATGGGCGTGGCTATCGAGAAGTATGTCTCAATCCACAAGATTGTGGCTGGCATCGAGAAAGGCATCTACCGAAAGGTAGACATCACGCCCACCTACGAAGACACTGACCTTGAGCCTACCCAAGAGGTGAGTCAGTATCAGGATGAAAAGGTACTTTTGCTGACCTACTATGGTCTTGTCCCCCGTGAGTACCTCAATAACATGAAGGAAAACAAGGACATCGTTGAGTTATTCCCTGAAAACTCAGCCGCTGAAGACTACACAGACATGGTTGAAGCCATTGTGGTGATTGCCAACGATGGATTGCTCCTCAAAGCTGAGGAAAACCCTTACATGATGAAAGACAGACCTGTTCTGTCCTACCAAGACGATACGATTCCGAACAGATTGTTGGGTCGTGGCACAGTGGAAAAGGCATTCAATATGCAAAAAGCCATTGATGCACAGACTCGCAGTCACTTGGACTCATTGGCACTGACCACAAGCCCCATGATTGCGATGGATGCCACTCGTTTGCCTCGTGGAATGAAGTTTGAGATAAAGCCGGGCAAGGCAATCCTCACAAATGGCTCGCCTAGCGAAATTTTGTACCCATTCAAGTTTGGTCAGAGTGACCCAAACAACCTTGCCACTGCCCAAGCATTTGAAAGAATGCTCTTGCAAGCCACTGGTACGCTGGATTCTCAAGGAATGGTCAGCCAAGCGGCTCGTGATGGTGCTGGCGGCGGTATGTCGATGGCTGTTGCCTCCATCATTAAGAAATACAAGCGTACTTTGGTGAATTTCCAAGAAGATTTCTTGATTCCATTCATCAAAAAGGCGGCTTTCAGGTTCATGCAGTTTGACCCAGAGCGTTATCCCTCTGTAGACATGAACTTCATCCCCACTGCCACCCTTGGCATCATTGCTCGTGAGTACGAGCAACAGCAATTCATTGGTTTGTTGCAGACTTTGGGTGCTGAAACCCCTGTTTTGCCGATTATCCTTAAAGGTATCGTTGCAAACTCCAGTTTGAGCAACCGAATGGAGTTGATTGCCAAGTTGGATGAGATGATGCAACCCAATCCTGAGCAACAGCAGATGCAACAGGCTCAACAGCAGTTGGCTATTCAAGCGGCACAGGCTCAGATTGCTGTAAACACTACAGCGGCAGAGCAAAATCGTGCTGAAGCACAGAAATTGTTGGTTGAAGCGCAGTTGATGCCTCAAGAAGTACAAGCAAAAACAGCCAGTGCCTTGACCAAAAACTTGCCAAATCAGGATGATTTAGCTTCCAAAGAGTTCGACAAGAGAGTTAAGATTGCCGAATTGATGTTGAAAGAAGCTGACATCAAGAACAAGTCTAAGATTGTTGAACTGCAAATGGCAGAGAAAAACAACAAGATTTCAGGCATGGAAGAAGATTTCCTCAACCAATTGACCAAGCAGTTAAGTTCTGCTCAAACTGGTACTGAATAATGGATGTCGAAAAACTCGCCAAGGAGCTAATCCTTAAGAACATGACTCCTGAACAGCAAATGGCTGTTCTTGAAGGCATTAAATCTACTGTTGCCGAAGCCAAAGAGTTGCAAAAACGCAAGATTGGCGAGAATGTTGACTTAGTTGTCCAAGCACTCAAGAAAATTGAGGCAGACATTCGTTCTCGCTATGACGATGTTGGCAATGCCATTGAAAAGCGTGTTGCTTCTATCAAAGATGGTCGTGATGGTAAAGACGGCAAGGATGGAAGGGATGGCAAAGATGGAAAAGCAGGTCGAGATGGCGCAAAGGGTGATAAGGGTGACGCTGGTAGAGATGGGCGTGATGGAGTGGATGGTGTTGATGGTGTTTCTGTTACCTCTGCTCGGATTGATTTTGATGGTAGTCTTATCATTGCATTGTCTTCTGGTGTTGAACTCAATGTTGGTGAAGTTGTTGCTCCTGATCTTGCAGAACGCATCAAAGTCATTACTAATGGTGGCGGTACTTCTCAGTCTGTTCTTGATACTCTAGCCTCCCTACAAACCCAAATCAATAACCTGATTCCTAGCCAGACAGGAAACGCTGGTAAATACCTAACTACCAATGGCACTGACTTGTCTTGGGCTACTGTGAGTGGCAGTGGACTGACTTATCAAGGCACTTGGAACGCATCTACCAACACACCAACTCTTGCGAGTGGCACTGGTTCAAGTGGCTACTATTACATTGTTTCTGTTGCTGGTTCTACTAACCTAGATGGCATTACAGATTGGCAAGCAGGGGATTGGTTAGTTTTCAATGGTACTGTTTGGCAAAAGATTGACCAAAGTTGGGCTATTGCTGGCGCAAACGACAACATCACCTCAATGACAGGCATCACAGGTGGCATTTCATCACCTGATTTTGTGCAGTTTGATACCACCGCAACAAATACAAATTCTGTTGGTAAGTTGTATTGGGATGACACTCAAAAGACTTTGACTGTTGGTTTGACAACTAACATTGCCGCTGATATTGGTCAGACTTTGTATGCTTATGTCACCAATGATGAAGCTATAACGATCAACAAAGGTCAACCTGTCTATATGTATTCGGCACAGGGTGATCGTGTATCAGTTAAGTTGGCATACAACACTGGTGATGCAACATCAGCTAAGACGCTTGGTCTTTGTGCTGAAGACATTGCCGCTGGACAAACTGGTTTGGTTCTTTGCCAAGGTGTTCAAGATGGATTGAATCTTGGAGCGTATACGGCAGGAGATACTTTGTATCTTGGTGCAACAGCAGGAACATTGACTGCAACCAAGCCTTACGCACCTAACCACCTTGTTTACATTGGAGTGGTTGAAAAAGCCAACAGTGGCAATGGTCGTTTGTATGTTCGTATACAAAACGGCTTTGAAATGGATGAGTTGCACAATGTGTCTGCTCAAAATCCTACCAATGGTCAAGTTTTGATCTATAACGAAACAACAGACCTTTGGGAAAAGAACACACTGACTGATGGCACTGGAATCAGCATTACTGAAGGTGCTGGTTCAATCACGATTGCCAACTCAGGCGTGACATCAGCAGTTGCTGGTACAGGCATCTCTGTTTCAGGTGCTACTGGCAATGTGACTATCACCAACTCTGCCCCAGATCAGACTGTTGTGTTAACTGCTGGTACAGGAATCAGCACAAGCGGAACTTATCCCAACTTCACAATTACCAACTCTGCTCCTGACCAAACAGTTGCCTTAACTGGTGCTGGCACAACAAGCATTACTGGTACTTACCCTAACTTCACCATCACTTCCAATGACCAGTATTCTGGAACAGTGACATCAATCACTGCTGGAACAGGGTTAACTGGTGGCACGATTACAACAAGTGGCACTGTTGCTCTTGATACTACTGGAGTAACAGCGGCAAGCTACACAGCGGCAAACATTACTGTAGATGCTTATGGTCGGATTACTTCTGCATCGAATGGAACTGCTGGTGCAAGTATCAGCAACGACACAAGTACCTCAACCAATGTCTATCCACTGTTTGCAAATGCTACAAGTGGAACTCCTACAACAATTTACACAAGCAATGCCAAGTTGCTTTACAAGCCTAGCACTGGTGAGTTGCAATCATCAGTTTTAAATGCAGGAAATGGAATTGTTGTAAACAGTAAAACTGTATCTACAAGCTACACGATTGCATCAGGTAATTCTGCAATGTCTGTTGGTGCAATAACGATTGCATCAGGTCAATCAGTCACAGTTTCTAGCGGTAGTCGCTGGGTTGTTCTTTAAAGGATTGATATGGCATCACTTGTTTTAACAGGAGACACCAGCGGACAAGTCACACTTGCCGCCCCTGCTGTTGCTGGGACTACCACGCTAACTTTGCCAGCTACCACAGGCACTGTGCTGAATGATGCGACTGTTGGTGTATGTCGTGCGTGGGTGAACTTTAATGGTACAGGCACAGTTGCTATTCGTGCGTCGTTTAATGTAACGAGCATTACGGATGGCGGTGTAGGTACTTACACAGTAAACTTTACGACTGCTATGCCGGATGTAAATTATTGTGTGGCTTTGCAAGGCAGTGACACAGCCGGCGCTAGCGCAGTTAAAACGCAGCCGTACACAAGGGCAACTGGGTCAGTTATTGTATTTTCGCAGAATGCTGCTGGAATTACGTCTATAGACCTTAATGAAATGTATGTCGCCATCTTCCGCTAAAGGACAATCATGAAAAGAATCCTATTTCCTAACGACGATGGCGGTGTGTCCATCATCATTCCTGCTGAGTCGGTTGATGCAGCGATGAAAGACATCCCATCCGGCAAGCCGTATCTGATCGTCGACGCAGCAGACATTCCGACAGACCGCACATTCCGCAACGCATGGACTGCTGACTTTACTGGCGCAGAGGTGAACGCATGATTACCATTGATTTAACCAAAGCCAAAGAGATCACCAAAGACCGTCTGCGAATGGAGCGAGAGCCTTTGTTGGCGGCACAAGATGTTGCGTTTCAAAGAGCATTGGAGACAGGCGCAGACACCACAGCAATCGTGGCTGAAAAGCAAAGACTGCGTGACATCACCAAGTTGGCAGATTCATGCACAACAACTGACCAACTCAGAAACTTGAAGGCTTAACCATGTCAATACTTGTTTTAACTTCTGACACGCTGATTGGTACACCAGCCACAGGCAACATTGAATACAACGGACAGTTCTTTGGGACTGACAGCAATGCGTCTAGGGCGCAGTTGCAGAGGATTACGCAAGGCACTGCTGTTGCGTCTACCAGTGGGACATCTATTGATTTCACTGGTTTGCCAGCGTGGGTGAAGCGGGTGACGGTGATGTATAACAATGTTTCAACAAACGGCACATCGCCTTGGTTGATTCAACTTGGTGATTCTGGCGGTATTGAAAACACAGGGTATTTAGGTGGTTCTGGTGATAGAGGTGGTGAAGGTGCTTCAACAGCAGGGTTTGAAATAGTTTATTCTCCTGCTTCTGCAAGTGCTTATTCTGGTATAGCAACAATTGCTCTTGTTGACACTTCAAATTCTTGGGTAATTAGCGGAGTTGTGGCAATCAATGCGTCAGGTCAACCAAAGTTTTTTGCAGGGTCAAAACAAACATCTGCGACTTTAGACCGTATTCGTTTAACCACAGTAAACGGCACTGACACATTCGATGCTGGTTCTGTAAATCTGCTTTGGGAAGGCTAAACAATGGCAACAGTCATCGATGGTTCAGCAAGCGTAACAATCAACAATGGTGCGGTGCTGGGGATTACCTCTGGTACTGCGGTTGCCTCTACATCAGGTACAAGCATTGACTTTACTGGCATCCCCAGTTGGGTGAAGCGGATTACTGTGATGTTTAGTGGTGTGAGTACGAATGGAACGAGCCCAATTCAGATTCAATTAGGCGATTCCGGCGGGGTCGAAACAACAGGCTATGCAGGAGCTACCGGAACAGTGGCTACTGGCGGCACTGGCGTATCTTTGTATACTACTGGTTTTGCCGTTAGCAACATTTCGGCTGCAACAGTTACACAGGGTTCGTTTATATTTTCGCTACTAGGCAGCAATAGCTGGAGTTGCCAAGGTTCCGCTTTCTCAAGAAATGATAGTTTAGCTAACATATCAGGAACCAAAACACTTTCCGGCACACTTGACCTCGTCCGAATCACCACAGTCAACGGAACGGATACCTTTGATGCAGGCAGTGTAAATATCTTATATGAAGGATAAACCATGACACACAGAATTGTTGTTAATGTCCAAACAGGTGAAGTCACTCAGGTTGAGTACACACCTGAAGAACAAGCGGCACATGATGCGGCTGTAGCGGTACAAGCTGAAGCACAAGCATTGGCAGAGGCACAGGCTTTGGCTCAAGCGCAAGCGGCACAACCAACCAATCCACCAGAACAAACACCATGACCCCAGAACTACTAAAGTATTACGAAGAACGATTCTCAATGATGGGTTCTGAGGGGTGGAAGGATTTAATCATTGATATTGACAATATGATAGAGTCACTCAATAATATAAGCGTAATTCCTGATGAAAAGACCTTGCAATTCAGAAAAGGTGAACTTTCCATCCTGATTTGGCTGAAAACCTTAAAAGAGGTCAGCGAACGAGCTTATGAGGAATTGAATGAAAAGAATGTATGAATTTGTCTGCGAAAGTGGACACAGAATTGAGAGGTTTTGCGATTATGAGACGCAAACAACTCAGTGTGAGTGCGGTGGTTCAGCCAATCGCACAATCAGCGCACCAAGCGTGAACTTGGAAGGATGGTCTGGTCATTTTCCATCGTCATGGATGAAATTTGACAAGAAACACCGAGAAAAGTTGGCGCAAGAGCGCAAAACCACAACATAAGCATTATGCCGTTGTGTATCCTAGAACCCAAAAGTGGCAGGAAAAGGAAAAAATATGTTGATTGATAACCCAGACGAGTCGCAGAGTGAGTTAGATGTTGTCGAGAAGTTAAAACTTGAATCGACTGTTGAGCAAGCGTCAGATGATGTCCCTGAGAAATACAAGGGAAAACAGCTATCTGACATTATCAAAATGCACCAAGAGGCTGAAAAGCTGATTGGAAAGCAAGCTCAAGAGGTTGGTGAGGTTAGAAAGCTCGCAGACGAACTCATTAAGCAAAACCTCCAAGGGAAGCAACAACCTATTAAAGAGGAAGAACCCGAAGTAGATTTTTTTGAGAATCCACAGGCGGCTGTTCGTAAGACTGTTGACAACCATCCTGATGTACTTGCGGCTCGTCAAGCAAGCCAAGAGTTCAAAAAGATGCAGATTCAGCAAAAGCTGGCGCAAGAACACCCTGATTTTGCTCAGATTGTTCAAGACCAAGACTTTGCGAATTGGGTGAAATCTTCACCTGTTCGCATTAGCTTGTATGCAAAGGCTGATGGTGAATATGACTATGACAGTGCTAACGAATTGCTATCCACCTATAAGCAATTGCGTGGTGTTAAGGCAAAACAGACGAGCGAAGCAGGGGAAACCCAACGCAAGTCAAACCTTAAAGCCGCATCGGTTGATGTTGGTGGTACTGGGGAATCTGGAAAACGAGTCTATAGAAGGGCTGACCTTATTCGGCTGAAGATGCAAGACCCTGCAAGATACGATGCCTTGAGTGATGAAATCATGGCGGCATACAGTGAAGGTAGGGTCAAGTAACCTTAACTTTTGATTTTTTGGAGAACACAAAATGGCAACAGCATTTTCCCCTAGTGGTTCAGTAACCACAACCACAGCGGCTAATTTTATTCCTGAGATTTGGTCAGATGAAATCGTAGCCGCCTACAAGAAAAACCTCGTGATGGCAAACTTGGTTATGAAGATGAACTTCAAGGGCAAGAAAGGTGACACTGTTCACATTCCTGCACCTACTCGTGGTTCTGCTTCTGCCAAAGCCGCTGAGACAGCAGTCACTTTGATTGCCGCTACCGAGTCTGAAGTCCAAGTGTCTATCAACAAGCACTATGAATATAGCCGCTTGATCGAAGACATCGTGGAAGCACAAGCTCTGAACTCTATGCGTCAGTTCTATACCTCTGATGCTGGTTACGCCTTGGCTCGTCAAGTTGATACCGACTTGATTCAGTTGGGTCGTTCCGCTAATGGTGGTACTGCTGGTTCTGCCGCATACGCTGCCGCCTATATTGGTGGTGATGGTACAACTGCTTATGTTGCCGCAAGCAACAATGAGTCAGCATTGACCGATGCCGCTATTCGCAGAACTATTCAGCGTTTGGACGATAACGACACCCCAATGGATCAGCGTTTCTTCCTGATTCCTCCTTCTAGCCGTAACACTTTGATGGGTCTGGCTCGCTACACCGAACAAGCATTTGTCGGTACTGGTGATGCTATCCGCACTGGTGAAATTGGTAATCTGTATGGCATCCCTGTCTTCACTTCTAGCAACGCAGATACCACTTCTGGTTCTGGTGCGGCTCGTGTGTGCTTGATGGGTCATCGTGATGCTATGGTCTTGGTTGAGCAAGTGGGCGTTCGTTCACAAGTTCAATACAAGCAAGAATACTTGGCAACACTGTTCACAAGTGACACTCTGTATGGCGTAGCCGCCTTGCGTAGTGCCGCTTCTGTTGGTGCGGCTAAGTCTTCTGCTATGTTTGCTTTGGCAGTTCCAGCCTAATTGCAGTTGTCCCCCCTGCCCTAGTGGTAGGGGGTCTTTTTTAAACTAAATTAGGAGTAATCAAAATGGCAACCGCTTCAGCAGTAGTAACACGCAGAGGAAATGACCAATTCCGTGGCTTGTTTTCAGACACTTGGGCTGTCAAATGCACATTGAATCCCGGTTCTTTGGCAGATGGCGTAGGTGAAACCGATGATGTGACAGTTCCCGGTGTTGCCTTGGGCGACATGGTAATTGGAGCATCTTTGGGCGTGGATTTGGTTGGCATCACTGTCACTGGCTATGTCAGTGCCGCTGATACTGTCAAATTCCGTATCCAAAACGAGTCAGGTTCAACTGTGGACTTGGCATCTTCTACTATGCGTCTCGTAGTAGTTCGCATGGTTTAAGTGATTGGGGGGCTAGTCCCCCCTTTCTTATTTTGGGGGTTTTATGGCTACTTTTAAGTGTCTGCAATCAGGCAATCTTGTGACTTTTCATAATCAAGTTGACATTGATTCGATGAAAGGTCATCAAGGTTATGTGAGGGTAGATGAAGTAGAAGTAACCATAGAATCTGTAGAATCAGAAATCAGAACAGATACCGCCTTTCGTGCGCCTGTCATCCCCACAATTAAGCGTATGGGAAGACCCAGAAAGGTAGTTTTAAATGTCTGATGAATTTGGCGCAAGAGACTTTGGCAAACTAGAGGCTCAAGTCGAGGCTTTACAGAAAGAAATGCACATTCTTAGTGCAGATGTAAAAGCCTTACTAGAACTTGCCAATAAGTCAAAGGGAGGCTTTTGGATGGGCATGACCATAGCCTCATTTGCTGGTGGCGTGATTACTTTCATTGCCGATAGGTTGTGGAAATGAAAGAAGGACT
>Ga0075470_10000541_pt1 | contig 12190 bp, 21 predicted proteins | sample DEB19_08_DNA_4_FD_71482 | JGI IMG/M metagenome (GOLD analysis project Ga0075470, IMG submission 71482) | Aqueous microbial communities from the Delaware River and Bay under freshwater to marine salinity gradient to study organic matter... | ecosystem: Environmental > Aquatic > Marine > Coastal ... | reverse complement strand
TTTTTCATTTCCAAATGATCGGTGAGGTTCTTTGAGTTCTCCTCAAGAAGAAGCTTCATGATCTCGGTCTTTACCTTCCAGTAGTCCTTATCGATGGAGCTGACGCCCTGCTTAACAGAGAACAGCTCCATCCGTCCTTCGATCTTCTCCAGCATCTCCTCAAGCTTCTGAACTAAGAAAGTCCTCTGTGAACCGACGGCTTTAATGGCCGCATCCTCATCAACCGGGAGAAGGCCTTCCACCGCCCGCTCACGAATCAATCTCCAACGAACGTCAGACGGCCCTAAGCCAAGCTTATGACGAAGGGCAGACCACGTCCCCCCGGCCCCAAGATGTGACAAACAAAAGGCCAGGACCTCGGCGGAACGGGCATGAGCGATATCGACCACCTGTAACTCAACCGGACACCTGTCCTCGTTGAGCTGCTCCCTCATCTTCTGACGCGCCAGCTCAAGAAGGGATAGGTTTCTGTGTGTCTTTACCGCACGACGCACCTCGGCCAAGTCCTGTGGCTTTTCTTCTTCCCACTCTGCCCACTGTTCCTTCTCTTCTTTCGGAAGCTCTGAGGGCCTCATTGCTCTTTTCGGTGCTTTTGACATCTCCACCTCAGGTCGTAAATAGCCTCACAGAAATCACAGAGTTCCTTCGCCGAGAGAAAGCCCCTGCTGATCGCACGCTCAACCCTCTTCTCAGACACGGACTGTATCTTCGGTTTCGACGATTTGTCTTTACGCTCTCGCTGCCTCATATCAAAGCTCCCTTTTGGACGACCCCCCACTGAGCCTTCTCTTCTTTCGGAAGCTCTGATGGTCTAAGGGCTCTCTTTGGCGGCATCGCAGACATCGCAACTCCATTCCATAATCAGTGGGTACTTCTTACCGAAATTGCCGGTTGGCGAAAGGCCTGATCCACAGGGGCACTCATCAAGACTTCCCATTAGGTCGTAGGAAACCAAGTACTGGAGCACCTGGTTCAGGTTCTGCATGTCCATCTTGACGTAACGCGGTAGGCGCTTCTTCTTCGGTTCCTTTGGCTTTGGCTCTCTCTTATTGCGTGGACCTGCATTAAAGGACTTTGGACGCATCTCGACTCCCATCTGCTTCAGTCTCTTCCAAACAGCAGCCTGAGATATCCCAAGCTCTTTGGCAATCTGGGTGGTTGAGAGTCTCATCTCGTACATCGAACGGATAGTTCCTGGGTCAATCAAAGCTCATCTCCAATTAAACGATAGCTCATATCCAAGTTGTAACATATTCCCGGGATTATACAACGAGGTACTTTTCATGACGTTACAACCTATCAAATCTAATATATTCGATTTGAGAACTTCATGCGCACGCGTAAATGTTACAACCTAATAGCTAGTTGTATCATATAACCTATTACCTTTACTCAAGTTGTAACTTAGTAAGAACCATCCCGCGCACGTTACGTTCTATTATTTCTCAAGGCCTATTCGTTCTAAGTCTCTGTTTCTATTTAGTTTTTAGATTTGATGGGTGGGTTTGGTAAACCCCTACCCTCCCTACCTATTACATAGGCAGACCACTGGGCTGATAGACTAGATATATCAAATACTTAGATGCTTTGTGGTATCAATACCTAAAGCTATCTAAGCCCCATGCTTAGGGGATAGATGCTTAGAGTCAGGATGAGTGTCCCTAGGATCTTTTGCAGGAGAGCGCAGGCCATTTGCCGCGTTTTCAGTCTATAAGCTTTGGGGATTGAATGAGTATTGAGTCTATTTGAATCATTACAGACTTTGTAAGACCTATCTGGTTTTGAAAGAATTGTTTCACGGTTCGCCGCGTTTTCAGCTTCATTGCTCGTTTAATTCGATCTGAGCTTGGCACGAGCCTTGGAACGTATTGAATCCGAGCAGCGACGATAAGCGTCAATGCTTTAAATTTAATCACTCGCTCGGTGCGAGTAAGGAGAGAGAAAATGAAACAACAAACAAAGTCTAGTGCGCTTAAGACCGTAGAGATGTCTAAGACATACGCATTGGTATTATACTCAAGTGGAGCGGTGATGCTTCGCCGGACCGCGTTTCCGTATAATTCCATATCGGTTAACGCTGAATTGATTCCATTCCTAGATGCTTCGATTCGAGACGTAGCTCTGAAAATGGTCGAAGATGGTAAGGCGCTTCGCGGCGCCGCCCCCGCAAAGGAATCAAAGGCTAAGCCTCAATTGGACATTAACGCAATCGTAGCTCAAGCCGTGGCTCAAGCCTTGGCTCAAGCGAAACAAGCTTAATCTTAAGGGGGTGAATATGGACCGCGAATTTGCTGAAGCAATCGTATTCCTGGCCGGGTTTTCAGGGTTTTTAATCGTCGGCGGTATCGTTTTCGGTATCTTAGTCGATCTTATCGAGGAGTCGGTATGGAAGTGATTCACTTTATGACAGCCGTTATCGTCGGGCTCGTCGTTCTGGTCTTGAATCTCATGGCAGAATAGAGATAGTGGTTGTTTAAACCATTCACTCCCGAATTGTTTAAGGCTCTAGTCTTAGGACTAGAGCCTTTTTTCGTTTACTCTTTTTACTCTTTTTACTCTTTTGTCGATTCTATCACTTCGAAGCTAAGTCGTAGCTTATCTCTGAATAGCCGCTTGGCAGCCCTTCTGCCGCGTTTTTGATTGAACCCGCACCATCACCATTGGTCTTGTCACTTGCGCTCAATGGCGCCCTGTTTCTGGCGTTACGGCGAGCCATTGCCGCAGCAAGTCTAGCATCATTAACCAATGCTTTCAGATCATGCTTCAAAATGTTCCGGTCAATCGTTTGCCTTGATACGGCGGCGACCCTTGCCATCGCCGTAAAGTTACCGTGGCAGCATAGGACTAGACGCTTGTAATAGTTCGCTTCATTTTCATTCATTGTCTCAATTTCATTCATAGTCTCGTTTCGTATTCGCGCGTGGGCGCACGGTCCACCGTTTCCGCTCTGCGTTTTCACGTTTTCGACTCGGTGTCGTTTCGACTCCGGTCGGTGTCGAATTGTCCCCACGTGGTGTCGTTTCGACTCCGGTTTTCGTGCAGACTTTTCAAATCAAATGACGGCGAGTGAAGGCTTTACTCGATTTGGCCGTGTCAATTGTTCACTTTTCACGGTGGTTTCGTTGGCACGGCGATTGCGAGGGCGAGTGTTTGCCGGTCGATTCTGGCCGGGTTTGTAAAAATTTAAAGGGAGAGAATTGGATGTTAATTCCATTAGTGATTTTCTTTGTTTCGTTCGTGTCTATCGCCTCAGCACAGGACTCTAAGCCTCAGCTTTATGTCCTTGAGAATGGGACTCTGACCCCAATCACCAAGGTCGAGGCCATAATTCACTTGGCCAAGAACCAGGGTGGGCAAGTTCTGAAATGCTCAGAACAGGTCCTTTCCGACAAGGCCACCATCGTTTCTAAGAAGTGACTACATCAGCGGCACCCTAGGTTTACGGACCCTCAGTTCGATGAGTACGGGACGCCGCGTTTTTATTATGAGTAGCGTGCTCTCGCGCTGCTCCGTCTGGCCCACGATACGGGCCACTTTATTCAAAAACAAACCGACCCAGCGGCTTCTGGGACAAACAAAAGGGAGGCCTTAATGGCTAACAAGATTCGTGGACAAGTAGTAGGCGGAATGACTCGTGACTTCGACGGAGTTAATACCGTCGCAGACATCGCTGCTCAATTGGGAGCTGGCGACCGAGTAGCAATGGTCAATGGTCTGACAGCAGATCATTCGACAGTTCTGAAGGATTACGACTACGTGACCTTCACTGATAAGAAAAAAGGCGGCTGAGCCTTGCTCGTGGCCACGGATGGCCCCTGTTTTTTATAAAATCATCATCACTGGGGAGTGAATATGTTGAAAATGACCGACGTGAAGTCGAACGACTTCGCATATTTCGATTCTATCGAAAATGCACAGACAAGAGGGGCCGTTAAAGGTGCCTTCAGATACATTATAAGCCTTTCAAACCTATCCGGCACAGCTATAGACCATTGGGACATTGAGTCAGTGTTTAAACACGAGGACAAATGGCTCACGGATAAGGGTGACATCAACCGAGAGTTCTTTAAGCGGAAGGATGCTGAGCCCGCCGCGATTTTGAATCTCCCAGAACCGCTCGTAAAACTGCTCGAGGTCCCTCTGAAAGAGGTTCACGGTCAGAATGTTCGAGAGATAAAGAACAACATCGCAAGTCGAGAGCGGACCATAAGCACCGCTCATATCAACATCAGAGGAGCTGTCTCTGACCTTCGAAATTTCAAGCAGCGACTGCTGGTTGCCGAGATTGCAGCAAAGGAATCCGTTAACACAGTCTCGACGCAGCTTAAGAAAGTTCTATCTGAGCTTCCGCTTGAGCTTTGGAGCGTCACTTCTGACTGCGTTTCTTTCATCTGCAAGACCGACACGCTGGTCAATGCTCGAGACATTCCAAACAAAATCAACCGCACCTACAACCTTGGTCGACTGATCTTCCACGTAAACGTCATGGATTTCAAAATCGCGGTGACGAGGATGGACATCGTCAATCGCTGGGTCTCGGCGAGCAATGCTCACTTCCATTATGGAACGTACTTTTGCTACGGCGGGTTTTCCAGCGAGTTCGAGAAGGCTCAAGAAGAGGTCAACCTGTTTGACCTCATGTCCGCATGCGTTCGATGGAAAGATACCTACGATGCAAGATCAACGCTGGTCTCGTCAGTAAGGTTTAATCACCACCCAGCATTCACAACGTACCATGAAGGCGACATGTTCTTTGGGATGGACGAGAAGAAACAATGCGAAGAGGCGTGGAAGATTGGTCTGTATTTCACACAACCGATGACTTCTCCAGAAATCACCGCCGCGAATTTGAAGATTGGGAATCAGCGTCCCCCATGGAGCAACGAGTATCCATTCGCTGCAACTGGCGGACCTCGACCAGGATACAAATACGAGTACGAAAAGCCGCTCGATAAGCAAATCAAATCTATAGAGAAGAATCTTGAAGATGAAGAAAACGAAGGAGAGCTGATTGAGTGGTCGTTCAGTGCGTATCGAGATTGGCTGTCTGACAACTATGATTTTAGCGACTTCTGCCAAGGCGAAGAGGCCCCGGACAGAGACGGGTATCAGACGTATATGGCCTACGCGAACACAGAGGAAGGCGAGTGGCAGAGCGAAAATGAGTGGGATGAATGGAACGCAAACAATAGCGGAGTTGAAGGCGAGGACTACTAATGAACAAACCAAAATTAATTATTCCAAGGGCGGTTTTCGATAAGGTCCTGCACTGGTGCATTCTAGCCAAAGGGCTTGAGATCAGCGGACTTGGCAAGTGTGATTACGATCCAAAGACAAACACCTTTAAGGTTGTCGACGCTCAAGTTCTCAAGCAGTCGATTCAAACTGCCGGGAATACCGAGATCACAGCGGAAGCCATCGGAAAGTTTCTTTACGACACACGAGACCAAGGTTCAGTCACTTGGTGGTGGCATTCTCATCACAGCATGGGTGCGTTCTGGTCGTCGACTGACATCGATTGCATCAACTCGTTCGGCAAAGAGGGTGGCGTTGTGGCGACGGTGTTCAACAACAAAGGCGAACACTTGTCTGCGTGCCAATTCAAAAGCTCTACCATGTTTGGAGAGACTTCGATCTTTCACGACAAGCTAGACACTTCAGTGGTCACTTACTACGACACGACCATGTTTGATGAGTGGGAACGCGAGTACAATGAAGCGAAATTGGTTTACGTTCCAACACAAACTGCGTGGAGCTATGGCCAACAGCATGGAACCAAGCGAAAGAAGCCACCAAAGAAGCTTCGAAAGTTATGGGACAAGATCCCCGAGTGGCGCCGAAAGCAGCTCATCTTCGAACAGCCAGGCGGCAAGAACAACCCAGACTGGATCTGGGCTTCTTATCTTTCCGACTACATCGAGGCCACGGAATACGACTACAAGGTAAGGGATCTGGTTGAGCACGCAGACCTTCCGAAAGAGATCGGAACTGTCGCTAGCTACCTGATGGACCCAAAAGAATTGACCGACATCGAGGACGACGAAGAGATCGCAGCCGACGAGCGACAGTTCCTGACTCTGTGGGGAATCTCCGAGTCGGAGTGGATGAACATGGAACCGAGAGAGCGAGAATACTACAAAGGCCAATCATACATGGCCTACATGGGAGACTAAGATGCTGAGCAAAGACACAAGAGAAGCGATGCTGACCCGTCAGCTCGACTTCATTCCGATGGATACACTTGGAAAAGAGATCAACATTGTGGGCGCCGGGGCCATTGGCTCATGGGTCGCACTGTCTCTTGCGAAAATGGGGTTCGTTGACATCACCGTGTGGGATGATGACGAGGTCTCGATTGAAAATATGAACTGCCAATTTTATCCGATCTCCATGATCGGGCGGCCCAAGGTTGATGCCCTGGCTGACATGGTTTCGATGTTCACTGGCACGCAGATACAGACCAGGCGGCGTTATGAGGGCCAGCCTTTAAACGGTATTGTAATCAGTGCCCTCGATAACATGGCAACGCGGCGTCTGATCTTCGATAGACGGGTGGCTGGGACCACTTGGATTGTCGACCCCAGGATGAGCCTTGAGGCCGCGTCTTTATTTAACTGCAACGTCCGAGACCCAGCGTCTGTCGCGGCATACGACAAGACGTTCTATTCGGACAGCGAGGCAGTTCAAGAGCGGTGCACCGCGAAATCAACCATCTACACAGCGAACCTGATCGCAGGTCTTGTGTGCAAGTCAGTGAAGGACATCGCTACCGATGGCAAAGCTGACGAGCTGATCCGAAATGCTGAGTGGCATATCGGAAAGAACCAACTTATGGCATGGCAGACAAACGGAACAATGAACTAAGGGAGGAAACAATGGGAATGAATAAGACAACTAAGGCACTGCTGAAAGTGTATCGACAGTACAAAGTAGATGGGCTCAATAACAAACAGATCACCCAAGCTATGGCTGAAGCTGGATACAAGAAGCGCGATGGCGAGCCTGTAAACATCAACACGATTCAGCATCTATCAAAGATCAGCTACCGAATGAAACGTCCGTACACGAAGAAGTCATCAAGCAAAGAGACGACCTCTCTCGTTCGGACCGATCAGAAGGAGCTTACGGTCTTGATCTTGGCGTCAGACGTCACTGACTCGGCCAAGGTCCATGCTTTAAAGGCCATCTATGCGTAGCGTTTACGAGCGCATTGATGAAATCAGAAACGAAATCTATGCGCTTGTTCGTGAGGTTCAGCTCCTGCCAGGGGCTGACTCCTCTCGTCTTGCGTCATACTGTCACCGCGAATTGAGTCCAGCCTTTGATTCGCTGGCATACACTGGAGGAATTAGTGACCGAGCTAGAGATACAATCGTTGATCGACAGGACCGTGTTATCGAGGACGGACATGCAGCCGTCGGACTCAGTGGCCCTGAGGATGTCAGCGGCAGGGGATTGCCCTAGGCTTCTTGATTACAAATTGCAGCGTGGGCGCGGAGAGACCAGCCTTTCGTCTGCGATGCGGCTTCTCACTGGAGAGCCGATCCACGCTTTCTATCGTGAGACCTTGAGCACTGCCTTTGGTGACGCCTTTGGCATGGCCGAGCATGAGGTAGAGATCACACTTCAGAGCGGGAAAAAGGTCCTTGGCCATTGCGACGGCGTGCTTCTGTCCGAAGGTCTCGTGGTCGAGGTCAAGACCGTGAGTGATTCGACCTATACGATGGTCAAGAACTCAGGCGAACCGCTCTCTTCACACAAGGCCCAGGGCAATATGTATTGCGGATCGCTTGGACTAAAGGGTGTCCTGTTCATCTATCACAACAGGGACTCTGGCGAATACATGACGTACATCGTGCCGTTTGACGAGGCGCTGTTCGTCGCCACCGTTGAGAAGTTCAACATGGCTGACCGCCGGGCTGCGGCAAAGACCATGTGGCCCAGGCCATACCAAGATCCGACTTGCTCGCCGTGCTTTTTCTGTGACTGGAGGAGCGACTGTTATCAAGGGTTTGACTCGCAAGTTGCGAGTGGGGATACTCGTGACGCCGACGCTGACGCTAGCTCTATGGTGACGGAACTTCTCGCATCGAGAAGAGACCGTTTGGCTATGGAAAAGGTCGAAGAGAAGGTGAAGTCTTTGCTCTCGACAAAGATGATAAGTGAAGGAATCAAGGTATTAAAACATCCGAGCGCCACTCTCGAAGTGCGAGTAGGCAAGGCGGGCAATCCGCTCATCGGAATAAAGGAGAAGTGATGGGAGATTTAGTTCCAAAAGCTGACAGTCAGATCGCAGTCCAGGGTAACGACTTCTGGGCAGACATGGGTGCGGAAGACTTCGCAATCCCAAGCGTGTCGATTGGCCAAGGCACGTCGTCGAAAGGTGAAATCGGTAAGTACAACTTCAATAATGGTAGCGCTGCTCCGGTCTTGATTGGTGTGTCGCTACTGGTCCCATCGAAGACGCGTACCCTCTTTGCTGGAAAGGGGAAGCCGACCCGCTGTGGTTCGGACAACTTCCATAACCCAAGCGAGAGGTATGCGAACCCAATCTCAAGGAATTGCGGGACTTGCTTTGCCGCTCAATGGGGAGATGACCCAGACAAGGTCAAGCTTCACCTTGAATTGGGCGTGAAGAAGGACATTAACCTTCCGATTTGTCAGCAGACATACACGATGATGTTCCTCGATGGCGACGGCAATCCGTTCTTCATGGACTTTCGTTCGTCAGCTCTGAAGATCGTGCAGGAAAAGCTTCTGTCCCGATTGCGCATGGGCTTCTCAAAGAACCACCCGACTACGGTCCAGTTCGACATGAGTGTATCTCGAAACGATGGAAAGCAGGGCGTGTTCTACGAGCCTGCGTTCGATAACTTCCGAGTGAGCGATGCCGACCGATCGGAGAAAGCTCTTTCTCTCTACGGTCAGTATTCAAAACGAGCGCAGTCGCTGCGGTCTGAGCAGATCGCAAAGATGGATGCAGAGACTGAGTTTGCTATGGCCTCAGCACCACCGCTAGATGCGCCATGGCCAGACCATGGACCTGATGATTCCATCCCGTTCTGATTGGAGGACAGATGCTGGTAGCTAAAGATCCAATCGACTTCCTTAAGAAGTGGCGGAAGCAAGAGAAGATTTCTCAGGCTGATCTGGCGAAGATGATTGGTGTGTCGAATGGAATGGTCGGTGACTTTGAGCGCGGGCGAAGAGACAGCCCGCGTTTTTGTCTCCTCGTCTCGGTTCTTCTGACTGAGTACGAGCGGCTGATGTTCTTTGATCTCGTGGCCATGCACTATGCGGAAAGCAAAGAGCAATACCAGGAGATCAACAAGACGTTCGAAGAGATCAAGCGTCGAGGGAAGCTCCACCAAATCAACAAGAACGACATCAGTTTCTTGAGGGCCATGGGCCACAAGATTGATTCGACTGACGATGAGTGGAAGCGAGAACGGAAGCCAAGAAAGAAGCGAAAGAAGTAAACAGGGGGAGTGAGTGGAGAGGATTTGCAGACAATCAAGACAAGAGAGAACGACCAAGCAAAAGCATGACGAGATGGCGAAGCTTACGGCCAGACTCGAGAAGGCACACGAGCGGCTTGCCCTTAAGAGATCCGCTGGCGCTGAGCGCGACACTTTGTCCAGGCTTGAGCGTCGGATCAGGGACATTCAGGCCGAGATAAAATCGTGGAGTCGCGCATGAGAGACTGGAATCAATTTTTTACGTTCGATGAAATCAACGCGCTACTTGTGAAGTCGAACACAGAAATTCACGAGACCATCAACGCCAAAATCCTCGAGGCACTCGAGGCAGCGCCGAAGGTGTATGGTGGAGAGAACAACATGGGATCACTTAGTTGGTCGCCATCGAAAATGAATGACGACACGCACGTCGGCAGGCTCATCGACGTGAAGCCGATTGATAAGGGGGAGTGATGAAAGCAAAAGCCGCAAAGAAAGAAGACGTGTGCCCAGTGTGCAATTCGTCCACCATGGTGATGGGAATGCAAACAGGCAACATCAAAGTGTACGGGTGCCTCACTTGCCGGAACGCACAAGGAGCTCACTTAAAGATGAGCGACGCAAAGAAAGCGTGGGCGGCCTACAAGGAAAGAAAGGCGGCCAGCCATGACCCCAGACAAAGCGCCGCGAAGGTTTCTGCCAGTTTTCTCTGACTACCCTATGGGCCAAATGGCAACGATGAAGGCCACCAGAGGTTTCAAAAATGTATACGTTAAATATGAAGACTACGACGCTCTCGTGAAGGAGCTAAGCCGCGAGAAGAAGAAGGTGGAGAAGTTGAAAAAGACACTTAGATGGTTTGCCGACGGAGGACCAGTTTTCTCTGTATTTAGCAGAACAATGGAGCCAACATTCGGGTCTGTAAATGCCAAACAAGCCGCCGATGTTCTGGCAGAACTCGAAGCCCTCGACAAAGAAAGCGAAGGTGCGAAATGAACAGAGATAAGTACGGATTGATTGTGCAAAAGGATGGGGATGATGGGGATTCTCTGCACCGGATGGGCGTGTTCCTGATTGGGGAGATCCTTGCCCGCCGCGATTACATCGCATCAAAGGCCATGCTCGATATGATCTCGCACCTCTCATCGATTGATGAGAACGGGAAGATCTATTGGAGACGCGGCGCAACGCAATGGACCAATCCGAATGATGTTTCGAGGGACCAACTGATCCCAGTCATCATTGGCCTTGGTCTTTTCGAGAGAGAGGCTGGCCTTCCGTCCCACGTTTTGGACAAGACAATCTCGATGATCGAGGAGAACAGGCTGCGGGCTCCGAACGGTGACCTCTTTATCGGCCATTACAGCCTCATCGTTAGGTCGACCTGGCAAAGGTACGACTACCTTCAGAAGGCCTTGTCCTGGGCGTTCCTATTGATAACTGATGTGCCTCTGGTCTTTGGTGCCATTGTAAAGTGTCTGCCGTTCAGGTGGAACGAACAGAAGAAGGCGTTTGAACGTAACGGAATGGACCAGGTGGATGATTGGAACGACTTCTTGCCGCTTTTACAGGCAATGATCTTGGCTCCGACTCCGCTCACTTGGCTTGCCCGGAAAATCTATTCGAACTTCAGGGGCGAGAATCACGGCCACCTGCTTAACTCGACTTACCTTTGCGATAGCGACGTGCTGGATGCGCTTCTTTGGTACAACAGGCACACGTCTGGCGGGAACCCGGAACTGGTTGACCCGTTCGTATCTGTGATCAGCTTCCACTTCCGAACGAACAAGTGGATCAAGAAGTTCAAAGAACTAGTACGTTTTTGGTAAGACTGCGAGCCCGTCTGCTGACGGGTAGATTCTAATGTTACCTGAGATGGTGACTTCAATATCAATTGGAATGTTTTGAGCAACGAGAAGAGCGTCGGTGTCGGCGATGGTGATCGTGAAGATACCGTCAGCCGCATCGGTGATGGTACCTGCTTTGTTCACGGTGGTCCCATCAGCCTTCGGAAGCTCAACATTGATTGTGGCTCCGGTGAGATCGACTGGAGTCGAATCGGAGTTACGACAGTAAATGGTGAGGACTCGGTCTTCGCCGTTGACTACTTGATACATGGCTCAATGATCGAGGAGGGAGGGTTAAATGACAAGCCAGTTCAATGAATCAAAGAAGGAACTCTGGACGTCAGCCGAGAAATGGGTGCGGTTTCATCTCGACGCCATGCCCGAACAACACCGAGCCAGACTGAAAGAGATCGCCGAAGCCGAGTTCCCAGAGATCGTCACCGAGATCAAGGAAATGAAAGAGAAGTTCAAGGTAGGTAACGACATACCGTCTTGTCGCTACGCATCGGAACGATACGTGACATTGAACCGGGAACTCTTCAGGAAGGTTTCTTTGTTTATGCTGGGTGTAAAAAAATGAACCCAGGTTGACCGACTGGCGGGACCTGGGTGAGTCTTTCGGTGCGAACAAAAGAACCAGCCCAAAGCCTACAGCTAAGACTGGTTCCTTTCAAGCCGAGAATGCGTAGCCTGCAAAATTCGTTAACTCAGGCAAGTTCACTACGAAAGTAGTGTTGGTCCGACGTCGGTGCCGCTACAGACCGTGAGGGTTTGTCTCAAAAGTCAGGGTCAGCACGAGGAGGCTGATGCCGAGGGTGAGCAAACAAGTGAAGGTGCCGGTTAGATCAAAGTTTTCCTGAGAAGAAGTGGTTGGAATGGCGAGGG
>Ga0075470_10000538_pt1 | contig 12232 bp, 24 predicted proteins | sample DEB19_08_DNA_4_FD_71482 | JGI IMG/M metagenome (GOLD analysis project Ga0075470, IMG submission 71482) | Aqueous microbial communities from the Delaware River and Bay under freshwater to marine salinity gradient to study organic matter... | ecosystem: Environmental > Aquatic > Marine > Coastal ... | reverse complement strand
TAGAGCATCTGGCCGACGCCCATGCACCGCTTGGCCGCGCCTTCGGCCAGCCGGTCGTAGGCGTGGGCAAGGGCGTGTTCATCCTCGTAGAGCGCCAGCGCCTGCTTGGCGTCCTTCACGGTCTGCGCCACCTTCGCGGCGTATTCCTCGCTGGTCATGCTGCATCCTCCGTAGGGGTTTTGGTGCGGCGCCTGCGAAGCACGGACAGCACTTCGTCCACGTCCTTCGGGCGCCATAGGTATGTCTCCACACCGGCAGCGGTCAGCAGGGCCAGCCACTCGCGCTGCTCATCACTGACGCGCCCAGTGTCGGTTTTCAGTTCGGCCATCACCAGCCGGTCACGGACCAGCGCAAGGTCAGGCCATCCAGGCTCGGAGCGCCTGCTGTCGTGCGTGTGGTAGACGCGCCAGCCCAAGGTCTTGGCCCACCCGACCACCTGCGCTTGCCACTCGCGCTCGATCATCGCAACCCCGACCACAGCAGGAAGGCAACGACAAGCCCAAACATGAGCAGCAACAATTGTGTGTCCAGCGCGCTCACCAGCGACTGCGCACAATCTCACGGATGACAAGGACAAACAGCAGCACGACGCCCAAGGTCAGCAAGATCACCCCACGACCTCCCACCACATGCCGCCGGGGCGCCTAGTGCATCGCACCTCACCGGCCAGCAGCATCGCCAGCATGTATTGGCGCACGCTGTTGGACGGCACGCCTGCGGCCTTCGCCACCAGCGCGGTGGTGTTGGGCATGGCGCGAAGCATCTTTAGGGTGCGTGCGCTTATCAGCCGTTCCGCCATGTCGCGCCCGGGCTGATACCTGATGGGGTCAAAGCCCAGCAGTGACACCACCTCGCGCATCTGCTTGCCGTGGCGCTTGGCGTCGGCGTGCTCTCCGCGCTCGCGCGCCTGGCGTTCCAATTCGGCAAGGCGCACCAACTGGCCCAGCGTGTGCAGCCGCTCATCACGCTCCACCGCAATCACCTGATGCGCCCCTCGGCACGCAGCACCGCAAGGGTCACGGCCACGGTTTCACCAGCCAGCGCCGCCGTCTTGGCGATGCGGTCCCATTCGGGAAGCCCGCCTGTCCGGTCCCATGCGTCTATGACGCGCATGCGGCCACGGTCATCCGGCGCCATGATGTTGGGCGGTGTCCAATCCGCCAGCACGCGGGTTGGCTTGATGCGCCCGGCGTCGCGCCGACGCTGTGAACGCTCGCGGTATGTACGCACGCAGCGCGGGTGGCCGCACGTTTTGTAGGTCGGTGACTTGTGAGCGATGGACTCGCCGCAGACAGCGCATTGGCGCTGTTCGTTCACCGCCAGCATCCTGCGGCGCTCCAGGCGCTGATGCCGTACATGACCCGCAGGCGCTCACCAACCAGCACCTGTGTCTGCCAGTTCCACTGCCCAGCGTCAGGCCCGTAGGGGTGGCCGGTGGATGCGTGGCTGCGGTCGTACATGCCAAGACCGCCCTGCCATCGCCAGCCGCTGGGTGTATTCCACTTGACCCCGAAGGCGCCCGACCCGTTGCCAGCCTCGCAGCGCGCGAGGTTCACGAACTTGCGCCACTGAACGCCGCGCACCGTCAGGTCACGCATGGTCACGGGGTACTTGGGCCAAGTCGCCGCATCGCGCTTGGCCTGCGCAACGCACGCCCGCTTGGCGGCGCCCGTGTGCGCATCGCATGGCTGGGCCTGTGCCTGGGACGGCACCACCACAGCGCCTACCACCACAAGGCCTACAGGTACAAGGCGTGCGAAATGTCCAAGTGGTGTCCAAGTGACCCGCCGATAAATGCCCATCTATGCCCTCCGTAGCGTGTAACTGCTTGGTGGGCGGTGTTCTACACCACAGGTCGGATGCCTGCCTGTGTGCAGGGATTTCCCATTGCAAAGCGGAGGGGGGGGGATTCGAACCCCCGGTCCGGCGTGAACCGGACAGTGGTTTTCAAGACCCAATCTAATGTGCCCGTGTGCAGGGCGTTCACCCCGTATGCCCATGCCGGTGTCCAAGCGATACATCACTGCAATGCGGCCTCCAAGTATGCCTCCAGCAGACCCGCCGCCTCATCCCTAGCGCCCGGCATCAGGTGGCCGTAGCGGTCGTAGACGATGGCGATGGACGACCAGCCGCCAATCTCCTGCAGCGTCTTGGCGTTCACCCCAGCGGCGATCATCAGGCTGGCAAATGTGTGGCGGCATGAGTGAAGGGTGATGGGGGCAAGCCCGGCAGCGGTCCACACACGCTTGGCGCGCTTGCTAACCGCTTCGCTGCTAAACGGCAATGCTGCAGCGCGGCCAAAGGCCAGCCCGGTGGTGCGCCCCAGTTGCATGCGGTGTTCAAGCAGGGCCATGCGCAGCGGCTTGATGATGGGCACCGTGCGTACCCCGGCGCGGCTCTTGGGGGTGTTGTAGGTCTTGCTGCCGGGGTCGTAGGCGCGCTCAACGCGCAGCACGTTGGCGTCAAGATCAACGTGGCCCCAGTCAAGGCCCATGAGTTCCCCGCGCCGCAGCCCCGAGTAGAAGGCAGTGGCCCACACGCCACGGTCGTGCGGCTCCAGCGCACCCAGCAGCGCAGCAACCTCAACGGGCGTGGCGTAGCGGTCGCGCTTGCCACGCACCGCTGGCAGTTCGACGCCAGTGATGGGCGATTGGGTGACGCCCAGTTCATCGCGCACCGCCACCCGGTAAACCAGCCGCAGCGGCATCAGCGCGTTGCGGGCCGTGCTTGCCGACAGCCCACGGGCCATAATCTCATTGACCACGCCCTGCACGTCGCGCCTGGTGATGGTGCTGATGCGCCTGCCGCCTAGCGCGGGCTTGATGTGTTCGGTGTAGCACGACTCATAGGACCGGACCACGCTGGGCTTGAACGGGTCGCCGCTGCGGTTTCGCAGGGTGCCGTCATCCATCTCATCAAGCACGCGCTGGGCAAGGGCGTCAAGCACTGGAGCGCCCTTTGCGCCTGCCACGACATCTGCCTGACCTGACGCCATGCGCGCACGCCACGCGCGGGCCTCGGCCAGCGAGGGGAACGACCGCGACACCGACCGCCCTGCCCCCGCTGACCATGCCCGCGCCTGATAGGACGGCTGGCAGTTGCAGCGCCCGCCGTCACGGGCCTTGCACGCCTTGACGTGCCGAACCCTGATGCCCTGCTCGCTGCGCCTCCGTCCGGTCAGTGCTTTACCTCCGTGAACAATCGCAGGATGCCAACAAGGCGCCTGCGCTCGGCAAGCAGCCAGCGCACGTCATCCAAGGCAACCGGCCCGTACGGGGCTGGTGCGTCTTGGCTGATGTTCCAGTCGCTGACGCTCACGCGGTCCTTTATCTGCTGCAACCGTTCCTCGGCCTGATGGTCACGCGGCCCCACTAGAACGGTATGTCGTCGTTGCTGGACGACGCCGCGCCCGCAAGCGCCGGTTGGCGCTGCTTGCCGCCGTCCACGATCTGCACCGACCTGGCTACTACCTGCACGCGGCTGCGCGTCTCGCCGTCTGACCCTACCCATTCGCGCCACTCCAGATTGCCCGCCACGACTACGCGGGTGCCCTTGTCCAGCATGCCGTACAGGGCGTCAGCGTTCCTGCCAAACACCACTGCGTCCACATAGTTGCTGCGGTCCTCCCACACCTCACCAGACTTCTGGCGCGTGGTGAACGCCAAGCGAAGCGGCAGCACGCTGCCCTTGATTTCCGGCTTGGCCGTCAGGCGTGCCACCAGCGTGACGTTGTTGATGTCCTCCATTACTTCCCCCAGTCGGTGTTGTTGTCAGCCCACTTGACGAGGGCATCAACCTTGTAAAGCACCATGCCCCCCTTGCGTATCTGCGGCACCTCCGTCGCCACATGCCGGTTGAACCACGACGGGCTTACCCCCAGCGCCTGCGCGGCCTCCACTGGGCGCAGCGTGACCACCGGCACCTGCCGCTCTACCTTCATGCCGCGACCTCCACCGACAGAAACCCGCTGACGGTGACCGCGCACACATCACGCATGTGGCCTGCGGCGCCACGCCGCTGCTCACCCGTTGTGGCGATGAACCCGTCATTGCGCAGGTCGTTGCAGCGTTTCCACCAACAGCATCCTTCGCGGTGATACAGCCCGGTGGCCTTGGCCGCTTCCTCGTCGGTCAGCCCGGCATCACCTGCTGACAGGTACGCCTGCAGCAGCAGCGCCTTCTGGCTGCCGGTGCGCGGGCTTGCTGCCACCGCAGCAGCGCGGCTTGTCGCCGGGCCGTCAGCGGTTGCCATCGTGCGTGCCTGGGTGTCGGTGACGACAGCCACAGGCTCTGGCGCCAGCGCCAGTTGCCTCATCGAACCCACCCCCGTCCACGGCACCTGCGGCACACCTCACTGAACCAGCGCGTGGGTGTCCCCGCTGATGCCTCAATCATCCATTCCTGGTAACCATCTCCCGCGCATGCGTGGCACACGCGCCTGCTGTGCCAATGCGCAAGCGCCCGCCACGCAGCCCATGATGAGGCTTGCATGATGGTCCCATCGGGCCTGTTCACGCGCACCACCGCCGTCACCACGTCACCCCTGCGGCGCCCCGTGCCTCAACGGCCCGCTCCATGATTGCGGCGTCGTCACGCCCTGCCATGCACCTGTCGTAGTACCCGCACCACCGCGCGGAGCAGTGCCAGCCGTTGCGGTTTCGCGGCCATACGCCAAGCGCCATGCCCTCGGCCACGTCGCCCACCGTGGACTCGGCCAGCCTGCCAATCTCATCTGACTGCGGTTGGCTCACGTCAATGGGCTTGACCTTCACGCCCTTGACCTGATTGACCAAGTAGATGAACTGAAGCGGCTTGCCCGTGGCCCGTGCGTAGATGCTGGTCTGGATGGCCTTATGCACGTCGTCGGGGTTGGGCGACTTGCCTGACGTTTTCCAGTCCACCACGCTGGTGGCGGTGACGACATCCATCCGGCCCGTGACCGGGATGCCCGACAGGGAAACGTCAAAGGTCTGCTCCACGGCCTGCGGCATGACCAGCGGCGCGGCGTCTGTGGCCCACGCGCGTGAGATACGCACGGCCCGGTCAGTCAGCCCGCCTTGGTCGTCGTCCTCCATCCTCACTTCCCCTGAGCGCACCTGCTCGCTGACGTACTCCGCAGCAGCCTCCGCGCTGTCCTCGGGGTCTGGGTCGTTGCCCGTGTCCACCTTGGCCAGCATGCCAACCTCTGCGGCGTGATGGACGCCGGACCCCACGACCAACCCGCCGTCCGGTGCCACCTTCAGCCCCAGCACATAGCGGTAGGCCCACTGGCGCGGGCACCGCTGGTACTGGCCGACCTGGGTGGCGCTGACCCGCGTGACACCGACCGCTGCCATTCCCGCCAGCGTCGCCTGCGCGCGCTCATCGGTTCCCGGTTCCCCGGTGATGAACTGCTGCACCTCATTGGTCGTCATGGCTGCACCTGCTCGGGGTAGCCGTGCGCGGTATAGAAGTCTGCGGTGAACCTTGCGCCCGCGTAGTCCGGCTGGCGCTCATCCACCGTCACCGCAGTCGGTCCGTCAAAGACCGCGATGGCCCGCCACTTGCCTTCATCCAGCGCCTCCTGCCACGCCACCACCTGACCAACTTGGCCAGATGGCAGCAGCACCCACAGGTTCCCGCTGTTGGTCACTGCCTGGTACTCGCTCATGCCGCACCCCCCGCAATCATTTCCGCCTCCCGTACGATGTCCTCAGCAAGCGCAGCCACCGCCGCCTCGTCGCAGGTGTTGAAGGTCATCGGTACTTGGTCACCATTGACCGCCAGCGCCCACTTGCGGCCACGGACTGGTGCGACCTGATAGGTGCGCCCGGTCAGCGTTGATGCCCAGTAGATGCCGCCGCGCTTGGTGCGCTTCCACGTCCAGCCCCAGCCGCTCATGCCGCTGCCTCCGCGTCGGGCGGGTCTTGGTCGCCGTATTCCTCACGGCGCAGCCACATGGCGTGGGCGATGGTGTCGTCAGGTTCCGGCTCATCCTCATAGGGCATTTCCCGCGCGGCCTCCCAACGCCTGATCGCCGCTTCCTCTTTGTCGGCGTGGCGCTGCAGTTCCACCCAGTCGTCGTGGGCATCGCGCTCATCTGCCATGTCGCGGTAGTCGTCCGGTGTTTCGTAGTCGCGCCCCATCACGACGCCCCCATTGGGAAACTGCCGCCCATGCTTGCCAACGCGCGCTCCACGCGCTGCTGGGCACTTTGCAGGCGCGACAGCGCCTGGCGGGCATCGTCCTTTTCGTTGTGGCCCCAGCCGCCTGCATCCATCACGGCGTCAATGCGCCGGATGGTGCGGCCCGCTTCCTCCGCGTCGTATGCGGCAAGGCCCAACTGGTTTTGTGCTTCACGCAGTCGGGCCGTCATGCCGCACCCTCCATCTGCAACTGCTCACGGATGGCGTCAGCCCGCTCGGGCGTCAGGTCGCTGAACCGCGTGATTTCCGCATCTTGAAACGCGCCCTTGACAACCTCTGCGCCAAACTCCTGTTTCAGCGTTTCGATCACCGTTTTGGGGTCGAAGTCATCCGGCGCCTCAATGGCGGAAACCGACACCGGCACGGGTTCTGGGTCGGGCTGGGGCGGTGGGGCGGGGGAGTCCACCCGCACGCTGACAATCTCGCCGCCGTCGTCGTACTCCACATCTGCGCCCAACTCATCGGGCGTGTAGAGCGGCGAGCCTGCGGCCACGTCGGGCGCGTACCACCGCTGTCCCTGCGTGATGGCGCGGGCGAAAAGCATCGCCATCGGCCACTTTTTCCACGTCGGATTGTTCAGCAGTCCTGCCTTGGTGGCGTCGTCCATGCTGAACGTGGACACCCCAGCGGGCTTGCCCTTGTAGGTGAACTGGATGGCGCACACCTGATCGGTGTGTTCCTTCACCGCGTAGTCGTAGTCAGGGTGTTTGCGTATCAGCGCCGCCAGCAGGTTGGCGCCCACGGTCACCTTGTCCTTGACGATGTGGATGCCGGTCATGGATGCCACAGGCCCCAGTCCCAGTTCCTCACCGGCCATGACCTTGACCGCAGCCTGCGCAGCCTGGCGTGCGTCGGAGAAGTACCCCGACTGGGCCAGCACCGTGCCGACCGCTACCGGGTCGCGCGGCTGCGCCTTGACGATTGCGTGCGCCATTTCTAAACCCCCGTGATGGCGTAGGCGGCGCTGGCGGTAAGCCATGCCGCGATGGTGTAGGTGACCCATGCGGTGACCAGCACCACGACGGCGTAGAAAACCGCGCGCCGTATGCGGTCGGTGTCATGCGTGTTCATGCGTTCGCACCTCCGTGCGTTGATGCATTGGTGTTCACGCACGGTACCACCACACAACGTCAATGTAGAAGGCGGGGCGGGTAAGGGTTTCCCGCTAGCACCGCACAAGTGTGGGGTATAGGTTCACAGGCCGCACCCCTATACCTTTGACGGGTTGCGCAACTACCGCCCGATGGTCACACTGCCCCGTCTATGGCTGAAAAGAACCAGTTGCCGCCCGGCACCGGGGCGCGCATCAAGGCACGCAGGAACGAACTGGGCATGACCCAGGCGCAGGTTGCCGACCGCGTTGCGGAGAAGGTAGGGCGCCGCTACCGGGAAAATTGGCTTGCGCAGATCGAGCGCGGCAACTCATCGCTGCTGCTCAATGCCGCAATTGCGCTGGCCGACGTGCTGGCGATGAGCATGGACACCATGTTTGGCAGGCAGTTCGGCATGCCGGACATCGTGCTGGAGGCTGATGGCAGCACCGGTGCGCTTGCGATCACGCAGCCGGTGAGTCTTGACGACGCGCTTGCCCCTGCGGAGGGCACGCAAGCGCCCGAAGCCGCCGCGCCGATTCTCCTAGACGCAGCGCCACGGCGTCGTGGGCGTGGAGGCGCCCGGCCTCGGCGCACATAGCGCGAGCAACGGCAAGCAGCGCCGCCGCCTGTGCCTCCGTCAGTTCAGCGGGGGGGGGGTAGTCACTGTCGCCCTCCGTGCGCATGGGCACGGCAATCTACTGCCGCGCCGTCAGAAAACGCAAGGGCTAGTCCAGCCAGATGGGGTACTCGCCCGTGGTCACGCCCTTCTCGGGGTGGACGTACACCAGCGCCTGCATCGGCCTGCCGCGCGCTCCAAGTTCAGCGGCGTACTCGTTCCCAGTCTCGCTAGAGGCGACCATCCTGACGGCGGCGCCATTGCCCAGCGTGAGGATGGCGCGCTGGTGGTAGTGACCAACGAACAGGTCAGACCACTCAAATCCCATTGACGTAGACCACGCAGACGCACGGCGCAGCAGGCCCGCAAGCGGCGTCCCAGACCACCCTTTGATCTGGTCCCCGTGCGCCAGCACACCTGTCCACTTGCCGATGTCCACTCGCTCAAACCAGTGCAGGTTCTCGGCCCACCGCACGCGGTCCTGCCCGGTCAGTTGCGCGCGGGCCAAGGCGTAGGCGATGTGGTCGGCGTTGTCCTCGCGCGGGTAGTCGCCGCGCCTGCCGAACCTGCCGTGATTGCCATGCACGCTTGCCACGCGCACCTCATCGAAGTCCTGCAGCAGCGTCAGCACGACCTCGGCCATGAGGTTTGACGCCGCCATCATCTGTTCGTAGGTAGTTGAGTCCACCTCGTAGGCGTTGCCGGGAAAAATGTTCACGCCCTCCACCATGTCCCCGCCAAACAGAACCTGGCAGCCGGGCACGGGGTGGTCTTTGCGCTGGATGGCGGTGATGCGGCGCACTCTGTCCACGACGTAGCGCACGCGCCTCGCGCACACCTCCATGTCGTAGTAGTCGGGGCTGCCGGGGCTTCCCGCGATCTTGCCCAACTGCCAGTCGCTGAAGTGGATGACGGCCCATTCGGGGTCACCCTTGCCGGTCTTGGCTTTGGGTGCTGCCACCGGCTTGGGCGTGCCCTGGATAAGCGCGGCTTCCTTGGCGCCTTCATAGACCGCTTCAGTCAGTTCTGCCGTCTTGGCTTTGGCCTGCGCCAACTGGCGTTGCAGGCGACGGCATGTGCGCTCCAGTTCGTCCAGCCTGCGCTGGTCGTCCAGATCGTTAGCGAGCGCAGGCACACTGCCCCCTGCGGTGGTTCGCCACGCGCTTGTCGTGCATGTCGTACCCACGGCGGCGCAGCACACGGGTGATGGCCGTGTGGGTGTAGGTCACCTGATCGGCCAGCGCCGCTTCAAGGTCATTACGGTCTTTGGGGTCCATGTCGGCTAGCACCACGGCAACGCTGCACACCGTAGGCGTGGGGCGCGACTCGCTTGCAATGTCGTCAAGCAGCCCCATTGCCATCAGCCTTCGGGCTGCACGTCGGTGGGGTCAGCCGGGATGTCCTCGGCGTACAGCAGTTCATCAGCGGTGCTGTCGTCGTACATCGTGGCAACGACGGCCTGCGCCTGACGGCCCACGATGGTCACCGCCGCAAGGATGGCCGCAACGGTCGCGCCCCACGTCACCGGCAGGTTGCCGAACACAGGTGCCACGGCTGCCGCGACTGCGCCAATCAGGCCAATCCATGACGCCGGGCCAAAGGTCACACGGTTCAACTGGTCCCCCTAGGTGGTCTTGCCCAACCCCTCGGCCTTGGCCGGGGACTGGCTGGTGTGCTTTGCGAACGGACGCAGGTTGCGCCCCAGTCGCTTCTGAAGGACGCGCTGGGCGTCATCGCGCTGCTGGGCGTCGTTCCACGGGCCGTACAGGCGGCGCGGGCCAAGCAGCACGGCGGGCCTGCCCTTGGGCGTGGTCACAAGCCTGGCGGTGGCGCGTACGGCGGGCTTCATCTTGGCGAGCGCCTTTGCCCGCGCCTTGGTGGTGCGCCACGGACCCACCAGACGCGGCTGCGCCTTGGTGTCCTCCAGCCAGTAGGTCATGCGCCGCTGCTTGCCGTTCCGCAGTTCGGGCGACACCACCAGCGTGGCGCCGGACAGGGAGCGCACCTTGCGCTGTGTCTGGTCGCTGACGTTGCCGCCAACCGTGGCAACGGTGGATGGGTCCAGCACCTCCACGATCATCTCCACATGGCGTCCACCTTCGGGAGGCCACACAATGAGCGCACCGGGCACGGGGCGGTTGGTCACCCAGCCGTTGCGCTTGGCGCGCTGCACGATCTCGTAAGTGCTTGGGTGGCTCACATCGGTGACGCCGGGGACTGCACGCAGCCAGCGGCTGCACGCCATCCCGCACCACGGCTGATAGCGCATGTTCCAGTGGGCCTCCATCTTGGTGATCGGCCCGCCGCCGTCATCGTTGGACCCCAGCGGGCGCTCAACCACGCGGCCCACGTCACGCAGCGCGGCGTCAGTCACAAGGTCATTGAGCGTTGGCATCATGCCCCCCGCCGGTATGTGGTCTGCAGTTTGTCGGCATCACAAGACAGCGATGAGCGTTCCGCAGATAGACCCCACGGCGGCAGCCACAGCAGCCACGCCAATGATCGTGCGGCCCACCGTGCCCTTGCCCGCGTCTGCGCCCTGGCGCTTGGCCTCGGCCTCCTCCAACTTGCGCAGGCGTCCGTTGAGTTCCGCGCGGTATGACCGGACCTCCTGCGCGACCTCGGCCAGCGCGTTATACAGGCGGTCTACATCGCTGGTGGTCATGCGATGCCCTGCACTACCAATGAACGGTAACGAAAGTTACCCGTAGAACCGCCAACCCGGTATTGCATTGTAAAGGTATTACTTCCCGCTGTTAGACCTGTAGCCACATAAGTACGGCTACTCCCCACGGCAGTTGTAATCGCATTGCTAGCGCCAAGCGCATCGGCAGCCGCGACAGTCGTGGCCCCGCTTATTGCGACCGAAGCAATAGACCCGTTGCCTCCGGTGTTATTCCATAACTCGCATGTCACGACTACCAGCGCGGTCGTCCCGGTAGTCACCGTTACGCTCGTATTCGTGCCGGGCGAACCGGAGAGCGATGCAGTAAATGATGTGCTGGTGGTCGTTCCCGTTGCCGATGTGTAAGACGCTACGGGAGTAACACACACCCATGCGCTGCCGTTGTAAATGGTCGTGATGCCGGTAGGCACCGCCGTGGTGTCGCCCGTCGCCGCTGGCACCGTGGGCGCGGTGAGGTAGGCCATCATGCCCTCCACGGGGGAGGTAATCGCGGCGTCCCGTGCGGCCTCGGTCGTATAGACGTTGTGGCCGTAGTTGTTGTTCTCGCGCAGTTGCTCCATGCTCGCGGCGGTGAGCGTCTGCCCTGCGGTGAACGCGCTAGCGATGTAGGCCACTTACACCACCTGCCCTGCGGTGAAGGTTTCGGGGGTCGTCCACGGCATTAGGACACCTGCCTGCTAGTCGTCACGGCGCTCATGCGATGCCCTTCACTACCAAACTATGCTGGTCAAAGGTTCCGCCCCCGACGTTTGCTACCCCAACCAAAGTAAAAGTGTTTGTCCCGGCCGTGAGCCCTGTCATCACAAACGTTCGAGAAGCAACGTGACTCGGCCCGGTTCCAAAGTTTCCCGGCGTCGTTTGGCCGGTTGATGAGGCGGCAACAGTCCCCGTCTTTACGTTGAGCGTGCCATAGTTGCTAGCGCCGTTGAACCGTGCCGTCATCATTACCAACGCGGTCGTACCTGTAACCAAAGTTACGCTGGTATTGGTGGCCGACACTGCCAAATCAGCAGTCGATGTAGTCAATGTTTGTGAGGCAGCAGTTGCGGCCGCGCCGACTTCGGTAACGCAAACCCATACGGAACCGTTATAGATGGTCGTAATTCCGGTTGGTACTGATGTTGATGTTGCACCCGTCGCCGCTGGCACCGTGGGCGCGGTGAGGTAAGCAATCATGCCTTCCTCGGGCGAGGAAATAGCGGCATCGCGGGCTGCCTCGTTAGTGAATACAGCGCGGCCCATAATCGCATTGCCGACGACTTCTTGGTTCCACTTACTCGCGGTGAGTACGTCACCCGTTGCGACGTTTGTAGGTGATACCCATGCCATTAGCGTTCACCTGCCACGGTCGGAATGGTGTTATAGGTCTTAGGCATTTACCGCCCCCTCCTAGAAGGCGAAAACGTCGGCGCCGCCAAACTTTGACGTGCCAAAAATGAGAGCCGGGTTTGCGGGGACGCTGGACAGCGTGTAACTCACCTCATGCACTTTGCCGCCGCTACGCACCTGATGGTCTATGCCTTCGATGTAGAAGTCAGCCGTGCCCGCAATCGCCGTATCCACGACGGTGATGCGGTCACCCAGGTCACGTTGTAGCGCCTGCACCATCAGCGCATCGCTGCGGTTAGCGGTGAACCGCAGGGCGCGCACGG
>Ga0075470_10000535_pt1 | contig 12258 bp, 14 predicted proteins | sample DEB19_08_DNA_4_FD_71482 | JGI IMG/M metagenome (GOLD analysis project Ga0075470, IMG submission 71482) | Aqueous microbial communities from the Delaware River and Bay under freshwater to marine salinity gradient to study organic matter... | ecosystem: Environmental > Aquatic > Marine > Coastal ... | reverse complement strand
CCCTCAGGGCCAAATATATTATGGAATCTAGCTATGCGAACATCCAATTTATGATTTCTATTTGCCGCTAAATAAAGTCTCTCGGAAAACAACTTCTCCCATCCATATTCGGAATCAGGGGCAGCAGGGTAGGCAGACTCCTCACTGCACTTTGGGTTGTTTGGATCTTCCTGGTTATATGCTGGATACATACAGGCAGAACTTGAATAGAATATCTTTGCCTTCCACTTGATTGCATATTTTACAGCGTGCAAATTAATTGCTGCTGAATTCAGCATTAAGTTACAGTCATTTTCTCCAGTAAAGATATATCCTGCTCCACCCATGTCAGCAGCTAACTGGTAAATCTCATCAAATCTACCGTAGTCTGCATCCAGCATGGCCCAAGAGTAATCTAATGTTAAATCGGTTGCTCGATAACCTGAACAATAATCGGCATAATGACAGTAAGGGTTTGATTTCTTTATATCTGCTACGATGACCTCATGTCCTTGAGACTTGAGTTTACGAGCAAGATGATGTCCAATAAATCCACCACCACCACAAATTAGAATAGTTTTATTCATACTTCACTTTATAAATACAGGAATTGGAATCATTTTATGTTTATTTTGATTATTAAATTTTCTGTAAATAGATAAAACTTTTTGCTGTCTATCTGATAAATTAGACTCATCTCCGGTAAAAGTCATTGCCCACTCAAGTTCAGGGTAGGTTGCACCAAGTTGATCTTCATCTGTTCTATCAGTTTCCCAAAGACCATCCGTTGGCTTCGCATCTTGAATTTCCTGGGGTACCCCTAGTTCTTTTGCTATTGAATAAACCTCAGACTTCATCAGGTCAGCTATTGGAGAGATATCAACACCACCATCTCCATACTTTGTAAAAAATCCAACACCAAAATCTTCAATTTTATTTCCAGTTCCAGCAACTAAAAATTTTCTTGGTCCAGCCAAAGCGTATAAAGTCACCATCCTTAATCTTGATTTAGTATTTGCTAATCCTAAATCATCTGTAGGAACTTCTTTTTTAAATTGATTAAATGTTTCAGATATATCTAATCTTAAAATTTCTACATTAGGGTATTTTAACTTTAACCAATTCTTTTGTAGTTCGGATCTATTATCTAAAATTTTATTTTGATTTATTGGAATTGAAATAGCTAAGGTTGGCAATGAAGTTTCAGCACATAAAGTTGAAACTACGGCTGAATCTATGCCACCAGAAATTCCAACTACAAATCCATTCATTTTATTTGTATTGGCATAATTTTTTAACCAATTTATTATTTCTTTATAAACCATGCGTTCTCACCTTCATTTTTAATCATTAACATATGGGGATTCAAAAGTTTTACAATATCATCAAAATTACAGGCTTGTTCATATTGACCCCATGTAGTGGACTCAATTTGCAAACTTTTAATTTTTGAAATATATTCCCCACAACTTTTTAATACTTCTAACTCAAAACCTTGGGTATCAGACTTTAAATCAAATAATTGATCTGAGACTAGATCCCATGGAACTAAATCTAATATAGATTTTAAAGAGATTATGGGAACTTCAACCACATTCTCTACATGGTATCCTTTTGATAGTAAGATTTCAGTTGGTTTTAAAAAACTAGAAGTTCCAGAATCAGGATACATCATATTTAATTTTTTAATTTGAATAGATTCAACATCACCAATACCACATTCAATTAAATGAAATCTTTCTCCTAAGTTTTTGGACTTAACAGAGTTACAATTTTTTGGATTGGGTTCGATACCTATTACAAAACAATCTTTTTTGTTATTTAAAATATTTACGCTATGTGGGGCATTATGTGATAAACCCACATCTACATATAAATCAAAATTAGATTTCGGAAAATTAATTTTCATAAGTAAATAATTCTCCGTAAATACTCTTTAATTTAGTAATAACTTCTTCTTTATCTTTTATTGTAACTTTTATATTTTTTTTGGCTAATGCAACTGCATAATATAATTTTTGAGATTCTTCAATAATAGTTGATTCTGGTTTATAAGTTACACCATCAATAGTAATTTTATCTCCTACGAAAGAATCAATCATAAATTTTAAATGATTTTGATTAGATAAGTCTGTTGCATCACTGATATTTATTGAACAAGAATTTTCTTTTGCATAAATACCTAGGGCTCGATTATCCCTTGGGAAACAAGGCCCACCATACCCAAATCCATACTTCATACACTTAGGACCAACCCTACTATCAGATCCAATAGCATCGAGTATTTTCTGCGGCTCTGCCCCAACTTTACTGGCAAGGTCACCAATCATATTTGTAAAAGCTATTTTTGTTGTTACAAAACAGTTTAAAGATATTTTGCATATTTCAGCACTCAAAGGAGACATCAAAACATAATTAGGGTTATTAATTACCATAGCTTCATATATTTTCTTTATATTATTAAAGCTATTTTGACAATTTGATCCAATTAAAACAAGATCTGGGGATAGTTGATCTCTTATAATTGTTCCTTGAGCTATAAACTCAGGGTTATAGCAAACATTGTAACCATAATCATTTAATTTAATTTGCAACTCATTACAAAACCCTGGCATTACTGTGCAACCTATAATCAAATCTTTTCTAGTTGTTTGTTTTCCATATTTCATAATGGAATTAACAACACTCAGTATTTGTGAGTGATCGTATTTACCATTTGATAAAGATGGGGTAGCAACCAATACAAATAAAGTATCAGAGTGGGCAAGACCTTCCTCAACATCCATACAAGCTTTAAAATTTTTGCTTGCACGAAGTAATTCATTTACACCTTGCTCAGAAGAATTTATTGATTTAGAGTTTAATGAATCAACATATTCTTTTGAAACATCGACACCAAGGATATTGAATCCTGCTTTTTCTAAGTTCAAAGCAAAGCATAATCCAAGTTTTCCTACGCCGAAAATTGTTATATTCTTATTCATTGCAATATATTAGGCTGATAAAGAGTATGATAAAATGATGGCTTTGCTATACATTTATTTCTTCCGTATAGATGAGAAACATAACTTAAAGAACTGTTTGCCATGATCAATAAATTACAACTTATCATATGATATAAGGTTATAATAGGGTGCTCGTCTAAATGAAACTGAACATTCTCAAAAATGTTATTAAAAATTTCAAAGTCATCATATTTTCCTTGAGAATAAATGTGATAAACTATTTTCTTATTTTGTAATAGTTTAATTTTTTCGTAAAGTCTAGAATAATAATTTAAAGTTTTACCTCTATCAGAATGATTAAAACATTCTCTTACAGGGGAAGGATCACAATCTGTTTGAGTATAATTTCTAATGTGTACAGCAACATTAAAGTTTGAAGAATCAAAATAACTTAAGGATATTGGGTTTATCTGTAATTCTTGGATAAAAGGTATTATCTTATTTATATTGCTTTGTCCATAACCCATCAAATACTGTGGGGACAAAAAATGACTATCACTAGAAATTCCTGTAATAGGTAACCCACAAAAATTTGTTAAGCACTCAGAAAATTGTTTTTGAGTTTGATCAGTATACTGGAAATGCTGAAGATTTTTAAAACCTTCAAAATTAAAATTACAGGAATTTAATTTACAATAACCATAACAAAATAGTTGATATTGAAGTAATGCACCAATTCCTTCCGTATGATTTCCATCACTCAAAGTATAGACATTCATTTTATCTTAGCTTCTATAAGCAGATGCCAGCCAAGATTTTTTTCCAAAGCTGAAAACATTTCCTTTGGCATACACTCAAACCATTTAACATAATTATACTGATGATTTTTATATGATTCTATCTCATATGGGAATATATGATCTTGATCTATATTAATTACATTATAACACTCTAAAAGGTCAATGACTTCCTCTCTAGTGTAAGTATTTGCAATCGGACACCCTGCCTGTGCCTCTGGCCTATCAAGACCAGATTGGATCATTATATTTTTCCAAGAATTTTTAGCATACAACATTATTTTTAATGTAGAATTTGAATCCATGTAAGTGGACATTTCTTTTAATAATAATCTTGGATTTGGGGTATGATGGATAACACCAAAAGAATATACTAAATCATATTTTTGTATTGGTAAGACATTACTAATTTTTTCGTCTTGAACTAAATGAAAAGATCCTTCTAGATTAAGTATTTCAAATCTTTTTTTTGCGATATTCAAAGATTCTTCAGATATATCAATACCAGTATAAATTGCTCCAGCCTCAACAAAAGATTGTGCTGCTGTGCCAATCCCACAACCTATTTCTAAAACTCTCTTACCCCGCCATTTTTCAAAATCTGCAAATTTAAGGATATGTGGCTCAACTTTATATTTTTTAAATGAAACTTCCGAAAAATATTCTCTTGTTCCAATATCTTTATTAGAGTGTTTTATATTACATGGGCGAGAGTTCCAAAATTTTTTAACTTCTTCTAATGAATCGTTCATAGTATTGTCCAATTTGATAATTTTTGTAAATGTAATTTTTGATACTTATCAGTGCAAATTACATTTTGATTTTCATTTAAAAATGAAGCCCACCAACTAAAAGTGCTATCCCACCCCATTATAGTATTTTTACAATTTTTAATTAACTCCAAATCAATTAATTCCAAATTTTCCTCAACGTAATGAAAATTGTATTCAAAAAAAAGATCTTTACATATTTTAAAATCAGAATCACGATCATTATTTCCTAGTCTACTACCTCCAGTGAATATCAAAAAATCAGTATTTTTTGGTAATAAAGAAATAGCCTGAACTACATAATCTTTAAATAATTTTAAATAATTTTCATGGCAATGATTTCCATGGTAATAATCGCCAAGTCTAACATGAATACTGGTTGGATTATTGAATTTAGATAAATAATCTTTACATCTAACTGCTTGATCAGTATCTTTAAGCGAGAATTCTGATAATAAGGTATCTTTATATTCTAAAAAGTAAGATGGGTGTTGAAAAAATCCTATAAAATCTGTCTGTGGTCTAACCTTAAATACACTTGAATCAAATTGGTTAGGTAATTTTTCAACAAAAGTAAACTTACAATCAATATTCCCCTCTGTATACTTTATATTAAACTTTGGTAGAAGACATTCTTGGCCATGCCAAACCTTACCATTTAAATTTGGTAAATATAAAGGCATGTCGAGTTTTAAAGAAACTGATTTTACTAGAGCATATTGAAATAATTGATTACCTAACCTACCATATTGCCCTATCTGACTAAAACAAATCATAAAAATTCTTTCATTAATTTTTCAAAGTTGTATGTTTTTTTCCAATTTGGAAAATATGATTTGAATTTTGACATATCTGTAATATACCAAATATGGTCGCCTGCTCTATTTTTATCTATTATATTATATGATAGTTTTTTATCTAATGCATTTTCAAAATATGAAATTGCTTCCAACATCGAAATATTGTTATCAAAAGATCCACCTATGTTAAAAACTTCCCCAAAACAAGCATTATTTTTATAAACCTCATCAACACAAGAAGCTATATCATCAGCATGTATATTATCTCTAACTTGTTTACCCTTATATCCATAAACTGTGTAATGCTTTCCATCTCTTACACATTTAGATAAATAAGCTAAAAATCCATGTAATTCCGCACCTTTATGTTGTCTCCCAGTTAAACAACCACATCTAAATATAGCTGTTTTGATACCTAAATTTTTCCCATACTCTTGAACTAATAAATCCGCAGATAGCTTACTAACTCCGAATATACTATGGACACAAGAATCTACCGACATAGATTCATTTACACCTAGTCCGTCTTTTTGTGAATATCTTAATGGTTGTTCTATTATATTAAAATAATTCGGTCTATCACCATAAACTTTATTTGTGGATAAAAATACAAATGTAGCACCGGGTGCGTGCTTTCTGGTGAGTTCTAAAAGATGCAAGGTTGCCACAGCATTTACGTCAAAATCAAGTTTAGGATCTCTATAAGACCAATCATGAGATGGTTGCGCTGCACAATGCACAATCAAAGACGCACCCTCTATAACATGTGACTCTAGTGATCTTATGTCTGCCCAGTGGTGTGTGTAGTTTGAATAATCTTCAAGTATTTCTAATTGATCCTTAACCGAGGCTTCTGCTCCAAAAAATTCTTTCCGCATATCATTATCTATTCCAACCACCTCATGCCCCTGATTGAGAAATCTAAAACAACAGGATTGCCCTATAAGCCCCAAAGATCCAGTGATAACAATTTTAGACAAGACAATACACCTCATCACAATTTAAATCAGCAATTTTTTTATATCCCTTGGAAGTAAAAAAATTAGGAATATCATTATTTTTATAATTATTTTCAACAGTAATACAATGAATTTTAATTTTACTAAAGTCTATTGTATTTAATATAGGTAACTCCATCCCCTCTACATCAAGACTCATATAATCTATTTCTGTAACTGAGTGTTTTAGTAGTAAATCAGTGATAGGTAAGCATTCTATATCAAGTAACTCCATACCCCCACCAAACTGGAATAATTCTTTAACTATTCTTATTATATGATTTACATCATACCCTTCCAAAATTCCACTCAGACCTTTGGATGGTCCATGTATCTGCAAAAATTTTCTGATTTCTCTTTTTGAGGTAATAGCCACATTCTCACATATACAAGATCTCTGAGCCTTAAGTTTAATAAAATCTTCTCTTCTGGGCTCTACAGCAATTCCTTTCCATCCAAGCTGTTCAAAAAAATAAGTGTTGTTTTGATCTATAGGTTCTGAGGCTCCTATATCTAAAAAAAACCCATCAGATTTTTTATTCAAAACATTTTCATAGATAAATTTATCTTGGCCAAATTGACTATAGTATTTCATAATAATTTATTAGTTATAACTTTCCAAGGGTATAGAAAATTTTCAGCTATATTATAATTTTCTACGACGGCATTTATTCTGTCATCATAGAATGATTTATTTAAATTTGGTAATATTTTTTCCAACTCTTCCACAGTGGAAAAAGAAATTATACCATCTTTATTAAATATATCAATAACTCCGGGATCTCCGCAATAAATTGGTATAGTTCCAGTCCTAAAACAATCTAATAATTTTTCTGTAAAATACCCATTAATTGGGGCGTTTTCAATTTCTACTGAAAATCTATAATCTTTTATAAAATTTAATTTATACTCATCCCCATCATTTTGATATTTTGAATGACTAGTTCCACCCCTTCTTACATAATCAAAATATTTCTCATATTTAGAAATCACTTCATGCCGCATTCTATGCCCAACAGTATAGGTTTTACTAGATGCTATAATCGTAGTATTATAACGTTTATTATATATCTTATGATCTTTTGGATTTATAAAATAAGATCCCCATGGACAATAGACAGAATTTGTAACTTGATCTAAAAATTGCTTAGTGTGGGAAAATATTAAATCTACTTTATTTTTTAATTGGTAAGCTATTTGATAGTTTTGAATATTAATAGAATGTGGTTCTATTATCCACAAAAATTTTTTGTTAGATTTTATATTTTCTGTTAATGTCAAACATTGATCTGATATAACTATATTTTCAAATTCTTGGGATAAAGCTTCTTGAATGCTTATAGTTTTTAATGCAATATTGTCATTTAATGATAAAGCTTCATTATAATATTGATTAGTTGGAACAGATAAATCTAAAAAAGGGATGGTAATCATTTTATTAATCCATATGGTTTTTTATTCAAAATTGATAAAGAACATCTAATTTGATCTCTCAACTTTGATTCCTCGGCATGATCATTATTACCGTGAATTCTATAATATACTAAATCTTTATCTATAAACTTTACTCTATCCTTACCGCTCATTTCTAAAATTGGAAGAAATATTGCAACATCCGATGCTGCACTAAACCAATTACCAGCGAAATCTTTCATATCATTTTCTTGTAGATAGGGAATCAAGTGTGCTCTAAAAGTTCTTAAATGAGACCAAGACCAACCGCGTGTTTGAAAAGATTGTCTAAATGGTAACTCATTCAATGGTCTGCAAACTGAACCTTGTCTAGAAATATAATTACCATATGTTACCCAAGTATTGCTATCCTGGTATTCTTCGGCTAATATTTCTAATGCTTTATGATTAATTAATTTATCATCACCATCTAAATGAATTACAATATTATTTTTTGTAGGTGGTATTAATTGTAAAGTTTCAAAATGATTTCTACAAGCCCCTTTACGATCATTATCAATTATTACATGATGTTTCACCGGCAACGTTTGCATCTTTACAGAATGCATACATTCCTCAAGCCAATCAGATGGGCCATAATAGGGTGTTATTACGTGAAAATTAAGTTCTTCCATGCTTCTAATATCTTTTGATTGTCCCAATATTCTGAACTTGGATCAGACTCTGGTAACCCATAATACCTTACACCAGTGAGGTTACATTCCGCTTTAATATAATTAAACGTTTCTCTTTGCGAAGAATGGTAAACACAGTCTAGGTTATCGTAAACTTGCTGCATATAATCTGAAACTCCACAGTAAATAACATCTCTATTTAATAGAGGCATTACCTCTGCTCTAAAGTAGTGCCAATCAGTTAAGTCTCCCCAGAGTTCTATCCTTGATACATCAGTATTTTTTAGAGCCCTCTGTATTGATAAATGAGTTCTCTTGTGTGGATCTATACTTCCTAATATAGCAGCAATACCAGTTGATTTAGTGTTAGTCTTCTTTTTTAAATTTGGCAAAGTATTAGGTATAACAACACCATCTACACCTTGCCAATTTTTTTGTGAATTAGAAACAAAATGTATTTTATCATATGCCACATCAACTTCCTTTATTGGAAATACATTAGTTTCATGGCATGATAATATTAACTTCTTTACATTTGGTCGTTGCTTTATATTCAGAAAATGATAAATAATTCTATCATCCGGGGTAAAAGATAATTTATCCAGTGGTCTGTAATAATCACCCGTCAGCTTTCTTTTTACCCAATCTGAGGGTCCATAAAACTCACACTGAATACCATTATCATTAAATAGATTACACAATAGTGCATTAGCATTGGTAGAGCCACCACAGTTTGAATATCCAGTTAATAATTTAATCATAGCTTACTTGGATCTACATTCATGCTTTGGAAAGCTTTCTCATAAACATCTAGTCTATATTTAACTACTTTATTTATGTTAAATAACTCTTCCGTTATAGCATGAAGATTTTCACCCATTTCCCTTCTTAGTTTGTGATCAGATGCTACTTTGCTCAGTAATCTAACCCACTCAGTCTTAGGAGCATCTGGGTCGATCAAATACCCAGTCTTTCCATTCTGGATCGTATCGCTGTAGCAACCAACGTTTGAAGCTATTATAGGCACCTTGTATCTTCCGGCTTCAGCTACTTTAATATCAGACTTTGAATCATTAAAAGCATTCATCTTCAAGGGTGCAATAGCAATATCCATATTAGCGTAAAACACACCATATTCATGTGGTCCTACTGCATAATGCGTATTCCAGTTTCTTTGTCCCTTAAAGCCCTTCAATAACTCAGCTTTGTAGTGACCCCAAACCTTATTCTGCCAGTCTGCCTTTTCCCTCTCGTCTTTAGGTGGTGGTGGCATACCATAAAAGTCCCATACTATATTCTCTCTTCCAACTTTTTGATTAACTAGATGAGGGACAGCCGAGAATATCTTAACGTCTGGATTGTGATGGATGCCTCCTGCCCAACCCACTCTGACGGCCTTGGATTGCGTCTTTTGGACGTTCCAGCATGGCAAATTGTAGTCTATCGCATTCTTCACGACCGCCAAAACACCCCTACAAAATGGCTTTATACGCTCTGCAAACTTAACTTGAGTCACCGTCACTAAATGTGAATTATAATACAGGTGCTTGGTAAGTTCACTTAATCCCTGATTCTTGTAAACATCTATCAAATGATGTTCTTCGTAAAGTTCAGTTAGCAAATCATCTGTATCGAAGTGAACAAATTTACCAGCCTTCAATGCAACACCCTGAACTCTTGCAGTATATGGGCCACCAAAGTTACTTATGTTATTTATAAGAACTACTTGAGCCCACTTAATATCCTCTGGTGCCTCATCTTGTTCTGCTCCTGGATACTCAAATTTGCCCGTTTGAATATTAAGTTTTAATGGGTTATCATTAAATCTAATTTCAACCTTATCAGGGTAGAGTTCCAGAAGCTTATAATATGGCATTAAACTTCGATAATAAGCGCAGCCACCTGTATTGGGATTAACTACTAATATTTTTAACTTGTCTGACATATGTATCATTATAGTCAATGATACATATAAAATAAAAAAACCCTCCTAAGATAATCTTAGGAGGGTAAAGCTTACTTACTTAGAATCAAGCTTGAGCAGGGGCTGTAGGTGGAGGTGACTTCGTAGTAGCATCTACAGGCTCGGGCCGACTATGCGAAACACCCAAAGCCTTTGCAACGCTTACTAGAGCACCTACAACGTCTACATTACCATCATAGGGCACAACTGCTGCAATGGCATCCTTATAGTTCTGACGCTTTCTCTTAGAGATCAGTGCTAGAATAACTTCTAGAACCGCTAACTGAGGAACAAACGTCTTCGCAATAGATGCTGCCATTGCTAGAATATCCAGAATCCAAATACTGGTTTCATCTGGAGTAAGGTCAATTCTAGGCGCATCTGGCTTTATAAGCTCATCTGGTGCAAAGACAAAATGCTTTCCCTGCCACTTAGGATTATCCTTAAGCTTAATAGGGAACATATCATCTGGAATCTGAATGATCCTTGCATCAGATATCAAATCTGGACTGACCAAGCTATCAGTGGTAACTACCGATAGTCCGTCCAACCCAGAATCAGTAAGAAACCTGCAACTTGGTAGTATCGCAAGAATAGCTACCAATGCTAAAATCATGAACTTCTTCATACTTGAATCTCCTTTTTAAACTTCTTCTCACCCATATCATCATCCTTAGGTGATGACGGTGCAACACTAGTGGTATCCAAAGACACTCTCAGATACTCCACTAGTCTCTTCCCTTCGTCGTATTCTCCAATTTGGATATTGCTGTGAATATCATGGAGAACTTCCAACCAAATCTTAATCTCACGATCAGACCCGGCAGGGGTCTTCTTGATACGGAAAGTGGATTGGTCGTAGTTGTTAAACTCACCACTCTTTCCAAGCTCAAGAACGAAGTCATTACCCTTCTTCAATGAGATGACATTCGTGTTCTCGGGATCAGATTCATCCATCATGTCTGCGTTAAATAGACCATCAAGAACCTTCTTAAAAACCTTTTGGCCAGTAGAAAGAATCTTAACAGCGCCTGCTGCATCATCAGCCTTATTTTCCATATGGCGACGATCTACAACGTTCATGTAGTAACGTGGAGTTCCCTTAATCTTAGTAGCAAGATCACCAAACTTGCTCTTAACCTTTGGAGCCAAGCCAAGCTCCTTGTGCATCTTCCAAAGCTCAAAGTAGAAATCACAGACTGGGCAAGACTCGTTTTGCGTCTTGCGGCAGAAGTAATTCTTAAGCTTGCCTTCCTCGTCGGTATAGCGGTGAATAACAGCTTCTGCATAAAAAGGCTTGCTATCATCTTTCCAAGGGAGAATACGAATAGTATTCTTCCCCGGTTCTACCTTGAGATACTTCTCCCCGCCTTCGCCACCGCTACCAGCGGTCTTGCCCTTGAGGAGTTCTTCGTGCTTCTTGCGTAGTTCATTTAGGTTCATAATTTTTCTCTTTTTTTATTAGTTGTAAAGTTTTGTTTCTGATCGTAAATTCGCACTAAGTTGAATAAGCATATCTTTCTTATGTTCCAACATAGAGCAAATGGCCTTTAAATATCCGTAAATTTCTTCTTGGTAAATCAGGTCTGATTTAAGTTTAATGTATTCTTCGTTGGATTGAACGTAATCTTCCAAGTAAGATGCAGTTGCCTTTGCACCTTTACTCTTATTGTTCAGCAACTCATTATTCTTCGTCAAGGAATACATGGCTTGGTTATGATTAGCCATAAGATCTATCCTACGCTTTTGCCAAATCAGAAGCCCGTGGTAGTAAGAATAGACCGTAGTATGCCTAGCTAGTTCGGAAGGTAAAGCATCTTTGTCGATGCTCGCCAACTTATTATGGATTTCTAGATACTTGTCAATATCCAGGTCCTTGAGTTGATCTTTGGGTAAATAATACATAGAGTTATTATAGC
>Ga0075470_10000534_pt1 | contig 12273 bp, 9 predicted proteins | sample DEB19_08_DNA_4_FD_71482 | JGI IMG/M metagenome (GOLD analysis project Ga0075470, IMG submission 71482) | Aqueous microbial communities from the Delaware River and Bay under freshwater to marine salinity gradient to study organic matter... | ecosystem: Environmental > Aquatic > Marine > Coastal ... | reverse complement strand
GCCCAGTCGGCGCGCTCGCCCTGGTTCATGCCCCACGGGTTGCCCTGGTTCTCCATGGAGCGGTAGGCGTTGCCCAGCTCCGCGGGGAAGTTCGACTCCATGAGCGAGAGGTAGCGGCGCATGTCGAGGATCTTGTCGAGGATCTCGATGTTCACCGGGCAGATCTCGTCGCACGCCTTGCACGTGGTGCAGGACCAGATCTCCTCGCTGCTGATGCGCTCGAACAGGCTGTTCGCGCCGATGGTGATCTCACCGTCGGTCGACAGCGGCGGGCTGACCTTGCCGCCCGGAGCGTGCGCGGCTGTTGCTGCCATCACTTCGCCGGTCTTCAGCACGATCTCGCGAGGGTCGAGCGGCTTGCCGGTGGCGTGCGCGGGGCACACGCTGGTGCAACGGCCGCACATGGTGCAGGCATCGGTGTCGAGCAACTGCTTCCAGGTGAAGTCCTCGACGACGGACGCACCGAACGACTCGAGTGACGTCTCGGTCAGGTTCGGCATGGCGCGCATGGCGCCCTTCGGGCGGTCACGGTCCTTCAGGTACATGTTCAACGGTGACGTGAAGATGTGGCGCAGCATCGTGATGGGGAGCAACGCGAGGAAGACGATGAAGGCCACGACGTGGGTGACCCACATTCCCTGGTGCCAGTTCTCCAGCGTCCCGAGCGACAGTCCGTCGACGGCGCGCGACAGCGGGTAACCGACGAAGCTCCACTTCTCGAAGGACATGTCCTTGCCGCCGGCGGCGGAGACGGCGATGCGGAACATCTCCGCACCGAAGCCCGACAGGCCGATGGCCAGCAGGACGCCGAGGATGATGCCGTGCTCGCGCTTCGTCTTGATGCGGATGCGGTACGGCTTCTGGACGTAGCGGCGCACGATGGCCCACACGACGCCCAACGTGAACACGAGGCCGGCGAAGTCGCCGACGAGTGCGTACCCCTGGTACACGCCGCCGTGCAGGAACTTCAGCGACTCGGGCAGCTGGTGGTCGATCTCGAGCGTGGTGGTGACCCCGAGCAGCACGAGGAAACCGAAGTAGATCATGGAGTGCATGAGACCGGCAGCGCTGTCGCGCAGCAGCGTCTGCATGTAGACGCCGGCGCGGTAGTCGGCCAGGCGCTTCTTTGCGTTCTTGGCAGTGGTGCGGCGGCGGTCGGGCGCGCCGCGCTCCCAGTTGCGCACGCGGTCGGCGAAGCGGAAGGAGCCCCACACGAGCATGATCGGCAGGATCGTGTAGAAGGCGGCCTGCAGAGGCCCGGGAATGCCCTCGAACACCTCACGGGACGTCTCGGAATCCCCGTGCCACTTGGTGAACTGCGGGATGATGCCCGACATCATCGTGAACGTGCCCATGCCGACGCCGATGGCAATCGACAGTTGGTACGGGCGGAACCGCTTCTTGGCGGTCTCCGAGGTCGGGGCTGCTGCGTGCGTACTCATAGCAACAGGAACGCTACTTGGCAGGCTGGCCCTGCGACCGATTCGGCTGTGGATATCGACGGTTCACCCCGCACCGGCGAGGATCGGGCCGAAGTCAGTGGGCTCAGCCGTAGTGGGCGCGGTCGAGTTCGCGCACGCGGGTGGCGAGCGCCTTCAGCAGCTTGCGGCTGATGGCCGGGATGTTGTCGATTGCCGCCTTCAGGCCGCGCTCGGTGACGACCAACAGACGGACATCGGTGTCAGCCGTGACCGTTGCTGTGCGGGGGCCGTTGTCGAGAAGCGAGAGCTCACCGACGACGGAACCGGACTTGGCCGAACCGATCTTCTTGCCGTTGCGCTTGACGGTGGCGGAACCCTCGAGGATCACGTACGCCTCGCGGCCGGTCTGGCCCTGGTCCATGATCACGGTGCCGGCCTTCAGCACGCGCTCCGTGGAGTTCTTCACGACGAGGCCGAGTTCCTTCGGCGAGCATTCGGAGAACAGCGGGATGTTCTTGAGGTGTGAAACGGTGGATTTGCCTGTTGCCATGTGAACAAGTGTAAACCACCCGCGCGCCAGGTGATTCAGATGGAACGCACGTCACAGGTGACGATGGTCGCTACTTCTTCGATGCTTGGTTGGCGACCGAGTTGATCGCTGCGGCAATCGCGTCCTGGTCGCCGAGGTACTCGACGCTCGTGATGCCGAGCGAATCATCGAGTTGGTACAGGCGCGGAACGCCGGTCGGGATGTTCAGTTCTGCGATGTCGGACTCGCTGATTCCCTCGAGCGACATGACGAGCGCGCGCAACGAGTTGCCGTGAGCGGTGACGAGGACGTTCATGCCGGCGCGCAATTGCGGCACGATCTCGGCCCGGAAATAGGGAACCACGCGCGCCACGACGTCCTTCAGGCACTCGGTGGCGGGAAGATCGCCGGGGGCCACGAAGCGGTAACGCGGGTCGTTCGCCGGGTGCTCGGGACTCGATGCGTCGACGGGCGGCGGCGGGATGTCATAGCTGCGCCGCCACAACTTCGTCTGTTCCTCGCCGTGGCGATCCGTGGTCTCCTTCTTGTCGAGACCCTGCAGGGCGCCGTAGTGGCGCTCGTTCAACTTCCAGTGGCGCTGCACCGGCAGCCACACCTGGCCGAGATTGGACAGGGCCAGGTGGCAGGTCATGACGGCTCGGGTGAGAAGAGAGGTGTGGGCAATGTCGAACCGCAGACCGGCCCCGGCCATGGTGGTGCCGGCCGCGGCGGCCTCGGCCTCGCCCTGCGCCGAGAGGGGAACGTCGTGCCACCCGGTGAAAAGGTTCAGTTCGTTCCAGGTCGACTGACCGTGGCGGAGGAGGACAAGTTGACCGAGCACGCGCCCATCGTAGGTTTTGGTGGGTTTCGGGCTGTTGGCTGTTCGGGGAGACGTCGGCCACCACCAACAGGCGGCCCGCCCGAAATCCGGGATCGCGATGTGACAAATGTTGAGTCACTTCGTATCAACTTTTGTACCTCAGGGGTTGTCACGGGGGTTAGCAGTCCCTTAGCATGACTGCCAATACCCACTCCCCAGACACAGGAGACACCCCCATGGCTAAAGCAGTCGGAATCGACCTCGGCACCACCAACTCGGTCATTGCCTTCCTCGAAGCAGGTGAACCGGTGGTCATCCCCAACTCCGAAGGCGCCCGCACCACCCCGTCGGTGGTCGCATTCTCGAAGACCGGCGAGGTTCTCGTCGGCGAGGTGGCCAAGCGCCAGGCCATCACCAACCCCGACCGCACGTTCCGTTCCATCAAGCGCCACATGGGCGAGGCATGGAAGTCAGAGGACATCGACGGCAAGAACTACACCCCGCAGGAGATCAGCGCGCGCACGCTGATGAAGCTGAAGCGCGACGCAGAGGCGTTCCTCGGCGACACGGTCACGCAGGCCGTCATCACCGTTCCCGCGTACTTCGACGACGCACAGCGCACCGCCACCAAGGAAGCCGGCCAGATCGCCGGTCTCGAGGTGCTGCGCATCATCAACGAGCCGACGGCTGCCGCACTCGCGTACGGCCTCGACAAGAACAGCCAGGACGAGACCGTTCTCGTGTTCGACCTCGGCGGCGGCACCTTCGACGTGTCGGTGCTGGAGATCGGCGACGGCGTGTTCGAGGTGAAGTCCACGCACGGTGACACGCACCTCGGCGGTGACGACTGGGACCAGCGCATCATCGACTGGCTCGTGCAGCAGTTCAAGGCCGCGCACAACGTGGACCTCAGCCAGGACCGCATGGCCGTGCAGCGCCTGAAGGAAGCAGCCGAGAAGGCAAAGATCGAACTGTCGCAGGTGCAGCAGACGCAGATCAACCTGCCGTTCATCACCGCAACCGCCGACGGTCCGTTGCACCTCGACGAGACGCTCAGCCGTTCGAAGTTCCAGGAGATGACTTCCGACCTCATCGAGCGTTGCCGCGTCGCCTTCGAGCAGGCACTGAAGGACGCCGGCGTCACGAAGTCGCAGCTGCACCACGTGATCCTCGTCGGCGGATCCACCCGCATGCCCGCGGTCGGTGACCTCGTGATGAGCCTCACCGGCAAGGAGCCGAACAAGACGGTGAACCCGGACGAGGTCGTGGCCATCGGTGCTGCGGTGCAGGCCGGCGTGCTGAAGGGCGACGTGAAGGACGTCCTCCTCCTCGACGTGACCCCGCTGTCGCTCGGCATCGAGACCAAGGGCGGCGTCATGACGCGTCTCATCGAGCGCAACACCACGATCCCCACCCGCAAGACCGAGACGTTCACCACGGCCGACGACAACCAGCCGTCGGTGGAGATCCACGTTCTCCAGGGCGAGCGCGAGATGGCCAGCTACAACAAGACGCTCGGCAAGTTCCAGCTGGGTGACCTGCCGCCGGCACCGCGCGGCGTCCCGCAGATCGAGGTCACGTTCGACATCGACGCGAACGGCATCGTGAACGTGTCGGCCAAGGACCGCGCCACCAACAAGGAGGCGAAGATCTCCATCACCGGCCAGTCCACCCTGAACAAGGACGACATCGAGCAGATGGTGAAGGACGCCGAGGCACACGCCGAGGAGGACAAGCGCCGCCGCGAGGAGGCAGAAGTGCGCAACAACGCCGACTCGCTTGTGTACCAGACCGAGAAGATCCTGCGCGAGCAGGGTGACGCGGTGTCAGACGAGGACAAGGCCGCGGTCGAGGGCCCGCTCGCCGCGCTGAAGGCAGCGCTCACCGGCAACGAGATCTCCGCGATCAAGGAAGCCACCGAGAAGCTCACGTCGGCAAGCCAGTCGTTCGGCCAGAAGCTGTACGAGGCCGCGTCGCGCGACGCGAACGCCGCGGGAACGTCGGCATCGGGTGCGAACGGCGCGGACGACGACATCGTCGACGCGGAAATCGTCGACGAGAAGTAAGCCGTCATGTCCGACGAAGTGATCGCAGAGGAGTCCGTGGTCGACGCCGAGGTGTTGGCCGCGGACGAATCAGCGGCGGTCGAGCACGACATCGATGCGTTGCTCGCCGAGCGCGACGAATACAAGGACATCGCCCTGCGCCTGCAGGCCGATTTCGAGAACTACAGGAAGCGAGTCGCACAGCAGTCGACCGACGATGTCGACCGCGCAACGGGGAAGATCGCCGAAGCGTTGCTCCCGGTTCTCGATGCGTGCGAAGCAGCGTTCACGCACGGTGTGGACGGTGTCGAGCCCATCTGGTCGGCATTGATCGGCACCCTGCAGAAGCAGGGACTCGTCGCCATGGACCTTCTGAACACCGTGTTCGACCCCGCAAAGGCCGAGGCAGTGATGACCGAACCCGGTGACGGCGGCGAGACCGTCGTCGTCGAGGTGCTGCGCACCGGGTACGAGTGGAAGGGCCGCGTGCTGCGCGCCGCCATGGTGAAGGTGAAGGGGTAACCCTTGACTGCCCAGCGCGAGTGGTTCGAGAAGGACTATTACGCCGTCCTCGGCGTGCCGAAGGACGCGCCGTCGAAGGACATCACCAAGGCCTACCGACGCCTCGCGCGCCAGTACCACCCGGATGCGAATCCCGGCGACACAGCAGCAGAGGACAAGTTCAAGGAGATCTCGTCGGCCTACGACGTGCTCGGCGACGACGAGAAGCGCGCCGAGTACGACGAGGTGCGGCGCATGGGTCCGATGGGCGGATTCGGCGGGCCGGGCGGACCGGGTGCCGGCGGGTTCACCTTCGACATGGGCGGCGACGGGCTGGGTGACATTCTCAGTCAGATGTTCGGTGGCGCGGCACGCAACGCCGGCTTCGGCAACGGGCCACGGCGCGGCCAGGACATGGTCACCTCCATCACTCTGTCGTTCAATGACGCAGCGTTCGGGACGATGACCGCGGTGCCTGGCACCGACGCGAAGGTGCGCATCCCCGCAGGCGTCGATGACGGCCAGCGCATCCGTGTGAAGGGCAAGGGTCAGGCGGGCCGCAACGGCGGGCCGTTCGGTGATCTGTTCGTGGAGTGCCACGTGGTGCCGCACCGCACGTTCGGCCGCGAGGGCACGAACCTGCTGGTGAGGGTGCCGGTCAGCTTCACCGAGGCGGTTCTCGGTTCGACGATTTCCGTCCCCACTCTCGACGGAGGCGACGTGTCACTGCGGCTGAAGCCCGGCACGCAGTCCGGTTCTCGTCACCGCGTGAAGGGATTCGGCATCGGTGCGGAGGGCAAGCGGGGCGACCTCATCGTCACGGTCGATGTGTCGGTGCCGGATTCGCTGAACAAGGACGAACAGCACGCGGTGGAGGAACTGGCGAAGGTTCTCCGTTCGCCGCGCGCCGACGGTGCGCCCAACGACGACAAGGCAGGCAAGTGATGCGCGAGCACGACCAAGCCGTCTATGTGATCTCCGTCGCCGCAGAGCTCGCCGGCATGCACCCGCAGACGCTGCGCATCTACGAGCGCCGCGGACTGCTGTCGCCGGCGCGCACCACGGGCGGCAACCGCCGTTACAGCGACGCCGACATCGCACGCCTGCGGCGGATCGCCGAACTCGCCGCCACCGGCATGAATCTCGAGGGCATTCGCCACGTGATGTCACTCGAACAAGAGGTCATCCGCCTGCGCGAGGAGGTCAGCCAGTTGCGCAACCTGGCTGCCGCTGCGATCTCGGAGATCGAACGGCGCACGAGCACCGCGGGCACCGACCTGGTGCCGTTGCGCCAGTCCATCCAATTGTTCACCGAGCAGCCAGGCCCGTTCAGGCCGAGGCGCTGACGCACCACAATCACACGAAGGAAGGTCAACCCCCATGGCCATTGATCCGAAGAAGTGGACCACACGCACGCAGGAAGCCGTCGCAGCCGCCGGTGAGTCGGCGCGCACCAACGGCAACCCCGAGGTCACCCCTGACCACGTGATGGTGGCGTTGCTCGACCAGACGGACACCGTCATCCCCGCCACGCTGAAGGCTCTCGGCATCGCCGGCGGGATGCTGCGTGACCGCGCGTTCGAGGCGGTCGAGAAGCTGCCGCGCGTGCAGGGTGGACAGGAAGCGCGCATGAGCCGTGAGTTGTCGAACGTGTTCGAGAACGCCGAGACCGCGCGCAAGGACATGCGCGACGACTACATGTCGGTGGAGCACCTGTTGCTCGCCATGAACTCGCGCGTCGGTGTGCCGAGCGAGGAGTTGCTCGCCGCGCTGCAGCAGGTGCGCGGTTCGCACCGCGTGACATCGCCGGACCCCGAATCGCAGTTCGCCGCACTCGAGAAGTACGGCCAGGACCTCACTCAGCGCGCCCGTGACGGCAAGATCGACCCGGTCATCGGCCGCGACGAGGAGATCCGCCGCGTCATCCAGGTGCTCTCGCGCCGCACCAAGAACAACCCGGTGCTGATCGGCGAACCGGGCGTCGGCAAGACTGCAATCGTTGAGGGTCTCGCGCGCCGCATCGCCGACGGCGACGTGCCTGAAGGGCTCAAGGACAAGCGCCTGATATCACTCGACCTGGCCAGCATGCTGGCGGGCGCGAAGTACCGCGGCGAGTTCGAGGAGCGCCTGAAGGCGGTGCTGAAGGAGATCACCGACTCGAACGGCGAGATCATCACGTTCGTCGACGAGATGCACACGCTGGTGGGCGCGGGCGGTGCAGAGGGGGCGATGGACGCCGGCAACATGATCAAGCCGATGCTCGCCCGCGGTGAGCTGCGCATGGTGGGTGCAACAACGCTGGACGAGTTCCGCAAGTACGTGGAGAAGGACCCGGCGCTTGAGCGTCGTTTCCAGCAGGTGTACGTGGGAGAGCCGTCCGTCCCCGACACCATCGCCATCCTGCGCGGCCTGAAGGAGCGTTACGAGGTGCACCACGGCGTGCGCATCCAGGACTCCGCACTTGTCAGCGCCGCGGTGCTGTCGAACCGTTACCTCACCAACCGCTTCCTGCCGGACAAGGCAATCGACCTGGTGGACGAGGCCGCGAGCAAGCTGCGCATCGAGATCGACTCGCTGCCCACGGAGATCGACATCGTGCAGCGCCGTGCGCTGCAGCTGGAGATCGAGCGCGTCGCACTCGAGAAGGAAACCGACACGGCTTCGCGCGAACGTCTCACCGCTCTCAACGAGGAGCTCGACGAACTGCAGACGCAGATCGACATCATGAAGGGCCATTGGGAGGCGGAGCGCGAGGCAATCAGTGCCATCCGCACGCTCAAGGAGGAACTCGAGTCGCTGCGCACGAACGTGGACCGCGAGTCGGATCTCGCGAAGGCGGCGGAGATCAAGTACGGACGCATCCCGGAGCTCGAGCGCCGCATCTCGGATGCCACCGAGCACCTGGACAAGCTGCAGTCGGGCAACCGGATGCTGAAGGAAGAAGTCGACGCAGAGGACATCGCTGAGGTCGTCAGCAAGTGGACCGGTGTCCCCGTCAGCAGGTTGCTGGAGGGCGAGATGCAGAAGCTCGTGCGACTCGAGGACCTGCTGCACAAGCGCGTGATCGGACAGGACGAGGCGGTGAACGCGGTCTCGAATGCCATCCGCCGCAGCCGTGCGGGATTGTCCGACCCGAACCGCCCGATCGGTTCGTTCATGTTCCTCGGTCCGACCGGTGTCGGCAAGACCGAGCTCGCCCGCGCGCTCGCCGAGTTCCTGTTCGACGACGAGCGCGCGATGGTGCGCATCGACATGGCGGAATACATGGAGAAGTACTCCGTGTCGCGCCTCATCGGTGCGCCCCCGGGGTACGTCGGCTACGACGAGGGCGGTCAGTTGACTGAGGCGGTGCGCCGCCGCCCGTACAGCGTGGTGCTGCTCGACGAAGTGGAGAAGGCACATCCCGACGTGTTCAACGTGCTGCTGCAGGTGCTCGATGACGGACGTCTGACAGACGGACAGGGACGCACCGTGGACTTCACGAACGTGGTGCTGATCATGACGAGCAACCTGCCCGGCGAACCGATCGATTACTTCAGGCCCGAGTTCGTGAACCGCATCGACGAGATCGTGCGCTTCCGCTCCCTCACACAGGACGACATCGGCCTGATCGTGGACATCCAGCTGGAGCACCTTGTGCAGCGGATGGCTGACCGCCGCATCACGCTGCAGGTCACCCCGGCCGCGCGGGTGATGCTGGCCGAGAAGGGGTACGACCCCTCCTTCGGTGCGCGCCCGCTGAAGCGCCTGATCCAGCGCGAGATTGCCGACAAGGCGGCGGTGCTCATCCTGGACGGGGCCGTCACCGAGGACGGTGCCGTGCGTGTCGACGTTGCGGACGGTGCGCTCACCGTGACAGCGGGCTGAATCGGGTCGTAGTGTTCATCCTGCGCACTCGCAGGGGGAGACACCATGAGCACACCGATCTACATTCTCGGCGGCTACCAGACCGACTTCGCCCGCAGCTACGCGCGGGACAACATGGACATCTCGGACATGATGCGCGAGGCCATCGAGGGCGCGCTGGCCGACAGCGGTGTCGACGTGTCCGACATCGAGACCGTGCACGTGGGCAATGCGTTCTCCGAGCTGCAGCGCCAGCAGGGTCATCTCGGCGCGATGGCATCCCAGGTGGTGCCCGGTCTGTGGGGCAAGCCGGCGATGCGGCACGAGGGTGCGTGCGCTTCATCGTCGCTCGCGATTCTCGCGGCGATGGCAGAGCTAGAGGCCGGTCGTTACGACTGTGCACTCGTTGTCGGCGTCGAGGAACAGAAGGCTCTCCCCGGCGACCAGTCATCGGTCGCGCAGAACGCCGCGTCGTGGCAGGGCCACGAGGGAATCTCCTGCACGTTCATGTGGCCCGCGGTGTTCGGCCTGCTGGGCGAGGAGTACGCGTACCGGTACGGGCTCGACCGTCAGTACCTGAACCGCATCTCCGAGATCAACTACACGAACGCGAAGTCGAACCCGTTGGCGCAGACGCGCGGCTGGAAGTTCACCGAGCTCAGCTTCACCGACGATGATGTCGCCAACCCCGTGATCGAACCGGGCACGCGCCGGCAGGACTGCGGGCAGATCACCGACGGAGCGACCGCGGTGGTTCTCGTGTCGCAACGCTTCATGGACGCACAGGCCGCACGGCGCAACATCAAGGCGTCGTCCACCGCGCAGATCCTGGGGTGGGGCCACCGCAACGCCGGCATCAAGTTCCTCGACAAGCTGGAGCGCAGCAAGAACGACAGGTTCGTGTTCCCGCACGTGAACGACACGATCACCGACGCATTCCGCCGTGCCGGGGTGGCGGACGTCATGGAACTGGACGGCATAGAGACTCATGACTGCTTCACCACCACGGAGTACATGGCGATCGACCATTTCGGCATCACCGCACCCGGTGAATCCTGGAAGGCGATCGAGAGCGGCCTCATCGAGCGTGACGGTGCGCTGCCCATCAACCCGAGCGGCGGCCTCATCGGTGGTGGTCACCCCGTCGGCGCGACGGGCGCCCGCATGGTGTTCGACGCGACGAAGCAGGTGACTGGCCGCGCGGGCGACATCCAGGTGGACGGGGCGAGGACGTTCGCCACGCTCAACATCGGCGGTTCGCTCTCCACCGTGGCCAGTTTCGTGGTTGGCGTGCGGGACTAGTCGAAACGGCGGCGGATGGCGTTGCCGTGGGCGGGGAAGCCCTCGTGGTCGGCGAGCGAGATGATGCTCCTCGACATGCGGCGCAGCGCGGACTCGTTCGCGCGCGCAACTGCGGTGCGCTTCAGGAACGCCTCGACCGTGATCCCCGATGACACGTGCGCGAAACCGCTCGTCGGCAGGGACGCAGGGCAACCGATCACGAAGTTGGCGGCACTGAACGGTGTGTCCTGGCCGACGAGTATCTCGCCGGCATTCACGAGTGCGTCGACGACGGCTTCCTCGTGACGCGGGTCGACGATCACCTGCAGGTGCTCGGCGGCGAACGTGTTTGCCACATCAACCGCGTCGTTCATGTTGGCGGTGATCACCGCCCCGCCGTTCACGCCCAGTGACGCGCGCGCGGCGTCTGCACGCACCTGCGGCAGGTCGGCCAGCTGACGCTCGAGTTCGTCGTCAACGAGGTCGACAAGTTCGGCTGACGGCGTGACGAGCACGACGGTGGAATCCGTGCCGTGCTCCGCCTCGATCAGAAGGTCGGCGGCGAGGCGCACGGGGTCTGCGGTGTGGTCCGTGAGGACGAGACTCTCGGTCGGCCCGAGAAGCATCATGGTGGCGAGGCCGTGGCGCTGCATCTCCACCTGTGCGATGGTGACGGCGGGACTCCCGGGGCCGACGACCTTGCGGACGCGCGGGATGGACTCCGTGCCGAAGCCGAGAGCGGCGATGCCGGCGGGGCCGTTGATGCGGAAAACGTTCGTGATGCCTAGCAGACGGCACACCACGAGCACGGCAGGGTCGACCTCGCCGGTGCCACCCGGGACAGGCGGCACGATGAGCACGACGTTCGGCACGCCGGCAACCATTGCGGGGACGCCCAGCTGGTACGCGACCGACGGGTAGCTGGCCTTGCCGCTCGGCACGAACAGGCCGACGCTGGCGATGGGGCTGATCTTCTCGCCGGCAACCAAGCCGTTCTCGATCTCGATCTGCCAGTCCGACGCCCTTTCCATCAACTCGTCGTTGAAGGCCCGCAGGTGCGAGATCGCGTCGATGATGGCCGCCTCGACGGCGGGGTCGATCGTGGCCGACTCGATCTCGGCCTGGGTGACACGCAGTTGGTCGGGGCGAAGGGAGATGCCGTCGAACCGGGCGAGTGCATCGCAGACCGCCAGGTCACCCCGGACGCGGACGTCCTCGATGAGGGCACCGATGGATTCGCGCAGGACCGGGTCGAAGATGTCGTCCAGGCCGCGCCGGCACAGTGCGTCACGCTGGTCGGGGGACATCGCCGACCATTCCATGCGCCGCAACACGTTTGCCATGGCACGAAACCTACCGTGGGACCCACTTTCGGGCCGATTGGTTTCCGTTCACCGCTAGAGTTCTCTTACGTTCCGAAAGGGGAGCGTTCATGACCGTCACTGTTGTAGTGGGCACCCAGTGGGGTGACGAAGGCAAGGCCAAGGTCATCGACCTCCTCGCCGCCGACAACCAGTTCGTTGTCCGGTACCAGGGCGGTCACAATGCCGGTCACACCGTCGTGGTGGGCGACCAGAAGTACGCGCTCCAGCTCACCCCCAGCGGTGTCCTGTACGACACCGTCACGCCGGTCATCGGCAACGGGGTGGTCGTCGACCTGCCGACCTTGTTCCGCGAGATCGACTCGCTCGAGTCACGCGGTGTCTCGGCCGCCCGACTGAAGGTCTCGAGCCTTGCCCACCTCATCTTCCCGTGGCACCAATCGATCGACGCCGCGCTGGAGTCGGCTCGCGGCGACGCGAAGATCGGCACCACCCTGAAGGGCATCGG
>Ga0075470_10000533_pt1 | contig 12274 bp, 11 predicted proteins | sample DEB19_08_DNA_4_FD_71482 | JGI IMG/M metagenome (GOLD analysis project Ga0075470, IMG submission 71482) | Aqueous microbial communities from the Delaware River and Bay under freshwater to marine salinity gradient to study organic matter... | ecosystem: Environmental > Aquatic > Marine > Coastal ... | reverse complement strand
TTGCCCGCATGGGCTGCTGCATTGCCAAGCAGGATCGCCTTGCGTTCACCACTCAAGAGGGATTGGGCAAGGGCTTGTGCTGTTTGGCCGGGTTCACCCCGGGCAGGTGATGTGACACCTTTTTGCGCGGCAATGGCAGCGGCCAGGTCTGCCAGCAATTGGGCCCATTGCGCGGCCGGGGCAATCTGGGTACTGGCCAGGGGCATGGCCCAGGCATCAGGATTTCGCAGCAACTGACTCGAAGTCATTGCATGCACCTGTGCACCCTGGCGTACTGCCTGACGAATGCGCAGGGCAAACAGTGGGTGGTCCTTGCGCAGGTTGGTGCCCACCACAAGCACTTGTTGCATTTGGCTGAGTGAGGCAATACTGGTGCCCAGCCAGCGCACGCCAGAAGCAGGCCTGGGATCAGCCTGCCGGAGTCGATGGTCAATGTTGTCGCTGCCAAGTCCACGAATCAGCTTGGCTGCGAGGTGAATTTCCTCCAGCGTGCTGTGGGGGCTGACCAGTGCGCCCAGGCTGGCTGGTCCATGTTGCGCGGAAATATCCTTCAGCCCACGGGCCACATACTCAAGTGCAGTCTGCCAGTCCACTTCCTGCCACTGTCCGCCCTGCTTGAGCATCGGTTGGGACAAGCGCTCAGCCGAGTTCAAAGCTTCGTAGGAATAGCGGTCACGGTCAGCAATCCAGCATTCGTTGACGGCGTCATTTTCAAGCGGCACAACGCGCATGACCTGATTGTTCTTGACCTGCACCACCAGGTTTGCGCCAGCAGAGTCATGCGGGCTGATGGATTTGCGCCGGCTCAGTTCCCAGGTACGCGCGCTGTACCTGAACGGCTTGCTGGTCAAGGCACCCACCGGGCAAAGGTCAATCATATTGCCGGAGAGTTCGGAGTCCACCGACTGCCCCAGAAAGGTCTCGATCTCGGAATGTTCGCCACGGTGGCTCATGCCCAGTTCCATCACACCGGCAATCTCCTGGCCAAAGCGGACACAGCGTGTGCAATGAATGCAGCGGCTCATTTCTTCCATCGAAATCAGCGGCCCCACATCCTTGTGAAAGACAACCCTTTTTTCTTCCTGGTAGCGGGAACTGCTGCCACCATAGCCCACCGCCAGATCCTGCAGCTGGCACTCCCCCCCCTGATCACAGATTGGGCAATCCAAGGGGTGGTTGATGAGCAGGAACTCCATGACCGATTTCTGGGCCTGCACCGCCTTGTCCGATTGGGTACGCACCACCATACCCTGCGTCACCGGGGTTGCACAGGCTGGCATGGGTTTGGGAGCCTTCTCAACATCGACCAGGCACATCCGGCAATTGGCAGCGATGCTGAGTTTCTTGTGGTAGCAAAAGTGCGGAATGAAGATGCCGGCTTTTTCGGCCGCATGCATCACCATGCTGCCTTCCTGAGCCTGCACCTTCTTGCCGTCGAGTTCGATTTCAACCATGGTTTTTTCGGTGTTCAGCTCAGACGTAGGACGTGACCACGCAGGTCTTGTTTGCGATGTGGTGCTCGAATTCCGGTCGGAAGTGCTTGATCATGGCCCGCACCGGCATGGCCGCCGCATCACCCAGGGCACAGATGGTGCGACCCTGAATGTTTTCCGCCACGTTGTCCAGCAGGTCCATGTCCTCGGGGCGCCCGGTACCGTTCTCGATTCGGTCGACCACGCGTGACAGCCAGCCGGTGCCTTCCCGGCAAGGGGTGCACTGACCACAAGATTCATGGGCATAGAAGTAGGACAACCGTTGCAGAGACTTGACCATGCAGCGTGAGTCATCCAACACAATGACCGCGCCCGAACCTAGCATGGAGCCCGCCTTGGCGATCGAGTCATAGTCCATGGTGCAGTCCATGATGATGTGGGCAGGCAGCACCGGGGCAGAGGAACCGCCGGGAATCACCGCCTTGAGTTGCCGACCGGCACGCACCCCACCCGCCAGTTCGAGCAATTTGGCAAAGGGTGTGCCCATGGGAATTTCATAATTTCCAGGCCGCTCGACATCGCCGCTGACAGAAAAGATCTTGGTGCCGCCGTTGTTGGGTTTGCCGCAGGCCAGGTAGGCCTGACCCCCATGGCGGATGATCCAGGGAACGGCCGCAAAGGTTTCGGTGTTGTTGATGGTGGTGGGCTTGCCGTACAGGCCAAAACTGGCCGGGAACGGGGGCTTGAAGCGTGGCTGGCCTTTCTTGCCCTCCAGTGACTCGAGCAGGGCGGTTTCTTCGCCACAGATATAGGCACCAAATCCGTGGTGACCATACAGCTGAAAACTGAAATGACTGCCCAGTATGTTGTCGCCCAGCAAACCGGCCGCCCTGGCCTCCTCCAGCGCTTCCTCGAAGCGTTCGTACACCTGGAAGATTTCCCCGTGAATGTAGTTGTAGCCGACCGTGATGCCCATAGCGTAGGCAGCAATGGCCATGCCCTCGATCACGATATGGGGGTTGAACATGAGAATGTCGCGGTCCTTGCAAGTACCGGGCTCGCCCTCATCAGAGTTGCAAACCAGGTATTTCTGTCCCGTGAACTGACGAGGCATGAAGCTCCACTTCAGCCCAGTTGGGAAACCAGCGCCCCCGCGGCCGCGCAAGGCTGATTCCTTGACCGTGGCAATGACCTGATCCTGAGTCATGCCTTCGCTGCCATCACGGCCCAATATCTTTCGCAAGGCCTGGTATCCGCCACGGGCCTGGTAGTCTTGCAGTCGCCAGTTCTTGCCAGTCAGACCGGCATAAATCTGCGGCTCAATATGCCTGTCATGAAAACAGGTTTCAGAGCCGCTGGCGGCAAACTGAGCAAGCATCTGATCAAGACTCATGCCTGCTCCTTGCTTGCCTGAAGGCTTTGGACCAACAGGTCAAGTTTGTCATTGCTCATGAAGCTGCACATGGTTCTGTCATTGACCAGCATCACCGGAGAATCGGCACACGCCCCCAGGCACTCAGACTGCTGCAAGGTGAACAGTCCATCAGCGGTGGTCTGCCCGACGCTGACGCCAAGCTTTTTCTCGAGATATTGGAGCGCTTTGGCGCCATCGCGCAGTTGGCACGGCAGGTTGGTACAGACATTGAGCTTGTACTTGCCCACCGGTTGCTGGTTGTACATGTTGTAGAAGGTGGTGACTTCATGGACCGCCATTGCCGGCATGCCCAGATAGTCTGCCACTTCACGCTCGCTGTCCGGGCTGACATGGCCCAACTCCTGCTGGACGATCGACAGGCAAGCCATGACAGCTGACTGGCGTTGATCAGCGGGGTATTTGGCCACTTCGGTTGCGAAGCGTGCTCGCATTTGTTCGCTCAAACTCATATCGCTTCAGCGGCCTGCGCCGCAGACAATGAATCATCAATAAAACCTGAAGCCAGCCAATCCGGCTCAACGCACCTGGCCGAGCACCCAGCACAAAGATTGTCAAAGGGATTTGGTGAGACGACCCGGCAGCTCATCGGTCAATCTCTCCAAACACGATGTCCAGGGTGCCGATGATGGCCACAGCATCGGCCAACATGTGGCCACGGGTCAACTCGTCCAGAGTGGCCAGGTGGGCAAAGCCAGGGGCCCGAATTTTCAGGCGGTAGGGCTTGTTGGCGCCGTCGCTAATCAGGTAGATTCCGAACTCTCCCTTGGGATGTTCGACCGCCGCATAGGCCTCTCCCTTTGGCACCCGGAAGCCTTCGGTAAAGAGCTTGAAGTGGTGGATCAGCTCTTCCATGTTGGACTTCATAGCCTCCCGCGTTGGCGGCGCTACCTTGTGGTTTTCCGTGATAACCGGTCCGGGATTGGCACGCAGCCAGTCAACACATTGCTTGATGATTCGGTTGGACTGACGCATCTCTTCCATGCGAACCAGGTAACGGTCGTAGCTGTCACCCGTCTTTCCGACAGGGATGTCGAAATCAACCAGCCCATAGGCGTCGTAGGGCTGCTGTTTACGCAGATCCCAGGCGACGCCAGAACCGCGCAACATGGGGCCGGTCATGCCAAGATTCATGGCACGCTCGGCACTGACCACCCCAATCCCAACAGTACGCTGCTTCCAGATGCGATTGTCGGTCAGCAGGGTGTGATACTCGTCCAAGTAGGTCGGAAAGCGCCGGGTAAAGTCATCAATGAAGTCCAACAGGGACCCTTGGCGGTTGCTGTTGAGTTCAGCCACCGCCCTGGCATTGCGCACCTTGCTGGCCTGGTGCTGCGGCATCGAGCTCGGCAAATCCCGATACACGCCGCCAGGCCGGAAATAGGCAGCATGCATACGCGCACCGGAGACGGCCTCATACATGTCAAACAGATCTTCACGTTCACGGAACGCGTAGATCAAGATTGTCGAGCTGCCGCAGTCATTGCCGTGCGATCCAAGCCACATCAGATGGTTCAGCAAGCGGGTGATCTCGCCAAACATGGTTCGGATGTATTGGGCACGAAGAGGAACTTCGATACCCAGCAGCTTTTCTATGGCCAGGCAGTAAGCCTGTTCATTGCACATCATGGAGACATAGTCCAGTCGGTCCATATAGGGCAAGGACTGGATATAGGTCTTGCTTTCAGCGAGCTTTTCGGTGGCACGATGCAGCAACCCAATATGCGGGTCAGCACGCTGCACCACCTCGCCGTCAAGCTCCAGCACCAGACGCAGCACGCCGTGCGCCGCTGGATGCTGGGGGCCAAAGTTGAGGGTGTAGTTTTTGATTTCAGCCATGGCTCAGACCCCCGTAGTTATCCTCGCGGATGATGCGGGGGGTGATTTCTCGCGGCTCAATGCTTACCGGCTGGTAAATGACCCGCCGCTGCTCGGCGTCGTAACGCATCTCGACATGGCCAGACAAGGGAAAGTCCTTGCGGAAAGGGTGACCAATAAAACCGTAATCCGTGAGGATTCGACGCAGGTCGGAATGCCCCTCAAACACGATGCCAAACAGGTCAAAGGCTTCACGCTCATACCAGTTGGCCGAGGCCCACACACCTGTGACCGAGTCAAGCTGGGGAAAATCATCGTCAGGAGCGGCGACTTTCAGCCTGAGTCGCTGATTCAAGCTCACGGAAAGCAGGTGCAGGACCACGCCATAGCGGGGACCCTCCCAAGCGCCATCCCCGTAGGCAGAATAGTCGACCCCACAGAGATCGACCAGCAATTCAAAACAGCAAGCAGGTGAATCGCGGAGCAACTTGGCAGCTGCGAGATAGTCCCCGGCAGCGACCTGAACCGTCAATTCACCCAGCTGTATTTCTGCATGCTTGACTCGCTCGCCCAAAATAGCCAGCACGGCGTCCTTGATGTCTTGCGGGGATCGAGCAAAAGAAGTCATGGCTGCTCCTCAGACTCGCGCAATGGTTTGAGTGCGCCGGATCTTTTGCTGCAACTGCATGATGCCGTAGATCAGAGCCTCGGCCGTCGGCGGGCATCCCGGCACATAGACATCCACCGGAACAATGCGGTCGCAGCCGCGAACCACCGAATAGCTGTAGTGGTAGTAGCCGCCCCCATTGGCACAGGAGCCCATCGAAATTACATAGCGGGGCTCGCTCATCTGGTCGTACACCTTGCGCAGGGCGGGCGCCATCTTGTTGCAAAGCGTTCCCGCAACGATCATCAGGTCAGACTGCCGAGGGCTGGCACGAAACACTTCGGCACCGAAGCGGGCAAGGTCATAGCGGGCAGTGGCCGCATGCATCATCTCGACCGCACAACAAGCCAGGCCAAAAGTCATCGGCCAGAGTGACCCGGTTTTTGCCCAATTCACCACTGCGTCATAGCTGGTGGTGACAAAGCCTTCCTTAAACACACCCTCAATCATGAAATGCGCCCTTGTTTTGGTAAGACATCGTCCAAGAAAGTAATGCTGTGACCATGGCTACTCCCAATCCAGGGCACCTTTTTTCCATTCGTAGATGAAGCCAACAACCAGAATGGTCAGAAACACCATGGCAGCCCAGAAGCCGATAGCGCCAACGTCCTTGAGCACCACCGCCCAGGGGAACAGGAAAGCTATTTCAAGGTCGAAGAGAATGAACAGGATGGCGACAAGGTAATAGCGCACATCAAACTTCATGCGGGCGTCTTCAAAGGCCTCAAAGCCGCACTCATAGGGGGAATTTTTAGCTGGGTCGGGTCGGTTGGGTCCAAGGATGTAACCCAACGCCTGGGGGAGAATACCCACAACGATACCGACCAGGATGAACAGAAGAACGGGAAGGTACTGGTCAAGGTTCATCTTGCTAAACAATCACGTTGGCTTCTGGATAAAAGATGCCCTGATGACAACTATTTATATTGGTGCCGTCGGCGAGACTCGAACTCGCACAGCTTTCGCCACTACCCCCTCAAGATAGCGTGTCTACCAATTTCACCACGACGGCATGTTAAAAAAGTCCGCTCTGCTTGAGGAAGGTACGCACCGGACCAGCCGATGATTCTACTCTGAAAAACCGAGCGATTAGCCTGCGTTTCAGTCGATCAATGGCCTGACAAAGCTGGTCTCACTTGGAGGGAATTTGTTCAGCGCCTTTGGCTGCAGGGCTGGTCTGAGGCGCTGGTGCCACGGCAGTATCAGCAGGTGTTTGTACCGCCGGGATGGTGGCGGCCGTTCCCTCGAGCACACTACCCGGTTTTTCGGACGGCTTTTTGGCGCCCCCAAGATAAGCCAGCGCCAGGGTACAGACAAAAAAGATCGTGGCCAGCACAGCCGTCGTGCGGGACAGAAAATTGGCGCTGCCCGTGGCACCAAAAAGGCTGCCCGACGCACCGCTGCCAAATGCCGCCCCCATATCAGCGCCCTTGCCGTGCTGGATCAGGATCAAACCGACCATGCCCAAGGCCGACAGCAGCTGGACAGTCAGGATCAGCGTCATCGTAAAACTCATGTGAACTCCTAGATGAGGTAACAGGCGCCCCTCAATGGGCCGCTGCAATGATGGTTAAAAAGTCTTGCGGCTTGAGCGAGGCACCGCCAATCAGGCCCCCGTCAATATCTTGCTGGGCCAGCAGTTCAGCAGCATTGCCGGCGTTCATGCTGCCACCGTAGAGAATACGAACACGGTCCGAATGGGGCGTGGCCGCCTTGAGCTGAGCCCGAAGGACGGCGTGGACTTGCTGGGCCATCTCTGGAGAGGCCGTCTTCCCGGTGCCGATGGCCCAGACGGGCTCATAGGCAACAACTATTTCGCTGATGCAGTGCCCATTGAGGTGAATCACAGCGGCCAACTGGCGCTTGACCACCTCTTCGGTCAGACCCGACTCACGCTCAGACAGCGACTCGCCGACACAGACAATCGGAGTAATGCCATTGGCCAAAGCACGCTGCGCCTTGGCCGCCACCTGATTGTCGGATTCAGCATGGTATTGACGGCGCTCGGAATGACCGACGATGACATAACGGACACCGAAATCCTTGAGCATCACCGCAGAGATTTCACCGGTGTAGGCACCCGCTTCATGCTGGGAGACATCCTGGGCGCCCAGCTCGATCGGACTGCTGGCCAACAGAGCCTGACATTGCGCCAGATAGCTGGCAGGCACACAGACGGCAACATCGCAGGCAGGGGCTTGCAGTCCTGACTGTATGCCCTTGAGCAAAGCCAGGTTTGCGTTCAGGCTTCCGTTCATCTTCCAGTTGCCTGCAATCAGCTTTCTGCCCGTCATTTTTCAGCCCTCCAGGTCAATACGATCTTGCCGATATGCTGGTTGGATTCCATCAGGGCATGGGCTCGGGCCGCACCACTGCCGGATGGGTCCTGATCATCGACCGCGGGGAATGTGCTGTGAATCACTGGCTTGATCTGGCCTGCTTCAATCAAAGGCCAGACATGCCTGAGACAGGCTTGAGCAATGGCCTGCTTGAAGGCTATCGGGCGCGGGCGCAATGTCGAACCCGTGATGGTGAGTCGCTTGCGCAGGACCAGACCCGCATTAAATTCACTCTTGGTGCCGCCCTGAACAGCAATGATGACAATGCGCCCATCTTCGGCCAGGCACTCCACCTCACGCGCCACATAGCTGCCGCCCACCATATCCAGAATGACGTCCACGCCCTTGCCATCAGTCAGACGGCGTGCCTCTTCCTTGAAATCCTGGGTTTTGTAGTTGATGGCATGGTCCGCCCCCAACTGTAGGCAGGCCGCACATTTTTCATCATTGCCCGCGGTGACGATCACCTTGGCCCCCATGGCCTTGCTCAGCTGAATGGCTGTGACGCCAATGCCGCTGGAACCGCCCTGGATCAGAATGGTTTCACCAGCCTGCAAATGGCAGCGGTCGAAAACATTACTCCAGACTGTGAAGAATGTCTCCGGCAGTGACGCCGCTTCCACATCACTCAAGCCCTTGGGATAAGGCAGGCATTGCGCTATCGGCGCGGTGCAGAGTTCGGCATAACCACCGCCAGCCACCAGGGCGCACACTTTGTCGCCCAGACCAAGGCCAGCCTGGGCCAGCTCAGCCGGATCACCGCCAATGATCTCCCCAGCCACTTCAAGGCCAGGAATATCCGATGCACCTGGCGGTACCGGGTAATTGCCGGTACGCTGAAACACATCAGGCCGGTTGATGCCACTGGCCGCCACATGAATCAACAACTCCCCGCGTCCCGGCTTGGGATCGGGCCTGTGTCCTAGACGCAGAACCTCGGGTCCGCCGAAGCTGCTGATTTCAACTGCTTTCATGGGTTGTTTCCTAGCAAACGGTCTCTTGGGCCGCCGGGTTCAGGCAACCGGTGCCTCGCCCGCTGGTGCTTGGGCTGGCTCGGGGCGATCCAGCAAGGCCTTCATGGACAACTTGATACGACCTTTTTCGTCGGTCTCCAGTACCTTGACCTTGACAATCTGTCCTTCGGACAAGTAATCGGTGACCTTTTCGACCCGCTCGTGTGCAATCTGGCTGATGTGCAACAAGCCATCCTTGCCAGGCAACAGATTGACCAGCGCCCCGAAGTCAAGAATTTTGGTGATCGGTCCTTCATAGACCTTACCCACTTCGACCTCAGCTGTGATTTCGGTGATACGACGCTTGGCCTCATCAGCCTTAGCGGCATCGGTTGAGGCAATGGTGATCGTGCCATCCTCAGCAATGTCGATCTGGGTACCAGTCTCTTCTGTCAGCGCACGAATCACCGCGCCACCCTTGCCGATCACATCGCGGATCTTCTCAGGATTGATCTTCATGGTGTAGAGGCGAGGCGCGAAGTTACTGACCTCGGTTTTGGCGGCACCCATGGCATCCTGCATCTTGCCCAGAATGTGCATGCGCGCTTCCTTGGCCTGGGCCAGGGCAACCTGCATGATTTCCTTGGTGATGCCCTGGATCTTGATATCCATTTGCAGGGCCGTGATTCCGTTGGTGGTACCAGCGACCTTGAAGTCCATGTCGCCCAGGTGATCTTCATCGCCCAGGATGTCAGTCAGCACCGCAAAACGGTTTCCTTCCTTGATCAGGCCCATGGCAATACCTGCCACATGAGCCTTCATGGGCACACCGGCATCCATCAGGGACAGGCAACCGCCACAGACCGAGGCCATGGACGATGAACCGTTGGATTCGGTGATTTCAGAAACCACCCGCAGGGTGTAGGGAAAATCCTCCTTGCTGGGCAAACACGCCACCAGGGCACGTTTGGCCAGACGCCCGTGACCAATTTCACGGCGTTTGGGACTACCCACGCGGCCAGTTTCACCCGTGGCAAAGGGCGGCATGTTGTAGTGCAGCATGAAGCGGTCTTCGAAATCACCCGACAAGGCATCAATGCGCTGGGCATCGCGCTCAGTACCCAGGGTTGTGATCACCAGAGCCTGGGTTTCTCCACGGGTGAACAGGGCCGAGCCGTGGGTGCGTGGCAAGACACTGTTTCGGATTTCAATCGGGCGCACGGTGCGCGTGTCACGGCCATCAATGCGGGGCTCGCCAGCCAGGATCTGGCCGCGCACGATTCGGGCTTCGATGTCGAACAACATGCCTTCGACCTTGACGCTGTCAAATTCAATGCCCGCGGCCTTCAGGCCTTCCATGACCTGCGCATAGGCTTCGCGGCAGGCCTGGGTCCGTGCCTGCTTGTTGCGAATTTGATAAGCAGCACGCAATTTGTCATCGGCCAATTCACCCACCTTGGCAATCAGACTTTCATCCTTGGCAGGTGCCGACCAGTCCCATACCGGCTTGCCTGCATCACGCACCAACTCATGAATGGCGTTGATGGCAATATTGCCTTGCTCATGGCCAAACACCACAGCCCCGAGCATGACTTCTTCACTGAGCTGCTGGGCTTCGGATTCGACCATCAGAACAGCGGCTTCGGTGCCAGCCACCACCAGATCCATCTGGCTGTCTTTGCGTTGGGTCTGACCGGGGTTTAAAACATACTGGCCATTGATATAGCCAACGCGTGCGGCACCAATCGGCCCATTGAAGGGAATGCCGCTAACCGACAAGGCCGCGCTGGTCGCAATCATGGCAGCAATGTCTGCATCCACTTCCGGGTTCAGCGACAGGGTATGAACCACCACCTGCACTTCATTGAAAAACCCCTCAGGAAACAGTGGGCGAATCGGACGGTCAATCAGTCGACTGGTCAGCGTTTCAAATTCGCTGGGTCGACCTTCACGCTTGAAAAAGCTGCCCGGGATTTTCCCCGCTGCATAGCTCTTCTCCAGATAGTCCACGGTCAGCGGAAAGAAATCCTGGCCCGGCTTGGCGGATTTGGATGCCACCACGGTGGCGAGCACCACGGTGTCTTCGATATTGACCATCACCGCGCCGCCCGCTTGGCGGGCAATTTCACCAGTTTCCATGGTGACCGTGTGCTGGCCCCACTGAAAGGTTTTACTTACTTTGTTGAACATACTCATACGAGTTCTCCAGTACAGATATGGTGGGCTAAGCCGCCCTCCAAAAGGCCGGAGTCAACATCACAGAACACGATGCCATTCCAGAGAAGATCGGAACATATTCCCGCCGGGAACCAATTTCCTATGGAATGACACAGCTTCGCTCTGTTTTTGCCGTCTCCGAAGTACAAAGCGCCTGAGCTAGCTTGCTGACCAACTCAGGCGCTTGCGTTCGATATGCGTCCCTATTACTTGCGCAGACCCAGTTTCTGGATCAAGGCCATGTAGCGGTCAGCATCCTTGGACTTCAGATAGTCCAACAGTTTGCGACGACGACTCACCATGCGCAACAAGCCGCGACGGCCGTGGTGGTCCTTGGCGTGCTGTTTGAAGTGGGGAGTCAGTTCATTGATTCGGGCGGTCAGAAGAGCCACCTGAACTTCAGGGCTGCCAGTGTCATTGGCAGCGCGGGCATTGGCCTTGACAACTTCGGCCTTGATGCTGGATGCGATCATGAATTTTCCTTGTGCGAGATGACATTCGCCGCCAAGGTTTGGCCGGCTCTTGTCCCGGGTTACAACTTGCGCCGGTGGCTGGAACTGCTGCCGGCGTGCGCTCAAAAAAAACGAGCCCGCAAATTATATCCGAACTTCTTTAACAAGCCCCCAGGGCTAAAGCTGTCGGCACAGGTCCAGAATGTGCCGCACTTGCCGGGCAATCGATTCAGGCACGGCCAGTTCACCAGAGAGCATTCGCTTGGTATAGGTGACCGTCGTGGCCGCGTCGATGCTGGGGGGTAGCTCAGGTACACCAGACAGTGATCCGGGTTGCGCCTCCTGGACAAGAATATGCTTGCCATCAATAAAAGCATCCATGCGTGGGTGACGACGCAAGTCAGCGACCGCCTCACCCTCGGTGCCACGAAGCAGCAAGGCATTGGTATGGAGCAGTTGAAAGGTGGCACCCATGGATTCGAGATATTCAGGATGGGTGTAGCTGGTCACAAGCAGGCTCTTCCCAACGACTGGATTCATGAGCTTGACCATGGCGTGGGCTGGGTTACGCAAACCGATCACCCGGCGCACCTCCAACAATCGGTGTAGGCCCTGGTTGAGAACGACGGTTGGCACAAATACAGCCTCACCAGCCATCAGCCGTCTGGGACTTTCCAGCACAGCCATGCCAAGCATGGCAAACATTTCTTGGGGAAAGACCCGCCTATCTTCTGAGGCCATGCCATGAACCAGGACACTCAGACCCTCACGCGCCAACAACGCTGCCAACAAGGGCGTCAACACCGGCAGTTTGCGTGCACCGTTGTAACTGGGTATCACCACAACAGGCGCATCGGCCTCAAATTTAGGCATCCGCGCGTGGGTGGCATCAAGAAAGCCAGCCATCTCCTGATCCGTCTCGCCCTTGACGCGCATGGCAATACAGAAGGCGCCGACCTCCAG
>Ga0075470_10000532_pt1 | contig 12298 bp, 10 predicted proteins | sample DEB19_08_DNA_4_FD_71482 | JGI IMG/M metagenome (GOLD analysis project Ga0075470, IMG submission 71482) | Aqueous microbial communities from the Delaware River and Bay under freshwater to marine salinity gradient to study organic matter... | ecosystem: Environmental > Aquatic > Marine > Coastal ... | reverse complement strand
GTCACCGGCACCCTGGCTGTTCAGGATGTCCTCGCCGCTCTTGCCGGCGCGGATTTCCTCGGACATGTCGACGCCCTGCGCGATGTCAGGGCTCTGAGCGTCAAGAGCAACCATGACACCGCACGTGTGGCCGTCGAACCCGAAAGCTGCATTGTCGTAACCGATGCCGTTGATCGTGTCGCGCGCGATGCGCGGGATGTCGACGTACGCATCCGTCGTGATCTCACCGGACACGACGCACAGGCCCGTGGTGAGCAGCGTCTCGCATGCGACACGCGCGTTCGGGTCTTCTGCGAGGATCGCGTCAAGGACCGAGTCGGAGACCTGGTCGGCCATCTTGTCGGGGTGACCCTCGGTGACGCTCTCTGACGTGAAGGTGAAGTTTCTCACTGTTGCTCCTTGGTGGGGTGCCGACAGCGGATTCAGGGAATCAGACCTGTTGGCGAATCTCCACAACGCTATCCAATAGGTGACGCGCGACAGTGCGTTTGCTGGCCAACGGGACCAGCTTTTCGTGGCCTGTGGACAAGTAGATGGTCACCGAATTCGTGTCGTGCTGGAAGCCGACCCCGGGGGCCGAGACGTCATTGGCGACGACCATGTCGAGGTTCTTCCGTGCCAGCTTCTCCCTGGCATTCGCCTCGACATCGTTCGTCTCGGCGGCAAATCCCACAAGGACCTGACCCGGGCGCTTGGCGGCACCGAGCGCGGCGAGGATGTCGGGCGTCGGTTCGAGAACGATCTCGGGCACCCCGTCCCGTTTCTTGATCTTGCCGTCGGCAGCCGCGACGGGACGGAAATCGGCAACGGCGGCGCACATCACGACGACATCGGCCGTCCGGGACGCCGCATCCACGGCGGCCTTCATCTGCGCTGCGGTCTCGACGCACACGGCACGAACCCCCGTCGGAAGCGGCAGGTCGACAGTGGTGACCAACGTGACATCCGCTCCACGGGAGGCGGCCTCAGCGGCGATGGCGTACCCCTGTTTGCCGCTCGATCGGTTGGCAATCACCCGCACCGCGTCGATGGGCTCCCGGGTGCCGCCGGCCGTGACGACGACCGACACGCCGGCGAGATCACCGTCAACAGACAGAATCCGCTCCGCGGCCGACACGATGTTCTCCGGCGACGCCAGACGGCCCGCTCCCACGTCGCCACCCGCGAGACGACCCGACTCCGGGTCGAGCACGTGCACGCCGCGACGACGCAAGGTGTCGAGGTTCTCCTGGACGGATGCGTGCTCCCACATCTCCGTGTGCATTGCCGGGCACACGAGGACCGGTGCACGGGTGGCAACCAGGGTTGCGACGAGAAGGTCCGCCGAATATCCCGTGGCGTAAGCGGACAGCACCCGGGCGGTCGCGGGGGCGACAACGATGAGATCGGCCATCTGACCCAGACGCGTGTGGGGAATGGACGAGTCGTCATCCCACAGCGACGTGTGGACCTTCTCGGAGGACAGCGCGGAGAAAGTGACCGGACCGACGAACCTGTGCGCGTCCTCCGTCATGATCACCGACACGTGTGCACCGGCATCGACCATGCGACGGCACACGTCCACGGCCTTGTACGCGGCAATGCCCCCGGCCACGCCGAGAACGATGCGTCGGCCTTCGAGGCTCGACATGACGGCCTATTCGGCGTCGGACTCTTCGGCGTCGTCGGAGGTCCCGAAGTCACCGAATGCCTCGGCGGCTTCCGCTTCCAACTCGTCGAAGTCGAGACGCTCGGTCTTCACGATCTTGTCGGCCGCGATCTCCTCGAATGCAATGGAGAGGGGTTTGCGGGCGACCGAGGAAACCTGCGGCGGGATGGAGTGGCCGAGGCCCTCGCCGAGCTGGTTGAAGTACGAGTTGATCTGGCGTGCACGGTACGAGGCCAGAGTGACGAGCGCGAACTTCGACCCCTCGAGGCTCTCGCGGTTGAGAAGGGTTTCGATCTGCGGGTGGATCATCGAATCGTGCTGACGGGACATGGGACGCTCCTCGTGGTTGCCCCTGCAGGCTACCGACGGCTCATGCGGGCCGCACCGATGAAACCCCGCAATTCGGCGACCGCACGCTGCAGATCGTCGTTGACGATGACCAGATCGGCCAGTTCGCCGCCCAGTTTCTCCTCGTCCTCGGCCTTCCTCAACCGTTCGGCGACGTGATGGTCGGGGTCTCCCCTGCCCTGCAGGCGGCGCTGCTGTTCCTCCCGCGACGGCGGCATGACGAACACGAGGAGAGCCTCGGGATGCTGTTTCTTCACCTGCTGCGCCCCGTGCAGCTCGATCTCCAGGACGATGTCGTGGTCGTCGTGGGGCGCGGGCATCGGTGAGCCGTAGAGATTCCCGAGAAACTCGGTCCACTCGAGGAATCCGTTGGCGGCGATCTTTGCCTCGAACTCGTCCCGGTCCACGAACACGTACGAATCCTCGGCCTCGCCCTCCCTGCGGGCGCGGGTGGTCCACGAGCGGCTCAACCACAGTCGTTCGTCCTGACGGATCACTTCGTCGACGATGGTTCCCTTCCCGGCCCCGCCCGGTCCGGAGACGATGATGATCATCGGCTCAACCACGCTCGCACCTGCACCTCTGGCTGATGGCCGCGACCTGGGCGGCGGTCAACCGCGACAGATGCGTCTGGTGTGCGATCCCCAGCTCGTCGAGGATCCTTCGACCGGCCACCTTCCCCATGCACGGGTGGACATCCATCACCTTGACGATGTACGGGTGGGAGAGATCGGTCCTGCCGAGGACCCGCTCAATGTGTCCTTCGGAAGCCGCGCGGGTTGCATCCGTGATCTGCTGACGCCACGTCGACACCACTTCGAGGGTCCGGGTCTGCAGTTCCATGTTCCGATTGTAGTTGCGGGCCTATTTGCTTCCGTGAATCACGTGTGGGCGAGACGATGGACGGCCGCCCAGTCCGAACCGCCACGGCGCATCACGATGGACGCGGCCTCGGCGAGGATGCGGGCGCATGCATCGGGGCGGGCGAACGTGGCCGTTCCCACCTGCACGCACTTCGCGCCGGCCATCATCATCTCGACCGCATCGATGCCCGAGGAGATCCCACCGACCCCGATGATGTCGACCCCGGGGAACCGTGACGCCACGTCGTAGACCGCGCGCACGGCAATGGGATGGATGGACGTGCCCGACAGACCCCCGCCACCGTTGCCGAGTGACGGCCGGCCTGTGGCAGTGTCGATCTGCATCCCGAGCATCGTGTTGATGAGCGTGACAGCGGATGCTCCCGCGCCCGTGACGGACTCCACCACGTCGAGGAGACGGTCGGTGTTCGCGCTGAGTTTCCCCCACACGGGCACCGACACCTCGCCGACGACGTTCCTGATCACCTCTGCGCTGAGGTCCGCATCATGGGCGAAGATCGAGTTGCGTCCCTCGAGGTTCGGGCACGACAGATTCACCTCGACCGCGGCGATCCGTCGGGAGAACGGCGAGAGGAGCTCCGCGGCGCGGCGGTAATCCTCGACTCCCCTGCCCCAGATGCTGACGACGGTGGTCGCCCGCGCGGCTTCGAGTCTCGGGAGTGAGTCGTTGCACCATGCGAGCACCCCGGGCCCCTCGAGCCCGACGGCATTGATCATCCCGGCACCGGCCACGTGGACGCGCGGGGCGGGATTTCCAGCCCAGGGTTCGTGGTACAGCGACTTCACGACGACGGCGCCGAGAGCGGAGAGGTCCATGTAATGCGACAGTTCCGTGTCGTGGCCCCCGGTGCCGGACGCGGTCATCACCGGGTTCGACAGGTGCACGCCACCGACGGTGACCCCACCGAGGCTCTTCCACGCGTCACGGGATCGCATCGTCATGCCCTGCCGTGGAATTCCTGGAGCGAACGGACCGTGATCTCGCTGGAGCGCTGCTCCACCAGGCCGTTGACGGCCGCGAGTGCTGCCTCGACCGTGGTCACCGACGGGACTCGGTTCGCGTTTGCCGTCTTGCGGATCGCCTCACCGTCCTCCCTGGAACCGCGACCGTGCGGCGTGTTCACCACGAAACTGATGTCGCCCTTCGTGATGAGGTCGACGGCATTCTCCATTGCGGATGAACCGCCCATCTCGGAGATCTTGCCGATGATCTTGTCCACCGGCTGGTCGAACTTCGCGAGGTACTCCGCCGTGCCCGTTGTTGCGGCGATGCCGAGACCGAGCTCGCGGAGACGTTTCGCGACCACTATCCCTGCAGGCTTGTCTGCATCGTTCAGCGACATGAAAACGAGACCGCTAGTGGGAAGAGTCGTTCCCGCTGCGGTCTGCGACTTCACGTAGGCACGCCCGAACGAGACGTCAATACCCATGACCTCGCCGGTGGAGCGCATCTCCGGTCCGAGAGCAGTGTCGACCTCGGGGAAGCGGTTGAACGGCAGCACCGCTTCCTTCACCGACACGTGCCCACCGGACACCGGGTCGGTGAGCAAACCTTCGGCTCGCAAGTCGGCGAGGGTCGCGCCGAGCATGACGCGGCTCGCAATCTTCGCGAGCGGTACGCCAGTCGCCTTGGCCACGAACGGCACGGTGCGCGATGCGCGGGGGTTCGCCTCGATGACGTACACCGCCGTGCCCATGACCGCGTACTGCACGTTGATGAGACCGCGGACATCCAGTGCCTCGGCAATCGAGCGCGTGTACGACTCGATGACCTCGACCACCCACTTGGGCAGCGTCTGCGGCGGGATGGCACACGCGCTGTCGCCGGAGTGGACGCCTGCTTCCTCCACGTGCTCCATGACTCCGCCGATGACGACCTCGCCGGTGTGGTCGCGGATCGCGTCGACATCCACCTCGGTGGCGCCCGCGAGGAATCGGTCGATCAACACGGGTCGTTCCGCGGATAGCCCGCCCTCGCGGCCGAGAGTGCCGAACCGGGTCAGTTCCTCCATCGCGCTCTCGAGATGTGCGACGTCGTGGACGATCTGCATCGCCCTTCCGCCGAGCACGTAGCTCGGCCGCACGAGGACGGGGAAGCCGACCCTCGCGGCAATCTGCTTCGCCTCGTCGAACGTGAGGGCGGTCCCTCCCGGGGGTTGCGGGATCGACAACTGGTTGCACAGGTCGTTCCACTTCTCGCGGTCCTCGGCCATGTCGATCGAGCGCGCGGACGTGCCCGCGACCAGTTCGGCGGGAATCTGCCCGGACAACTTGAGCGGCGTCTGGCCGCCGAGGGAAACGATGACCTTCGGTGGTTTGCCACCTGCCGCGCGCGTCTCGGCAGCGATGACGTTCAGCACGTCCTCCTTGGTGAGCGGCTCGAAGTAGAGACGGTCGGAGGTGTCGTAGTCGGTGGAAACCGTCTCGGGGTTGCAGTTCAGCATGATGGTCTCGAACCCCGCATCACGGAGGGCGAAGCTGGCATGGACGCAGCAATAGTCGAACTCGATTCCCTGGCCGATGCGGTTCGGGCCCGACCCGAGAATCAAGACTCGGTCACGCGGCGACGGACGGACCTCGTCCTCGTCCTCGTATGTCGAGTAGTGGTACGGCGTGTTGGCATCGAATTCCGCGCTGCAGGTGTCGACGGTCTTGAAGGTGGGCAGCACCCCGGCCTTCTCGCGCAGGGTCCTGACGGTGTCCTCGTCGGTGGACGTGAGGTGCGCGATCTGCGCGTCGGAGAACCCGAGCCGCTTCGCCCTGCGCCATTCCGCCCTGGTCAGCGTCGTCGCGTCGCGACCCTCGATCGACTTGCGCTCATCCACGATGATCGACATCTGGTCGATGAACCACGGGTCGATCTTCGTCGCGTCCTGCACTTCATCCACGAGACCGCGTCTGATCGCCTCGCCCACCTGGAAGATGCGGTCGGGTGTGGGGATCGACGCCTTCGCGAGCAATGCGGCGTCGTCGAGGGCCTCCATGGCCTTCTCGGCGGGATCTGCGTTCAGGCCGAGCCTGCCCTGCTCGAGGGAGCGAAGTCCCTTCTGAAGGCTCTCGGGGAACGTGCGGCCGATGGCCATCGCCTCGCCCACGCTCTGCATCTGGGTGCCGAGGATGCCTGACGTGCCGGGCAGTTTCTCGAAGGCCCACCGCGGGATCTTCGTCACCACGTAGTCAATTGTGGGCTCGAACGACGCAGGGGTCATTTTCGTGATGTCATTCGGGATCTCGTCGAGGGTGTAGCCGACGGCCAGCTTGGCCGCGATCTTTGCGATCGGGAACCCGGTCGCCTTGGAAGCGAGAGCCGAGGACCGCGAGACACGCGGGTTCATCTCGATCACGACGAGTTCGCCGTTCGCCGGGTTGAGGGCGAACTGGACGTTCGACCCGCCGGTCTCCACACCGACACGCCTGATGCACGCGAGTGCGGCGTCACGCATTCCCTGGTACTCGACGTCGGACAGCGTCTGCGCGGGGGCAACGGTGATCGAGTCACCGGTGTGGACCCCCATCGGGTCGAAGTTCTCGATCGAACAGATGATGACGCAATTGTCCTTCTTGTCGCGCATCACCTCGAGCTCGTACTCCTTCCACCCGACGATCGAAGTCTCGATGAGGATCTCGCTGATCGGGCTGGCATCCAGCCCGTTCATCGCGACCTTCCTGAATTCGTCCATCGTGTTCGCGATTCCGGTTCCCCGGCCGCCGAGGATGTAGGCGGGCCGGATGATGACCGGCAGCCCGATCTCGTCGAGGACCCTCTCGGCCTCCTCCATGTTGTGGGCGATGCCGCTGCGCGGCACGTTGAGGCCGATCTCGATCATGGCCTGCTTGAACTTGTCACGGTCCTCCGCCGTTGCGATTGCCTCCGCGTTGGCACCGATGAGTTCCGGTGTGCCCGGCACTCCGACGAGTCCCTGTTCGTACAGTGCCATCGCGAGGTTGAGTCCCGTCTGGCCACCGAGGGTCGGCAGCACTGCATCCGGCTTCTCGCGCTCGATGATGCGGGCCAGGATCTCCGGGGTGAGCGGCTCGATGTAGGTGCGGTCGGCGAAGTCCGGGTCTGTCATGATCGTGGCCGGGTTCGAGTTGGCGAGCACCACGCGGTAACCCTCCGATTTCAGCACCCGGCACGCCTGCGTTCCCGAGTAGTCGAACTCGCACGCCTGGCCGATCACGATCGGGCCGGACCCGATGATCAGGATGTTGTGGATGTCAGTGCGGCGGGGCATCAGCGGTTCTCCATGAGGTCTGCGAATTGTGCGAACAGGTACCTGCTGTCGTGGGGTCCAGGTCCGGCTTCGGGGTGGTACTGGACACTGAAGGCTCGGTGCCCAAGCAACCGCATGCCCTCGTTCGTCTGGTCGTTCAGGTTGATGTGGGTGATGTCGGCCACACCCGACAACGAATCGGGGTCGACACAGAAGTTGTGGTTCTGGCTGGTGATCTCGACCGCGCCCGTGGCGATGTTGCGGACCGGGTGGTTCCCCCCGTGGTGGCCGAAGGGCAACTTGAAGGTGTGCCCGCCGAACGCGCGCGAGAGCAACTGGTGCCCGAGACAGATGCCGAAGGTCGGCACTCCGGCCTCCACGATGCCGCGGATGTTGTCGGTCGCGTTCGCGACCATCTCCGGGTCGCCGGGACCGTTCGACAAGAAGACGCCATCCGGGTTCATCGCGATGATCTCGGCGGCACTCGTCGACGCGGGAACGACGGTGACGCGCGCGATGTCCGAGAGGCACCGCAGGATCGTCGACTTGATGCCGAAGTCGTAGGCAACCACGGAGAACCGCCCGCCGGACACCGTGTACATCTCGGGGGTCGTCACCTCGGCAACCAGGTCGATGCCGCTGGTGCCCTTGTCGGCGAGGGCGGCGGCCCGCAGTGTCGCCTCGTCGGCCGTGCCGAACGCACCCCGCAGTGATCCCGCATCACGCAGCAACCTTGTGAGGCGACGGGTGTCGAGTCCGGCGATCCCGGGCAGACGACTTGCCGTCAACATGTCGTCGAGATCGTCGGTGGCGCGCCAGTTGCTCGGCCTGCGGGCAAGGTCGCGCACGATGACGCCGCGCGCAAACGTGCCGCGGGACTCGTTGTCGGCGTTGTTGGTGCCGTAGTTGCCGATGTGGCTCGTGGTGAAGGTGATGATCTGTCCCGCATACGACGGGTCGGTGATGACCTCCTGGTAACCGGTCATGGTGGTGTTGAACACCACCTCACCGACGGCGATGCCGTTCTCGGGGGCGTAACCGATGGCCTCGCCCTCGAACACGCTCCCGTCCTCGAGGACGAGCTTGGACTCCGTGATGGGCAGCGTCATCGCAGCGCCTTTCCTTCCTTGACCACAACGTTCCCGTTGAAGATGGTGTGCCTGTTGCGTCCGCGTAGCTCCATGCCGTGGTAGGGCGTGTTGCGGGACTTGCTCGCGAGTCGGTCTCTGGAGACCGACCAGACCTCGTTGATGTTCCAGACCGCGATGTTGGCGGGTTCGCCGACGGCAACCGGGCGGCCGTGCCTGTCGTGCACCCCAGCGATCCGCGCCGGGTTCCAGGAGAACAGCTCGGCAATGCGCTGCGGCGTCGGGGCGACAGCGGTGTTGACGACCCCGAGCGCCGTCTCGAGACCGAGCATGCCCGGCGGTGCCTGGTCGAGCGGCATCTCCTTTGCGTGGGGTGCGTGGGGTGCGTGGTCCGTGGCAACCGCATCGATCGTGCCGTCGGCGACACCGGCCTTCAGCGCCCCGATGTCGCTCATCGTCCGGAGGGGAGGGTTCACCTTGTAGAGCGGGTCGTAACCGGAGAGGAGCTCGTCGGTGAGCGCCAGGTGGTGGGGCGTCACCTCGGCCGTGACGGGGAGACCGTCGGCCTTTGCGCGGCGGACGAGCTCGACGCTCCCCGCGGTGGAGAGATGGAGGAAGTGCATGGGGGCGCCGGTGAGCCGAACGAGCTCGATGTCTCGGTGCAACATCAGCTCCTCGGCGATCGAGGGCCAACCCGGCACGCCCATGTGCGAGCAACACGATCCTTCGTGCATCACCGCACCCTCGGTGAGCCTGCTGACCTCGCAATGCTGCGCGAGGACTATCCCGAGGTCACGGGAGTACTCGAGTGCGCGCCTCATCAAGAGCGGGTCCTGCACACCGTTGCCGTCGTCGGTGAAGATCCTCACCCCGGCAGCAGCGAGCGACGAGAACGGTGCGAGAGTCGTGCCCGCCCGTCCGACGGTGATGCAACCGGAGGGGACCACTTCGACAAGACCGGCCTTCTGCCCCTGCGCCCTCACGAACTCCACAACCATGACGTTGTCCTGGGCGGGATCGGTGTTCGGCATGGCGACGACCGCCGTGTACCCGCCGATGGCTGCTGCGCGGCTTCCGGTCTCGATCGTCTCGGCCTCCTCCTTGCCCGGCTCACGGAGGTGGGTGTGCAGGTCGACGAACCCCGAGGACACGAAGCACCCGGTTGCGTCGAGGATCTCGGGACCGTCGAGCGACTCCCCCACCTCTGCGACCGTTCCGTCCTTCACGCGGACGTCGAGAGCGGAGACGCCGTCGTGGTTGACGACGGTCCCGCCCTTGATCACGAATTCGTTCTTCCTTGCCATGGTCAGTCCCCCTGTGACAATCCGTTCGGCGCGCCGCCGAGCAACGTGAACAACACCGCCATGCGCATCGACACACCGTTTGCGACCTGCGCGAGTATCCGAGAACCCGGGAGGGTTCCCGGGTCGACGAGCATCTCGACGCCGCGGTTCATCGGGCCCGGGTGCATGACCAGGGCGTGCGGCTGCAGACGTCCTGCCCTCTCCTCGTCGAGACCGAAGCGTGCCGAGTACTCGGAGATGTCCGGCACGAGAGCCGAATCCATTCGTTCCTTCTGCATGCGCAGCATGTACAGGACATCAGTGGACGCCACCACCTCGTCGATCCCGTGCGCCACGGAGACCCCGTACGAGCCGACGTCGACGGGCAGGAGGGTGGCAGGAGCCACCAGTGTGACCTCTGCCCCCATCTTCGTGAAGACATCGATGTCGCTCCGTGCCACGCGCGAGTGCTTGATGTCCCCGACGATGGCAATCCGTCGTCCCGACATCGTGTTCCCGTCGCCGAAGGAACGGGTGATGGTGAACGCATCGAGCAGGGCCTGCGTGGGGTGTTGGTGCCAGCCGTCGCCGGCGTTCACGACGACCGCATCGGTCCACTGCGTGATGGCCTCGGGCACACCGCTCGACTTGTGGCGAACCACGAAGGCATCGACTCCCATGGCAGCGAGAGTCTCGATGGTGTCGCGGAGGCTCTCCCCCTTGTTGACGCTCGAGGTGGAGGCACTGAAGGTCATCGTGTCGGCAGACAATCTCTTGGCCGCGGTCTCGAAGCTGAGACGGGTGCGCGTTGAGTCCTCGAAGAAGACGCTGGCCACGGTCTTCCCCCGGAGCGCGGGAACCTTCGGGACAGGACGCGCGTTGATCTCGGCCATGTGGTCGCCGACATCGAGCAATGCGCCGATGGCGGCAGCATCGAGTTGCGCGGTGGAGAGCAGGTGCTTCATCCGGCCGTGTCCATGGTGGAGGAGATGAGGACACCGTCGGGACCGACAGTCACCGTGTCCGCCATGTGCGTCGGCACGTTCTTGCCGACGAAGTCCGGCCTGATCGGGAGCTCGCGGTGCCCGCGGTCCACGATGACGGCAAGCTGGACAGCCCTGGGACGTCCGTGGTCGTTCAGGGCCTCGAGGGCGGCCCGCACCGTGCGGCCTGTGTAGAGCACATCGTCGACGAGGATGACCGTCGCGCCGGTGAGGTCGCACGGAATGCGTGTCGGGGCGCTCGGCACGACGGGGCGCAGTGAGATGTCATCGCGGTACATCGACACGTCGACGGCCCCGAGGGGGACCTTTCTCAGCGGTTCGATCGTCCCGATTGCCTCGTGAATCCGCTCGGCGATCCAGACTCCTCCGGTCTGCATCCCGACAACGACGACATTGTCGATCCCCTGGTTGCGTTCGACCACTTCGTGGGCGATCCGCGTGATGGCGCGACGGATCCCGTCGGCGTCCAGGATCCTCGTCTCGCGGAGAGCGGTCGGGGGGTTCACGGAAGGACGGGCAGCGATTCGATTCCGGGCAAGAAAAACGCCCCGCGAGCGGGGCGTGCGTGCGTCACAGATGTGTCCATGTGTTTGTCCTTCCGTTCGGGCCTCACGGGACCCGTTTGACGGTCAGGTCAACTCTACACGATCTCAGGGGGCGGGGGAAGAGGGTGACCGGCGTTTCCAGATGCCCCAGAACTGGTTCTTTGCGACTGTGTCGAAATCCCCCGCAATGCCGGCGAAGTCCTTCCTCATGTCCTCGTCCATCTCGAGCGGCAGGACCACGTACTCCACGGAATCAGCAGCCGGGTCGCGGGTCCCCTCGAGAGAAATGTCGGTCCCGTAGAGCACCACCCGGAACGGATTGGGGAACTGGTACACGTACTTGCGGTGGGCCAGGTGGGGTGCCAGGGCGTGGTACACGGCAATACGGGCATCGTCCGGGACCCTCTCCATGATGTCGCGGGCCGCCACGGCAACCGGATGGTTGGCGGGCCAGTGCGGGAGTTCCTGGCGGGCACCGGGGAGCGGCGTCCAGGCATAGGCGCCGAGAACAGCGCACACGAACACGACCGACACGGCGATGCGCCGGGAGTCGCGGTGCAGCCGCGACACGCCGATGACCGTTGCGAAAGCGAGTGCGGGGACGATGACCAATGAGTAGTGGTACCCGATGTGAAACTGGTACCAGAACGTGCTCACGATGTTCGCGAGCATCACGAGTCCGCTGACGAGCGCAACCTCCGGTGCCAGGAAGAACACGAAACCGAAAGGTGCGCACAACTGCCACAGGTAGAACGCCCGGCCCTCGCTCGTCAGGTACTCCCACACGTTCGTGGGATTGGTCAGGGCCTCCTTGACGAACCCCGTGACTCCCCCGTACGGGATGCGCCAGCCGTTGCGCGTGGGCACGCCGATCAGGGAGCGCATCAACAGGAACATCCCTGCAAGCGTCGCCACGACCGAGGCGGCAACGGTGGCGAGACCCTTTCGTCGCTCGCCGCGGAGCATGACGAGGAGACCGAGCGGCACGAGGACGAGCGACACGTCCTCCTTCACGGTCATGCACAACACGACCGCGACCGCATAGGTGCGCCAGCGTCGCTCGAACAGGGCCCACAGTGCGAGCGGGAGAAACAGTGCGAGGAACGAGTCCGGGTGGAAGTTCTCCAGGTTCGCGCCGTTCAGCGCCGGGTTCAGCAGCCAGACACACACCATTGCGACCGCCATGACACGGCTGCCGAGCTTCTTGCGGGCGAGGAAGTACACGGGGAGCGCACCGGCTGCCACCACGATCGACTGGACCGCCAGCAATGTCTCGGTGCCCGG
>Ga0075470_10000531_pt1 | contig 12312 bp, 13 predicted proteins | sample DEB19_08_DNA_4_FD_71482 | JGI IMG/M metagenome (GOLD analysis project Ga0075470, IMG submission 71482) | Aqueous microbial communities from the Delaware River and Bay under freshwater to marine salinity gradient to study organic matter... | ecosystem: Environmental > Aquatic > Marine > Coastal ... | reverse complement strand
GGCGTTACGGGCAAGGAGGCGACCCTCGCCCTCGAGGCGGTCGGGATCACGATCAACAAGAACAGCATCCCTGGCGAGACCCGCTCCCCCATGGTGACCAGCGGGGTGCGCTACGGCACCCCTGCCGCCACAACACGCGGAATGGGCGCGCGCGAGATGGAGAAGATCGCCCAATGGTCGGCCGACGCAATTGCGCGTCGCGATGATCCTGCTGGCCTCGCGCACATCGCCCGTGAAGTGAGCGAACTCGCGCGCACATTCCCCGTGCCGGGGCGTGACGCAACGATGCTTGCAGAAGAGGGAAGCCGATGACCACGGTGGTGCAGCCCGCGTTCGTTGCACCCGCGCTGTATCTCGTGATCACCGTCACCTCGTGCATCCTCGCCCTCGTTGGCACGGGGATCATGCGCCGCATCACCATTCGCTACGGGATTGCCGATCACCCGAACGAGCGTCGCATCAATACGGTTCCCGTGCCACGCGCGGGCGGATTCGCCGTCGCCATCGCATTTGCGATCACGGCCGCAACACTCATGCTCCTTGCGCCCGCACTCGGCATCAACACCGGTGCAAGTGCGACGCGCATCCTTACCGTGCAAGGGCCGGCACTCGTGCTCGGCACGCTCGTCGCCGCCATCCTCGGCCTCATTGATGACCGCTACGACCTGCGTGCACGCTGGCAGCTCCTGACGCAGATCGCCGTCGCACTCGTGCCGATTGCGTTCGGCATGCGCATCCTCTTCGTTGCCAATCCACTCGGCGAGGGCATCCTCCTACTCCCCGATGCGCTTGGTACGGCGCTCACAATCTTCTGGCTTCTCGGCATGCAGAACAGCATGAACTTCATCGACGGGCTCGATGGTCTCTCCGGCGGCATCGCACTCATCGCCGCTGTGACGCTCGGCCTGATTGCGGCGCCAACAACGCCACTCCTCGCCGGACTCTGCTTTGCGCTTGCCGGCTCACTCGCCGGGTTCCTCCGCTTCAACTTCCATCCGGCGTCGATCTATATGGGGACGAGCGGCATCCAAGCGGTCGCATTTATCTTGGCGATGCTTGCGATGCTTGGCACGGCGAAGGTGGCCGCCGCACTCTTGATCCTCGGCGTGCCAATCATCGACGCCTTCTTTGTGATCGTTGGGCGAATTGCGGCAGGGCGCTCCCCCTATAGCGCCGACAACACGCATATCCACCGTCGACTCCTCGCCGCCGGACTTAGTCATCGCGGCGCCGTCTTCGCCCTCTATGGGATCACGGGACTCCTCGGCCTTGCCGCACTCAGCCTCTCGGAGAGCAGCTCGCTCTACGCGTTCGTGGGCCTCCTCGTCGCACTCGGCGGCATGGTCATCTGGCTGAGCCGTCGCACGCTCGATTCCTGATGCCTGGCGACGGCGTATCTCCCACCCCTCGGCTAGAATCCACGGAGAACCCCGACGTCCCGCAAGGGCTGACGACGATCGGTGGGAAGAGCGCCTACATCGCACTCTTCTCGCAGATTGGGATCACGCTCCTCGTAGCGAACCTTGGGGGGGCGCTCCTCGGCAACTGGGTCGATGAAGGGCTTGGCACGCGGCCACTCTTCTTGATCGCAGGGTTCCTTGGAGGCTTTGCTGTCGGGGCAGTCGGGGCGGCACGACTCGTACGTCGATCGCTCCGGATGTTTGAAGCACTTGACGAAGCGGCCGCAAAGAAGCGACTAGAAGAACGCCTCGCAAGAGAACAAGAGAGGAGGGGGCAGTGACGGTAGCAGCAGCGCGACCGAGCAACACCAAGCGCACCCTTCTCATTGGCGCACTCATCGTTCTCGTCGTCGATGTCGTCGCAGCAATGGTGACGAGTGGTGAAGGACTTGTTGGCTTCCCCGGTGAGGTGATTCGCCAGGCACTTGAGCCGATCGTCCCCCATGCAGTGATCAACCTTGGCCCAGAAGAGCATCACGCTGCGGCACTCTTCGACTTCTACCCGTCGATCACCGGCTCCATCATCATGACCTGGATCGTGATGGCCGTCGTCATCCTCGCCCTCTTCCTTGTCGCGCGACAACTCAAGGAGATTCCTGGACGCGTACAAAACATGGTGGAGTTTGCGATCGAGGGCCTCTCCGGATTCGCCGTCGGCATCGGCGGTCCAGGCTCGGAACGTTTCGTCACCTTCTTCCTCGCCATCTTCTTCTTCATCGTTGCGTCAAACTGGTCGGGCCTCATTCCGGGCGTCGGCCGCCTCCACGCATTCCGCGCGCCAACGAGCGATGTGAACGTCACGGTGGGGATGGCGCTCGTCACCTTCTTCTACTTCCACTTCCAAGGCATCCGCGCGCTCGGCATTGGTGCCTATCTCGGAAAGTTCTTCAGCTTAAAGCGTGGACCAGTTGGCGTCTTCGTCGGGTTTATCGAGTTCTTCCTGGAGTTCGTAAAGCCAGTGGCGCTCTCTATGCGTCTCTTTGGCAACATTTATGGCGGCGAGCTTGCGCTCACCGTGATGACCACGATCACCTTTGCCTTTATCCCTGTGGCGCTCTATGGCCTTGAGCTCTTCGTTGGACTCATGCAGGGGATCATCTTCAGCATCCTTGTCCTCGTGTTCACGATGTTGGCCATAGAGGGGCACCACGAGGAGGGGCATATTGAGCACCACGCACCAGTGGACGCTGGGGCGGGGGGCACGGCAGGAGCAGAAACGAAAGTTGCGGCACACTAGCCGTAGCTGGGTAGCAGCGGTCGAACGCTCGGCGGGGGTCCGGGCGGCGGCCACAGATAGGTAGGAGGAACGGACCAATGGACAATCTTCCAGGCGGAATCGCAGCGCTCGGCGTAATCGGGCCTGCTATTGGCGTAGGTCTCGCAACGGCAGCAGCCGCAAGCGCGATCGGACGCAACCCAGAGGCTGCCGGTGCAGTGCGCGGCGTCTTCATTCTTGGCGCAGCATTCGCAGAAGGCCTCGGCGTTCTCGCGATCGTGCTCGGCATCTTGACGCTCGTCCTTAAATAACGACCAGCATGCAGATTGACGCGCTGATTCGCGGAGTTGTCGCAGCGGCGTCCCACCTTGCCGAGGTGCCCGTTGAGGGCGCCGCGCCAGAGGCGGGGATTAGCTTCAACCTCTTCTGGATCATCGTCTCCGCGACAAACTTCGGCTTCTTTATTCTGGTGCTGCGCGCTGTTGCGCTCGGCCCCATTACGAAGATGCTCGACGAGCGTCGCACGCGCATCGAGCAGGGTCTTCGCGACGCCGCAGCAGCGGCACAAGCAAAGAACCTTGCAGTTGCGGCATCAGACGAAGCTGTCGCCGAAGCGCGGCGCGAAGCAAATGCGCTGCGCGCCGCTGCAGAGAAAACTGCGGCTCAGATTCGTGACACGCAGGCCGCTGCGCTCAAGGCCGAACTTGAGCAGATGCGCGTGAGTGCCATGAACGAGATTGAAGCGGCGCGCGTTAGCGCACTTGCAGCAATCCGCAGCGAGGTTGCCGATCTTGCGATCAGCGCCGCCTCGAAGGTGGTCGGCACATCGATGGATGGCGCACAGCAGCGCAAGCTTGTCGGGGAGTTCCTCGACGAGCAGAGCAGGAAGGGGAACTAGTGGATCGTCCACTTGGTGCCGCTCGTCGCTACGCCTCAGCCTTGCTGAGCGCGGTGAGTGATGCAACGGCCGCCGCAAGTCTCTCCAGTGAGCTGGACCGACTCGCCGCTGTGGTGAGCACACCGGGTGCCCGCCTCCTTCTCGACGACCCACGCGCAACCGTTCCGAGCCGCGTGGCGGCGCTTACGAGTGCAGCGGGCGGCACGATTACGCCGCGCGTCACCGCACTCCTCACGATGCTCGCGCGTCGCCGGCACCTGATCGATGTGCCAGCGATTGCAGATGCGGTGCGCGAGGCACTCGATCTTCGTAATGGGATCACTGCAGCGCGAGTGAGCAGCGCCCTCGATCTCGGCGAGGGAGAGCGCACCAGCATCGAGGCACATGCACAAACGATTGCAGGCGGCGCTGTGCGCGTCGCATATACCGTTGACGAGAGCCTGATCGGAGGGGTCACCCTTCGTGTTGGCGATCGACTGGTAGATGGAAGCGTAAAGGGGCGGCTGGCGCGCATGCGCGAGCAGATCCTCTCGGCCGCCGGCTGAACCGGTAAGTAGCGCGAAGAGCAGCGAGGAGTAGCGAGATGGCGATCCGATCCGACGAGATTATTAGCATCCTGAAGGCGCAGATCGAGGGATTCGACGGCGCAGCCGAGACGCGTACCGTTGGTACGGTGGTTGAGGTTGGCGACGGCATTGCCCAGGTGTACGGACTCTCAGGCGCACTCTCGTCAGAACTCCTCGAGTTCCCTGGCGGCGTTGCAGGCATCGCGCTCAACCTTGGCGAAGAGACGGTTGGCGCCGTGCTTCTCGGTGACGCAAAGCTCATCAAAGAGGGCGACACCGTCAAGACCACCGGCCGTGTTGTTGAGGTTCCGGTCGGCCCAGAGCTGATCGGTCGCGTTGTCGACCCACTCGGTCGCCCACTCGACGGCAAGGGGCCGATCAATGCAAAGAAGAGCCGCCCCGTTGAGCGCATCGCGCCAGGCGTCATCAGCCGCAAGTCGGTCACGACTCCGGTGCAGACCGGCATCAAGTCGGTCGACGCGCTTATTCCGATCGGCCGCGGACAACGCGAGCTCATCATCGGCGACCGTCAGACAGGGAAGACCGCACTGGCGATCGACACGATCATCAACCAGAAGGGGAAGGGCCTGATCTGCATCTACGTTGCGATCGGCCAGAAACTTTCGACCGTGCGCTCGGTTGTTGCAACGCTTGAGAAGCAGGGCGCGATGGGGCACACCGTTGTCGTCGTTGCTGGCGCAGAAGATGCTGCACCGTTGCAGTACCTCGCGCCATTCTCTGGCTGCGCAATCGGCGAAGAGATCATGGAGAACGGCGTCACTGTCGATGGCGAGCTGGTGCGCGAGGCACTCTGCGTCTACGACGATCTGTCAAAGCACGCCGTTGCCTATCGCGAGATGGCACTCCTGCTCCGCCGCCCACCCGGCCGCGAAGCATATCCAGGCGACGTCTTCTATCTCCACAGCCGACTCTTGGAGCGCGCAGCGCGACTCTCCGATGATCTCGGCGGTGGCTCGTTGACGGCACTGCCGATCATCGAGACGCAGGCGGGCGACGTGTCGGCCTACATTCCGACGAACGTCATCTCGATTACCGACGGGCAGATCTTCCTCGAGACCGACCTCTTCAACGCAGGGCAGCGCCCAGCGGTGAACGTCGGCGTCTCCGTATCGCGCGTCGGCGCAGCAGCGCAGACGAAGGCGATGAAGAAGGTTGCCGGACCGTTGAAGCTCGACCTTGCGCAGTACCGCGAACTCGCGGCATTCGCACAGTTCTCGGGCGATCTCGACAAGTCGACACGCGACCAGCTGACGCGAGGAGAGAAGCTCTCCGCAATCACGCGTCAGCCGCAGTACGCACCGGTCGCACTCGAGAAGCAGGTGGCGATCCTCTACGTTGCGTCGAAGGGGAAGCTTGACGACGTACCGACGCCGCGCGTGAGCGAATTTGAGGCTGGCTTCTACACCTTCCTTGAGCGCGAGCGCCCGAAGGTGTTGAGCGAGATCAGCACAACCAAGGTGCTGAGCGACGATGCGGCAAAGGGCCTCGACGAAGCGGTCGATGTCTTCCGCAAGGGATTCCTCGCCTAATGCCAAGCCAGCGCGAGATCCGACGACGCATCGGTTCGGTGAAGAACATTCGCCAGATCACCCGCGCCATGCAGTTCGTTGCGGCCTCAAAGCTGAAGCGTGCGCAAGAGTCAACGCTCGCCGCGCGCCCGTACGGGCACTCGATTGATGAGGTGATCGCCGACCTCGCAGCGGTACTTGGCGCCGAGGGGCATCCGCTCCTTCGCGCGCCCGAGGCGGGGAGCGCGCGCACCATCGTCTTGTTCACGACAGATCGCGGCCTTGCTGGTGCCTTGAACTCCAACCTGATCCGCTTCGCGCTCAAAGAGCTCGAGACGGCTGGCGCAGGGACGAAGGTCGTCACGATCGGCAAGAAGGGGCGCGACGCCCTGGCCCGGGGCGGCTACGAGATCGCAGCCGCCTTCCCTGGTTTCGGTGACAAGCCAACCTTTGGCGACGTGACGTCGCTTGTGCGCCTCCTCGTCGACGACTTCCTCGCCGGACGCTCGGCAGGTGTCACGCTCATCCACCCAACATTCGTGTCGACGCTGACCCAGCGCCCAGAGGGCGTGCAGCTGCTGCCGATCCGCGCAACCTCCGACACGGCAGGCATTCCAGGGAATCAGTTTCTTTTCGAGCCAAACCCAGGCGTTGTGCTCGAAGCACTCCTGCCACGCTACGTCGCCTCGCGCGTCTTTCAGGCAGTGCTCGAGACGACCGCATGCGAGCAGTCGAGCCGGATGGTCGCCATGAAGAACGCGACAGAGAACGCCGGCGATCTGATCGGCGACCTCACACTTACCTATAACAAGGTGCGACAGACGAACATCACGCGCGAAATGATCGAGATCGCCTCGGGCGCAAGCGCAAATTAGGCACGAGAAGTAGGCAGGAGGAGTAATGGCGAACGCAGCAGCAACGACCGGAGCGGTGGGAACCGTCGTACAGATCACTGGACCAGTGGTCGACATCGAGTTTCCAGCACGCCAGCTCCCAGCGATCTACAACGCGGTACGCGTTGAGCGCGCCGACGGATCACTGGTCGTCGAGGTGCAGCAGCATCTCGGGAACAACCGAGTGCGCACCGTTGCGATGACGACGACCGATGGCCTCGCACGCGGATCGAAGGCGACCGACCTTGGCGCGCCGATCTCTGTGCCGGTTGGCGAGGGAACGCTTGGGCGCGTCTTCAACGTGCTCGGCGAACCGATCGATCAGGCCGGAGCGGTAACGACGAGCGTCAGGCTGCCGATCCACCGTTCGGCCCCCGCGTTCGACGATCTCACGACCGAGACCGAACTCTTCGAGACCGGCATCAAGGTGATCGACCTCGTCTGCCCATTCAAGAAGGGCGGCAAGATCGGCATCTTCGGCGGCGCCGGCGTCGGCAAGACCGTCGTGATCCAAGAGCTGATCCGCAACGTGGCGCAAGAGCACTCCGGTTATTCGGTGTTTGCCGGCGTCGGCGAGCGTTCACGTGAAGGGAACGACCTGATCGGCGAAATGCGCGACTCAGGCGTTATCGACAAAACCGTCATGGTGTTCGGGCAGATGAACGAGCCACCCGGGGCACGCCTCCGCGTCGCCCTGTCGGGCTTGACGATGGCCGAGTATTTCCGCGACGAAGAGGGGCGCGACGTGCTGCTCTTCATCGACAACATCTTCCGCTTTACGCAGGCGGGTTCGGAAGTCTCCGCGCTCCTCGGCCGCATGCCGAGCGCCGTGGGCTACCAGCCAAACCTTGCGACGGAGATGGCTGCGCTCCAAGAGCGCATCACGTCGACGAAGAAGGGTTCGATCACCTCGCTGCAGGCGGTCTACGTTCCTGCAGACGACTACACCGACCCAGCGCCGGCAACAACCTTCGGACACCTCGACTCGACGATTCGCCTCGAGCGATCGATCACCGAGTTGGGAATCTATCCGGCAGTTGATCCGCTGACGTCAACGTCGCGCGTGCTCGATCCGAATGTCGTTGGTGCAAACCACTACGACACGGCACGAGAGGTGCAGCGTGTCTTGCAGCGCTATCGCGACCTGCAAGACATCATTGCAATTCTCGGTATGGATGAACTCTCGCCCGACGACAAGTCGCTGGTGAATCGCGCTCGCAAGCTGCAGCGCTTCATGAGCCAGCCGTTCTTCGTGGCAGAGGTCTTCACGGGTCGACCAGGAAAGTTCGTGAAGATTGCCGACACGGTCGCATCGTTCCGCGAGATCCTCGAGGGGAAGGCCGACGCCCTGCCAGAGCAGGCGTTCTTCCTTGCAGGAACACTCGATGACGTGCGTGCCAACGCGGCAGCGCTCGCAGCTAAGTAGGCAACGAGCACATGCCGTTCACGCTTGAGATCGTCACTCCGGAGCGCCTCACCTGGAAGGGTGAGGCCTCCGGCGTGATCCTGCCGACGATCGATGGCGAGGTCGGCATCTTGCCAAAGCACGAGCCGTACGTCACGGTCCTCGGCCAGGGCGAGGGTCGCATCACGGCGGTCGACGGCACGGTTGAACACATCGCAATCATTGGCGGCTTCGTGCAGGTGCGCCCCGACCGCGTGCTCGTCCTCGCAGAGTCGGCAGATCTTGCCGACGAGCTCGACCTCGCCCTCATCGAGAAGGCGAAGGCAAGCGCCGAGGCGACCCTCTCCGACGCAGGGCTCAACGACCCAGCCGCCGTCGCCACGGCACGAGCAGCCCTGAGCCGCGCCCTCCTCCACTTGCGCGTCGCCGAGCGTCGCCGCAAGCGCTAGCGCGCACCGCGCCTCGCGGTTGGACGCGACCCCGCCAAACGGCGAGAATCCACCTATGACTGACGCCAAGCCCTTCTCCTGGGAGTACCGACCTGGCACGACCACGCGGGAGACGTTCCACATCACTGGTGGGAAGCCCCTCGCCGGGAGCGTCCGTGTCTCTGGCGCGAAGAACTCCGCGCTCAAGCTCATGGCCGCCGCCACGCTGACAGGCGAGCGCGTGAGCCTTGAGAATGTTCCAGGGCTGCTCGACATCGACGTGTTGAGCGAGACGCTCAACGATCTTGGTGTGCAGATCAGCCGCCCAGCGCCAGGTCGCCTCGACCTTCACGCCGCGAATGTCGACTGGCTCTTCGTTCCGCTTGAGGCGGCGGCAAAGATGCGCGCAAGTTTCATGCTGCTCGGCCCACTGCTGGCGCGCTTCGGACAGGTGATCATCAGCAACCCTGGTGGCGATCGCATCGGTCGCCGACCGGTGAACTTGCACGTCGACGCAATGCGCGCACTCGGCGCAGAGATTGATTATCGCGACGGCTACTACTTCGCAAAGAGTCCAGGGCGCTTGATCGGCGCGCGCATCACCTTCCCGCAGGTGACAGTGATGGGCACGGAGAATGCGATGCTTGCCGCCGTACTCGCTCGCGGCACAACAATCATCCAACCTGCGGCACAAGAGCCAGAGGTCGACGATCTCATCGCACTCCTGAATAAGATGGGCGCACAGGTTGCGCGCACGGCACCCGATGTGATCGAGGTGCAAGGCGTCGCAAGTCTCTCTGGTGCAACACACCAGGTGATCCCTGATCGCATCGAGGCGGGAACATTCGCTGCCGCTGCGGCAGTGATTGGTGGCGATGTGGCGATTCGCGGCGTTGAGCCAACGCACATGGGCGCGCTCCTTGCGCTCATGACGCAGCTTGGTGTTGAGCATCACATCGAGCCCGACCCAGAAGATGCAACGCGCAAGACACTTCGTGTCGTTGGGCTCGCGCCGGGCGCAGGCGACTACCAGCCGGCGGAGGTTCGCACCGCACCCTATCCAGGGCTCCCCACCGACATTCAACCACCCGCGGGCCTGATGCTCACGCGCGCGAACGGAGCGAGCATGATCTACGAAACGATCTTTGAAGATCGCCTCGAGTGGCTCAGTGGACTGCGTGCATTCGGCGCACAGGTTGAGGTGCTCGATCCACGCACCGCGCGCGTTACGGGGCCAACGCGCTTCTCGCCAGGCGAGGCAGAGATCCCCGACCTTCGCGCGGGCGCAACGCTGGTGCTTGCCGCCCTCGCCGCACCAGGTTCGAGCCAGATTCACGGGGCCCACCATGTCCGCCGTGGGTATGCCACCATTGAGGAGAAGTTCCGCGGGCTTGGCGCGGATATGACGCACGTGAGCGAGGAGGCAGGATGAAGATCGGCATCGATCTCGGAACTGCGAACGTCCTCGTCTTCGTTCAAGGGAGTGGCATCACCGTGCGCGAGCCGAGCGTTGTGGCAATCAATGAGAAGGATCAGATCGTCGCCGTAGGACAAGAGGCGAAAGACATGTTGGGCCGCACACCGGGATCGATCTCGGCTATTCGCCCGCTGCGCGACGGCGTGATCGCCGACTACGTTGTGACCGAGGCGATGTTGCGCTACTTCATCAAGAAGGGGACGGCGGGCCGCCTCTCCTTCGGTCGCCCCGACGTGCTCGTCTCTGTCCCAGCCGGCTCGACCTCGGTTGAGAAGCGCTATGTGCTTGACGCTGCGCGACAGGCCGGCGCCGGCAAGGCGTACCTGATCGAAGAGCCGATGGCGGCGGCAATCGGCGCGGAGCTGCCGATCAGCGGCCCTTCCGGCAACATGATCGTCAACATCGGCGGCGGCACGGCGGAGATCGCCGTGCTCTCACTCTCCGACATCGTCGTGAGCAAGAGCGCACGCGTTGGCGGCAACCGCATGGACGAAGCGATCGCGCTCTACATTCGTCGCAAGTACAACCTGATGATCGGCGATCGAACTGCCGAGCAGGTGAAGTTTGAAATCGGCAGCGCCCTCCCACTCGAAGATGAACTCACGATGATGGTGAAGGGTCGCGACATGATCGCCGGCCTCCCGCGCGAGATCAAGATCACATCGACAGAGGTGACCGAGGGCCTCGAGGTGCCGCTCCGCAACCTGCTCGATGCAATTCGTTCGGTGCTCGAGCAGACGCCACCAGAGTTGAGCGCCGACATCATCGACAAGGGGATCGTCCTCTCTGGCGGTGGAGCACTCCTGCGCAACATGGACCGCCTCGTGACAGCGGTCACCGGTGTCGCCTGCCACGTCGCAACCGATCCACTCAGCTGTGTCGCTAAGGGGACAGGGATCGCCCTCGAGCACTTCGACGTCTTCGCGAAGTCGATCACCAGCGAGGCCTGAGCACGTGTCCGCCCAGGGCGGCAGCACAAGCGCCCGAGTGATCGTCGATCTGCACTGCCACACCAACGCGAGTTTCGACTCGCTGAGCAACCCGCTGGCAGTTGTGCGCGCGGCAGCCACACGCGGCATCACCCACCTCGCCATCACCGATCACGACCGGGTCGACGGGGCGCAGCGGGCACGTGACGCACGGGTTCCGGGGATCACCGTGCTCGTCGGCGCCGAGGTGCGCACTCGCGAGGGTGATCTGATCGCCCTCTTCATTGAGCAGCCCATTACGGCCGGCCTCCCCGTGCGCGAGGCGATCGCGGCGATCCGAGCACAGGGGGGGCTTGTCGGCATCCCTCACCCCTTCGACGGATGGCGGAGCTCCCTCCTTGCCGGCAGCGCCGACGAAGAGCTTCTTGCGCACGTCGACTGGATCGAAGGGTGGAACGCGCGACTCGTGGCCCCAGGAGGAAACCAGCGTGCCGCCGAACTTGCCGCAGCACACGGGATCCCCGCCGTTGCGAGCAGCGATGCGCACACGATCCTCGAGGTGGGCGGCGCCGCAACGGCGATGAGCGGCGATCTCTCAACGCCAGCCGGCCTTCGCACTGCACTTCGCGGTGACCGCGAGATGATCATGGGGCGCGGCTCGCTCGTTGCACGTCTCATCACGCCAGTCGCAAAGGTCGTTAATGCGGCACGCAACAATCGCCGCATTCCCGCAGGAAGTCGGTTCGGCGAACCACGATGAGTCGTAGCAGCGCCTCACCGCTGCGCAGCCGCATCACACGTCGCTCAGTGGTGATCGCACTCGGCTTCACCGCACTCTTTCTCTTCGGCATTAGTCGGCTCCTCCCCGCACAGCTCGTGCCAGAAATCGGCCGGCTGATCGCGAGCGCCACGCCGATCTATCTTCTCCTCGCACTTGCGGCGAGTGCGGCAACCTATCCGCTGCGCGGCCTGCGTTGGCGTCGTGTGTTGCGTGCGGCGGGCCTCGTCATCTCGCGCCGTGCAGCCACGGAGATCCTCGCGCTCTCGTTCTGGGTGAACGTGCTGCTTCCAGCGAAGCTCGGCGATGTGTATCGCGCCTGGCTCTTAAAGCACAACGGTGCAACATCATTTGGTGGTGCGATGGGAAGCGTCGTTGCAGAGCGCCTTGTCGATCTCGCAACAGTCGCACTTCTTGGTGGCGCATCGGCGCTTGTCGCCTTCAACGGGCGTCTTTCAACAACCGTCTCGCTGCTCGTTGGCATCGCGCTACTCGTTGCCGCTGGAGCACTTGCAATTCTTCTCGTTTCGCGCGGCCTCGGCGCGAAGATCGTCAAGCGCCTCCCACTTGCTGCACGCGTGCGCGAACCGCTCTTGCGTGCCGTCACTGCGTTGCAGGCCGGCACAGGTGGCAGCATGGTCGCTCAGATCACGCCGTATTCGCTTGGCGTCTGGGCGCTTGAGTCGCTCCGTCTCGGCCTTGTTGCTGGGGCACTCGGCCTCTTTGCAGTCTC
>Ga0075470_10000527_pt1 | contig 12348 bp, 6 predicted proteins | sample DEB19_08_DNA_4_FD_71482 | JGI IMG/M metagenome (GOLD analysis project Ga0075470, IMG submission 71482) | Aqueous microbial communities from the Delaware River and Bay under freshwater to marine salinity gradient to study organic matter... | ecosystem: Environmental > Aquatic > Marine > Coastal ... | reverse complement strand
TGGCCAGATCTGGCGCTTCGACCCATTGAAGAGGATTACCGCTTCCTAGCCAAAATCTACGCTTCCATCGCGCCGAGTAAGGCCGCAGACATGTTGCTTTGGCAGCGCCTCGGCGCAAAGACCATGGAGCTTGTACATGAGCACCTGAACCGCATCACGATTGATAGCGATCAGCTTGAGAAGATCGCACTTGATGAAGGGGCGATCGAAGCTATCAAGGACCTAACGCTCTTCCCGGAATCACCGCCGGGCGGCAAGAAGGTACTTACTGCGCTAGAAGTTCTCTTGCGGCTCGAGGAGCGTATCAAGCGGCGTTTTGGCGATGGGCCAGCTGACAAGGTCTGGCGATCGCTCAGTGATCGGCTTGAGATGCTGCGCCTAGGCCGCATCTCTAGCGCCGAAGAGTCTGTCGAATTCCTGAAGCTACTCCTCAAGATTGCCAAAGATGTTCTTGAGGCTGAAAAGGCAGATGACGAAGGCCGCATCGCGGACATCAAAGTGGTTGACCCACGGAAGGGTGCGCTTACGCAGATCTTTGAGGAGTTCCGACCTGATGGTGTACCTGTCGTGATTGAGAATGTTGTGGAGCAAGTTGACTCGCTCGTATCACCTGTGCGCGGTACCGGGTGGCAAACTTCGCACCCAGGGGATCGCCGCGTTCGCCAAGAACTGCATCTCGTGCTCAAGAACAACGGCCTACCAATTTCCGGTGAGCTATTTGATCGCGCGTACGCCTATATCAGCGAGAACTATTAGCGACACGCCCCCCACAGCCCACGACCCGCAGCCTTAGCCTTACGTGCAGCGTTTAGTAGACGCTGATCGAACGCGCCGCGTGTGCCGTTTGGGAAGAAGGGTGTGGCGGCGCCACGCTTCACCATCTCAAGGTTGACCAGGAACTCTGAGTTCCAGACCCACGCCTGCAAGATGCCGTCTGCGTCCTCTTCTGGAAGATTCGGATCAGTGGCAATACTCACCGGCATCCCCTCAAGAAGTAGACCCGCGAGTTCAAGCTCGGCCTCATCGCCATAGCACTCGCTCCCAGCCTCTGGCGCGTCAATGTGCACGAGGCGAATCGGGATGATGTCCTCATACGCCACGCACTCATAGCCTTTCGTGATGCAGAGCTCAAACACGTCGGAACCATTGAGATCCACCATCACACCATCAATAGACGTTGGCCCATCAATGATCGCCGTGCCGTCCTCATAGACATACGCCGGAATCAGCAGATTCCACGGCGACGCGCTGTCCGGCGTTGGCGTGGGGAACGGCTCAGGGGTTTGGAGTGGCGTGGCGATAGGGGATGGCGAGGGAGTTAATCCTCCAACGCCGTCAGGCTCAGGAGCTGAGCAGCCGGCCCCAGCCACCAATACGGCAGTAGCTACAAGCCAGACCAAAGGTCGCATCACCCTCCAAGTATGCGTTTTGGCTCCCTTCATGCCTAGAACCTGGCACGCGCCTCGCCAGAATGTGGATAAGTTTCACGCGAGGAAGGCTCATTTTTAGCCAGTTATGGGTTAGGATCCCCAACCAAGCACAGCAAGGAGGTCACATGAGCCCGCTCCGCCGCGTCGCCTCAGCACTCCTTGCCCTCGGCCTCTCCCTTGGCGCATTTAGCGCATCCCCGGCACCCGTGCGCGCTGAAGAGAGCGGTGCCGGATTAAGCGCAACCGTGTTTGCCTTCGACTTCTCTGGATCCATCTTCTGCTACGCAGATGGTGCGCCAGATGTTAGCTGTAAGAACCCAATCAACAAAGCACTTTCACAAGCTGTTGACGCCCTTGCAGATGAAATCTCAGCCGATGCAATCAAATACACCGCCCGCAAGATTGACTTTCACGTCACAAGATTCGGGAGTGCGTCTAACGGGTCGGTATCTGTTTGCCGTGGTAACACCAGTACCCAGACATCACTTTTGGTTAGTTGCTTGAGAGATGTTGCGCGTCTGTATCTCAAGCCTTCAAGTCAACTTGGAGGTACTGCATTTGTCCCAGAGATTGAGGTACTTGATGATTACAGCGGACAGCGCTGCGGGTTGATCCTATTCACTGACGGCACTCCCGACGACAAGGACGAGGCATTGGCACTTGCTAAAGACTCAAACTGCGCAATTCTTCCTGTATCCACGGGCCCAGGCGACATTGATCAGGACTACCTCCGAGAAATAGTGAGTACAGACCTGGACACTATTCCAGGTTGCAGTGATCAGCAATTCTTGTGGCCCGCTGTCTACTTTGGATCTGCAAGCGAGGCGGCTGGTGCTATTGGACGTGCGCTTGACAAGGTTGCTTGCCTCCTCCGAATTCCGGAACCAGACTGTATGTCCGTATCTGAATATCAAGTCGCTCTCGAAAACCTCGGCCTCATGGTCGTAGTAAGTAATGGCGTAGATGGATCGCAATACCCGAGCCCATCCAGCATTGACCCGATTCCAGGCACACGCGTTGACAAAGAATCAACGGTAACTTTGACCGCAGGTAGCGCCGCTGCACCAGCGCAGTGCACACAAGCACCTCAACCTACAGAGCCACCACCACCTCCGCCACCGCCTACGCCACCATGTGTTGCGGACGGCCCGCTCTCGTGGCTTGGATGCAATCCGTGGATCTTGCTGGTGCTACTTGGACTGATCCTTTCGCGTCTTTGGTGGATTGCTCGGGACCTTCAGGTCTCACTTAACGGGCAAGAGGCTGTTGCATTACGTGGAGGCACATTGGTTGGCTTTGACGTGCACGGTGGAACTGCATCGCGTGTTTCCAACGCGAGCCAGGCTGAAGTAAAGATCAGTCGGTCGTTCTTCCGGTTCCTGCCAAGCACGCGGATTAGCGCAGCAGCGCTTGAGGGGGCAGCGATTACCGGGTCTGAGAAGTTCAATATTGGAAAGCCTGTTGAGCTCACGTCACAGCTAACTGCTCGCATTGCGTATGGCAACCCTCGCCAAGTTACATATTCAAACTCGTCAGACGACGGGCCAACTGATTTCTCGGACACATCATCTTCGTCTGGTGGCGGATCCGTTAGTAGCGCGTTGTAGTAGAAAGAAAGTGGAGGCAGCATGAGTTTCGGACAGCGTTTCATCTACGTAGGGGTTGGCGGAAGCGGGCAAACGATCGGGCGTGAGCTCGAGGGGATGCTGCGCAACCAGATCTGTGGTCCGAACGGAAACAAGGCTCGCCTTGACGAAGGGAAGCTTCCTGAGCTCCGCGCGCATGAACTTCCGCGTTTCATTCAGACGATCTACATCGACTTTGCTGAATCTGATCTGACTTCTACGGCAGCATCTCTTCACGCCGATCCAAAGATCGTTGATGCGACTGCAACGTTTATTCACGCACTTCCAAACTTTTCAGCATCAAACCAAATCACGAACCAGCTGCGCACCGTCGAAGATGTCATCACAAAGTCATGGCTCCCACCGCGAGTTGGGGATTGGGGAACCGAGCCCACCTTCGCACCTCTTGCCGTAGGCGCCGGGCAGTATCCAACGATTGGGCGTGCTGCACTCTTTGCCATGCTTTCAGACCGCGGCCCAGAAGGTCTACTCGGGCAGTTTGACATGGCCCTCGGACGCATCACAAGCTCGAAAGGCGACCTTGAACGCTACAACCCAGACGGGCAGGTAAGCGACAAGGTGATCATCCTTGTTGGCGGATCGCTTTCTGGCGGCACGGGTGGCGGGATCATGTACGACATTATTCAGTTGATTACCTACCGAGCTTCCCAGAAGCTTGGCGCCGATGTCACCGTCGTTCCACTCGTCGCGCTCCCGAAAAACTTTGATGCTGTCCTAGGAGAGGCGAAGCGCCGGTCAAGCCGGCTAAATGCTGCGCGCGGTCTTGCAGACCTCGGCAGCCTCATTGACATTCAGAATGCTCCGCCACCAACCCCTCAGAAGCCAATGCGCTACCCGCACAAGCTTTCGTTTGAGGTTCCTGCTGGCGTAGTTAAGTCCGCGTTCCTCTTCGATACACCCGTGGACATGAAGGGGACTCCTATTGAGCGATCTATCGCACGATTTGCTCTTGATCTTGTTTCTGATGTGGAGGCAGCAAAAACGGGCGGCGTAAACTCCGCCTCTCAGCGCTACATGCCACTTCTGGACAAGCTTGTGAATGACACAGGCCTTCTTCAGCTAGAGCACCCAACGTTTGTGGGCCGACGCCCATTTGCCATGGCAGCAACGGTTGAAATTCATGACGAGATGCGCGAGGTTGCAACACGTATTGCCGAAGACCTTTTCAGCGACTACGTCATTGATCATGCAATTGCGAAGCGTGCAGAAGCTGGCACAATTCAACCACTTAGGCGGGCATTTGCAAAGCAAATTGAGATGCTGGCACCTGCCCAGGCGCGTTCATCCACTGTCCAATTTGATCGACTGTTGAGCCAAGTGTTGGAAGCGCGCAACAAACGAGAGATGGACCAGGCACACCAGGCATGGCAGAAGAAGCTGAAAGAGTTCACCGACTGTGAGGCCCCAGGCGCATTCTTCGCAGGGGCAAGGGACGGGATGGGTAAGACTGCCCAAATTTTGACAGCTGATCCGATTAAGCTCGGAAAGATCGCACGAGACGTGGCTATTGCGAGCAAGTCTCCAATCACAACAGTGTTGATGGTCATGGAGGCTGCTCTTCGAGATATCAGCGTTGGCGAGATGCCTTATGCGGCACCGAGCAAGGCAGACTTCAAGAGCATTGACGACCTCGTTGAGATTCCGTTCCCTAATGTCTTTAAGCGAGTGCCAAGGACTGGACTCGGTAAAGATTTTGACGCAATCCAAGAGTACAAAATTTATCAGGCGTGGAAGGGCTTCCTCGGCTCCCCATCTGGCCAGCCAATACGCAACATGGCAAAGGATGCCCTAGAGCGCATCCTTCAGATGATCAAAGCACTCGAGGGAAAAGCGATGAGTTTCCGTGATGAGCGATCATCACGTCAGGCCTCCCTCAAGACGGCTGCTCTTCTTTCTAACTCCCCAGACCCGCAGGAGTTCTACCGGGGCATTAAGCAGCGCACAACGGACGTGCTTGCCGAAGCCTTCACGGTGGATGAAAAGACGCCAGGGCTCATTGCTCGCGCTGTCATCGTTGATACCCAAGAGTACGCGCTTAAGAATTGGGAGCGCCAGGAGGGGGGCAAGGTCGAGAAGCTCCCGGACAGCATTATTGAAGCAGTCCAGCGTTTAGTGCACGACAAGCTTCAGAAGAAGGCCGGCCTCTACACAAGTCTTCAAGTTCTGCTTGATACGGCAGAGGTCCGCCGTGGTGCAGCAACCGCGGAGGATAGCGCTGTAAGCAGGCTTGGCTCACTCATTTTGAACAAGGTGAACACAAGCCTTGTCCCGCCAGTCGTTTCTTCAGAGGCTGAAACACGAATTACCGTGAGCTTCCCTGGGGACGATGCTCCAAAGAAGCGCGAGTGGCTACGGCATGTCCTTGAACAGAATCCGCTTGTGGCACCACACCTCGAGCGTCTGACGTTCGTTCCGCGCTCTGCTTCCGACTCAATCGCAGTCGGAATCTCTGTCGTTGGGCTGGGACTTCTCGACGTCCCGGATGGTGCGGCCTCGGTGAATACCTGGGTAAATGCTGCCCATTCGCCAAAAGGAACGGATCGTCTCGCTTGGCGCCAGCGTACTGGCTTCCGTGACAGCATCGCATTTGTCAATGAAGAGGGCCGCGTTGCCATGATTCAAAGGTTGATCGCAGCGGCATTCAACGATCGGCTTATCCCAACGCCAGCCGATCCGACAGATAAGGATTCATTTGTCACGCTGAGCCTTCACTTTGGAAGTGCACAGGCGGAGCCAATTAGGGTGCCTCTGCAGGGAGCATTCCCTGACAAACTTGCCCAGGTTCCGGACGCATTTCTTGAGACGATCGCCAACGAGTACGCATCTGATCGAGGTCGGGCGGTTGGTCAGATCTTGACTGAGCTCTCTGAGCTAGTGCCAGATGGCGCGAAGACTGGGCGGCTCAAGTCGGCTCCTGAGGTATCAGGACTGTTCAAAGCATTTGTAGGACGACACTTCAAGACCGGAAATTCAGATGGCCAGAATGAACTCAAGGCAATCAAGGTGCGGATCAAGGAAATCATCGAAGAGAAGCGCAAGGCGAGCGATGATGAGTACTTTGGCGAGCTGCGCCTGAGTGCACTAAAGGAATATGAGAAGTTCTGGATTGACGATGTGCCAGCTGCACTCAAGCGACCCTACAATATCCTCGGACACAATTCGCTCTGGGATATCTGTAAGTCAACTTTTGAGGAAGTCCCGGCGGATGATCTAGGAGGTCTGACGGGATCCCACGCGGATCCTAAGAAGCGCGCCTGAGAGTTCACCCCATGAACAGCGTGCTCCTTGTTGACCTGCGTGACCTAGATCTGCTCAAGCGACTTTCGGCGCTAGACGGACCTGGTGGTATTCGTGAACTTGGGCGTGTGCTGGGAGTGGATCTTTCTGAAGGGCAATCTGTTCAACTCCCGATTCGGCTCTTGATTCTTGATCCAAGGGCAGTAGGACGCGGCCAGAGGATTTCAGAGACGGCTATCGCGCGTCTGCTTGAAGTTGACCCTCCAGTCCGTGCAGTTGTTGCTCTCATTCCGCAGGTTAGCGGAGCGCAGGAGCACCTTGGAGACCACGCCCTCCCCGGCATTTACTCGTTCCCGCACGTCAAGGTTATTGAGATGCGAGGGGATCGGCTCTCGTCAGTGCATGAGGGGAATACGGCAGAGGCGACAGAGTTTCCTGCGGATTCGCGTTGGGCAGAGGAGTATCGGCGCGACGCAGAGGAGTTCTTGCTGGACCCACAGACATTTGATCGCGTCTGGGAGTCTATTGAGCAGGGACAGGTTGTGTCGCTCGGCATTCGCGTCGCAGGGCTTGGTGCTGGGCGGGATCGTGCTGTGGCGGATGCAGCGCTTCGACTCGCAGTAGAACTAGATCCTCTTCGCGAACCGGCAACGGGGAGTGAGCTGCCTGATCGATGGCCGATTGATAACGAACTTCTCCCTGTTGCGGAGAAGGATCTCAACGCTGCGGCGGAACGCGAAGAGCAGCTTCACCTTCCAGCTGGCGTTGGCGCGATTGCTCGCGTGCGCAAAGTCTTTTTTACGTCAGTACTTAAGCCTTCACCGGAGCGTTACAACGGTGTGTTCAATGCAATTGGGCAACGTCTACGTGATCGACCTGAGCGTCTAGCAACGCTGCTTGAGGCGACAGAACGGCGAGAGCAAGACGGTAGCTTCAAGGTGCACCCTGTGGCTGCTGCAGATCTTGACGCAGAATTTGGTGGCGGTGTTGTGTATGGAGATTCGTACGCAAAGCTCTACGCAGAGGGGCGCGATGCTTCTAGTCAGATTGAGAAGATGGTCCGCACGGCGGCTGACTATATTGGCCGCGGAGTGGCGGCGGCAATTCCTTCACGCTGGCTTCATCAAGATGAAGAGGCGGTACGCCCAGTAGGAACCGCAGAGGGCGTTGCCATGTTGCGCGACCAAGACCAGCCGTGGAATGAATCGGCGCGCACAACAGCAGCTGATCGCCCGCAAGGCTCCTGGCCGGCTGGACTGCCGCTGCGCGGTGCGTTCTTGGCCGTAGCGCTGTTGGTTGCGTTTGCAGCAGGTGTTGGGGAGCCGCAGTGGCCGCTCCTCAGCTGGGTGGCGCTCGGAGTTGGACTCTTTGTCCCTGCCATCCTTTCGCCGCAGCTTCGCGCCCGCATGGACGTGCAACTACTTACCTGGGGAATTGCGGGCTTTACCGTGGCGCGGCTACTGATTGACCCTCAAAGTCCGACGAATGCGTTGATCTCCTTCCCGCAATCGTGGGACGTGCATCCAGCGCTCAGGCTGGCGATCTGCGTTGCTGGTGGTCTGGCGGCAGCATCTGCAGCGGCCGCGCTTGTTGCCTTTGAAGCGGCGGCGGAGCACGCGCTACCGGGTCCTATCGGCTGGCTCCTCCGCCGAGGTTTCGGGGGCATGCGTCGGTTTATCGCCTTCTTCATCGCGTTCGCCGCTCTCTGTGTTGTGTTCAACGTGGGATCAATTGAAGTGTGGACGCCGAGTGCATTGACGGCTGACACATTTTCACGAGAGGCGCGAGTCACTGCTGCTGTAGTTCTTGCATATCTTTTTGCGCGGTTCTCGCCAGCCGGCGTGCTTGTGGCGGTTCTTCTCACCTGGGCGCTTAATCCCTTCTCCAGCGCGCCGTTCCAGCCGCTCGGAACAAGTCTCCCCGTGAACCTGCTTCCAGAAGTTCGATTCGGACTTGCCCTGCTTGTTGCTGGCCTCTTCCTACTCTGGTCAAAGCGAGAACGCGTCGGCTCGGTGAAGACCGCCCCTGTTGGCCATGGGCTGAGTGCGCCGAAGGCCTCTCACTGGATTGGTGCCGCGAAGACTGATCCGTCGCCCAAAGCCCTTATCCCAGACCAGGAACAGTCACTTCCAAAGGTCTGCCATGCGCGTCCTGCAGTTGATTGGATTGGGAATCCTGAGTGGGCGGCGCTTGAAGCGTGTGGTGAGAGCCAGACCGTTGTCCTTGAAGAGGCCCTGCCGAGCGAGCTTGAACCGACGCTGAAGCAGCAGCGCTACACCGTAGGCACAGCGATCAAGAAGACGCAAATTCTTGCGCAACTTGCTGAACTTGAGTTTGTCAAAGTTGACGCGCTGACTGAACCGCTTCAGTACTCTGCAGCGCGCGGCAGCATTAGCCTGATGAAGCAAGACCGAAGCATTGCGCGCATCGTGATCACTGCAGACGCCATCAGCGAGATTCTTCAACTTGAAAATGAAACAGATGAAACGGGAGAGTCACTAACCGAGCTCGAAATTGAGAACACCGTCATGGCTGAACCAATAACACCACCTATGCCGAAGACCACAACGTGGACGCCTCGCTCTGCTCGCCTTATTGCGGCTGGAGCGCCATGGAGGATCCCAGACGGGCTCTCGCTTTACTTGGGGTCGCCTATCTGGTCATCACGACTCGGTTCGTTCCTCTTCCTTACCGCTTCAGCCCTAGTGATTGCCGCACTCACTGCGCAGCTTGTTGTTGAGGTTCTCTACTGGTTCGAAATTATCACGGAGTATCCGGTCAAAGTTGGACCTGGAGGAATTGACCCAGCCATTGCACTCTTCTGGCAGGCCATCTGGCTTACCGCATTTATTGGAATGATCCCGTATCTTGCGGCGAGCTACTTCACTGCAGGGCGCTTGCGTGAATGGATTGAACAGGTTGGCTATGCCGATGCGGCGCGTGCGCTAGCGCGGCTTGAGGCGCTTGCTCGACTCACTGCGCAGCAAGAGGTTGCGCGCGTCTCGCTGCGGAGGGAATACGCCCGCACCGCAGATCAGGCCGCACAACTTGTTGAGCAGGCTGCAACTGCAGGCTCTGCAGCAGCAAAAGAGTTTGGCGAACATCTTGCCAGTACCTCTGATCGGCCACGTCCCCTCTCAGGTCGCGAGGCTGCCTCTCCACACCGCGAGATCCTTGGTGCTGGCGCAGATCTACCTGGCACGGACGCTGCCGGCATTTATCGTGTCTACCCGCATTACACAGCAATCTTGCGTCGTGTGTTTGCTGGAGCAATGGACTTCCAGGTCCGCGAACGCTTTGCTCGTACGCGTGGTGAGTTCCATGCGGAGACTAAGGACCTTATCGCTGAAGGTGTCACGATCGCGCTGCAAGAGAAGCTCCGCATCATCCATCGTCGCGGTCTAATGGTTGGCGAACTCGAAGAGGCAGGCAAGGATCTTGGCGCAGCGGTTGCAGACGAGCTGTGGGCTGATTACAGCGTGCGCACGGCGGCACTCAACGCGCTTAGCGTTAAGCCCGACGCCGCAATCCCACAGCTCCTCTCGCCGGGCCAGGCGCGCATGCTTGGAACAACCGCCACCCAGTTCGCCGTCCTGCCACAGCCGCTCGTGCGTAGTGCTGCGCTGCTTAGCGAGGCGGGGGTCGGTCCCGTGATCATCTCCCAGAGCCTCGAGTCGGCAGGGATCATTCGCGTCACGCCGTTCCGCGAGGGGTTCTACGATTACGGACAAGTTCGGGGACCAGAGGAGGAGAGCGGTGCGGCCTGACGTGCGTGACCCTTGGAAGGAGCTGCTAGAAGAGGAGCGTCGCCCCGCCGAGCGCGGAAGCACCGTGAACTCAGTGCCTAGCGCGCGCAAGATCTTGCTCTACGCCACCTTTGGGACTGCGGGTGTTGCATTGGCAATTCCTATCGCAGTGACCGTGGTCATCTTCACTGCAGGGCTGCTTCATGAGGGCGTGACGACGATCCAAGCTCTCCTTGGGCGCTAGCCCAAACTACGGAGTGATGTAGACCCGATCTCCCCACGGGGCCGCTTCCAGCGACGTGATTGTGTAGGAGAGCGCATCAACGTATTCACCTGCTGACAGTGGAGCGGCGCTGAACCCATCACCGAACGTGTCAGCGAGGATCTGAATTGGACCTTCAGTCGTATTGACCGCAGTGTCGACCAGATACACAAGGGCCCCTGATTCAACAAGCTGCTTGTCCCAACCAATGGGCCTTCGGGACTCAATGACAATCGCGCGCGTTGCACTTAGGGGCAGAACGACAAGGGTGGTACCCATGCCTGCCTGCAGCGCGTTGACATTGACCTCAGTGCCTTCTGATGGCCTGGCGCAGACTACCTGAGAGTCGGTTATCCAGCCAAGCCGCCAGCGATCCCATCCAAGCAGTGTTGGCGCGTACGAAGCGCTGTAGCCGTAACTCATGAAGTCAAAATCACCAACAAACTTGTGCGCATCTTCGAACGTGTCTCCAGAGTCACCGTTATAGAGATCTTGCAGCCCAACTACGTGGCCGATCTCATGGGCAAGGATCATGGGATCTACAAGTTCCTGCCACCAATCGCCACCCGTGACGATCGTAGAAAAGACACCCTTACCTTCATCGGTTGGGATGCGGTCTGGGAGAGTTAGTTGAAAGTCTCCAGCGACTCCATCAGCTAACTCCGTAGCAAAAACTGCAACAACATCAATGCCACTGAAATCTATCCCTGGATCAGCTTTACGTACTGCTTCGCTAACATAATTGATAACACTCTGATTATCAGCTTCTTGCTGAAGGATGTTGTACTTGGCGGACGGCTTGTCCATCATGATCCAATCACTACTCGGGATAAGATCAATGGCTAGCTTGCCGTATGACATCTCACTGTAGATCTGTGAGACATGATCTTCAATCTTCTTGTGAAGCTCTGAAACAGGGCTGCGGCGCGCAGCATCTGGGAACTCAACGTAGATAACTGCGATACGGAGTGAACCAGTAGTCGGAACATCGCTGTAGTCATCAATGGGGAATCCGGCAGAGAAATACCATTCCGATTCCGTTGGACCGAGTTTGCACTCAGACACCGGGAGAAGGCCCGCAACAGCAGCCTGTGGCGGGGCGGATACGGATGGCGTTGGGCTCGGATCGCCGGATCCAGTTGGCGTTGTTGTTGTGGTGTCTGGGGACGGCTCAGCTACGCCGGTTGTGCCAGATGTTGTTAGCAGCCCAACACGATGTGCGCCTCCGACGAGGCTTGTAGCGAGAAGGACCGCGCTGAATAGTGCTGCGATTCGCAGCAGAGCAGTTCCAGGCTTTGGGAACCTGATACTTGGGCGCGATGGCGTCGCTGCGGGTGCAAACGCATCTTGTCCATCAAACCAAGCTTCAAAGCGGTCCATACGGCGGTGCCTCGTCTCCTATTCGCGAAGGAGGCTCAGTTTGGACTGAAACGCCCGCAGAGGCAAGAGTGCGGTTACGGCGCCTCAACCAGGGGCTTCACCTCGAGCATGAGGCGTTCCATGGTCTGGTGGTCGTAGGGGGCGGGGAGCTCAACGAGGGCGGTGTCGAAGCCGGCATCCATGTATTCGCGGAGCAGCGTGGCAACGTGTTGTGGGGTGCCGAGCATGGGGCGGTTCGGTTCGGTGATCTCCTTCACGTCCACCTTGTTGTGCTTCGCCTGGGCCTCCCAGACGGCGCGGGCCTCTGCCTCTGTATTGCGAATCACCATCCAGATGTTGGCGGTGCGGGCGATCTCCTTCTCGTCCCGACCAACCGCGGCGCAGTGTTCCTTAAGGACGCCGTCAAGTTCCTTCAGTGTATTTGGATCACCGAAGCCGTTCCACATGTCGCCATATTTGGCGAGCGTGAGGAGCGTCTTGGTGCGGCCGTTGCCGCCGATCATGATCGGCACGCGCTTCTGGATGGGGAGTGGCGCGTGCGTCAGTTCGCTGAAGTTGTAGTGGCCACCTGCGGGGGAGGTGACGGTGTCGCCGTTCAAGAGGGCGCGCATGGCGGCAACGGATTCGTCCAGCCAGGTGAGGCGCTC
>Ga0075470_10000526_pt1 | contig 12350 bp, 10 predicted proteins | sample DEB19_08_DNA_4_FD_71482 | JGI IMG/M metagenome (GOLD analysis project Ga0075470, IMG submission 71482) | Aqueous microbial communities from the Delaware River and Bay under freshwater to marine salinity gradient to study organic matter... | ecosystem: Environmental > Aquatic > Marine > Coastal ... | reverse complement strand
CTCGGCTCGACAACGATGCGGTCGTCCAGTGGCTTCAACTTCATGGTGTTTCCTCCAGATACGTGGATGGCTGTGTTTCCCGGGCCGGGGGGTGACCCGGGCGGTAGCACTCAACGAGTGCGAGTGCTAATGATACGGACGCCCGGGGCCCATTGGCAACCGGTTCGGGCGACTGCTAACGGGTTCTCAATGAAGCAGGGCAAGGGTTTCGGCCACGGGCAGGCCGATCACGTTGGACAGTGATCCCCGGACCCCGGCGACCAGCACAATGCCCAGCCCCTGGACGGCATAGGACCCTGCCTTGCCCGCCCATTCCCCCGTCCCGAGGTACCACTCGACGAGCCCCGGCGACAGTGGCCAGAAGGTCACCCGGCTCGTGACCACGGTGCTCGTCGCATGGCCCGCTGTGCCCACCGTGACGCAGGTGTGCACGTGGTGGGTCCGCCCACTCAGGGCGCCGAGGATCCGCCGGGCATCGTCCGCATCGACGGGTTGGCCGTGGATGGCCCCGCCGAGTTCCACGATCGTGTCGGCAGCGATGACAGTGTCGCCTGTGTGGCGCGCGGCGACGACCGCGTGCTTGGACATCGACATGCGTCCCACGTAGTCGTGCGGGTTCTCCCCCGCGTGCACGCTCTCGTCGATGTCGGCCGGGTCCACCGTGAAGACGACGCCGTGCGCGGTGAGAAGTTCGGTGCGCCGCGGCGAACGCGACGCGAGCACGATGCCCACCGTCAGCCCCCGCTGAGGGCGGCGACCTTGTCGTCGTCGGGCACGGTCATGTCGTCGCGGTTCTGCAGGTAGCCCTCGGGCAGCACCACCTTGATCGGGCCGTTCGTGTGGCCGCGCGTCAGTCGCTCACCGCCCTCCACCAGGCGCATCGACCGGTCAAGACGCGACGCGAGTGCCTGCATGTCGGAGTGCGTGGCGACGGTGGAGAACGCACGTCGGGTCTCCGGGCCGACGGGGTAACCGGTGAGGTACCAGCCGGCGTGCTTGCGGAAATTGCGGATGCCGAACTCGGGACCCATGATCGACATCAGGCCCTCCGCGTGCTCGAGCATCACGTCGAGCACGAAACCGAGGTCCGGTGACTGCTGGATCTCCCTGCCGCTGAACGCGTCGACGAGGTCGCGGAACAACCACGGCTTGCCGAGACAGCCACGACCGACGACGACACCGTCGCACCCGGTCTGCTTCATCATCTGGACCGCGTCCTTCGCCTCCCAGATGTCGCCGTTGCCGAGCACGGGAATCGTCCTGACCTCGCGCTTCAGCTGGGCAATCGCATCCCACCGCGCGTGGCCCGCGTAGTGCTGCTCGGCCGTGCGGGCGTGCAGGGCGATCATGGCGAGACCCTCCTGCTCGGCGGCAAGTCCCGTCTCGATGAACGTGACGATGTCGTCGTCGATGCCGATGCGGAACTTGCACGTGACCGGAACGCCGAACGGTTCCGCGGCCTTGACCGCAGCCGCCATGATTGCCCGCGTGAGATTGCGCTTCACGGGGACGGCCGCGCCGCCGCCCTTGCGCGTGACCTTCGTGGCCGGGCAGCCGAAGTTCATGTCGATGTGGTCGGCGATGTCCTGCTCGCACAGGGCGCGCACCGCCTTGCCGACGAACTCGGGGTCGCTGCCGTAGATCTGCAGGCTGCGGAAATCCTCGTCGGGGCCGAAAGCCACCATCTTCTTCGTCTTCTCGTTGCCGTGCACCAGTGCGGCAGCCATGACCATCTCGCTCACGTAGACGAGGCCGGGGCCGAACTTCCGGCACTGCGCACGGAACGGGATGTTGGTCACGCCGGCCATCGGCGCGAGCACGACGGGTATCGGGAACTCGCGTCCGCGCAGCTCGAGGGGCATCGTGCTCATGATGCAACGCTCCGGGGGACCTCGGAGAGTTTCAGGTTCGGGTACGCGCCGCAGTCGAGGCCCATGGGCCCGTCGCTGCGCACGCGGTGCCACGCGGCGGACGCGATCATCGCGGCATTGTCGGTGCACATCGCCCTGCTCGGCAGCGCGACCCTCAGTCCTGCATCCGCACCGCGGCGCTGCATCTCACTGCGCAGCAGGCTGTTGGCCGCGACGCCGCCTCCGAGGACGACACCGCGCGCACCCACCTGCTGTGCCGCCTTCAGCGTCTTGGCGCAGAGGACGTCCACCACCGCTGCCTGGAACGACGCGGCGATGTCCACGTTGCGTGCATCCGGGTTCTTCCGCACGTGGTTCACGACGGCGGTCTTCAGGCCGCTGAACGAGAAGTCGAGACCGTCGTGCATCATCGCGCGCGGGAAATTGATCGATGCCGGGTCACCGTCTGCCGACACCCTGTCGATGACGGGACCACCGGGGTACCCGAGATCGAGGTAGCGCGCGACCTTGTCGTACGCCTCGCCGGCGGCGTCGTCGATGGTGCGCCCGAGGATGACGTAGTCACCGTGGCCGCGCATCTCGATGATCATGGTGTGGCCGCCGCTCACGAGCAGCACGACCAGCGGGAACTCGAGCGTCGGGTCGTCCAGCCAGCCGGCGTACAGGTGTGCCTCGAGGTGGTTCACCCCGATGAACGGCTTGTCCCACGCGAGCGCGAGTGACTTCGCGGCCGACACACCGACGAGCAATGCACCGATGAGGCCAGGGCCGGCCGTGGCCGCGACAAGGTCGACGCGCGACGGCAGGATGCCCGCCTCGTCGAATGCCTGGCGCACCACCGGCACGATGCTCTCGAGGTGGGCACGGCTCGCCACCTCGGGAACGACGCCACCGAAGCGCGCGTGGATGTCGATCTGGCTGCTCACCACGGAGGACAGGACGTCGTTGCCCCCCATCACGAGCGACGCGGCGGTCTCGTCACAGCTGGTCTCGATGGCGAGGACCACGGTCGAATCGTCCGCGACGAACGTGCTCATGACCGCCTCGATTCGATGCGGTCGAGCCGCTCGGAGAACTCGGGGGTGTCCACTCCGTGCGCCCACATGATGATGGCGTCGTCGGTGTTCTCGTAGTAACGCTTGCGCACACCTGCCGGCACGAAACCGAAACGCCGGTACAGGTTCTGTGCCGCGGTGTTGGTGTGGCGCACCTCGAGGGTCATCGCCTGGCAGCCGCGGTCGTGGGACAGCCGCGCGAGGTCGAGCAGGATCTCGGTGGCGACACCCCGTTGGTGCCATTCGGGGTCCACTGCGATGTTCGAGACGTGTGCGTCATCGCCGCTGAACATGAGACCGCCGTACCCGACGAGCTCGTCGTCGACGTAGGCCACCAGGTAGTACCTGTTGCCGGAACGCATCTGCGACAGCTCGGTCACGAACGTGCGGTGCGTCCACGGGCGCGGGTACACCTGCTCCTCGATCTCGAGCACGCGCTTCAGGTGACGCCTGCGCATCGTCTCCGTGACCAGCGTGTTGGTGCTGCGCTCACGCATGAAGCTCATGCCGCACCGTCCCGTGTCCGCCAGTTGATCTCGGCATCGGGTGCGCGCAGGTACATCGGCTCGAGAGCATCGGCGGCCACCACCCTGTCGCGCGCCACGCGCAGGACGGCGAGACCGAGGACATCCTCTGCCCGGGGCATGGAGAACGTGGACGGGGCGAACGACGCGCGCGGAATCGACCCGAAGTCGTCGCGGTACCGCACGAAACCGGACCCGATGCACGCCACCATCTCGCCGCGGTCTGCGATGTCGATCGCGGCATCCGAGGGCGCGGAGACCGCGGGGGCCTTCAGCGCGGTCGGCTCGCCGGTGCCGTCGTTCTCCCGGTACAGGGCCCAGTAGACCTCGCCGCGCCGAGCATCCAGTGCGACGGCGACGGGGTCCTCGCTGGCACCGAACCCGAATGCGAGCGCGTCGAGACTCGACACGGGGACGAGGGGGACGTCGAGTGCCCACGCCATCGTCTGTGCGGTCGCCATGCCGACGCGCATGCCTGTGAACAGACCCGGTCCCGTGTCCACGGCGATGTGGTCGACCTCGTCGACGCGCACCGATGCCTGCGAGAGCACGAACTCGATCATCGGTGCGAGCGACTCGGCATGGCGGCGGTCGCTCGTGAGCATGGCCGACGCGCGAACGCCCGAGTTGTCGCCCACGGCAACGCCGACACGCTCTACTGCCGTCTCGATGGCGAGGATCATGCCGACACCCCCGCGAGGGCGGACTTCAGGCGGTCCCAGCGCGCGTCCCATCCGTGCCCGGTGACGGACACCGTGATGTGGCGGACGTCGTCATTCTCGTCATCAGGTGACAGTTCGACGAGCAGGTGGTCACCGAGGAGACCGTCCGCGACGTCGCCCCACTCCACGAGAACGACGGCACCGAGGTCGGCACGCTCGCGCAGGCCGAGATCTGCCACCTCCCCGAGCGTCCCGAGACGGTAGAGGTCGGCATGGTGCACCGGGTACCTGCCGCTCACGTACTCGTGCACGAGAGTGAACGTGGGGGAGGACACGTGCTCGTCTCCGCCGACGCCGACGGCATCGGCGAACCCGCGGGTGAAAGCCGTCTTCCCCGCACCCATCGGCCCACTCAGCACGATGATGTCGCGCGGACGTGCGACCGAGGCAATCGCACCGGCGACAAGGGCGGTCTGGGCGACATCGCGGGAGACGACGGAGATCACCCGTACCTCCGGAAGATGCGCGGCGACACCCCGCACACGATCTCGTACCCGATGGTGTCGGTCATCTCGGCCCAGTCATCGGCGGTGATGGCATGGTCGCCCTGGCGGCCGAGGAGCACCACCTCGTCACCAACGGACACTGAACTGTCGTTGCCGCAGTCCACCATGATCTGGTCCATGGTGACGGTGCCGGCAATGCGGCGCGGCGTCCCGTTGATGAGAACACTCGCACCGACAGCGCCGAGCCGGCGCGGCACCCCGTCCGCGTACCCGATCGGCACCGTGGCGATCAACGATTGCTGCGACACCGGCGTTCGCAGGCCGTACGACACTGCCTCGCCCGCCTCCACCCAACGGACGGCCGATACCCGCGCCTTCAGGGACATCGCGGGGATGAGACCGTGGCATTCCTCTGCGACACCGCGACCGGGCAGGAGACCGTACGTGGCGATGCCGACGCGCGCCATGGTGAACCGGCTGTCCGCGTTCACCAATGCAGCCGCCGAGTTCGCCGCGTGAATAATGGGCGGGTTGATCCCGCGATCCGACAGCGTGTCGAGAACGGAGCGGAAAATGCCGAGCTGCCTCGTGTTCGCCGGGTGCGACGGCTCGTCCGCCACGGCGAAGTGCGTGTACACACCCTCCACGGTCAACTGAGGATGACTCGACACGTACTGTGCGAGACCGAGGACCTCGGACGGCTGGGCGCCGACGCGGTGCATGCCGGTGTCCACTTTGATGTGCACACCGACCTCGCGTCCTGTCGTCTGCGCGGCGGCCGCGATGGCGGCTGCACCGCGCGTGGTGGTCACCGTCGGCGTGAGTGCGTACCCCACGAGAAGCTCGGCCATTTCCGCCGGCTGCTCACTGAGCACGAGGATCGGTGCCTGGATGCCGCTGCGGCGCAGCAGCACGCCCTCGTCGACGATCGCGACGCACAGACCCTTCGCCCCCGCGGCGAGTGCGGCCTGCGCGACCGGAACTGATCCGTGGCCGTAACCGTTTGCCTTGACCACGGCCCACACATCGGTCGGCGCGATGCGCTGCGCGATGATCGCCACGTTGTGCTGGATGAGACCGAGGTTCACCTCGGCCCATGCCCATCGCTGTGAGAAGTCAATGCTCATCGTCGCCCCTCCCCCATGATGTCGCTCAGGACGTCGGAAACCATGGACACGACGTCGCGCGCGATTGCCCCCTCGACGGCGAGCGAAGAACCCGCCATGCCGTGGACGAAGGCACCCGCTGCGGCGGCCTCGGGCGCCTCCACGCCTCGGGCGAGGAACGCACCGATGATGCCGGAGAGCACGTCGCCGCTGCCCGCCGTTGCCAGTCGCTCGTCACCGGACACCACCAGGTACGTGGGATGCCCTGCAGTTGCGACGATGGTCGTCGGACCCTTGCGCAGCACGGTGCAACCGGTCTTTGCGGCCAGGTCACGCGTGGCTGACAGTCGGTCGGCGGAATCTGCGTCACCACCGATTGCGGCGAACTCGCCGTCATGCGGTGTGAGGACCGTGGGTGCGGTGCGACCCGCCAGCGTGCCGTAGCTGCCCCGCGGGTCGACGGATTCCGCGATGCCGTCGCCGTCGACCACCGCCGGCAACGAGACCTCGGCGAGAACCTCGCGGATCTCGAGGGCAACATCGTCACCGCGGCCGAGCCCGGGGCCGATGACGAGGGCGTCGAAACGCCGCGCGTCTGCCGAGAGGAACGCCGACCAATCGGTGTCCGGCAACGCGTGGTGCACCACCTCGGTGGGGAACTGTGCGCCGGCCACGGCACCGCGCGTGGAGAGATGCACGATGCCTGCCCCGGCCCGCATGGCCGATGCCGAGACGAGTGATGCCGCACCGGCCATGCCCGGGCTGCCTGCCACGACACGCAACGAATGCGACCACTTGTGCGACTGCCTGTCCCGGGGTGGCAACCAACGGCGGACGTCGAACGATTCGACGACGAACGTGTCGACGTCAACTTCGGGCTCGAGCGGAATGCCGACGTCCACGATGTCGATCTCGCCGCACACCGACGGCCCGTCCCCCAGCACCATGCCGGACTTCAGTGCGGCGAATGTGACTGTGCGGTCGGCGACAAGGACACCTCCGTTCACGACACCGGTCGTTGCGTCGAGACCGCTCGGGATGTCGACCGCGAGCACGGGGACGTCGAACACGATCGGCGGGGACCAGGTGCCCCGGAAACCGATTCCGTAGGCGGCATCGATGACGAGGTCAGCCGTGCGGGGGTCGATGAACTCGTCGTGGGAGACCTCCGCGCCGACCACACGCACGCTCGCTCCCCACTCGGTCAGACGTTCGGCAGCCACACGGCCGTCATTGCCGTTGTTGCCCTTGCCCGCTATGACGACGACCCGGCGGCCGTACGTGCCACCCATCATCGTGCGGGCCACTTCCGCGGTGGCATGGCCGGCTCGGCGGATGAACGTCCACTGATCGGCGACGTCACCGAGGGCAGCCGCATCCGCGGTGCGCATCTGCTCGGCGGTGACGACGGGAATCACCCCTCAAGCGTAGGCAGCAGCCTGTGGAAAACCCTGCGGGACTGCCGTCAGACGGCAACGACCACGGCCATCGCGACGGTCTCGGTGTGCGTGATCGACACGTGCCAGTCGGTGATGCCGAGAGAATCGGCGAGCTCCAACGCACGGCCCTGCACCCTCAGGTGGGGCGCACCGGACTCGAGTCGCATCACCGACACGTCATGGAAGTCGAACGCACCGAGCCCCACACCCATCGCCTTCATCGCTGCCTCGCGCACGGCGAAGCGGGCGGCGAGAGACGGCACGTTGTCCGCGGCGCGGGACAGTTGTTCCCGTTCCTCGTCGGTGAAGAGCCGTGCGGCCATGCTGGGTGTCCGTTCGAGCGAACGACGGAACCGTTCGATCTCCACGGCATCGATTCCGACACCTCGCACGGCTAGCGCGTCCCGTCGTTGCGCCAGAGGTTCGCCGACTCCGACACGGGTTGGATGAGGAGGTCCGCGATCGAGACCTCGGCGAGTCTGTCCTCGCGGAACGCGCCCTCGGTCTCCGTGACCCAGTCGACGAGACGGTCATAGCGACGGTCGTAGCCCTGCAGGACCTGCCGTGCGGTGGGTGCGGGGACCGTCTCGTGGAAGACCACGTGCAGCAGCGTGAGACCGACGGTCTCGCTGCCCTTCACCTCGGGAACGATGATGACGGTGCGATTGTCCTTGCGTCCGCGCGCGACGAGAACGAGTTGTTCGTCGGCAACGCGGCGCTTCGTTCCCACGAGCATGGAGTTGGTGTCGACGCGCGAGGGAAGGTCGCGTGCGAGTCCGCCGCGTTCCACGATGTTGATGGTGGCGCCGGCGACACGCGGGTCACCCTCGATGCGGTAGCGGGTGAAGCCGGCGACGGTCTGCACCGCACCGTCGAGAGCAGCGAGCACCTTGAGCGTGGCGTACGAGAGATGGTCGCGGGCGGCACCCGCGTCCAGCACCGCGCGAACGAGAGCACGGTCGAGCAGGCCCTCTTCCGTGCGGCTGATGCCCACGGTGACTGTCTTCGCCTGGTGCTTGATGGCATCGACGGGACGGGTGAGTTCGTCGATCCCTCGCGTCAGCGCGGTGATCAGGTCGTCCAGGAGCACGCCCGGCGATGCCACCTTGCCGGTCTCGCGTTGGTAGGCCTGCAACGGTTCCGGCGCGGAGACGATGCGCAGCAGCGACACCACGCGCACCGCGGTGGAGGCCTCCAGGTTGCCGTCGTACTGACCTGTGTGCAGGGCGGCGAGGAACTCCTGGGCGGCGACACCGATGCGGCGGGCGACGTTGGCCAGGGCATCCTCGCCGTTGCCGCCGCGCTCCACCACGTGCTCCACCACCTCGCGCACGCGGCGCAGCGGCTTTGCGAGGGCATCGATGGCGAGTGCGGCGTCGTACCCGAACAGGTGGCCCACCATTGCCGACAGGACGAAACCCAGCGTGGGGTCGACGACCGGAACGTGCACCACCGCCGACGCGGCATCGAACGAGGCAGACCCCTCGGTGGCGATGACGATCGGCACCGCCTTGTGGGCCCGGTAGATCGCGACCTCCTTGGCCACGTCGGTCGCGGTTCCCTCGCCGAGTCCGGCGGCACAGACGAGGATCATCGGTTCGCACGAAAGATCGATGTGCTTCTTGTCCTCGGTGACGTCGCAACTGATCGACTTGTAACAGAGCTCCGACAACTTGATGCGCACCTCGTTGGCGGCAACAGTGTTCGGCCCGTTGCCGACGACTGCCCAGTAACGGCGCGACGGTGCGAAGCGCGATGCGATGGCACCGATCTCCGGTCGCATGGCGAGCACCTTCTGCATGGCGTTCGGCATGTCGACGAGCGAGCGCAGCATGCGGTCGATCCGCACCGCCGGCGGGTCCGGGAACTGCATCGCGATCGCGCACGACAGGACGGCACCCGCAGCCACCTGTGCGTAGAACGCCTTCGTGCTGGCCACGCTCATCTCGATGTCGCGGCCGTCCGACGTGTAGTAGACGCCGTGCGACTTGCCCGCGAGGTCGCTGGCGCGACGGTTCACGATGGCGAGCACTGCGGCACCGCGGCCGGCAACGAGATCCACGGTGCGGTTCGTGTCGGTGGTGGTGCCGCTCTGGCTCACGGCGATGACGAGCATGTCCGACATGTCGGCCTCCATCGCGAAGCCGGAGAGCTCGGTGGCGGTGAGGGCCACGACGTTCACGTCATGGGGCAGCAATTCGTTCAGGACGGGCACGAGGGAGGTGCCGGCAACGGCCGCGGTCCCCTGGCCGATCACACGGATGCGCCGGATCGAACCGTTCGCGAGCCGCTCCCTGACGGTCGCGGGCAGCGTCGACTCATCGAGGTCGGGGACGAACATTCCGTTCACCTCGTCGACCCGGCCTCGGAGTGTCTTCTTGAAGCTGCGAGGCGACTCACTGATCTCCTTCAGCAGGAAGTGCGGTGCGTCGCCGCGGTCGATGTCTCGCGTCGTGACCTCGGCGGACTGCAGGAGGGATTCCGTCACCGTGATGGCGGAGCCGTCGTAGCCGCGCATGGTGATGCCGGCGAGGGAACCGGCGGCATCGGAGTCGAGAACTGCGACCTGGCCGCGCGAACCCGGGTTCGACGGGTCGACGGCCGATTCGCCGTCGAGGCGGACGAACGACCCGGTCTCCTCCACGACCCCGTACGGCTCGCTGGCCACGATGAACCGGTCCTCTGCGACACCGACGTAGCAGCCCTGTCCGCTCCCGAAGAGGGCCACGTGCAACTGCCCAGGATCATCGGCGGCGCAGTACCCGATCGCCACGGAGCCCTCGAACTCGGACACGGTCGCCCGGAATGCCTCTGCCGTCCCGAGACCGTTCGCACGGTGACGGTCGACGAGTGCGGGGATCACCTTCGCATCGGTGGTGATGGGATCCGCGAAACGCAGGTTGTGGCGCGCGCGCAGGTCGACATGGTTGTCGACATCGCCGTTCAGCACAGCGACGGAGACGAACGAGTGATCACCGTCGATCTCCTCGCTGTTCACCGGGTGGGCATTCGGTTCGCTGATGATGCCGACGCTCGCCCACCTGGTGTGACCGAGCACGGTGACCCGTGCGCCGGGCACGGCGACGGCGGCCCGCAGGATGTCGTCTGCGGCGACGGCGGCCCGCATGTTGCGCGTGTTGTCACCGAGCTCCCCGATCTCCGCGGCCGCCTTGTAGACGAAGACGAGGTTTCCCGCGGCGGAACGCACACTGTTGTTGGTGAACAGCGGGTCGGTGGACCGTGCGGTGATCTGCTCCGACCACTGCGACACGACCGCGGACAGGTCGGCGCCCCACACGATCACGCTGAGCCCGGCGGAGTCGCGTCCGCGCACCTCCATGCGGTCGATGGCAGAGAGTGCCTGCTGGACGGAGAGGAACGCATGAAGAGTCCCCGGGGCGGCACCACGGCCGGCAAGTGCGTGCACCGCATCGGCCGTCCGCAGACGGTCGCGCCTGATCGACCACGAGGCGTCCCTCACCGCGGACATCCGGGCGGCCGCGGCGTCGAGTGCGGCAGCCGAGCCGTGCATGGAGTCGAAGGACGCCTCGACCGCGTCCATCACCGAGTCGATGCGGTCAAGACGGGAGACAAGGTCGGCTGCGAGTCCGAGGTTCCCCGCGGTCAGTTCGATGCCGGCGTCACCGCGCAACAGACGGTCGGCCTCGGCCAGTGATGCGGCCACCATGTCCAGGTCGGACCCGGCGGAGACGGCTGCATCGACAAGGGCCAGAATCGCGGCGGCCGTGGGGACGGAGCGTGTGCCCGGCCGGGACACGATGCCGATGATGCCGCACATGGGGAAGACCTTACTGACCGCGGGGAACCGCGTCAGTGGGACCCTTCGATTTGTCCGCCGAACCTGGCGATGAGTGCGGAGGCCAGCTCGCCGGCGACGGAGAGAGCCACCGAGTCCTGCGCGGCCTCGACCATCACGCGCACGAGCGGCTCTGTTCCCGACGCGCGCACGAGGATGCGGCCGTCATCACCGAGGCGTGTCTCGCATGCCTCCATCTCCGCCTCGATCTCGGCGGCGGGGTTTGACACCCGTTCGTTGGTGCGGATGTTCACCAGCACCTGCGGGAATGACGACATCACCGTTGCTGCATCGGTGAGCGAGCGTGAAGTCCGCTTCAACGCCTCGAGCAGCAGCACCGCTGCGAGGAGGCCGTCCCCCGTGGTTGCGTGCGCGCGGTGCACGATGTGCCCGCTCTGCTCCCCACCGAGCACGTAGTCGTGTTCCTCGAGGGCCGAGAGAATGCTGCGGTCACCGACGGGGGTGACGACAACCTCGACACCTTCTTCCTTCATCGCACGGTGAAAGCCGATGTTCGTCATCACCGTGACGGCGACACCCTTGTTGCGCAGCAGTCCCCGTTCGGCCAGGTCCGCGGCAGCAATCGCGATCAGGTGGTCGCCGTCCACTATCTCGCCGTTGCCGTCCACTGCGATCAACCGGTCGCCGTCCCCGTCGAACGCGATGCCGAGGTCCGCCCCCGCGGACACGACCCGCGCCGCGAGCGGGGCGGGCACTGTCGCACCGCACCCGTCGTTGATGTTGCGGCCGTTCGGTTCGGTGTTCATGGAGATGACGACCGCACCGAGTGCCTCCAGGACGCGCGGTGCCACATCGTGCATCGCTCCGTTCGCACAGTCGATCACCACGTGCATCCTGGCGAGTGAGCCTGGGCCGACGACGCCGATGCGGTGCTCCACGTACTCCTCCACCATTGCGGATGCATCGTGCACGGCCCCGAGGGCAACCGCGGGGCGTTCCGTGGACAGCGCGTGCCACTCCCTCTCGATCTCTATCTGCTGGGCGTCGGTCAGTTTGGTGCCGCCGGCAGCGAAGACCTTCACGCCGTTGTCGGTCCAGGCGTTGTGCGAGGCGGTCAGTGCGATGGCGACGTGGCCGTGACGTTCGGACGCGAAGGCGATGGCCGGGGTGGGGGCAACACCAAGAAGGTGCACCGCCACGCCCTCGGCGGCGAGACCGTCGACAACGGCACGTTCGAATGCTTCCCCGCTCTCCCGTGTGTCGCGCCCGACGATGACTGCCGAGGGTGAGAGGACACGGGCCACGGCACGCGCGAGGTCGCGCACGCTCTCCGTGGTGAGTTCCTCCAGGGCAACGCCGCGGACACCGTCAGTGCCGAAGTGAAGCATGATCGTGAATGCCCTGCGCCG
>Ga0075470_10000524_pt1 | contig 12375 bp, 10 predicted proteins | sample DEB19_08_DNA_4_FD_71482 | JGI IMG/M metagenome (GOLD analysis project Ga0075470, IMG submission 71482) | Aqueous microbial communities from the Delaware River and Bay under freshwater to marine salinity gradient to study organic matter... | ecosystem: Environmental > Aquatic > Marine > Coastal ... | reverse complement strand
GCGCCGCTACCTCTCGCTCATGGAGTCGAACTTCCCCGCGGAGCTGGGCAACGCCTACCGCTCCATGGAGAACCAGGGCAACCCGTGGGGCATGAACCAGGGCGAGCGCGCCGACTGGGCCAAGGACCTCAATGTCGACGTGGTGGACCCCGGTTCGCCGTTCGACCACGAGTACCTCTACTGGGTCGGCTGCGCCGGCTCGTTCGACGACAAGAACAAGAAGGTCACGCAGTCCATGGCGAAGCTCCTCGAGCGCGCCGGCGTGGACGTGGCGATCCTCGGTCCGTCCGAGATGTGCACGGGTGACTCCGCGCGCCGTTCGGGCAACGAGTACCTATTCCAGATGCTCGCGATGCCGAACATCGAGATGATGAACGGCATGGGCGTGAAGAAGATCATCACCCAGTGCCCGCACTGCTTCAACACCCTGAAGAACGAGTACCCGCAGCTCGGTGGCAACTACGAGGTCGTCCACCACAGCGAGTTCCTCGAGTACCTCATCGACTCGGGCAAGCTCGACATGCGCAACGCGTCGCTCGAGGACCGCATCACGTACCACGACAGCTGCTACCTCGGCCGGCACAACGACGTCTACATGGCGCCGCGCAAGGTGGTCGGTTCCATCAAGGGACTGCAGATCGTGGAGATGCCGCGCAACGGAACGAAGGGCATGTGCTGCGGCGCAGGCGGCGCCCGCATGTGGATGGAAGAGTCCATTGGCGTGAAGGTGAACGACGAGCGCGCGCAGGAAGCACTCAGCACCGGAGCATCACGCGTGGCCACGGCGTGCCCGTTCTGCTACATCATGCTGGACGACGGTGTGAAGGCAGCAGGTGCCGAGGAAGACCAGGTCAAGGTTGCCGACATCGCAATCCACGTGCTCGAGGCACTGGAGAACGGCGACCGCGCGGCCGCAGCCGGCGCGCCGCTGGCGGGTTCCGTCGGCGAGTAGCCACAACGCTCACGAGAGGGCGTCGGTGCTTCGGCACCGGCGCCCTCTTTCGTTGTTAGCCTCGATTGCGTGAAGAGTCAGTGGTTGCTCGCGCGTCTTGGCGTCGGCGTGGCCCTTGTGGGGCTGACGCTTCCGTCCATGGGGGCTGTCCCCGCGCTGGCCGCCGCATGCGCACCCGCTTCTTCCACAGTTGGTTCCGACACTGTCGTCACTTTCACGGCTCTAGGTTCGTGCACCTTCGATCTTCCCTCCGGCGTCGGCACAGTGACAGTTCTTGCTGTCGGAGGCGGCGGCGGCGGATCAGCCGACGTCGGAGGTGGTGGAGGTGGTGGCCAGGTCGTGGAGACCACGCTGGCTCTGTCGGGCACGGTCACCGTCGTGGTGGGAGCAGGTGGTGCCGCCGGTTACAACCGCGTTGGCAACTCCACCGGTGGAGGACGGACCGGCGTGACGTCGTCGGTCACTGACGGAACCTTGACTGCGAGCGCCAAGGGCGGTAGCGGCGCAATCGGGCGCAACGGTGCGAACAACCTCAACGCCGACAACTCGGCCAACAACACTGGCTACACCGGCGGTGGAGGTGCGTACCAGGACACCGGCGCCACCGCCACAGGCAGCACCGGCACAGGTGGTGCCACGTACAAGGGCGGCAACGGAAGCGGAACGGGTGGTGGAGGCGGAGGCGGTGCCGGCGGTGCAGGTGCCGCGGCGTCCACCGGTGCCGCACACGGAGGTGTCGGTGTTTCCAGCTCAGTGGCCGGCTCGCCCACGTATTACGGCGGTGGCGGCGGCGGTGGCGGATACATCAACACCCCCGGCAACGGCGGCAACGGCGGTGGCGGGGCCGGAAGCGTCAACAACGTCGATGGATACGACGGAACTGACGGTCGTGGTGGCGGTGGCGGCGGCTCCGGCTCGAACGGTGCATCATCGGGCAAGGGCGGCAAGGGTGGCTCGGGTGTCGTCATCCTCCGTTACGGAACGGTCGTACCCACAACCACGACCACCACGACATCCACCACGACGACGACCACCACGACCACAGTTCCGGCAGCGACAACGACCACCTCGCCTGCACCTTCGGGCACCACGGCGCCCAGTTCCTCCGTCGCGCTCGTGATCAACGTGCAAGCGCCAACAGTCACCCAGGCACCGGTCACGACTTCTGCGTCGACCGTTCCTCCAGTGACCACACAGGTCCGTTCGCACGCAACCGGTCAGTCGACAAGCACCACCTCCACCACGTTGCCGACGTCACCCACGACAACTGTTGCTGCCGCGCCGATCCTTCCCGCGCTGGAAGCAGGGGCGGCGGCCGTGTCAGTGGGAGGCGTGGCCGCCACCGCCGACCTCCAGCGTCAGGACAACGCCATCACGGTGTCCGTCGGCAGCCTGAAAGCAACGTTCTCGTCGGCAGACGGCACGGGCAACCCCGTTCCGCTCGACCCAGACGGCAACGTGCGGTTGAATCCCGGCGACAACGTGAAGATCAAGATGGCTGGGTTCGCTCCCGGCACGCAGGTGGAAGCGTGGCTCTTCTCGACACCGACACTCCTCGGTCGCGCAAAAGTCAAGTGGGACGGCTCCATTGACTCCACATTCACCATCCCTGCAACCATCCCGACCGGCGCGCACAGGATCGCCCTGAAGGCGAAGACGGCGGACGGCGAGGACGCCACCATCGGACTGGGTGTCATGGTCGGCGACTGGCACGGCGAGAATGGCATGTCGACACTGCTGATCGTGATCCCCGTGTGTCTCGCGGTTGCCGGCGCGTTGTTGCTGCCAGCGGTTTCACGACGTCGACGTCGAGACTGACAGCCCCCGTCAGACGACGCTCTCGAGGCGTCGCACGGAGGCGAACACCAACGGTGCCACGCCTGACACAAGTGCAACGACGCCCGCAATCGCCGAGGTTGTCGAAGCACCAATCGAGTCGACCAACGGACCGGCGAAGACCAGTCCCACAGGGCCGAAGAGGGCAACGCCCAGCGCGTCGAAGCTGCCGACACGCGAGATGACATCCTCGGGAACCTGTGTCTGCAGGGTCGTCCCGAACCATGTGAACGTCAGGTCGATGGCAAGCCCGGACACCACGGCCGTCAGCATCAACAACGGCAAGGGCGCAGGGACGGCGAGGGCGAACATCCACACCGCATGGACGGGCATGATCGACCACGCGGCCAACATCGGTCGCCTCGGCCGCAGGCGCACGGCGGCCGTCATGCCGATGAACCCACCGGCGCCCCACGCCGCCATCATGAACCCGAGATCCCTCGCGCCGCCGAGGGCGTTCTTCATCTGCACCGGCGCAATCACGGCCTGGAACGCCTCGAACGCAAGGAAGAAGAACGACATGCTGACGACAGTGACGACCAACCACTGCCGGGACACGAATTCCTGCCACCCTTCGCGCAACTGAACGAGCATCGACTGCGAACGGTCCGTCACGACCCGTTCGTCGAGATACCGCAGACCCCACACGAGCACGCCGGCCACGAGGAAACTCGCTGCGTCCACCATGATCGCCCAGCCGGAACCGAACGCGGCCACCAGCACCCCGGCAACCGCGGCGCCTATGAGGTAGGTGGAGTTGGCGATGATGCCGTTCGCAGCATTGGCTGCCTGCAACAACTCTCTCGGGACCATCATCGGGAGGATCCCCCTGTAGGCGGGTTGCCACATGGCGTGCAATGCCCCGAGCAGGAACCCGGTGGTCGCGAGCAACAACACGGTCGCACGACCGGAGATCAACAACCATGCCGCCGTGCCGACCACGAACGAGCCGATGATGTCCGAGCCGCCGACGGTGCGGCACCGGCCGAAACGGTCGGCGACGACACCTCCTGCCAGCATGAAGACCACGAGCGCCAGCATGTGGGCGCCGTTGACGATGCTCAATGCCCTCCCGTTGCCTCCCTGCAGGCCGAGCACTCCGAACGACAGGGCCACCGGTGTGATTCCGTTGCCGAGATTGGACACGAGGCGCGAGAGGAGCAGCACCCGGAAGTCCCGTATCCGCCACAGTTCGCGCAACTGCCCGCGGTCAGCCGCGGCCATCGTCAGTCCTTCGGCGGCTTGTAGGTGGAGAGGAAGTTACCGAGTCGACCGATCGACTCGGTGAGGTCCTTCGCCCACGGCAGCGTGACGATGCGCAGGTGGTCGGTGTTCGGCCAGTTGAAGCCGGTTCCCTGCACCACCAGCACGTGCTCGGCGCGCAGGAAGTCGAGGACGAAGCGACGGTCATCCTTGATCTCGTACACCGCGGGGTCGAGCTTCGGGAACACGTACAGCGCACCCTTCGGCGTCACGCACGACACGCCTGGAATCGCGTTGAGAGCCGCAACTGCCGCATCACGCTGTGCCAGCAGGCGACCGCCGGGAAGGACGAGGTCCTTGATGCTCTGGCGACCGCCGAGTGCGGTCTGGATGGCGAACTGCGCGGGGTGGTTCGCGCACAGGCGCATGTTCGTGAGCATGTTGATACCCTCGATGTAGCTGGCTGCGTGCTTGCGAGGCCCGGTCACCATCATCCAACCGCTGCGGAATCCGGCAAGGCGGTACGCCTTCGACAGACCGTTGAACGTGAACACCAACGCATCAGGTGCGAGTTCGGCAAACGTGTGGTGCACTGCGTCGTCGTAGAGGATCTTGTCGTAGATCTCGTCGGCGAAGACGATCAGGTTGTGCTCGACGGCGAGATCAGCAATGGCGCGCAGGGTCTTCCTGCTGTACACCGCACCCGTGGGGTTGTTCGGGTTGATGACGACGATCGCCTTCGTGTTCTTCGAGATCTTCGACCGGATGTCGTCGAGGTTCGGGTTCCAGTCGTTCTCCTCGTCGCACAGGTAGTGGACGGGACGGCCTCCGGCGAGGCTCGTCGATGCGGTCCACAGCGGGTAGTCCGGTGCGGGAATCAACACCTCGTCGCCCTGGTCGAGCAATGCGTTCAGTGCCAACTGGATGAGTTCGCTGACTCCGTTGCCCAGCCACACGTCGTCGGGGTCGGTGATGTCGATGCCACGGTCCTGGTAGTGCTGCACGACCGCGGTGCGGGCGGAACGGATGCCCTGCGAATCCGAGTATCCCTGCGCCTGCGGCAGGTGGCGAATGACGTCGACGAGGATCTCCGGCGGCGCCTCGAACCCGAACGGGTGAGGGTTGCCGATGTTCAGCTTCATGATGCGGTGGCCCTGCTCCTCGAGCCGCTTGGCCTCCTCGAGCACCGGTCCGCGGATGTCGTAGAGAACGTTCTCCAGCTTCGCTGACTGCTTGATGTCTTCGATCATGATGCGCTCCCGTCGTTGCTGACTAACGGAAGTTCTCGAAATAGCGGCTGGGCGTCGGCCCGCGCTGACCCTGGTACTTGGAACCCTGTGCGCCGGAACCGTACGGCTTCTCCGCGGGCGACGTCATCTGGATGAAGCTGATCTGGCCGATCTTCATGCCCGGGTACAGCGTGATGGGGAGATTCGCGAGGTTCGCGAGCTCGAGCGTGACGTGGCCGTCGAAGCCGGCGTCGATGAAGCCCGCGGTGGAGTGAATGACGAGACCCAGGCGGCCGAGGGAACTCTTGCCCTCCACGCGCGCGACCAGATTGTTCGGCACCGCGACCCGCTCCAGCGTGCTGCCGAGCGCGAACTCACCCGGGTGCAGCATGAATGCATCGCCCTCGGCCACCTCGACGAGCTCGGTCAGACCGGTGAGGTCCTGCTTCACGTCGAGCACCGCGGCGGTGTGGTTGCGGAACACGCGGAAGAGGTTCGACACCTTCACGTCGATGGAGGACGGCTGGACGCAGCTCTCGTCGAACGGCTCGATGATGATGCGGCCGGCATTGATCTCGGTTCGCAGGTCGCGGTCGGAAAGAATCACGGGTGAAACCCTATCCAAATGGGGCTTTCTGCCCCGTCGGATTTGCCCTGGACGGGTCCCTCTGAGCCGTTGCTAGCCTGAAAACCTCACACGCGGGTGTGGTTCAATGGCAGAACATCAGCTTCCCAAGCTGAGGACGCGGGTTCGATTCCCGTCACCCGCTCCACGTCATTGTCGACAAGGGAGGCACCCGGTGACAATCGATGACCCGGTCACCCTCGCCCTCCTGCGTGCCAATGACCAGTCCGCCTGGGCCGATTTCTACGACACAGTGGCACCCGACCTGCGTGCCTTCATCCGTCGCATCGGAGGCAAAGACCCCGACGATCTCCTCGGAGAGACGATGGTCCAAGTGGTCCGCGACATCGGCCGTTTCTCGGGCACCCCTGCCGAGCTGCGGGCATGGACGTTCGGGATCGCGCGCAACAGGGTGATCGATGACGCCCGCAGGCGAAAGGTCCGGCCCGTCGAGGTCGAACCCGACTCCTCGGACCCTGCTGCGCCCGACCAGCCGTTCACCATGCCGGACAGGGAGACGCTTTCTGCCCTCCTCGAGGTCCTCACACCCGAACAGAGAGAGGTCGTGTGGCTCCGGTTCGGGGCTGACATGTCAGTGGAGGACACCGCCAGGGTCGTCGACAAGAACCCGGACGCGGTCGCTGCCCTCACGATGCGGGCCCTGAAACGACTGAGGACCCTGGCCTCGCGGTAGCACCGACGTCGGGAAACCCGCTCCAGAAGGGGATCCGGGGATTTTTCTCACGAAATTCGGGACACCCGTCATCTTTTTGGTGCGCCGCACGCTGTCCATGACATGGCGACAGACCAGAACACCCCCCAGGACCCCGAGCAGCAGATTGCCGACGGCATCAGCCGCATCAGCCGGCTGGAAACCACACCGATCGACGACCTCACCCGCCAGCGTCACCTGAAGGCAATGAAGGCCGCGGGTGCCCCGCGCCGTCGCAGTTTCGTTGCCGGAGCCGCAGCAGCCGCCATCATCGCGATCGTCGCGGCATCCGTTGCCGCAAACAACAACGGCACTCCCGCGCCCGCGGCGGACCGGGCCGGCGCGGTGACGAGCGAACTGCAGCCGTTGCGCGAGGTGAACGACATTTCCGCCGTCCCCTTCGAGCGCACCGAGGACTACGTGATCCTCAAGGTCGATTGGTCACGCACCGCCTCGGTCGCACAGGAGTTGTCGACGGCCACCGGCTCCTCGCCCGCAGTTGTCGGCAGGACGAGTGCCTCCACCACGTTCGCGGTCCCTGCATCGGCAGCCCAGGCACTGTCGGATCCGTCGGGCATCATCGTCACCCCTGACACGCCCATCAAGGCGACCACACAGCAGAACCCGGTTCCCTCGTGGGGTCTCGACCGCCTCGACGGCTCAACGCTCGATGACTCGTACAACTACATCAGCGCCGGCGCCGGCGAGTACGTCTACGTCATCGACACCGGCGTGTACTCCGGCCACAACGAGTTCGGCGGTCGTGTCCGGTCCGGTTACACCGCTGTTGCCGACGGCAACGGCACCGAGGACTGCAACGGACACGGCACCCACGTCGCCGGCACGATCGCCGGCCAGAACTACGGCGTTGCCAAGTCCGCGACGGTTGTTGCCGTGCGGGTTCTTGACTGCACCGGTTCTGGTTACTCGTCATCCGTGGTCGCCGGCATCAACTGGGTGATCGCGAGTCACCCCGGCGGCGCGGGGATCATCAACCTCAGCCTCGGCGGTGCAGGGAACAGCGCGATCGACCAGGCAGTCGCCGACGCATCGGCAGCGGGTCTCGTGGTCGTCGTCGCAGCCGGCAACTCCGGTGCAGATGCGTGTTCGTACTCGCCCGCCCGTGCGCCGTCCGCACTCACGATCGGTGCGATCGACCGGACGAACGCGAAGGCCGGCTACTCGAACTACGGCACCTGTGTCGACATGTGGGCGCCGGGCTCGCAGATCACCTCCGCGGGTATCTCCGGCGCGGGTTCCTCTGCAACCATGTCCGGCACGTCAATGGCCACTCCGCACGTCGCCGGCCTCGCCGCGCGCCTCCAGCAGGCCCGTCCCGGGATGAGCGCAGCGCAGATCACCTCCGTGCTCACGCAGTCCAGCCTGACCACGGACCCCGCCGCTATCCCCGTGGTGGAGTTCGCCGAGACCCCCGACTTCGCGACCCCGGCAACCTCCACGACGGTTCTCGACACGACGACCACCGAGCCCTCGTCGACCACGACCGAGCCCGCGACCTCCACGACTGTTGATGCGTCGCCGACCACGACGGTCCCGGGCGCATCCACCACCACGGTCGTTTCACCGACGACCACCGCCCCGCGCACGACGATCCCGCGCCGTCGTGATGACGACGAGGGCGACAGGAAGAACCGCAAGCCCGCTCCGCAACCGAGGGAGTTCTCGCTGAAGTTCGGTGAGGACAGGAACCGGAACGTTCTCACGGCCTCCTGGGTCGACGACGGAACAGCTGACTCGTACCGCATCGACTGCACAAGGCTCGCCGGCGGTGTCAACGCACCGGTGGAGACTTCCATCAGCATCGACAAGTCGGCTGTGACCACGGTCGAGCGCTACAAGCGGCGCACGACACTCCTGGTCACGCCCGCATCCGGGTCGCGTTGCTGGATTGTCTCCATCCTCGGTTCCGTGATCAGCTCCCCGAGCAACCCGGCGATCATCCCGCCGGCGAAGAAGCGCGAGGACCGTCCGGTCACCACGACGACAACGGTCCCCGTGACGACGACAGTGCCCGAGACCACCACCACCGTCCCCGCCTCGACGACGACAGTGACCCCCACCACGGTTGTTGCGCAGAAGCCCGCCCAGGTGACGCCGGTGCCGGTCGCGCCGAAGACGACCACGACGGTGGCCCGACCTGCGACGGCGACAACGGTGCCACGCCCGACGACCACCACGGTCGCGCCGAAGACGACTGCACCGAAGAAGAAGAAGGACGACTAGGTCACCCCAAGAGAGGCATCTCCCCGGGCTGGCAGTTCTCGCTGCCGGACCCGGGGTTTTGTCTGTGATGGAACCGTTACGGCTCCATCACCACCCAACCACGGCTCTGCAGTTCAGCCGCGAGATCCTCGCTGGTGAATGACGCCAACGACTTCGACGGGGTCTTCCTTACTGTCGGCCGCGGGGACGGAACCCCGGGTCCCGGGCCTGGGGAAGCGTCAGGCACTGTTCCCGAGGCCCCGGCGAACTCTGCTTCCTGCTGCAGGCGTGCAATGAACTCGTCGGCCTCGTCACGCGTGAACTTTCCGCCGGCCTGGCGCTGGGTGAAGCCCATCGGGCCGCGCGCATCGCGGAAGTCGCTGTGGCTAGCGGCGTTCAACAACTCGAGAAGTTCCTTCACCTGCTTCGCGGACGCAGGGGGACCTGAGGGTTGACCGAATGCCATTGCTCGACAGTACACACGGGGCGGGTCATGGTCCCGTGTGTGTCCGCGCACCCTGTTGTGCGCGGACACAACCGAGAACTACTCGTAACGGAGAGCCTCGACGGGGTCCATGTTCGCCGCGCGCCGCGCAGGCAGGCTTCCCGCGAGCATGCCGATCAGCGTTGTGATCAGCAGCACGACAAGTGCGATCTGCGGGGAGATGCTCACGATGTTGCGGTCGGCGATGCCGGAATCGGCAAGTTGTTGGTTGAGCACCTTGTTCAGGCCGATCGCGAACCCGAACGAGATCACGACACCGAACAGCCCGCCCATGAATCCGAGGACACCCGCCTCCACGCGGAACAGCCTGCGCACCGTCTTCTTGGTGGCACCGATGGCGCGCATGATGCCGATCTCGCGCGTGCGCTCGAGAGTCGCCATGACCATGGTGTTGATGACGCCGATTGCGGCGACGAGAAGCGCAATGCCGCCGATGCCGCCGAGCACCGCACCGATGATGGTGAATGCCGTGGCCTGGGTGTCGATCTCTTCCTTGCCGGCGGCGGCGCCGTACCCGAGCGACTTGACGTCATTCAGCACGGCCTCGACGGCGTTCTTGTCCTTCACGTCCACCCACACAGAGGAATAGCCGTTCTTCTCGATCTGGCTCTCGACCCTGGTCGTCTTCTGTCCGTTCGGGCCCGAGTTCTCGGTCCATTCGATCCGGTCCATCTTCACGGCCCAGTCCAGGTCGACGCTGAGACCGTCGCCGTTCTCACCCATTGCGACACCGACGATCGTCGCGGTCTCGTCATCCTTCCGCGCCTCGGGTGGGCCCATGTCGGAGCGGTACTTGAGCGTCAGCTTCTGTCCGACGAGTTCCGACTCCTTGCCCTTGAAACCCAGGTCGCTCGCGATGCCGGACGTGACGAGCACCCCGGTGCCGTTCGTCTTGTCGCTCAGTTCCTCACCCGCGACCATGACGTGCTTGATGGTTCCGTTCGGGGTGTACGCCTCGAAGTACATGTTCTTGAACGCGAGTTCCGTCCCACCGAGAACAATCGCCGAGACGCTGCCCACTTGTGTGTACAGGGTCGCGCTGTTGACGTTCCCGACCTTGGTCACCTGGTCGAGGACCGACTGGTCGATCTTCTTGCCGGAGCCGTCCGGCCAGTTCCACGTCGACTCGCGGTAGTCGAGTCCCTGGGTGCCGGTGACGATGACCCGCTTGTCCATGCCCGTCTTCTCCGCGGAGGAGACCAGGAAGCTCTTTGCACTCGTGACGAGCGAGAGCATCACGGTGACACTCACGGCGCCGATGACGATCGCAAAGATGGTCAGCGACGTGCGCAGCTTCTGTCGGCTGAGATTGCGCCAGCCGGTCCGGAATTGGTCTGAGAACCTCACTGTGCGCCTGCTTTCTCGGTGATCTTGCCGTCACGGATCTCGATGATCCGCTTCGCCTGCGCCGCAACGGTCGCGTCGTGCGTGATGATGATCAGGGTGATGCCCTCGGCGTTCAATCGCTTCAGCTCGTTGATGACATCTGCACCGCGCGACGAGTCGAGGTTGCCCGTCGGCTCGTCGGCGATGATGAGCTGCGGGTCGTTCACCAGGGCCCGGGCAATCGCCACGCGCTGGCGCTGGCCACCGGACAGCTGGGTGGGCTTGTGCGAGGCGCGGTCGGACAGGCCGACACGCTCGAGTGCCTTCAGCCCCCGTTCGCGCCGCTCCTTCTTCTTGCCCACTCCGCCGATCGTCAGCGGAGAGATGACGTTCTCGAGGGCTGATTCGTGCGCCTGGAGGTTGAAGGACTGGAAGACGAAGCCGATGTGGCTGTTGCGGTACTCGCTGAGGGCCTTGTCCCTCGCCTTGGCCAGGTCGATGCCGTCGACCATGACACTTCCTTCGTCGGGCTGGTCGAGACCACCGATCACGTTCGCAAGAGTCGACTTGCCGGAGCCGGACGGTCCGCAGATCGCGATGAAATCGCCCTTCTCCACGGTCAGCGACACGTTGTCGAGGGCCTTCACCTCCTCATCACCGACTGTGTAGGTCTTTTTCAGACCGGAACATTGGACGAAAGCCATTCGGACCCCCCCTGACGCTTTCGGTCAAGTTACTACGGGCGATTAACGGTCTTAACCATCGGACGATCACGAGTCCGAGTCGTGTGCCGGGTGCTCATCGCCGGGGCGGAGTCACTTGATGAGGCTGGCCAGCGCCCACACCGCGGCAATCAGACCAACAATCGCCATGCCGATGCTGCGGCCGACAGGGGCCTTCTCGAGGTCCTCCTCGCTGCGCTTGTTCTCGGGAGGCCGGACAACCGCCATCACATTGCCGAACAACAAAGCGCCGCCGAGAGCGAGCACCAACCACGCGAGGAGATCCTTGCCGAGGAACATGTCAACGGGCCGGGTTCTGGAACTGGGTGAACTGGCTGACGAACAGCAGTCGCACGTGGCCGTTCGGGCCGGCGCGGTGCTTGGCCAGGCTCACGTCGGCCCAGCCTCGTTGGTCGAGCTCCACCTCGGGGTTCGACATTTCCTCGCGGTACAGGAACATGACGGTGTCGGCGTCCTGCTCGATAGCCCCGGATTCACGGAGGTCGCTCAACTGCGGGCGCTTGTCGGTGCGGGACTCGAGACCACGGCTCAGCTGGCTGAGCGCAACGACCGGTATGCCGAATTCTCGGGCGAGGAGCTTCAGGCCGCGGCTGATCTCGGAGATCTCCAGCTGGCGGTTCTCGGTGCGGTTGCTGCCGCCACCCATGAGCTGCAGGTAGTCGATCACGACGAGTGCGGGCTTCAGCGCCTCGCTGGCGTTCACACGGCGCAGCTTCTGGCGGATCTGCATGACGGTGATCTGCGACGTGTCGTCGATGTACAGCGGGATGTCGAGTCTTCCGACCGCATTGACGATCTTGCTCCAGTCGGAGTCCGACAGGTTGCCGGTGCGCAGACGATCTGATTCCACCTGGGCCTCCGCCGAGAGGATTCGTTGCGTCAGTTCGGTGGCGCCCATTTCCAGCGAGAAGAAGAGCACGGGCCGTCCGGTCTTCTTGGCCACGTTCACGGCCATGCCGAGCGCGAACGCCGACTTGCCCATCGCCGGACGGGCACCCACGATGTTCAGTGTTCCCGGCTG
>Ga0075470_10000521_pt1 | contig 12415 bp, 14 predicted proteins | sample DEB19_08_DNA_4_FD_71482 | JGI IMG/M metagenome (GOLD analysis project Ga0075470, IMG submission 71482) | Aqueous microbial communities from the Delaware River and Bay under freshwater to marine salinity gradient to study organic matter... | ecosystem: Environmental > Aquatic > Marine > Coastal ... | reverse complement strand
CGCGAGCGCCGGGAGCATCTCTGCCCTCGTCTCCCCCACCGACAGACCACCGACTGCGTATCCGTCGAACCCGACTTCGACCGTGCGTTGAGCGCTCTCCCGCCGCATCTGTTCGTGGATGCCGCCCTGCACGATTCCGAACAGGGACTGGTCGGGACGGCGGTGGGCCGCCTTCGCCCTGACGGCCCACGCGTTCGTCCGCTCGAGCGCCAGACGAATGTCGGCATCCGTGGCGGGGAGGGACGTGCACACGTCAAGGACCATCTGGATGTCGGCACCGATCTTCTGCTGCACCTCCACCGCGATCTCGGGCGTGAACCTGTGCGTCGACCCGTCGTACGTGGACTTGAACGTGACCCCGTCATCATCCACCTTCGGGTCGAGCGAGAACACCTGGAATCCGCCGGAGTCTGTCAACGTCAATCCGTCCCACCCGGCGAACTTCCCGAGACCGCCGAAGTGCTCGACGATGTCGGCACCGGGCCGGAGCATCAGGTGGTACGTGTTGCCGAGCACGATGCGCGCGCCGAGCAGCGCGTAGTCGTCGGCACTGAGGTACTTGACCGCGCCGCGCGTGCCCACCGGCATGAAGCACGGCGTCTCGTACGAACCCCGGCTGACGGTTGCCGTGCCGGTGCGGGCCGCACCGTGCGTGGACGTCGATGTGTGCTTCACCGTGAACATCAGTTGCCTCCGAGATGGCGGTCGAGGATCATTGCGTCACCGAACGAGAGGAACCGGTACTGCTCGCGCACCGCCTCCTCGTACAGGCGTCTCCACCGGTCCCCGATGAAAGAGTCGATCATCAACAGGAGCGAGGTCCTCGGCATGTGGAAGTTCGTGACCAGTAGGTCGACAGTCTTCCATTCGTACCCGCGCGTGATGAACAACGACGTACGCCCCGAGGACTGTCCGAACGTCGCTGCCGACTCGAGCGCACGCGCCGCTGTCGTGCCGACGGCCACGACTCGCTTGGCGGCCTCGACCATCGCGGTCGTCTCCGCGGGCACGGAGTACGACTCCGTGTGGATCCTGTGGTCGAGCGGGTTCTCGGCGGTGACCGGTTTGAAGGTGTCGAGCCCGACGACCAGTTCGACCCGGGCGAACGAGACTCCCTTGTCTGCGATCCTTGCGAGGAGATCCTCGGTGAAATGCAGGCCCGCCGTCGGTGCGGCGGCACTGCGCGGGTCACGCGAGTACACCGTCTGGTAGCGCTCGCGGTCCTTCAGCGAACCGCGGATGTATGGGGGAAGTGGCATCGACCCGATCCGTTCGATCAACCCCAGCGGGACGTCGTCCATCAGCTCGACGACGAACGTGTCACCGGCTTCCGTCCGCTCGCCGATGCAGATGACCCTCTTGCCGAAGTACTCGAGCACCTCTCCGTGCTTGAGCTTCCTTGCCGGGCGCACCATGGCCTCCCACGTGCGGTGAGTCGAGTCCCGCGGCTCGAGAAGCAGCACCTCTGCGCTTCCCCCCGTCGAACGCTGGAGCGCGAGCCGGGCCGGGAGCACCCTCGTGTCGTTCACGACGAGGACGTCGCCCTCCTCGAGGTGCTCCACGATGTCTGTCATGTGCCTGTGGAGCGGCGCAAGACCGCCCCTATCCACGAGGAGCCGCGATGCGTCACGCGGCTCCACCGGCTTCTGGGCGATCAATGCGTCGGGCAATTCGTAGTCAATGTCCGACAGATGCACGCCGAAAGGCTACGGGTTGCGGAGGTGTTGCCACGCCGCATCCATCGCGACGCGACCGCGCGGAGTGCGCGCAAGGAGACCCTGCTGGATGAGGAACGGTTCGTACACGTCCTCGACCGTCTCGGGTTGCTCACCGACGGCGATCGCAAGGGTCGCGAGACCGACAGGTCCACCCTCGAAGCGATTGCACAGTGCGTCGAGGATTGCCCTGTCCACCTTGTCCAGTCCTCGCTCGTCGACACCGAACACCCGCAGGGCATCCGTCGCGGTCGTGGGATCGATCACCCCATTGCCGCGCACCTCGGCGAAGTCGCGGACCCGACGCAGGAGTCTGTTGGCGATGCGCGGGGTGCCGCGGCTCCGGCCTGCGATCTGTTGCGCAGAGTCACCGATGAGCGGCACGTCGAGAATTCCGGCAGCGCGCGTGACGATCGACGTCAGTTCGTCCGCGTCGTAGTAATCGAGTCGCGCGACCAACCCGAAGCGATCACGCAGCGGTCCGGTGATCATTCCCGTTCGGGTGGTCGCACCGATCAGCGTGAAACGGGGCAATGACAACCTGATGGACGACGCGGCAGGGCCCTTGCCGACGACGATGTCGATCTGGAAGTCCTCCATGGCCGGGTAGAGGATCTCCTCCACCGACCTCGAGAGTCTGTGGATCTCGTCGATGAAGAGGACGTCACCTTCTTGCAACTTCGTGAGGATCGCTGCAAGATCGCCGGCACGTTCGAGGGCCGGACCACTCGTGACGTGAAGGGCGACCCCCATCTCGGTCGCGACGATTCCCGCCATGGTGGTCTTGCCGAGTCCGGGCGGCCCCGCAAGGAGGATGTGGTCGGCGGCCTGGCCGCGCTGTTTCGCCGCACCGAGGACGATGTCGAGATGCTCCTTCAGTTCGCGCTGACCGACAAACTCGTCGAGCGCGCGCGGCCTGAGACTTGCCTCGTCGTTGACCTCTGCATCGGACCCCAGGCCGGGGTCGAGGAACTCATCCCGCACGGCGTGCCCCCAGCATTGCGAGCGCGTCACGCAGCATCGACTCGGAGTCCTCGACGTTCGTCAACTGTCTCATGACGTCGCGCACTTCGTCCGGTGAATACCCGAGCGCGGCAAGAGCCTCGCGAACATCGGCGGTGGCCGACTGGACACCGTCGGCGCCGACCGGCGAGGCGATCTCCATGTTCAACCGGGACTTCAGCTCGACCATGAGGCGCTCGGCGGTCTTCTTGCCGACACCGGGGACAACCGTGAGTGCCGCGAGGTCGCCGGATGCGACGATCGTGACGAGCGACTGCGGCGCGTAGGTAGAGAGGATCGCCATTGCCATGGCAGGGCCGATGCCGTGCGTGGCGATGAGGATGTCAAAGGTGTCCCTCTCGACGCGCGAGCGGAAGCCGAACAATGTCTGTGCGTCCTCACGAATGTGATGGTGCACGTAGAGAAACGCGGAGACCGTCGGCTCGAGCTCGGCAAATGTTGCCGATGTGACGGTGCAGAGGTACCCGACTCCCTGCACCTCGACGAGAACGGTGGAGGGAGCGATCCGTTCGAGCACCTCACCGCGCAATGACCCGATCATCGCGTTGCCTTCGCCACGGCGGCCTCGCGGCGGTCAACGAAAGGGGCGACGGAGGCATGACAGAGGGCGATGGCGGCTGCGTCCGCGGCGTCGGCCGGCTTCGGCACTGTCGACAACCCAAGGCGGTGCTGCACCATCTTCTGGACCTGTGCCTTGTCGGCACCACCCCACCCTGCCACGGAGTCTTTGACCTGTGACGGCGTGTACTGGGCGACACGGCAGCCCGCGTTCGAGGCAACCGCAAGAATCACCCCGCTCGCCTGGCCGACGGACATCGCCGTGCGCACGTTCGACTGGAAGAAGACCTGCTCGACGGCAACCGATGACGGTCCGAATTCGGCGATCAGTTCGCCGATCTCCCTCTGGAGTGTCCCGAGCCGTTCGGGCAGGGGTTGGTCGGCAGGTGTCCGGATGACACCGAGGCTGAGCGCGTGGACCGACTGGAGGTTCTCGACACGCAGCACCGCGAAACCACATCGCGTGAGACCTGGGTCCACCCCGAGCACGATGGATGGGTCAAGGGCCCCCGATACGAACATATGTTCCATTGTAACGGGCCCACCAGGCCCGCACAGGGAATGTCGGGCTACTTCCCCGCGGCCGCCACGGCTGCCACGAGTTCCTCGACCGGCCGGAACGTCAAGCCGGCAATGGCCCGGTGGGCGTAGGTGACGATGCCGTCGGAGTTGACGACAAAGACGCTGCGACGCGGGAAGCCGAGCGGTCCGACGGTGCCGTACAACTCCGCGACCTTCTTGTCCGTGTCGGCGAGGAGGGGGAACTTGAAGCCGTGGCGGCCGGCGAACGCCTCATGGCTGGAGATGTCCTGCGCGGAGATCGCCAGTACCTGCGCGCCCACCCCGTTGAACGCGTCGAGTTCGTCGTTGTAGGAGTTCAGCTGCTTCGTGCACACGGGCGTGTCGTCACCCGGGTAGAACACGATCACGACCGGCTGACCACGGAACTGTGACAACGAGTAGTTGTTGCCGCCCGTTCCGGGCAGTGAGAAATCCGGGGCGGTGTCGCCGATTCCGATGGCCATCAGCCGACCTCTTCCATGAGTGATTCCGAGATGTCGAAATTCGCGTACACGTCCTGCACGTCGTCGTTGTCCTCGAGGGTGTCCATGATCCTCAGGATCTGGCGTGCGTCATCCTTGTCGGTGACCTCGATCGTCGTGGACGACACCATCGTGCTTTCCGCCGACTGTGCGGCAACCCCCGCAGCTTCCATTGCGTCCTTCACGTCGTAGACGGCGGACGGGTCGGTGAGGACCTTCCAGGATTCCCCGTCGCGTTCGACGTCATCGGCGCCGCTCTCCAGCGCCACCGTCATGACCGTGTCCTCGTCGACTGATCCGTCCACGAGGATCACGCCACGGCGCGTGAACTGCCAGCCGACGGCGCCGGGCTCGGCCATGGAGCCGCCGAACTTGGTGAAGGCGCTGCGGACGTCGGACGCCGTGCGGTTGCGGTTGTCCGTGAGAACGTCGATCAACATGGCGACACCACCCGGTGCGTACCCCTCGTAGGTGATCGATTCATAGTTCGCCCCGTCGTTCTCGCCGATGCCACGCTTGATGGCGCGGTCGATTGCGTCCTTCGTCATCTGGCCGGCCTTGGCCTTCAGGACCTGAGTGCGAAGCGCGGCATTCGAGTCGAGGTCACCACCGCCGGCGCGGGCCGCAACCTCGATCTGGCGTGCCAACTTCGCGAACAGCTTGCCGCGCGCCTTGTCCGCGGCGCCCTTCTTGTGCTTGATGGTTGCCCATTTGGAGTGTCCGGACATCGTCAGCCTTCCTTTCGAGAAAGAACGGTGGAAACAAAGTAGTCGTGAAGCCGGTCGTCGCCCGCAAGTTCCGGGTGGAACGACGCGGCCATGACGTTCTCATGGCGCACGAGCACGGGCTCGTCACCGAGAGACCCGAGAACCTCGACTGATTCCCCCACCCGTTCGATCCGTGGCGCGCGAATGAAGACCCCGTGGAAGTCCCCGACACGCGTCGGGATGTCGGTCTCGAACGAGTCGACCTGCCGACCGAACGCATTGCGGCGCACCGAGATGTCGATGGCGGCGAAGTTCCGCTGGTCGTCGCGGCCGTCGAGGATCTCCGAAGCGAGAAGGATCATCCCGGCGCACGTGCCGAACACGGCCATTCCGCCCGCGATACGTTCGGCGATGGGTTCGAACAGGCCCGACGACGTGAGCAGGTTCGACATGGTGCTCGACTCGCCGCCCGGCATCACCAGTGCATTGACGTCTGCCAGGTGCGCAGGCGTGCGCACCTCGGCCACACGTGCCCCGACACGGGCCAGGCTCTCAGCGTGGGCCGCGAATGCGCCCTGCAGCGCCAGAACGCCGATGACGCGGTTCACCTGGAGGCCTCGCGTTCATGGAGCCGGGTTACCAGCCGCGCTCGGCGTAGCGCTGGTTGATCTCGTCCATGCCGATGCCGGTCATCGGGGCACCGAGTCCCCTGCTGACCTTCGCGAGGATCTTCGGGTCACGGAAATGTGTCGTGGCCTCGACGATTGCCTTCGCACGCGGTGCGGGATCGTCGCTCTTGAAGATGCCCGAACCCACGAACACCGCCTCTGCGCCGAGCTGCATCGCGAGGGCCGCGTCGGCAGGGGTGGCAATGCCGCCGGCACAGAAGATCGGCACGGGGAACTTGCCGGTCTCGGCAATCTCCTGCACGAGGGGTAGCGGCGCCTGGAGCTGCTTCGCCCACTGGAAGAGTTCTGCGGAATCTGCCTGGGTGATCTTGCGGATGTCCCCGAGAATCGAACGAAGGTGACGGACGGCCTCCACGATGTTGCCGGTTCCGGCCTCACCCTTCGAGCGGATCATGCATGCACCCTCGGAGACGCGGCGGAGTGCCTCTCCGAGATTGGTCGCTCCGCAGACGAAGGGAACGGTGAAGGCGAACTTGTCGATGTGGTGCGTCTCGTCAGCCGGGGTGAGAACCTCGGACTCGTCGACGAAGTCAACTCCGAGCGCCTCGAGGATCTGCGCCTCGACGAAGTGGCCGATGCGTGCCTTCGCCATCACGGGGATCTTCACTGCCGCCTTGATTCCCTCGATCATCTTGGGGTCGCTCATTCGGGCAACGCCACCGTCGCGGCGGATGTCGGCCGGGACACGCTCGAGCGCCATCACTGCACATGCGCCGGCATCCTCTGCGACACGCGCCTGCTCAGGAGTGACGACGTCCATGATGACGCCGCCCTTCAGCATTTCGGCGAGGCCACGCTTGACGCGCTGGGTTCCAACGGATGACTGGGCGGGTGAGGTCATGGGATTGAGCGTACCGAGGGCACCCTGCGGCTGCGCCGTGATATCGGTCAGGGCATCAGTTGGACGGCCAGGCGACGGTCTTCGGGTCGACCCCGGGTGCAACAGGCGCGAGGGTCTTCTTGAACGCGAGTTCGACCCACGTCCGGCCGGGGGTCAGCCTGACAACGGCGCCGCTGGCGTCCGTGATGATGAAGGTCGCCTTCTGGTCGGCACGGGCCCACTTGACGGGAATCATGCCGCCGTCCGTGAGCACGAAACCCTCGCCCTCACCGGTCGTCTGTGCCTCGGGGCTCTTGCGGTCGGCCCAGCTGCGCTTGTACGTGCAGTAGAGGACCACGACGTTCTTCGAGTTCACCTGGTCGACGGGCTTGGTGCCCTCGGCGGACATGTGCGGTTCGAGCACGCGCTTCAGGTTCTCCGTGAAACGCAGGAACTGCCCGGATGCAGCGTCCCACTTCCAGTAGACCTTCACGTTGTACATGGAGACCTTCGCGCCGTCGATCGGCGTCGACGTGGAGGGTGTGGCGTCACTCACGCCGCGGTAGGTGAACTGCGGCGGCGGCGGGCCCGAACCCTCGGGGGCGAGAGCCCACCCCTTCGTGGTGCTCGCGTAGAGGTTGTGCGGGATGTGGCGCGTCTTCTCGCGGTAGTAGCCGCCCTTGCCGTGCGACGCGCTGTACCCGATGTTCACGAGGTCGCTGTTGTTGATGACCTGGGTCACGCGTGAGTTGCCACCGCTCCACATGAACAACGGCTTGTTGTACGAGCCGAGGAAGATCTTGTCCTGCGTGCGCCCGCTGCGGAGCGGTCCGACCGGGTCACTTCCGTCACTGTGGAACACCGCGGCGAAGCGCGTGAGTCCCTCGACGTTCTCCTCGATCACGATGTCGGACTTGTTGAGACCGGACTGCGGGCGGGCATCCGGATGGTTGTCGATCTTCGCCACGAGAGCGGGACGGGAGGCCTTTGCGGGGTCGTCCACCGGGAGTCCTGTCAGCGGGTACACGTTGGCCGGGGCCGCCGCGACTGACGAATCCGTCGCCGCGGCGGAGTCACTGCCCGGCGTGGCCGAGTCGCTGCCGCCGCATGAAGCGAGCACGGGCGACACAAGTGCTGCCGCAATGAACAGTGCGAACGAACGGCGTTGGAGAGTCATGTCAGAGTTCCTTCAGGCGAGCGATGCGCTCTTCTAGTGGTGGGTGGGTGTTGAACAGATTATGGAATTTCGCCCATCGACCGGTGTCACCGACACCCGAAAGGGGCTGCTCGATCCACATGTGCGCGGTCGCCATGGATGCCGAATGTGTCACCGTCACGTCGTCCTGCAGCTTCTCGAGTGCGGAAATGAGGCCCGGCGGGTACCTGGTCATCTGGCACGCCGAGGCATCAGCGAGTGATTCCCGGTTCCGGCTGATCGCCGCCTGCATGAGCCTTGCCACGAGCGGGGCCAGGATCAACAGTACGATTCCGAGGTACGCGAGCGGGTTGCTGCCGTTCTCGCGGTCTCCGTCACGCGAGGCCCGGCCGCCGTTCCACCACATCATGCGGAGCGTGAGGTCGGTGAGCAAGGCAACCGCCCCCACCATGGTGACCGCGAGCGTGGACACGAGGATGTCGTAGTTGCGGATGTGCGACAGTTCATGGGCCACCACCCCCTCGAGCTCGACCCGGTTCATCTTTTCGAGCAGCCCGGTGGTCACCGCAATGGCCGCGTGCTGCGGGTTGCGGCCCGTGGCGAAGGCGTTCGGCGCCGCGTCGTGGATGACGTAGATACCCGGCTTCGGCAGACCGGCGGCAATGCACAAACCCTCGACGAGGTTGTGCAGGCGCGCGTACTCGGTGGAGTCCGCCGGCACCGCACGGCTGACCGCAAGGGCGATGGCATCGGCCTTCCAGTACGAACCGAACGCCATGAAGCCGGCAACCACGAGGGCGATGATCGTGCCGCCCGGGCCGTTGCCCATGAGGACACCGACGGCCATCCCGACCAGCACGAGCAGGGCGGCGAAGACGGCCATCAAGAAAGCTGTCCGACGCTTGTTGGAGGAGATGAGTTCGTGCATGCCCACCCGAGCCTACGAAGGCCCGGGGGTCAGAACTGGACTTTCGGGGGGTTCTGTGCCGCGGGCTCGGCAGTGAAGTACTCCCGGGCGGTGATTCCGGCCACGCGGGCGACGAACACACCCGGCACCTTCTGGATTGCGTTGTTCAGACCGAGGACCTCGTCGTTGTAGAACTGGCGCGCGTAGGCCACACGACCCTCGGTTGCGGTGAGCTCTTCCTGGAGCGCGAGGAAATTCTGGTTCGCCTTGAGGTCCGGATAGGCCTCGGACAGGGCGAACAGCTGGCGAAGAGCACCGGTGACGGCATTGTCCGCACCCGCCTGGGCCGCGGGAGTCGAAGGTGCGCTGATCGCCGCCTGGCGGGCCTTGATCACCGCGTCGAATGTCGACTGCTCGTGCGCGGCATAACCCTTGACCGTCTCCACGAGGTTCGGGATCAGGTCGAGGCGGCGCTTCAGCTGCACGTCGATCTGCGACCACGCGTTGTCGACGCGGTTCCGGCGCTGGATGAGCGAGTTGTAGAGCAGCACGCCGATGACGACGATGACTGCGAGAACGATGAGCACTGTGGTCATGACTGTTCCTTCCTGCTGTTCGCGCCCCGGCGACTGCCGAGTGTGGACCGGCGCAGGAACCGGTCCTCGAATCGCCTCAGCATACGTGGCACCTCGATGACGGTGACGTCGGCCTCCTCGAGCAACAGGAGCCGCTCGTAGATCTCGATGTACCGGTCCGCGAGGATGTCCATCGAGTAGTTCTTCGCTCGCTCGAGCCCGGCGGAGGTGAGTCGCGATGCAAGACGCGGGTCGACCATCACACGCGCAAGCGCATCGGCCAGTGCCTTCGGGTCCTGGGGATCGACCAGGAGCGAGTCAACGTCATCCGTGGCGACGTTCGTGTACCCGTCAATGCGGCTGGCGACGACCGGGGTCGAAGCGGCCATTGCCTCGAGGAGGACGATGCCGAACGACTCACCTCGCAATGACGGGGCACAGAACGCGCGGGCCGTCCTCAACCGTCGGATCTTCTCCGTGTCTGTGATCCGTCCGAGCCACTCGATCCGGGAATCGCCGCCGAACCGCGCCTTCAGTTCCACTGTCTCGGGCCCGTCCGACGCCACCCACAGCCTGACATCGGAGGGCAGCAGTTCCATCGCCTCGAGCAGGACACCGAGGCCCTTGCGCGGTTCGTGACGGCCGATGTAGAAAATCGCGTTCTCCCGGGGCAGTTCCGGACCGGCGTAGGTCTCCACGTTGATGCCGTTGAAGAGAATCTCGTAGTCGCCCTCGATGTAGCGCTGAGCGAGCTCGACGGCGTCCTTCGACACCGCCACACGGATGTCGATGCGCGAGGCGATGCGCGTGAGTTGACGCGCGAACACCCTGTAGGCAGCCGACTCCCCCGCCGAATGGAACGTGGCGACGATCGGCGCCATCTTCATGAGGACTGCCGACAGTGACGGCCCGGGGACGAGCGGTTCGTGGACATGGAGGACATCAAACGCCTCGTCGTTCAGCGCGCGGATGGTGCGCAGCGCCGCGGGCACGTCCGGCGCCAGTGGTGCAACCGATCCGTTCACCGCCGTGGGCAGGCTGTTTCCGATCGGGGTCACGAACGATTCGGGAGGCGGCCCGTCGCAGGGGCCGAGAACCCGAACCTCGTGTCCCTTCGCCCGCATCGCACGGGCAAGGTCGAGGACCTGTTGCTGCACTCCGCCGGGGATGGTGAGGCTGTACGGACACACCATCCCGATTCGCAACATGGCGACTACGGTACTCGCATGTCGATTGATAAGAACTTCCGCCCCGCACTCTCCGTTGTTGCCACCGCCACCAAGCGGCAGGCGATGCTCGACATCGCGGTGGAGGCCGAGAACCGCGGCTTCTCCGGCATCGCATGCCCCAGCCTCGGAGGCACGATGGGCCTGTGCGTCTCGCTCGCGCACGTCACCCACTCCATCAACTACTGGACATCGATCCAGCCGATCTACTACAGCCACCCGGTCGAGGCCGCCAACACCTGCTCCCACATCAACGAGATGTCGGGCGGCAGGTTCCGGTACGGAATCGGCGTGAGTCACGGACCGGTCACGTCGCGCCTCGGCGTGGAGACCGGCAAGCCGCTGACGGATATCCGCAATTACGTCGCAGCGATGCGGGCGAACGAGAAGTTCGGCGGGGCACTCCCCCCGATCTACCTGGCCACTCTCCGCAACAAGATGCTCGAGCTGGCCACCGAGATCTCCGAGGGTGCCATCTGGGCGAATGCGTCACTCAGCCACGTGGCACCGCAGTTGTCCGAGGTGCCGGCGGCACGCAAGGAGGGCTTCTTCCTCTCGAACATGATCCCCACCGTCATCGACGAGGATCGCGACGCCGCCCGTGCCGTGAACCGCAAGACCCTCACCGGATACGTCTCCCTGCCGAACTACCGCAACTACTGGCGAGCTGCAGGGTACGTCGAGGAAATGGACGCAATCGAGAACGCCATCAACGCCGGCGAACGCGACAAGGTGACGACACTCATGAGCGACAAGTGGCTGGACGACTGCACGATCAGCGGTTCCGCCTCGTTCGCGCGCGACAGGCTCGCCGAATGGGCAGCATCGGGCGTCCACCCGATCGCGGTGATGTCCTCCACCTCGGGCGGCCAGGCAAAGGCGATCGGCGAGTTGTTCGCCGCCTACAACTGAGCGATTAGGTCCTCGACGCGTGACTTGATCTCGTCACGGATGCGCCGGACTTCGTCGATGGGACGGCCCTTCGGGTCGTCAAGCGGCCAGTCGACGTAACGCTTGCCCGGGATGAACGGGCACGTGTCGCCGCAGCCCATGGTGACGACGACGTCCACTTTCTCCAGCAACTCGTCGGTGAACCGCTGTGGGGTGTACCCGGCAATGTCGATGCCCACTTCTGCCATGGCACCAACGGCCACGGGGTTCACCGTGCCGGCGGGTTCGGAACCACCCGAGTAGATGTCCACCCGCCCTGCGCCGATCTCGCGGGCGAACCCCGCGGCCATCTGCGACCGCCCCGCGTTGTGGATGCAGAGGAAAAGGATCCCTGCCATCACTCACCTCCGTCGAACAGAATGCGCGCGAACACGAATGCGACGATGCCACCGGCGAGTTGCATCACGATGAACATCGGGGTGGAACCGGGCGAAATGCCGGCGAACGAATCGGAAAACATGCGGCCGAACGCCACCGCGGGGTTTGCGATGCTCGTGGACGACGTGAACCAGTAGGCACCCACGATCCAGCCGGCCACCATGGCCGCCACGTTCGCCTTGGCCCTTATCCCGCCGCGGATGATCAGCACGAGTCCGACGACGGCGACGGCCTCGGAGAACCACTGCGGTCCGCCCGTGCGCACCTTCGTGGAAGTCTCCAGCCACGGCCGCGAGAACATGGCGTTCGCCACCCAGCAACCGACGACCGCACCCGCGAACTGCGACACGATGTCGGCGACAAGACGTGTGACGGTGCCGCCGCCATCGAGGAGATGCCCGATGACCGACACGACGGGATTGAACGAGGCCCCCGACACGGGGCCGAAGATGGTGATGAGCCCGAAAAGCGCACCGCCCGTTGCCATCGCATTCGCCAGCAACTGGATGCCGACGTCATCGGAGAGGTTCGTCGCCATGATCCCCGAGCCAACGACCGCCATCACGAGCAGTGCGGTGCCGAGGAACTCGGCGAGGTGCCGCTTCAGCAGCAACCGTCCGGCCCGCAGACGTTCCCGGAGCCCTCGACGGAGATGACTGGCTTGCCA
>Ga0075470_10000520_pt1 | contig 12438 bp, 7 predicted proteins | sample DEB19_08_DNA_4_FD_71482 | JGI IMG/M metagenome (GOLD analysis project Ga0075470, IMG submission 71482) | Aqueous microbial communities from the Delaware River and Bay under freshwater to marine salinity gradient to study organic matter... | ecosystem: Environmental > Aquatic > Marine > Coastal ... | reverse complement strand
CTGGAGAAGTACTTCAGTCGGGGCGACTACCGGCGGAAGTAAGCCCGCCCCGGCGACCCGTCGTCACCGGATCGTGACGCCAGGGCCCAAATCCGGGCTAGACCCCCAGCGGGCCCCGTGTTCGCTCACCCTGAGTTTCATCACACCATGCACCTGACCTCCCAAAACAAAAGTTCCGCTGGCGCCGCCCTGCTCAGGGCCTGCACCTGGCTGTTCGCCCTCGCCCTCGCGCCGTTCGCCGCCGCGCAAGGCGTCGTGTCTTCCGGTCTGACCGGACTGGTCCGCGACACCAGCGGCAACCCGATCGCCAACGCGACCGTCACCGCGATCCATGCCCCCACGGGCACGTCGTACTCCGCCACCACCTCGGAGTCGGGTCGCTTCAACTTCCGCGGTCTGATCGTGGGCGGACCCTACACGGTCTCGGCCTCGGCCACCGGCCACAAGGGTGTCGAGCGCGCCGACGTGACGACGGCCCTCGGCCAGGAGGTGGACGTCTCCTTCGCCCTCGAGAAGAGCGCGGTGGTGGTCATGGAAAAATTCACCGTGAGGGATGAGGCTCTGGCCCTCGACGCCAGCGCGACCGGCGCCGCGTCGCTGCTCGACCGCAACCGACTGCTGCTGCAGCCGACCGCCCAACGCTCCTTCGCCGACCTCGCGCGCACCAACTCACTCGTCACCCTGCGCAACGTCTTCGGCGACCGTCAGGAAGGCATGCTCGCCGCCGTCGGCACCAACAACCGTTTCAACTCCGTCATGCTCGACGGCGCGCGCATCAACGACCAGTTCGGCCTCAACGCCTCCGGCCTGCAGTCGTTCTTCAATCCCCTCTCGATCGAGACCGTGGAGCAGTTCTCCATCTCGGTCTCGCCGTTCGACGTCCGCCAGAGCGGCTTCACCGGCGCGGCCGTCAACGCGGTCACGCGCAGCGGCACGAACCAGTTCAAGGGCAGCCTTTACGGCTTTTACACCGACCAGAAGTACGCCGGCCGCGACCTCGTCGGCGCCACCTCGGGCACGCGTCCCTTCGACGAGCGCCGCACCTGGGGCGCCACCCTCGGCGGCCCGATCCTCAAGAACCGCATCTTCTTCTTCGCCAACTACGAGAAGTTCCACCGGGAGCAGACGGCCCCGACGCCCGGCCTCACGCCGACCGAGTCCGTGCTCACGACGATCAATAACGCGATCAACGCCATCAAGACGGCCTCCGGGAAAAGCTTCGACGCCGGCACCTTCGGCGGGGCGGGCGTGATCGTCACCGAGGAGGAAAAGAAGCTCTACAAGATCGACTGGAACGTGACCAAGGACCACCGCCTGTCGGTGCGTTACAACGAGACGATCGGCACCCTCCCGCAGTTCGGCCGCTACAGCAGCTTCGGCTCGTTCGGAAACGCCATCCTCTCGTCCGCGATCCCGGCCACCAGCGCCGGCACCGCGCTCAGTTCCAACTTCTACGCGCAGATCCGCACCGAGAAGGTCTACGCCGGCACGCTGAACAGCCAGTGGACGCCCGACTTCAAGACGGAGTTCAAGTACGCCAAGACCTCCTATGAGCAGCTCACCACCAACCCGGTCGTGCTGCCCGAGGTTCGCATTGCGGGCGTCAGCGGCGTGAACAGCGCCGGTGCCAACGTGACCAACGGCTACCTCGCCTGGGGCATGGAACAGTTCCGCCACGGCAACATCATCCGCGTGAACACCCAGAGCTACTCCGGCAACGCCGACTACTTCTGGAAGAACTTCACCTTCTCCGGCGGCTTCGACCGCGAGGAGAGCGATTTCTACAACCTCTTCCGCGCCTCCTCCTACGGCATCTTCGACTACGCCTCCGTGGCGGACTTCGTTGCCGACCGGCCCGCCGCCTTCAGCCGCGCGTTCTACGTGCAGGGCACGCCGGCCGCCGACCTGTCGTCGTTCTCCAACAACGGCTTCTTCCTGCAGTCCAAGTGGGAGGTCACCCCGCGCCTCACCCTCACCGGCGGCGCCCGCACCGACCTCGTCGAGTCGCCGAGCCGCCCGCCGCTGAACCAGGCCCTTGTCACCGCGCTCGGCGTCCGCAACGACGGCAATATCGACGGCGTGCAGACCGTCTCCCCGCGCCTCGCGTTCAACTGGTCGGTCGACTCCGACCGCACCATGCAGCTGCGCGGCGGCATCGGCCACTTCGTCGGCCGCGCCCCGTGGGTCTTCATCTCCAACGCCTACGGCAACACCGGTGTGGGTCGCTTCTCGATCACCCAGAGCCCCGTCCTCACCGGCGCCAACGCCACGCCGCCCAGCCTCACCAGCTACCTGCGCAACACCTTCGATCCCGCCAATCCGATCGGCGTGGCCCCCTCGGACGGTGACCCGACCGCGCGCCGCGGCATCGCGTTGCTGCAAAACGGCCTGAAGCTGCCCTCCGTGTGGCGCGGCAGCCTCGCGGTCGACCGCAAGATCCCGGCCCTGGGCCTGAACCTCACCGCCGAGGCGGTCCTCACGCAGAACGACAAGGCGTTCTTCACCGACAACCTGAACATCAAGCCGCTGGTCGTCACCGCCACCAGCGGTCCGGCCGTAGGCCTCGACGGACGCCAGCGCTTCAACGGCGCCTCCAACAGCGCCGGCGCCGCCAGCACGTTGTTCAACGAAGTCATCCGCGTCCGTAACATTGGCGAGGGCTCGACCTCCTACTACAGCCTGACGGTCGACCGCCCGATGAAGAACAACTGGTCGTACAACGTCAGCTACACGACCGGCCGCGCCAAGGAGGCCCAGTCGTTCGGCCAAACCGTCGCGCTCGACGGCTGGACCCGCAACGCGGTCTTCAATCAGAACTCGATCGAGGTCTCCCGCTCCGACTTCGAAATGCGCCACCGCGTGCAGACCACGCTCGCGCGCCAGTTCGAGGCCAGCAAGAGCTGGAAGACCAAGGTCTCGCTCTACTACGAAGGCCGCACCGGCAACCCGTACTCGTACACGTACAACAACGACGTGAACGGCGACGGCGTGACCACCAACGACCTCGTGTATGTTCCCACCGGCGCCAGCGATCCGAAGATCAGCCTCGCCGGCATGAACGCCGCCCAGCAGGCCGCCTATTTTGACTTCCTCGCGACCAGCGGCCTGAACAAGTACGCCGGCGGCTTCGCCCCCCGCAACGCGTTCATCCAGCCGTGGATCAACCAGCTCGACCTCCGCATCACCCAGCGCATCCCGGTCTACAGCCCGGTCGAGCTCGAGGTGTTCATGGACTTCATCAACTTCGGATACTGGTTCAGCCGCCAGTACTTCGGCGACGTGAAGCTCCTCACCAACACCAACAACGCCGTGTACTACCGCCGCATCATGGGCAACGCGACGTACAACGCCGCCGGCCAGCTCGTCCCGACCTGGGCCGCCGCCCCCGCCGGAGTCGTGATCGACAACGGCGCCAGCCGCTGGCGCGTGCAGTTCGGCGCCACGCTGCGGTTCTGAGCGCGGGCCGCGATCGACTTCACTTCAACCGCCGCACCTTTTAGGTGCGGCGGTTTTTTATATCCGCGTAAAACGGAGCCCCTCGCCGGCCATTCCTTTACAACCACCCCGCCGACGCCCCGCTCCGCCCCGGCAACCTGCTCACAGCCGCCGCAACGCGCGCAGGGAACGATGCAGATGGAAGGAGCGCTGGAGAGCAGCGTCGATGGGCGGGGCCGGCTTGACGGCCTCGGCGGCGGGCGCGTCCTCCTCCTCAGCCGGCGGGTGGTTCAGGCTCGCCTCGTCGAGCCGCACCTTGCCGGGATTTTCCGTCAAAAGAGACATCACCGGTTCGCCGCGCTCGAGGGCCGCGTAGGCCTCGCGCTCCGCGGCGGGCTCGGATTTCGCCGTCAACTGGGGTTCGAAGCCGGGGCCAGGCACGCCGATCACGACGCACCCCTTGCCACGCGAAACCCGACGCAGAGCCGCGTTCAGCTCCGCCCCGGTCTCGCGATTCGCCAACAGGAACAGCGGCGTTCGTACGCTGGCGCGAAACTCCGCCCAAGCCAGCAACGCCGCCGCGGCGTCACGTCCCGCCACGAGGTAGCGTAGATCAAGGATCAACGCCTGCCCCGGAACCGCCGCCCCGCCGGGCAGATCCGCCGGCAATTCCCGGATGCGCACATACGTGAGCCCGTCGCCCAGATCTCGTGTCAGTGGAGTCGCGCGCGCCGCGGTCGCCAGCAACACCCAGCCCAGCGTGGCCGCCAGAATACATCCCGCCCGAGTCATCGCCGGTTCAACTGCCGGGCGCCGATGTCGCGACGGAAATACCGGCTCGCGCAACCGATCCGTTCGCAAACCCCGTACGCCAGATCCGCGGCGCCGCGCAGCGTGGAGGCGAGCGCGGTGACGCCGAGTACGCGTCCGCCGTTGGTGACCAGTTCGCCGGCGGCGTTCCGCGCGGTGCCGGCGTGGTAGATGGTCACGCCGGACGGTAACGACGCCGGCAGCGAGATCACGTCTCCCTTGGGAAAACTGCCGGGGTACCCCTTGGCCGCGACCACCACACAGAGCGCGTGTTCCGGTCGAGTCTCCAGACGGTAACCAGCCAGCCGGCTGTTGGTCGCCCGCCACAACAGGTCGAGGACGTCACCCGCGATCCGCGGCACCACCACCTGGGTCTCCGGATCACCGAAGCGCGCGTTGTACTCGATCACGCTCGGACCTGTCGCCGTGAGCATGATGCCGATGAAGAGCGTCCCGCGGTAGGCCATGCCCTCGTCGGCGATCGCGTTCACGGAGGGACGCACGATCTCGTTCTCGATCCGCGTCAGCAACGCGGGCGTCACCACCTCGGCCGGCGAATACGTGCCCATCCCACCGGTATTCGGGCCGGTGTCCCCGTCCCCGACACGCTTGTGGTCCTGCGACGTGGGCAGAATCACATAATCGCGCCCTGAAACGACCACCAGGATGGAGGTCTCCTCACCCTGCAGGCAGTCCTCGATGAGGATCTGGCTGCCGGCGGCACCGAACTTCCCGCCGGCGAGCATCTCGCGCACGGCGTCCTCCGCCTCAGCCGTGGTTTGAGCGACCACCACGCCCTTGCCCGCGGCGAGACCATCGGCCTTGACCACGATCGGCGCAGGCCGCGAGCGCAGGTAGTCCACCGCCGGACCGACCTCGCTGAAAAACGCGGCGGGCGCGGTCGGGATCCGGTGCTTAAGCAGGATCCGCTTGGTGAAAATCTTCGAGGCCTCCAACCGCGCGCCGTCCGCCGTCGGCCCGTACACCGGGATTCCCGCGGCGATGAGGCGGTCCGCCAGCCCGAGCGCCAGCGGCACTTCCGGGCCCACCACCACGAACTCCACGCGTTCGCGGCGCGCGAGATCCACGAGGCCCGCCACGTCGTCCGCCGCCACGGCGTGACACGTCACCTCACCGGCGATGCCCGCGTTACCGGGCGCGCAGATCACGCGAGGACGCGCCGGAGAAGCCAGCAGGGCCCGGACCAGCGTGTGCTCGCGGCCGCCGGAGCCGACGACGAGGACGGAAGCGGGAAGCGCGTGCGAAGACGGAGAAGACACGCCGCGCAAGTGTGGTCAGCGCGGGGGTCAGGCAACGCCAAAATCCCCGCGCGCCACCACGCGCGAAGCCGACTCAAAGCACCTGCAGCTTCTTGCGGTAGAAGGCGACAACCTCGTCGGGATCGTCCGTGAACAGCATGTAGTCCGCCATCCACGCCGGCGCGCGGCGCTCGCGGATCATGGTGTTCAACTGGCGCCGCAGGTCGCCCCAGAACGCGGCGTTGAAGAAAACATACGGGATCCGCGGCCGGATCCCGAGCTTCAGGTTGCAGAGCTCGATGCCGACCTCCTCGAGGGTGCCGACGCCGCCGACGTTGAAGACGCAGAAATCCGCCGCCTCGAACCACTTTTGGCGGAAGTGCCGCGACGACTCCTGAAAGGTGTTGAAGAAATCCACCCCGAGCTCGGGCGGCTGCGCCTCGAGCTCGAGGAAACACGCACCGGTGAGGGCGCCCTTGGTGCGGGCCTGCTCGGTCGCGAGCCGCATCACCCCGCCGCCGCCACCGGTGAGCACGCCAAGGTTGGGGCCGATGAAGCTGGTGAGCTTGTCGACCAGGGTGGCGATCCGGTCGGAGTCCTTTTGGTCGAGCCCGACGGCGGACCCGTAGAACGCGAGGACCGTCGACTCCGCGAAACGCTTGGCGACCTCCTCGCGCACGAAGAAACCGTGGTCGCGCTTGTAGGTGTGGAGGTAGAGGTCCTTGGTGAGCTCGTCGTACCAGTAAACCTGGATTCCGATGGAGCTGAGGGTGTCGAGCCGGCCGTGGGCGTGACTGGAGAAGAAATAGCCGTGGGTGCGCGAGGCCTTCCGGAAAATGATCCGGCGCAACCGCAGATCACCGAGCCGGGAGAGCAGCTCGATCTGCTCCATGAGGTTCGGGAAACTGTCGAGCACCAGGGTGTCGGCATTTTCCGGCGCGTCGTCGAGCGCCTGGATCATGGTGCGGTGGCCGACCGGGCAGGCGTCGCCGGCGAGCACCTTGCGCAAGTCATCGTTGGCGCGGACGAGCAGGGCGCGGTTGTCCATCGAACCACTCTGGCCGCGAACCACGACCTTGGTGCGCGGGCGGGCTTCGCTTTCCTCGCGCGGCGGGTTGCGATCGAGGCACTTGAATACCCCGCTGGCCGTGGCGAGGAGGCGCGTGCGGCGCTTGGCGAGCGTCTTGAACTCGGGATCGACCAGCTCGGGGGCGCGGAAAACATCGACCGACACCACCGGGTTCACGACCGGCTGGTCGCCGGGGTTGTAGATCTCGAGCATGACGTTCGTGCCGAACGTCTTCACCGGATCAAGCAGCACCGCGCTGGTGTGGATGCCGAAATTACCGGCGCCCTGGTTGAGCACAACGTAGTGCTCGCGCAGGTACATGGAGCAGCTGGTTAGCACGCCCGAGTGCGGCGGGATCGTCAGCGGCGAGGCGTCGTGGCGAACCTGCACCCGGTCGAGGAAAGCGCGGCCGGCATGTCCGGCGACGACCCGCTCGAACTCGGCCCGCTGGAGCTTCGGACTCAGGGTGTAGCTCAGATGGTGAGGCGTGAGGAAGACACTCCCCCGCGAATCGATGCTGATGGTATTGGGGAGCTTGATCCGGTTCTCGCGCAGCGCCTCCCAGATCTCCGCCGTCGATAGCTTCGCCGCCGCGGGGGCATAATAAAGCCGGCCCACCGGGGCGCCGACGCGCATCAGTTTCTTCCAGTAAGGCGCGTTCGGGAAGCTGGCGTCGAAAAGGAAGGCATCGACCTCCATTTCAACCCGGCCGCCCTCGAGTCGCAGTCCGCTCCGAATCCGCATCTCGATGCCGATGCGGGCGAGCGAGCTGCGCTCCGAGAAGCGCAGGTCGTCCAGATGGGCCTGGAGGAATTCGTGCTCGGCGGGATTCCGCGGCCAAAAGGCCAAGGTCATCGCGACGTGACGCTCGTCCTTGTTTTTGACGGCGAGGATCTGTCCGTCCGGGCTGGTCCAGAACTGGTCCGGCATCATGAGGTTTTCCCCACCATGCGCGAAGCTTCCGGACGCACAAGCGGGGAGATCGGGATTGCCTTGGTCTGCAATCGCCGGCACGCCTCCCTCCTTTCCGCGGAACCACGGCGCACCGCCGCAGTCCGTCCCCCTTCCCATGAAACTGAAATCCATCGTCACGCTCTGCCTGTCCCTCTCCGGCCTCGCGGCCGCCGCCGGCGCGCAGACCCCTGCCGCGCCCGCCGCGGCCCCCGCCCCGGCCGCGGCCCCGGCCAAGCCCGCGTTCACGGACGCGCAGCTGATCGAGGAGTTCGGCTGGTTCATCGGCAAGCGCGTCGGGCTCACCGAGCTCGAGTTCAGCGCCGCGGAGCTCGACACGCTGATGAAGGGCTTCCGCAACGCCGCCGAGGGCAAGGAGTCGCCCTACGAGCTGGAGAAGATCGGGCCGCTCATGGACGACTTCATGCAGAAGAAGCAGGCCGCCTACGTGGCCAAGCTGAAGACCAAGAACCTCGCGGTGAACACCGACTTCTTCAACAAGCTCAAGGAGAACAAGAAAGTCGTCGAGCTGCCCAGCGGTCTCCGCTACGAGATCGTCGTCCCCGGCACAGGCCCTTCCCCCAAGGCCACCGAGACCGTCCGCGTGCACTACACCGGCAAGCTGATCGACGGCACCGAGTTCGACAGCTCCGTGAAGCGCGGCGAGCCCGCCGAGTTTCCGCTGGATCAAGTCATCGCCGGCTGGACCGAGGGCATCCAGAAGATGAACAAGGGCGGTAAGATCAAATTGTACGTCCCGCCCCACCTGGCCTACGGCGACGACGGCCGCCCCGGCATCCCGCCGGGCTCGACGCTGGTCTTCGACGTCGAGCTCCTCGACATCAAGGCCGCCGCCGCCCCGCAGCCGCCGCCGGCGAAGAAGTGACCTCGCGGCGCATCGCGCCACCGGTCTTCTCTCCAGACCCCCGCCACCCGCGGGGGTTTTTTATTTTCGGACGACGGCACCGGCTACTGACGCAGCAGCATCGTCACGCCGGGACCAATCGGCCACCCCGCCTGCAGCCAAAGCACGAGCATCAGCGTCCAGCCGACCGTGAAGGTGAGCGAATACGGCAGCATCAAGGCGACCATGGTGCCGATCCCCGATTGCGGCGCGTACCGTTGGGCGAACATCAGGACGAGCGGGAAGTTCGAGGCGAGCGGCGTGACCACGTTCATCAGGCTGTCCCCGACGCGGTAGGCGGCCTGCGTCATCTCAGGCGAATAGCCGAGCAGCATGAACATCGGTACGAAAACCGGCGCGAGGATGGCCCACTTGGCCGAGGCCGAGCCGAGGAAGATGTCCGTCGCCGCCGTCAGCAGGATCAACCCTACGATCAAGGTGATTGGACCAAGCTGCAGCGACTTGAGGACCGCGGCTCCCTTCACGGCGAGGATGACGCCGACGTTGGACCACGCGAAAAGGTTCACGAACTGGGCGATGAAGAAAACGACCACAATGTACGGCGCGGCCAGTTCCATCGTGCGCTGCATCGCGCGGTAAACATCGACATCACGCCGGATCGAGCCCGTCGCGAGCCCGTAGGCGACCGCGGGGGCCAGCCCGAGCACGAAGATGAAAAACACCAGACCCTTGATGAAGTAGGAGTTGATGAAGCCGGGCTTCGCGGGGTCCTGCAGCACGCCGCCCTCCGGGATCAAGCCGGCCACCACGAGCGCGCCCAAGGCGAGAAAGACGCCCAACGCCCAAGCCAGACCGCGCCGTTCGGCGGCGGAAAGAGGCTGCAGATCCTGCGCCGGCGCCTCGCCCTCGTAGCGACCGAGCCGGGGCTCCACCAAGCGCTCGGTCACAAACGCCCCCAGCGCCGTCACCAGAAACACGGAGGCTCCGAGGAAGTAGTAGTTGGCCATCGCGTTGACCGTGTACTTCGGATCGACGATGCGCGCGGCCTCCTGCGTGAGGCCGGCGAGCACCACGTCGCTGGTCGAGATGAGCAGGTTGGCGGCGAATCCGCCCGAAACGCCGGAGAACGCGGCGGCGAGCCCCGCGAGCGGATGACGCCCCAGCGCGTGGAACAGCGCCATGCTGAGCGGCAGAAGCAGCACGTAGCCGATGTCACCCGCGGTGTGGGACATCGCGCCGCAGCCGACCACGACCCAGGTGAGCCAGCGCCGCGGCGTGCGATTGACCACGAGTCGCACGCAAGCGCCCAGCAGGCCGGAGTGCTCCGCGGCCGCGAGCCCGAGCAGGCAAACGAGTACGGGGCCCAGCGGCGCGAAGTTGATGAAGTTGGGCAGCAGCCCGGTGATCAGACGGCGCAGGCCGTCGACCGAAAGCAGGTTCACCGCCCCAACCGCCTTGTGGGTGACGGGATGCTCCACGCTCACTCCGGCTGAGCTGAGCACCCACGAAAGGAGCACCATCAGCGCGCCCAGCAGCAGGAAAAGCGTCGCCGGGTGCGGCAGAAGGTTTCCCCACCGCTCCACCCTCGCGAGCTGGCGCTGGAACAAAGTCGGAGCGGGGACGGTTTCAGCGGGGTGATCCATGGGGAAATCAGACGGCGCGGGAGCCAAGCCGGGCGGCTGCGGCGCGCGCGAAGCCGGTGAGATGTTCCTGCAGGCGTCCGAAGCCCGGCCCCGGCTCGCAGGTCGCCTCGTCCATGTAGAGCGCGCGGTTGATCTCGATCTGCACACTGCAGCGACCCCGGGTCGGATCACCATGCGTGCGCACGATATCCGCGCCGCGATAAGGATCGTTCACCTGCACACGGTAACCAAGGCCTGAAAAATGCGCGGCCACCCATCGGGTGACGGCGGGATCGGACGAGGTGCCGTCGCGATCTCCGATCACGAGATCCGGCCGAGCGCGACCGGAGTCGGTGTTCATAGCGTTGCCGCGCGACTTCATCGAATGGCAGTTGAAATGCCAGACGTGACCGTGGCGCGCAGCCGCGGCGTCGATCTCGCGACGCAGCGCCTCGCGGTAGGGAAGGTGGAACTCGTCGATCCGACGGCGCACCTCGGCCACGGTGAGTCGGCGGTCGTACATCGGCACGCCGGGCAGGGCGTAGCGCCGGATTAGACCCATGCCCCGGCGAGCGTGATCACTCAACACGACCGGTTCCGGCCAAGGCGCGGCGAGCAACTCCGGGTCGATGTCGTCGGCCGCGCGGTTGGTGTCGAGGTAGGCGCGCGGGAAGGTCGCCGCGATCAGGACAGCGCCCGCCTCCGTCACACCGCGGAAAAGCGTATCCACGTGCGCGTCCCACGTCGTCGCGATCTGGTCCCGCGAGGCGGAGGGGGAAAAGTCGGGCGGATACTCGATTCCGCTATGGGGCGAGTCGAAGACGAGCGGCGCGGCCGCACCCGCGGGGCGGTGGATGAACAACGGGGCGGCGGACATCAACGACGGCAACCCTCTCAGTCGCGGTAGTTGAGCGGCGGCGCACGGTTGCCGATCACCGCCTCATAGCGGAAGTCCGCGCCGCGGCGTTTCTCGAGCTCGGCGCGCGCGGCCTTTATGGCAGCGGGGTCGGAGAAAAGATCGATCATGGTGCCGGCGAGCACCTTGGCGGCGACGTTCATGCCCTTGAGCCCCATCGAGGTTCCACCGCAAGCGACGGCCTGCCAGCTGTGGCCCGGGGTGCCAGGCGCCCAAGTCGCGGTACGCACGCCGACGGTCGGCACGTTCCAGCTTACATCGCCGACGTCGGTCGAGCCTGCGCCGTCGCGGGGCGGGTTAGGATTGAACGGTGGGACCAGCGCAGCCACTTCCGGCGCCGGGGCCTTGCCGAGGAGCGTGCGGCCGATCTTCGCGGCGAACTCGCGCTCGGCGGTATCGTAAGTGACCCCGCCCACGGCCTCGAGGTTGCCGTGCATGACGCGCCCGAGGGACTCGTTGGGGAGCAGATCATAGACCCCGCCCGTGATCTCCCACTCGACGGTGGTGCCGGTGCCGAGCGCGGCGCCGGTCGCGGCCTTCTCCACGCGCTCCCAGACATCGCGCACAACCTCGCGGCTCGGATTACGCACGTAGTAATAGACCTCGGCAAAAGCGGGCACGACGTTCGGAGCCTCACCGCCGCGCGTGATGACGTAGTGGATGCGCGTGGTTTCTGGGACGTGCTCGCGGAGCAGGTTCACCATGTGGTTCATCGCCTCGACACCATCGAGCGCCGAGCGTCCACGGTCAGGCGCGCTGGAGGCATGCGAGGCGACGCCCTTGAAGCGGAACTTCCCGGAGCGATTCGCGAGCGACGGGGTCATGATGATCGTGTTGCGGTCGGCCGGGTGCCAGTGCAGCGCGACGTCGACGTCGCGGAACAGCCCCGCGCGCACGAGGTACACCTTGCCCGAGCCGCCCTCCTCCGCCGGCGTGCCGTAGAGACGCACCGTGCCCGCGCGACCGTTGGCTCGGAGCCACTCCTTGATCGCGACCGCCGCCTGCACGGAGCCGGCGCCGAAGAGATGATGGCCGCAGGCGTGGCCCGCATTGGCGCCCGGCCGCGGCTTCTTTTCCGGGACCGCCTCCTGCGAGGCGCCAGGCAACGCGTCGAACTCGGCCAGCACGCCGATCACGGGCGAGCCCGAGCCGGCACTCGCGATAAACGCCGTGGGAATGCCAGCTACCCCGGCCTCGACGGCGAATCCCTCCTGCCGCAAGCGCTCCTGCAAGAGGGCCGAGCTGCGCTGCTCGCGGTAGCCGACCTCCGCGTAGTCCCAAATTTTCAGCGCGATGTCGTTGTACACCGCGCGACCCGCGTCGATCCGCGCGAAGACCTCCGGCTTGGTCGTCTGTGCGAATGGCGCGACCGGCAGGAGCAGCAGCAGGGCAAGGAGGTGAGGTTTCATCGGATGGAGGAACGGAACGGGCGGGTTAAAAAGCGCGGACCCCGGTCGGGGAAACGGCGGCGAACCTGATCCGTGAGCGCCGGGAAAGGCAAACCCGATGCC
>Ga0075470_10000516_pt1 | contig 12455 bp, 12 predicted proteins | sample DEB19_08_DNA_4_FD_71482 | JGI IMG/M metagenome (GOLD analysis project Ga0075470, IMG submission 71482) | Aqueous microbial communities from the Delaware River and Bay under freshwater to marine salinity gradient to study organic matter... | ecosystem: Environmental > Aquatic > Marine > Coastal ... | reverse complement strand
AGCGACTCGCCGCCAGCCCGGGAACCTCAAGGTGTTCCACGTGGAACACCTTGAGGTTCCCGGGCTGGCGGCGAGTCGCTGCATCGTCTGGTTGGCCAAAGGCCCGAACCAGGCCGACTGTGCAACACGGGCTTCCTAGGCGCCGGCAATTCCTGGCTTAAACTCTGGCCTTCATATTTTGGGTTTTTGATGTTTGGTGTCGCTGACTACGGCGCTTTTGTGGCCGCCGTCATCATTTTTCTTTTGATTCCGGGTCCCGGCAATCTTGCTCTGATCACCTCTACCGGTAAAGGCGGCGTGACAGGGGGGCTGGCTGCCACCCTTGGCATCATTGCCGGAGACCAGGTTCTGATGTGGGCTGCCGTCGCCGGGGTTGCGGCGTTGTTGCTGGCCTCACCCAATGCCTTTGCTGCCGTGCAGTGGCTGGGAGCCGCCTACCTGGCTTGGCTTGGCGCCAAAATGCTGCTGGCCAAACCCGGTGCCGCCCCGATCCTAACCATCCGAGCCGGCCACTATTTTCGTCAGTCGATGATGATTACCTTGCTCAACCCCAAGGCGATTGTTTTTTATATGGCGTTCTTCCCGCTATTTGTTGATCCCGCACGGCATCAGGGCTTGACCACTTTTGGCTTGATGGCGTTCACCATTGCCGTTCTGACTTTTATCTACGGTCTGGTGGCGACCTTGCTGACCTATTACCTGGCAGAACACTTGCGGACCCATCCGGTGGTCGGGCAGCTGCTGGAAAAACTGGCCGGCCTGTGCCTGATCGGCTTTGGGCTTCGCCTGGCATTGACTAAATAAGGGACTCCGCCTCATGGCCAAAATCTTTTGTGTTGCCAACCAAAAAGGCGGCGTCGGCAAAACCACCACCACCGTCAACCTGTCGGCGGGCCTAGCCAAGATTGGCCAGCGGGTTTTGATGGTGGACCTGGACCCCCAGGGCAATGCCACCATGGGCTCAGGCGTTGACAAGCGCCAGCTCGAACTCAGCGTCTACGATGTATTGCTGGGGGAGGCGTCGATTGCCCAGGCGCGCACCCAAAGCGACAAGCTTCAGGAGGCCGGCTATGGCTATGACATCGTGGGCGCCAACCGAGAGCTTGCCGGCGCCGAGGTGGAGCTGGTTGATGTAGAGCGAAGAGAGCGCCGCCTGAAGCAGGCTATAGAAGAAGTTAGTGCAAACTATGATTTTGTCCTGATTGATTGTCCGCCATCGCTCTCGATGCTCACCCTCAACGGCCTGTGCAGCGCCCATGGGGTGATTGTTCCAATGCAGTGCGAATACTTTGCCCTGGAGGGGCTGACTGACTTGGTCAATACCATCAAACAGGTGCATGCGAATCTGAACAGGGAATTGGCCCTGATCGGATTGCTGCGGGTGATGTTTGACCCTCGAATTACCCTGCAGCAGCAAGTGAGCGAGCAGCTCAAGGGCCATTTTGGCGACAAGGTCTTTGATACGGTGATCCCGCGCAATGTGCGGCTGGCCGAGGCGCCCAGTTATGGGCTTCCTGGCCTGGTGTTTGATGCGTCCTCCAAGGGCGCGCAGGCTTACCAGGCCTTTGCGCAGGAAATGGTCGAGCGAATCGATCGGATGTAGGCGGGGCTGCCAGCAAGGTTGCCTGCTCTCAGTTCCATGAAACCAGAGAATGTTCTTATCCTGCCGGGCTGGCACAACTCCGGCCCCAGCCATTGGCAAAGCCGATGGGAACAAGCCTTTGGCTTTACCCGGGTTCAGCAACATGACTGGGAGCGCCCCTTGCGGGGCGATTGGCAAATCCAGCTGGAGGAGGCCGTCCTGAACTGCGACGAGCCCGCTGTTCTGGTGGCGCACAGTTTGGGCGTTATCCTGGTGGCGGCCTGGGCTGCCTGTTCGAAAAATGTTGACCGGGTCAAAGGCGCCTTGCTGGTTGCGCCAGGTGACGTAGCCCGAGCGCAGACGCGCACACTGCTGCCCAGTTGGTGGCCGATTGAACGCAAGCCCTTGCCGTTTGACAGCATACTGGTGGCCAGCCGCAATGATCCGCGCTGTCGTTTTGACCTGTCCGAGACATTGGCAAAGGACTGGCGCTCAGAACTGATTGATCTGGGCAGTGCTGGACATATCAATGCCGAGTCTGGTCTGGGCGACTGGCCCCGTGGCCAGGTCCTGTTGCAGGGTTTGATGCAGTTGAATTAAAGGAAAGTTGAAAAAACCATGGTGACAAAAAAACCAAAAGGGCTGGGGCGTGGTCTTGAAGCGCTGCTCGGCCCTAAAGTGGAGGCAGGGCTTGGCGGTGCAGAGGCAGGCGCCAACCCCGGTCAGCCGGCTACCCTGATGCTCTCGGATCTGGTGCCTGGGATGTACCAGCCCCGTACGCGCATGGATGAGGGCGCCCTTTATGAGCTGGCCGAATCCATCAAGGCGCAGGGCATCATGAGCCCTATCCTGGTACGCAGGCTGGCAGATGGCCCACAGGCTGGCAAACACGAGATCATTGCCGGAGAACGGCGCTATCGAGCGGCCAAACTCGCGGGCTTAGACCGTGTCCCGGTGCTGGTGCGCGATGTGCCCAACGAGGCCGCAGCGGCGATGGCGCTGATCGAAAATATTCAGCGTGAGGACCTCAACCCGCTAGAAGAAGCGCAAGGTCTTCAACGACTGATCAGGGAATTTGGCTTGACCCATGAACAGGCGGCGCAAGCTGTGGGGCGCTCCCGAAGTGCGGCCTCCAACCTGCTACGCTTGCTCAATCTGGCCGAACCAGTGCAGACCATGTTGATGGCCGGAGACATGGACATGGGCCATGCCCGCGCGTTACTGGGGCTGGAGCGGGCGGCGCAAATTACTGCCGCCAACCAGATCACCGCAAAAATGATGTCGGTACGCGATGCAGAGCGACTGGTGAAGAAGCTGGGCGCAGAATTTCAGTTGACAACCCAAAAACCCAAGAAGGAAAAATCTCGAGATCTGCGCCGTGTTGAAGAAGAGCTTTCGGATCTGCTGACAGCTGAAGTCGAGGTGCGGCTCAAGAAGCGGGTCAAGCGCTCCGGCAAGATTGTGGACATGGGAGAGCTGAGCATTCAATTTGGCTCACTAGAAGAGCTCAATGGCCTGATTGACCGCCTGCGCGGGCGGCATCCAGGCTGAAAAAAAGAAACATGCAAATTTTGACCGCTGACTCTCGCCATGCGAGGGGGTGCTTGTTGGCATGAAGCGACACCAGCTGGTGGCCCTGACCGCGCTTGCCTTGCTGGCCTTTGCCGGCAATTCCCTGTTATGCCGCGCTGCCTTGCGAGATACCGGTATCGATGCCGGCAGCTTTACGGCCATCCGCCTGTGTTCCGGTGCGCTGGTGTTGTGGCTGCTGGTCAGACTGCGCCTGGGGTTGCCATCAGGCCAAGGCAGTTGGCTATCGGCGTTGGCGCTGTTTACCTATGCCGCCACCTTCTCATTTGCCTACCTGCAGTTGTCCGCAGCAACCGGGGCGCTGCTGCTTTTCGGGGCGGTCCAGGCCAGCATGATTGGTTGGGGCCTGGTCAAGGGGGAGCGGCTGTCAGGAGTTCAATCCATAGGGCTGGTTTTGGCGATCTCAGGATTGATCGGTTTGCTTTTGCCCGGGCTTTCGGCACCGCCGGTGGGCAGCGCTGTGTGGATGATTGTCGCCGGCATCGCCTGGGGTATCTACTCGCTGCGCGGGCGCGGCGCTGGCGATCCTACCCGGGTGACCGCCGGCAACTTTCTTCGCACGGTGCCCATGGCGCTGCTGCTGGCGCTGTTTTTCTTCAAGCCGTCCGCGCTGAATACCCAAGGCATCATCTACGCCATGGCTTCCGGCGCCATCACCTCTGGAATGGGCTACGCCCTCTGGTACGCAGCCTTGCCGCTCTTGCGATCAAGCACCGCCGCCACCTTGCAGCTGAGCGTTCCGGTGATCACTGCCGCTGGCGGGATGTTGCTGCTGGGAGAGCCGCCCACATGGCGCCTACTGTTGTCTGCCCTCACCATCCTGGGGGGTATCGCGCTGGTCATCCGGCCGGCACACAAACCCCAGGGCGCTCAATAGGGTTTTCAGACGCGCCCTTTTTTGCGGCGGGTTGGTCTATAGCGCGAAGATCTTGCCCGGATTCATGATGTTTTTTGGATCAAGCGCCCGCTTGATGCTGCGCATCATCTCCACCGCGCCCGAGCCGGCCTCGGTAAGCAAGAAGTCCATTTTGTGCAGCCCCACCCCGTGCTCACCGGTACAGGTGCCGCCCATGGTGAGTGCGCGCCCCACCAGGGCGTGATTCAGGCGCTCTGCGGTTTCGTAATCGGTGGGTTGATTGGGATCCACCAGGTAACAAAAGTGGAAATTGCCATCGCCGACGTGGCCAACAATCATGTAGGACAGGCCGCTGTTGTCGGCTTCCGCCACGGAGTCAAGCAGGCAGTCAGCCAGGCGGCTGATCGGCACACAGGTGTCAGTGGACATCGCACGACAGCCAGGCTTGCTTTGCAGCGCAGCAAAATAGGCGTTGTGGCGAGCCGTCCACAAGCGGGTGCGCTCTTCAGGGGTGCTGGCCCATTCAAAGTCCTGCCCCCCATGTCCATGGGTGATTTCCTGAACTGTCTCGGATTGTTCCTTCACGCTGGCCGGTGAACCATGAAACTCCATCAACAGCATGGGCTCTTCGCGCAAGTTGAGCTTGGCATAAGCGTTCACCATTCGCACGGCGTTGCTGTCGATGAGCTCGACACGTGCAATCGGTACGCCGAGCTGAATGATTTCGATCGTGCTGCGAACGGCGGCCTCAATGCTGGGAAATGTACATGTGGCGGCTGAAATTGCCTCGGGCAAAGGATAGAGCTTGAGCGTGATTTCAGTGATCACCCCAAGGGTTCCCTCCGAGCCCACCATCAGGCGCGTCAGGTCGTAGCCCGCCGAGGACTTCTTGGCCCGGGTACCGGTTCGAATGACTTCCCCACTGGCGGTCACGACCTCCAGGCCCAGAACATTTTCCCGCATGGTGCCATAGCGCACCGCATTTGTGCCAGAAGCACAGGTGGCCGACATGCCGCCAATCGAAGCATCGGCCCCGGGGTCAATCGGGAAAAACAGCCCGGTGCTTTTAATCTCTTCATTGAGTTGCTTGCGAGTCACGCCAGCCTGCACGGTAACCGTCAGGTCCTCCGGATTAACCGTCAGCACCTTGTTCATGCGAGAGACATCAATGCTGATCCCCCCCTGCACGGCCAGCAAATGGCCCTCCAGTGAGGACCCAACCCCAAACGGGATGACCGGCACATTGTGCTCAGCAGCAAGCCGCACCGCATCGGCCACGTCGGCAGTGTTCTGGGCAAAAACCACCGCTGCAGGGGGTGGGACGGTGCCGTAGGCCGACTCATCACGGCCATGCTGTTCACGCACCACCAATGCGGTGGAGCAGTGCTGGCCAAAGCGGGCCTTGAGCGCATCAATCAGGCGCGCAGGAACTTCGCGCAGGACAATTTCGGGCAACAGGTTGGTGGCAGATACTGGGGCGTTCATGAAGTCTCCACAAGACAGGCACAATGGCTGAATTACCCCTATTTTCCACCAAGGATCGACCGATGGGAAATCGACTGACTCAGATTGCCACCCGCACCGGTGATGATGGCACCACCAGCTTGGGCGACAACCAGCGCGTGGCCAAGGACAGCCTGCGGATTGTCGCCCTGGGCGATGTGGACGAACTCAATTGCCACATTGGCCTGTTGTTGTGTGAAGAGTTGCCAGACGCGGTGCGCCATCTTCTGATGGAAATTCAGCATCAGCTCTTCAATCTGGGCGGGGAGTTGTCTATTCCCGGCTTTGAGCTGCTCAAGGGGGAGGCGGTACTGGCACTTGACCAGGCGCTTGAAGCGCACAATGCCACGCTGCCAAGGCTCAAGGAGTTCATCCTGCCGGCGGGCAGCCGTGCGGCTGCCCAAGCTCATGTGTGTCGAACTGTGGCGCGCCGGGCAGAGCGCTCCGTGGTAGCCTTAGGCAAGGGTGAAACGTTGCGCGAGGCGCCACGCCAGTACCTGAATCGGCTCAGCGACCTGATGTTTGTGCTGGCCCGGGTGCTCAACCGCATGCACGGTGGCGACGATGTGTACTGGAAAAGCGAGCGTATGCAGCGCGAGGAAAACCTCTGAGACCATTGGGCGCCTTCAGTCCACCCGAACCGGCACCCGGGCCGCCAGCCCGCACATCAGCTCATAGGAAATGCTGTTGCCCGCCTGCGCCACTTCATCGATGGGTAGGCAGTCGCCCCGGGATGAGCGACCCCACAGGGTGACCTCACTGCCAACCCCGGCGTTAGGCAGGTCGCTGAGATCAAGGGCCAGCAGGTCCATGCTGATCCTGCCCACAGTATGCGTGCGCACCCCGTCCACCAGGACCGGCGCGGCATTGCTGGCGCGCAGGTACCCATCAGCGTAGCCGCAGGCGGCAATGCCGATACGCATGGGCTTATGGGCAGTAAAACTTGAGCCGTAGCCCACGGTGTCCCCTGGGAGCAGACTCTGCGTGCCAATCAGCCGGGTGGACAGGCTCAGGGTGGGCAGTAGCCCCCAGTCGCTGGGGCTGTGTTCAGGAAAGTCGGGCGAAGATCCGTACATCATGATGCCGGCCCGTACCCAGTCCGATGGCAGGGGCAGGCTTGTCAAAGCTTCGGGACGGGGGGAAGTGTGTCGCAATATCGCAGCGCTGTTGCTCAGCGAGCGCTCACCTGGCAAGTCCTGGGTTGCGCTGATGAATGCTTTGACCTGATGCTCAATGCTACGCGTTGAGTCAGCATCACTGAAGTGTGTCATTAGAGAAATTTCCTCTACCTGGGGCAAGGCATTGAGGCGCATCCAAGCGGTGCGATATTGCTCGGGACGAAAGCCGAGCCGGTTCATGCCGCTGTTCATCTTGAGGAAAACTCGTTGCGGCACATGTGTTTTATGCGCGGCCAGCATATCGATTTGCTCGGAACAGTGCACCACATGCCACAGGTCCAGGCGCGAGCACAGCTCCAGTTCGCGTTGTTCAAACACCCCTTCCAGCAACAGGATGGGCCCGCGCCAGCCCAGATTGCGCACCCGCTGGGCTTCCTCAAGGTCGAGCAACGCCAAGCCATCGGCCCCACGCAAGGCCTCAAAAACCCGCTCGATGCCGTGGCCGTAGGCGTTGGCCTTGATGACCGCCCATACCTTGGCATCTGGGGCGAACTGACGCGCGCGCATCAGGTTGCTGCGAATGGCATCAAGATGAATCGTGGCCTGGATGGGGCGCGTCATGCTTACTGTCGGGTCCGGACTGGGACTTAGATTTTGTCATGGTCTGGCATGCTATAAACCTGCAATCGCATGGGGAGACATTTAATTAACACCGGCGCATCATCGACCGGTGCGCCTTCATGACATGAAACGCGGCTTTTATACGATCATGTCGGCGCAGTTTTTCAGCTCGCTGGCAGACAACGCGCTGTTTGTAGGCGCAGTCCAGCTATTGCGTAGCTCGGCCGCTCCCGAGTGGCAGCAGGCAGCCCTGGTGCCAATGTTTGCGCTTTTCTATGTGGTGCTAGCCCCCTTTGTAGGAGCCTTTGCGGATTCACTGCCCAAAGGCAAGGTGATGCTGATCAGCAATGCCATCAAGGTGGTCGGCTGTTTGTTGATGCTGTTTGGAGTGCACCCCTTGATGGCGTATGCTGTGGTTGGCCTGGGCGCGGCGGCCTATTCGCCCGCCAAGTACGGGATTCTCACCGAGTTGCTGCCGGCTTCACAGCTGGTAAAAGCCAATGGCTGGATTGAGGGTCTGACCATCGCATCCATCATTCTGGGGGTTCTTCTTGGGGGGCAGCTGGTTGGCCCGGCTGTGGCCAAGGAGTTGCTTTCCTTAGATTTTCCATTCATTGATACTGGCATCGACACTCCCCCCGAGGCCGCGATTTTTTGCCTGGTGTTTGTTTACATGTTGGCCGCCTGGTTCAATACACGCATTCCGCAAACGGGTGTGGAGATGCGCCCGATGCCAGTGAATCCTCTGTCCTTGTTGCCGGATTTTTGGCGTTGCAATAACCGTCTGTGGCGTGATCGCCTGGGCCAGATCTCGCTTGCTACCACCACCCTGTTCTGGGGGGTAAGCGGCAACCTTCGCTATATTGTGTTGGCCTGGGCGGCTGCGGCGCTGGGCTACAGCGTGACTCAGGCCTCGTCCTTGGTCGGGGTGGTGGCCATCGGTACGGCGGTTGGGGCGGTGGTGGCTTCCCTGCGCATGCGGCTGGAACACGCCACCAGTGTCATGCCCCTGGGCATTGCGATGGGCTTGTTGGTCATCCTGCTGAACTTTATCGACAACGTCTGGTTGGCTGCCCCCTTTTTGGTGCTGCTTGGTGGTCTGGGCGGTTTTCTGGTCGTACCCATGAACGCCCTGCTACAGCACCGCGGGCACAACCTGATGGGCGCCGGCCGCTCGATTGCAGTGCAGAACTTCAACGAACAGGCCTGTATCCTGGGCTTGGGCGGGCTGTACAGTCTTTCCACCGGCATGGGCCTGTCGGCCTTTGGCGCCATCGCCGGTTTTGGTCTGATCGTGGCAGGATTCATGTGGCTGATCAAACGCTGGCATGAACGCAATTGCCGCGATTACCCACATGAGGTGGAACACCTGCTGGATATCGCTCGAAACGATCAACAGCACGGGTGAGCGACAAGTTTGTAGAAAGACAAGGCCTCCTCAATCAAACGTAGCGCCCAGGCCGAGAGGGCGGCAAAAAAGCAAGCCCTCAAACAATCCTTAGCGGTTCAGGCGCGAAGCAGACGCAAGCTCAACAGCAAGTTCCTGCTTCCACCATTTGGCCTGCGCTGTCGTGCCGTGACCTGCTGTCAAAGGGCTGGCTGGAATCAACAACATTCGGGCGTTGGGAATGCGTGCAAGCTCTCGCTCCATCACCCCAAGCTCTGGTGGGTTGCGCTCATCATCCGCCGAGTTGATCGCCAGCACTCGTGCCCGGATGTTTCCCAGGTCTTTGGATGGGTCGTAATCAGCCGAAGACTCCCACTGATAAAGGTGATCGTTGGCGTCGCCGTTAAATGGCCCGGTAAGACGCTTTTTGAGCAAGGCATCGGCCTGCTCGCGGGTCGGTGCGGCTTTGTAAAGCGCCTGATTGCCTCCATTGGTTGCGATAGCGTAATAAATACTGGCAAATTGCCAGCTGCGCGGTTGTTGGGTGTAGTTGCCACCCATCCACTCCGGGTCGTTGCGAATCGAATCAGAGATGAAGCGGCGCATCATCCAGTTGCGCCCGGACATCGCCACAGGCAATGAGGCCATGGGTACGGCAATGTCAATCATCCCGGGCCAACGCTGGGCCCACATCCATGTTTGCATGCCGCCCATTGAGTTACCGATGACGACCCGCAGGTGCTTGACGCCCAGGTGCTCGGTGAGGAGGAGGTGTTGACCATTGACCATGTCGTCATAGTTGTAACGGGGGAATTTTGCACGCTGGCCATCGGACGGCTTGCTCGACTTGCCTGTGCCTATGGCATCAGGCAGGATGATGTAAAACTTCTGGGCATCAAGCGGCTGGCCAGGGCCAAACAGCTGGCCCCCGAAATTCGGGTTCAGCATGCCAGCACCGCTGCCTGTGGTGCCATGCAAGATCAGGACGGCGTCGTTTTTCGGATCGCCCAGAGTTGTGTAGTGCAGGCGCACATCCATCACTTCCCCGGTGCTGAACTTGAAGTTCTTGGCGAGGTAGCTACCTTCCTTGCGCATGGTGTCCTGGGCCAAGGCGGCTTGAAGCCCAAGCCAGGCGCAAGCAAAGAGAATAATGAGTCGATTAATGGGTAATAGCCATTTCATGAAGTCGCTCCTTGGGTTATGGCGCCTAAAGTTGAGAGGGGGATTAAGAGGTAACAAAATAATTCAGGTGACCGGTTGCAGCGCCTCATCCAGCAACTCGACCCAATGCCTTACAGACAGGGAGGTGCCGCTTTGCAAGTGGGTGATGCACCCGATATTGGCCGAGACAATTTGCGCGGGGGCCATCTCCTGCAAATGGGTTAGTTTGCGGTCACGCAATTGGGTTGACAGGCTTGGGTTGAGCACCGAGTAGGTGCCGGCCGAGCCACAACAGAGGTGCGGCTCGACGCGGCAGGTCTTGATCTCAAAGCCGAGTTCGCCCATGTACATTTCCACACCGCCACGCAGCTGCTGGCCATGTTGCAGCGTGCACGGCGGGTGGTACGCGATCTGGCCGGCCCGCGCGACCACCTTGTTGCGCAGTTTGTCGGCAATTTCGGGCATGAGCTCACTCAGGTCCCTGGTCAGCTCGCTGATACGCTTGGCCTTGGCGGCATAGGCTGGATCGTCGCCCAGTGCATGGCTGTATTCCTTGACCATGACACCACAGCCGGAGGCATTCATCACAATCGCCTCCGCCCCGGCTTGGACATGTGGCCACCAGGCATCGATATTGGCGCGCATCTGGGCCTTGCCGCCATCCTGATCATTCAGATGAAACTTCACCGCACCACAGCAGCCTGCCGCTGGGGCGATCACGGTCTGGATGCCGCAGGCGTCCAGCACCCGGGCCGTAGCGTGGTTGATGTTGGGGGCCATGGCGGGTTGCACACAGCCGGCCAGAAGCAGCATCTTGCGCGGGTGGGTGCGCGTGGGCCAGGCACCAGATTTTTGCGCCGCTGGCACTTTGTTGCGAAGGGCCTCGGGCAGCAAGCCACGCACGGTCTGGCCCATTTTCATGGCGGGAGAAAACAGAGGCGATGGCAGCCCCTCCTTGAGCAGCCAGCGAACAACACGCTCACTGGTCGGCCGCTCCACTTTGGCCTCGACCAATTTGCGCCCGATATCGACCAGATGGCCGTATTGCACGCCACTGGGGCAGGTGCTCTCGCAGTTGCGGCAGGTGAGACAACGATCCAGGTGCAGTTGCGTCTTGCGGGTGGGGGTTTCGCCTTCCAGTACCCGCTTGATCAGGTAGATCCGTCCGCGTGGGCCGTCGAGCTCATCACCCAGCAGCTGATAGGTTGGGCAGGTGGCGGTACAAAAACCGCAATGGACGCACTTGCGCAAAATGGCCTCGGCCGCGCGTCCGTCGGCTGTGCCAAGGTATTCAGGGGCAAGTTGGGTCTGCATGATCGATTCTTAAATGCCCAGACGTCCTGTAGCAAAAACGCCGTAGGGATCGAATTGTTTTTGCAACTCCCGCTGGATGCGAAGCTGCACCGTGTCCAGGGCAGTTGCCACGCCGACCCGCTTGTCAGATCCTGGCGACTGCTGGCTGGCGCGAAACAGGGTGGCATGACCGCCCACGCGTTGTGTGGTCTCACGCAACTGGGTGGCGGCATTGGCAGGCGCCCAGAGCCAGCGTTGGGCACCTTGCCACTCGATGTATTGCGCGAAGGGCAGGGCCAGCGCGGGCGTGGTTTGTGGCACCGACAGGCGCCACAGACACAGGTCGCCGCCGGGAGGGGTGAAAAATGGCAGGGTTTGCTCGCGGCTGGCCAACCAGTCTGGCCCAGCGGCGGTATTGTCCAGCTGCGTGACTTGTGCGCCCAGGGCCTGAGCATCAGCACGCAGACGGGGAATGGCGGCGTCCACCGCCGCCACCGCGCCCCGCAAGCGCACGAACAGGCAGTCCTGCGCCGGCTGGGTGGACGGATCGTGCAGCCAGGCGCTCGCATTCAGGGGCAAAGGTTGTCCACCCCAGCGGTGCAACAGGTCGAGTGCGCTTTGCTGGTCAATTTCCGTGCACTGCAGGGTGGCTTCAGCGAGAGGCTTGGGCAGCACCTTGAGTGACACTTCGGTAATCACGCCCAGCGTGCCCCAGCTGCCAGCCAGTAGGCGAGAGACGTCGTAGCCAGCCACATTTTTCATGACCTGTCCACCAAAACGCAACAGCTCAGCTCGCCCGTTGAGCAGCTCCGCGCCCAGCACATAGTCGCGCAGGGCCCCGGCGCTGGCTCGCGCCGGCCCGTTCAGCCCGGCGGCTACCATGCCACCTAGCGTGGCAGAGGCCCCCTGGGCTGCGAAATGAGGTGGTTCGAATGGAAGATACTGGCCCTTTTCGGCCAAAGCGGTCTCCAGCTCCGCCAGTGGGGTGCCAGCACGTGCAGTAATTACCAGCTCGCTGGGCTCATAACTGATGATGCCGGCCAGTTCGCGCGTATCCAGCTCAGTGCCCTTGAGAGGTGCGCCATAAAAGTCTTTGCTGCCACCACCGCGAATGCGCAACAAGGTGTGTTGGCGGGATGCTGCGCGCACGCGCTCAACGATCGAATCGAGGGCTGAATCCATGGCTGTGTATGGTAACGGTAACCATGACGGGATTAAGCAAGCGTTCGTGGCGGTGACAACCTAATGGCAATAAAAAAGGCAATAAAAAACCCGCCCAACAAGAGTTGGCGCGGGCCAAGGATGAAATAAGGGGTAGTTTGCTTTGGTTGCGCGGTCAGTGCG
>Ga0075470_10000512_pt1 | contig 12470 bp, 12 predicted proteins | sample DEB19_08_DNA_4_FD_71482 | JGI IMG/M metagenome (GOLD analysis project Ga0075470, IMG submission 71482) | Aqueous microbial communities from the Delaware River and Bay under freshwater to marine salinity gradient to study organic matter... | ecosystem: Environmental > Aquatic > Marine > Coastal ... | reverse complement strand
TTCTGTCACAGCAGCCAAGGAAAATACGCCTAGCAGTCGCATCGTACATCTTTGCAATGCCGCTGTCGCTTGGCTACGACTCTGTCAGCAGGACGAAGGCCCCGTTTGCCAGAGCCATGCAATCGACCGCATCAGGGATATTGCCGCTACCAACGGAATGCCGACCACGGTCTCGGGGGTGTTATCCTTTTCATATTTGCTAGCAGTACCCTCGTCGGAAGCTGGAACCCTTGAGCTAGCTTCGCTGGTTAGCGTTAGCTCTTCAGATGCGCAGAGGTTCTTGGCGCGGCCAGACCCGCTAAAGCTTTCGCAGGTTTTAGCCCATTCGGCGGACGCTGATCGCAATGGTAAGCTGAGCCTGTTGGAACTAACCCGGGTGATCGAGCTCTACAATACCCGTAATGGAACTACACGTACAGGGTGCTATGGTTTGGCTAACTCCGTTAATGAGGATGGATTTGCTAGCGCTCCGGAGCGTGCGTCTGCGTCATTGGTAAGTTTGGCTCGCGTTCACTCCGCCGATTCGAACCGAGACGGGAAGATTTCCCTAACCGAACTCACCCGTGTGATCGAACTCTACAACTACCGCTCAGGAACCACCCGCACCGGGCAGTACAAACCGCAGGCAGGCACCGAGGACGGGTTCACCCCGGGGCCGTGACGTCGATCACGAGCTGCAGCGTAGGTCCCCATCGTTGATCGTCTCAATCTGCGCCGCCTTCCGCTCGACGGCCGCCTTGACCGGTTCCTCGACGCTGCTGGCGAGCGTCAGGATCGTTCGGAATGCAGGGCTGCGCTGGCCGACGCGGCGATTGCGGCCGAGGGCTTGAATCAGATCGCGGGCACTTTCCGGTGGTGACAGGAGGGAATGCCGCGGGCGTTCACCGCAGACGTCATGGAGGGAGACGCCAACACCGCCTGCGCCGATCTGCAGGACCAGCGCGTGCTTCCTGTAGGCCTGAAAGTCGCTGATAGCCGACGCCCGGTGGGCATCGCCACCATCCGCTCCATCGATGACCTCTGCCCCCAGCGCCGCGGCGACCTGGCGTACGGAATCCCGGAAGTTGAGGAAGATAGGTACCGAGAGCCCGGAGCGGATAAGATCGCGGGCGAGGTCGATGATCGCGGGGACCTTGGCCAGCTCAGCCAGCTGCCGTGCCCGCAAACGGGCTACCGCAGTCGTCAGGGCCTCATCTCCGAGACGTTCGAGCTCCAGCGCCCGCCTCCAAGCGTCCTGCATCTCTGCCAGCGCCTGCGGGTCCGTATCGACACTCCGGACGTCGGTCGTGGCTTCGGGAAAGCCGGGGATTTCGTCGTAGTTCTTTCGGTGGCCGCGTGCCGGGAATAGTTCGGCGTTTAAACGGGCGAGGGCAGTGGGATCCCGTTAAGCCTCGAACTTGAGTCCCGACCCATCGCGAACTTCGCCGAACCGAGACCGCCTCCAAGGCGCTTCATGCTCTGCTCTGCCGAATGCGGATATCGGGTTCCGAGGTCGTGAAATCACCACTTGATGAGCAGAGACTTTCGTACCATTGGTTTTCATGGGGCCTAGGTCGGTAAGCATCGCTGTGATGGACTTTCCGGTCCCTGCCTATGCCAAAGCCAATTTCCCCCTCCGACACTCGTGAGCTCCGTCGATTACTGTCTACGACAAGCCACACGTTTACTTCCCTGGCTAACGACAGCTGGCTAAAGGATTTTTCCCCCGCCGAGTTGAAGGCTATTTTTTCCCGCGGCGACGATAAGATACGCAAACAGATTTCGGATTTCAATCGTGCGGTTGCGGCCAATCCGAGCACTGCGGAAGACGTGCTCGGGGAACTCGCGCGTGACGGGGACAGTGCGGTGCGTGTTGCCGCAGCTTCGAATCCCCGTAGCCCCGTTGAAACTTTGGCCGTTCTGTCGCGAGATAGCGACATAACAGTTAGAATCGCGGCGGCTTCAAACCCCAACACTCCAACCGATTCCCTTGCCGGGTTGACGGCAGACCCGTTTGGAGTGCTCCGAAAAGTTGCAGCCTCCAACCCCAATACCAAAGGGGAGGGGTTGGAAACTTTTGCCCGTGATAACTTGGGTATTGTGCGAAGCGCTGCGGCCTCGAACTCCAATACCCCTCTTGAGGTTCTTGCCGGGTTAGCCCGTGATAAAGACAGTGCCGTTAGGAAGGGAGTTGCTTCCAATCCGAATACTCCCGCGGAGGTGCTTTCTCAATTGGCTAGAGACGAAGATAGTTCAATTCGAATGGCTGTGGCGATGAACTCAAGTGCGCCTCAGACTGCTTTGCAGTCGCTTGCCGAGGATAATGACTGGGCAGTTCGGAAAGTGGCGTCCTCAAATCCCAAGGCTCCTTCAGTAGAAAAAAAGGAAGGATGTTTCTTGGCCACCGCAGCCACTGGCAGTTATGACCATGAAATCACTCGAACTCTTAGGAATTTCAGAGATACCAACCTTGAATCCAGCGCCTCAGGAAGGAGATTCATTCAGTGGTATTACAAAAATTCCCCGAATTGGGCGCTTTGGATAACGCGTCATTCATGGATTAGAATGGGCGTAAAATGGATGTTTTTATACCCATTTTCTCGTGTACTGAAGCTTATTATTCCGAACTGATCTAGGCGTTTTAGCCTGCTGCATTGAAGCGCATTACTTGCTTTTCGACTGAGTCTTCTGTCTTTTACCCAAGATGCGAGGGTAGCGTTTTAAATAATCTAAGGACAGACCTATAATCTAGGGGACTGCTTACATCACAGGGGAAGCGTTTCTCGGTGCCAAAGGAGCGTTGTCCCTCCTCTAAAAGCTTCTGCATTGTACCCGTGCTCTTATTTTTGGGGCACTCCCGCCGGCTTGGTATTGTCGGCGGAGTTCGGGCCTTGAGTTTTAGTGGCGGTAGGAAATGGAGCCGCTGGAGCATTACCCGCTGGTTTTTCCGATACAGCGATGGACCCGCCTTTTAAGGCCTCCGCCGCGGGTAGGAGTTGCTTGGTGGGTCCAGCGAACCGCTTGCGTGCTGTCTCCATAGCCGAAGATCTCTGTTCGCCGTTCATGTCTCGTTCGATGATGGAGAGGTTTCGCAGGGCCGCTGCATTTCCTTTAACTCCAGCAAGATTAAACCAAACATGGGCCTCGACGATATCCTTCGGCACCCCGTCTCCGGCAGCATATTTGGCACCCAAGTTGTTTTGCGCTGGGCCGTATCCTTTTTCAGCAGCCATTCGGATCCACCTGACCGCTTCCGCACTATCTTTCGGAACACCTTGGCCTGCTTCATAAAGCAGGCCCAAGTTGTACTGAGCCACTTCGTTTCCCTGTAGGGCAGCTTTGTTGTACCACTTAGCGGCCTCGAAGAAATTCTGTGGGGTTCCCTGTCCGGACTGATGAAGCAGCCCCAGGTTCAGTTGGCCGACGGCATTGCCCACCTCCGCTGCCTTGCGGAACCAACTAACTGCTTCGGCTAAGTTTTTCTCCACCCCGGCACCGGTGGCATACATGAATCCAAGGTTGCTTTGGGCGGCGACGTTGCCTCGCTCGGCGGCTTTGCGAAACCAATTCATCGCCTCTGTGTTGTTCTTCGGAACCCCTTCCCCGGAGGCGAATTTTTCCCCCAGCAGTTGTTGAGCGTTGGCATGGTTCTGATTAGCCGCTTTTTGTAACCAAGCTACAGTCTCAATTGGATCTTTGGGGGTGCCTTCTCCTTTTTCGCAAAGAAGTGCCAGTTCATACTGAGCCTCAGGGTGGCCCTGTTCGGCTGCTTTTCGGAACCAAGTCGCGGAATCAGCCGCATTTTTTGATACGGTGCTATTGAAGAGCACGCCGAGGGTGTATTGACTTGTGACGTCAGCTTGTTCGGCTGCTTTACGAAGCCAGCGAGCTGCTTGAGCTATGTCTTTTGCGATGCCGGTTCCGTTGAGTAACATCAACCCGAGATTCCGCTGCGCTCCGATGTTTTCCTGCTCCGCAGCTTTTCTAAACCAAAAAGCGGCTTCCGCGCTGTTCTTTGCCGCCCCGGTGCCGGTTGCATAGTAGGTTCCCACTTTCAGCTGGCCTCCAGGGTGGCCCCTCTCTGCTGCCATCTTGAACCACCGGAACGACTCTGCAGGATCTTTGGTCGGGCCCGATTCGAACATAAGGCCCAGGCTGTATTGGGATGCGATATTGTTTTGTTCTGTCGCTTGTTGGTACCATTGCGCCGCTTGAGTTTCGGATGCAAGCTGGGCATCGGTACTGGCTCGGATTAGGCCAAGTTTCACTCGAGCTACGGCGTCTCCCGTTTCGGCCCGTTTGATCAGGGTGGCTGCTGGTTCACGTTCGCCTTGGCAGCGGCCGTCCGGCGGGAGCAATCCGGCAATGAGGCAGAAAAAGACTGTTTTCAGGTAGTCGCCAGATGGCATTCTCATCGGAACAACGGCACGAAAAACACGTCGCTTAAGTCCTGCTTGGCGCTCCTTAGAGGCGTGGGATTTGCAGTGAAATGGCTAATATAGATAAGCCGGAGCAGGGGTCTTTACATGCTGGCGTAGCTTTCGATGGACTCTCTGTCCTGGCAAAGCCGTAGCACCACTCGCTGAATGTCTTCCATTTTCAGTTTGCACACGCCTAGCGCTGACGGGTCTACAGTGATCGCATAGCCTGACCAACCTCCTGGATTACCGACGTATCGGGATGCATAATCGGCTACATGGATAAGTGACGCCAGTTTCGGACCTTGCCCGGGTTGATGATGAAATCGTATGGCATCACAGATTTCGTCTGGCAATTTCCATTCTTTCGTGAGCCGGCCGCCCAGCATCGCATGGTCTACCGAGCAAAACTGCATCTCGATCGAGTTCCAATTAGCGTCCGTTGCCAATGCGGCGGTTTTTACGTCATCCGAGCGTTCGGCTAGCTCACTGCTTATTGCGACCTTTCCGATGTCGTGCATTAATCCACCGATGAAGGCCAAGGACGGGTCGAAGGAGTCTCGACCAGTGTCGGCCAAGAGTTCGGCGAGGCGTTGTGCGATTAATCCCACGATCACAGAGTGCAGCCATAGTTCACGCCGCTCTATCCCGTAACCTTTGTGCTCGTCTGCTAGGAGTTTGCCTACACTCAGGGCCGACACGAGTCGCAGAATCGCGGTGTACCCCATTTCGAGCACGGCTGCCGCAAGGACCTCCATGACCTCGCTTTCTGAGCGTTGGCGTTGGATGCGGTTGCCTTGGGCATCGACCTCAGCCTCCTCGGCGGTTTCGAGTTTGCGCACTAGTTGAACTGAAAGCTGTTGGTCTGAGAAGAGAGCCTGTACCACTTGTTCATTCTCTTGAGTTGGATTGCGCAGCATGAGCATGAGGCGGCAGACGACTTCCAGGGAAGTCGGCAGTTGGCCCATCTGGCGCAAAATACGATTGATGACTTCGTCGGTGTTGGGCGAGCTCATGCGGGAGATGTCGTTCTGAATGTTTTTCGCTGCAGTCGCATTATCTTCCCGAGATTGGTAGGGAAAGTAAGCGTTTTGGCACGTTTGTAAGTGGTAGTCGGTAGACTCTAGAATTCCCTCTGGGGACGTCCCGGTTCGGTGACGACGATCCTACCGGTGTAATTTCGAACGACAACATGCCGGATTCCGTTTCCGCCCAATACTTCGTTCGCCACGCTGAGTCCGGCTGCCTTCAGGGTGTCGCGAAGCTTGGCGGCTGTCAGCTTACCCTGGTTCAGGTCACTAGAGGGTGCGGTGCTTGCGCTTGGAGTCGATACCCTGATTTCGCTTGCTCCAATCAGTGAGACCTTGAAGCGCTTTAAGGCATCATTCCAGGCTGCGCCTGCGTAGTTGCGCGAGAGCTTTCGAAGTGCCTCAAGCAGCGCTGGAACCGCCGTGTCGCTGAATGCGTAGGGGTATTTGCCTGCGTAGGTAGAATTTACGCTCGAAGATGGTGCAACGATATGGGCGACCCCGCTTGCGCGGACCTGGGGATCGTGGACGATGAGGCATACTCCGAAGCCGAGATCCTCAACTGAAAACTCGACCTCTTCGCTGTCTGAAACCCTGCCCGAAGCTCCGGCTACCGGAACGGTATTGGCGTTACTCATGTTGGTGGAAGGACGCGTAGCGCACTTGGTCTGCTTAGCAACCGGTAAAGGATGTACCGCTGACAGAGGCATCCACCAAATTGGGTGGAGCAAAACTTGCCCCATCGACATCAGAAATCGGAAGACGTTGGTGAAAAACAAGATGCAAAGCTGGCATCGTAGATGCTTACGGAAGTTATGACGATTGGTGTTTACCAAAGCGCCGCAGCGCTTACCGCGCTTGAGCGTTGGCAGCAGGCTTCGTCGCACAACATTGCTGCCAGTCAGGTTCCCGGTTTCAAGCGGCAGTTGGCCCAAGTGCAGTCTGAAGCCAATGGAGAGGTTCGTGCGGGAGACCATCGTTCTGACGAAAGCATCGGCGGGGCCTTTCCCACTGTCCGAGTCAGTTTGGATTTCGCATCGGGTGAGATGGTTCAAACTCGGCGCGAGCTCGACGTTGCGATCTCCGGAGAAGGTTTCCTGAGCGTGCGTCTACCTGATGGTCGCGAAGGATTCACGCGTGGTGGTTCGCTATCCCTCCGATCGGATCGTACCCTTGTTACGGCGGATGGTCTTCCAGTACTTGGACTCGGTCGGGGAGGTGTGACTATCCCTGCCGGCGGTACCGTAACCATCAACCCCTCCGGTGAGATCAGTGTGGCGGGACAAGTTTTTGAGACCCTTGCGGTGAGTCGCTTCGAGAACGTCCGTAATTTAGAACCGCTTGGTGGTGGCGTTTTCGTGCCGTCGTCCAACGAAAAACCGATCGCGATCGACGAAGGTAACGTAATGCAGGGCTACGTCGAGGGAAGCAACGTTTCGCCGATGCGGGAGATGATAGACTTGGTCACAATCGCGCGCGCTTACGAAGCTAACCAGAAAATCATCTCAACCCGCGACCAGATCCTACAGCGAACGCTCGATACGCTTGGCTGAAACGAGGTCGTACAACACCAAATCTCTGAGCCATGAATCTCTCACTTTATTCCGCTGCGACGGGCATGGAAGCCCAGCAACTGAACCTGAACACTATTGCGAACAATCTGGCGAACGTTAGCTCGCGCGGCTTCAAGCGCAGCAAGATCGAGTTTCAGGATATGCTTTATCAGAAGCCTCGGGCTACGGGTGCCCAGAACGGGGGCGGTAATCAGCTTCCCACCGGCATTGAGGTTGGCAACGGCACTCGTGTCGTTGCGACATCCAAGGTTTTTTCGCAGGGTCAACTCACGGCGACCGGTGAAAAGTTTGATCTCGGTATCCAGGGGGAAGGTTTTTTCGAGGTTCAACGGCCCGATGGCACTTTGGCGTACACTCGTGATGCTTCGTTCAAGGTTAACGCCACGGGACAGGTTGTGACCAGCGACGGGCTGCCGGTGCTCAGCGGATTCCAGACCATTCCGCCTGGAACGACTTCGGTAACCATTGCGGAGAATGGTGAGGTTACCCTGGGTAGCGCTGGTGGGCAGCAGACCTTTCGGCTCACGCTCACGCGCTTCGCAAACCCGGCCGGACTGGAGAGCCTTGGTTCAAACCTTTTCCGCGAGACAACCTCGAGCGGAACACCTGAAGCCGGGGCGCCCAACGAGCAGGGGTTTGGGTCCATCCAGCAGGGGTACGTCGAGACTTCTAACGTCAATATCGTTGAGGAGATGGTTAACATGATTCTCGCCCAGCGGGCCTACGAGTTGAACAGCAAGGCAATTCAGTCCTCGGATGAGATGCTGAGAAACGTTAATGACCTGAAGCGTTGATATGAAAGCCGCGGTCTCACTTCTCGCTTGTTTGGTTGTTCTGCCGGCCGCTTTGACGGCGCAGGACGTTGCAGCGCCGTGGCTTTCTGAAGTCGCGACTCGGGTTCGAACACATTTTGGGCTCGAGGGCGATTTGCTGCTCTCCACGGTCGGCGGTGGAGCGGTGGGGATGAAGCCCGACTCTAAGGTAACGATTGTCGAGTTTCCGGCTGCGATTTCGCCTCAGTTTCCTATTCGGCTTCGCGTGGAAAACGGTCAGCCTGGCAAGCAAGACCTGTCTGTTGTGATGCGGGCCAATCTGTGGCGTTCAGGTTGGAAGTTGCGGCAGCCTGCCCAGCGTGGGGATTTGCTCGATCCGGGGTTGCTCGAGGAGGTTCGTTTCGACGCGCTGCGAGACCGGGAGGCGGTGACGGAGTTGCCGACGGGTAACCAGGTTTTTTCGCGAGCCGTTCAGAAAGACCGCCTCCTGACTTGGAGGGATCTGGCTGCGAGGCCTGATGTGCGCCGGGGGCAGATGGTCGAAGTCGTGGCCCAGAGTGGTTCGGTGTCGGTATCGCTCAAGGGATTGGCGATGCAGGATGGGACGAGGAACGAAATTATTCGGATCCGTAATCTCCAATCCAACCGCGAGTTTTCAGCCGAGGTTACTGGCCCCAATCGGGCGATTATTCGCCTTTGACCATGAAGATTTTTCTCAAATTGGGCTCTGTGATTTTCGCAACAACACTTTCGGGCCAGTCTCTTTGGCTAGCCCCCGGGGCTCGCGAGTCCTCGCTCACCTCCGACCTGAAAGCGACGCGCGTCGGCGATATTGTGACCATTGTTATCAACGAGGCGACTCTGCTTTCTTCTTCTTCCAACAAGTCCACCTCTTCAACTAGCGGCAGCGAAGGAGCTGTATCCCAATTCTTGTTTCCCAGTTCAGTCAGCCGGTTCGGAACTTTCCGTGGCGAATTACCCGGGGTAGGTTTTAATGGGAAATCGGACTACGCCGGCGGTGGGAAGGTTAACAATTCCCAGGTTGTAACGGGGCGGGCCGCCGTCTTGGTTGCTGATGTTCTGCCCAACGGGAATCTCGTGATAGAGGGGGTTCGTCGCGTTAGTTTCTCCGGTGAGACTCAGCACGTAGTTTTGCGGGGAGTGATCCGCCCGGCGGATGTCTCCACTTCAAATACCATTCTTTCTACCAACATCGCGGAGGCGCGACTGGAGTTCTTGAGTGAGGGTGAGCTTTCCAGCGCGCAGAAGCGCGGTTGGCTCAGTAAGCTATATGAGGTTTTGCGGCCCTTTTGAAGGCTATCATGCGCATTCATATTTGCCTCATTTTTCTTGGACTTTCCTCCGTTCTTCAGGCGACGCGGGTGAAGGACATGACTTTTGTCAGTGGTGGTCGCCCGAATCAGCTTACCGGTTATGGCATCGTTGTAGGTCTCGCTGGGGACGGCGATTCCAATGCAGTAACCACGCTGCGATCCGTCGCTAACATATTGCAGCGGAATGGACTCACTGTTGATCCTACCCAGATCAAGGCGAAGAATTCGGCTGCCGTGATGGTGACGGCCGATATACCACCTTTTCTGAAGCCGGGAGCACGTATCGACGTGACTGTTGCCTCCCTCGGTGATGCCAAAAGCCTGCAGGGCGGAGTTTTGCTCCAGGTGCCCTTGCTAGGGGCGGACGGACGGGTATACGCAGTGGCCCAGGGAGGGCTGGCTGTGGGCGGTTTTATTGGAGGAACTTCGGGCCCCGGCGGGGCGACCGTTCAAAAGAATCATCCCACTGTCGGCATGATCAGCGGGGGGGCCATCGTCGAGCGGGAGATTCCCACCGAGACGATCAGGGAGGGCACGATTTCCTTCGAACTGATCAATCCAGACTTCACGTCGGCCAGCCGACTGGCCGACGCGATCAACGCGGTCTTTCCGGATGCGGCTATGGCGCGCGATGCCGCATCTGTATCCGTGGTGGTGCCGCCAGCCTACTCTGGCCGAGAGGTGACTTTCCTCGCGGATGTGGGAGGTCTTGAGGTCAGGCCGGACTCGATCGCGCGTGTCGTCATTAACGAGCGCACGGGAACGATTGTGGCGACCAGCTCTGTGCGAGTTTCGCAGGTCGCCATCAGTCACGGAGCTCTGACCGTATCAATTTCTTCCAATCTTAATGTCTCCCAGCCAGGCCCGTTGGCTGGAGGTCAAACCGCGGTGACTCCCGCCACGCAGACGCGAGTGACCGAGGTCAAAGGTAGGTTCTCCGTAGTTGATGAAGTGCCGACGATCGACCGGTTGGCCGGTGCGTTGAACTCGCTGGGTGTAAGCACACGGGAAATGATGGCTATAATGCAGGCGCTGAAATCCGCCGGAGCCTTGCAGGCGGAACTCGTAATCGAATAACCATGAGTGTCTGTCCGATTAAATCTAGTGAGTTAGTCGCGGTTTCCCCTACGCCGGCTGAGACTGGCATGTCGATCGGGGCCGGATCTGCCTCGGGCTCTTCGGAAGACCGGGCGAAGGTTTCTGCCCTTTTCGGCAATTTGCTCATGCGCCAGATGTTTGATCCGGTTCTTGAACCGGTTGTGAAAGGGCTCCAGGGCTCGGCTTCCGGAGGCGGAGCCATGTACGGTCACCTTATCAAGGACGCCTTGGCCACGGCGTTGACTCAAGGCGGTGCAACCGGACTTACGGCAGGAATCGAGCGCCAGTTTTACCCCGCGCCCACCAGCCGAGTGCCGGCGGCTGAAAAGGAAAAATCTTAATCATGGAATCATCCGAAATCGTGGAATTGCTTCGCGATGAAATCGCGAGTTACGGAACCCTCCTCGGTCTATTCGAAGAGCAGCAAAACCACCTGTTCTCTCGGAACGTCGACAAGGTTCTGCATACGGCGGCGATGGTCGATTTGCGTGTCGCCGAGGCCGCCCAATGTCGGGAGGCTCGAGAGAGTTGGCTCGCATCTTTTGCTCGCTCAAAAGGTGAACATGCCGGCAGTTCATTGCGGAAGCTGCTGGAGTTTTTCCCTATCGAGGAAAGGCCGATGCTGGAGGCGTGCATCGATGAGATTAACCGCCTGATCCATCAGGTTCGGCGACGCGCCCGGCAGAATCATTCCTTCATGGAGAAAATGCTGGAGTTGCATCGCGAATTGGTCCTCGGACTCGCCCCGGGCGCCGCCGTCACCACATACGCATCCACCGGGCAGCTGTCCGAGGACGGACTTCGGGCATCTTCTCTGCAGCAAGTCGGCTAGCACCCAATCACCATGTCTGGCAGCGGTGGATTATATGATGTGCTTCGCATGGGGATGTCCTCCCTGCGCGCGCAATCCAAGGCTTTGGAGACGGTCAGCCGCAACATGGCTAACGTCAACAATACCGCCTATTCACGCCAGCGTGTCGTCTTCGGTGATCCGTCATTCACGGGCGGTCCTTCGATTGGCGTGGAGGTGACGGAGATTCGACAACTCCGAGATGTCCTGCTCGATCGCCAAGTTATCCGTGAAAAGTCAGCTTCCTCAGCTTTGGCTGCAGAGACCTCGGCGTACGAGCGTGGCGAAGCGGCTCTAGGGGAGTCGGTGGCGCCCGTGATCGACGCGACGGGTGCGAGAACCGTAGGCGGGAACAGCATCGCGGATGCGATCGCCGTCTTCTTTGGGGCTGCGCGACAGTTGGCTGCCAACCCAACGAATTCCACCCAGAAGCAGATGTTGGTTCAGGCCGGGACCACCATGGCGGACCGATTCAAGTTTGCGCGTGCCGGCTTGGATCAAGTCAGCGTCGACTTGCAGGAGTCGGTGAAGAGCGGCATCGACGAGGCCAACCTTCTTCTTGAGGCGCTACGTGAGATAAACGGACTCATCGCCACGGAGGAATCCACGACGGGATTCAAGTCCCTCGCGTTGAGAGATCAGCGGCAGGCTCGGCTAGAGGACCTGGCCCAGCTCTGCGACTTTCAGGTCGCGATCCCTACTGATGCGCCGAACCAGATTGTGCTTTCGGTCAAGACGGCCTCGGGCGCTAACGTGACGATGCTTTCGGGGTCGAATCCGCCCATCAAACTCAACTTCGACGGAAACTCCGTCGGTATTGTCGACGGCACCGAGAAACTCGCGTTCAAGGGCGGCTCTATCCACGGAAATCTCGCAGCTAGGGATGGGGCGTTGAAAACGTTGTCCACGGATCTGGATAAACTCGCGGGTCAGCTGATTTCAGCGGTTAACGGCGCGTACAATCCCGACGGTTTGGCAGGGCAGAATTTCTTCGCCCCCACCGCCGGCACCGCATCCACCATCCGACTGGCCGATGGGCTTACGGCTGCGGGGGTTCGGGCATCGCTACCCGGGGGGGCTGCTGGCGACGCGTCCGCTGCTGTGGCGATTTCACTTCTTGACGCGAAGTCATTCGGAGGGAGCGACGGAGACCTTATCGATGGTACTTTTGGGCAGAGTTACTCCGGAGCCGTCGCCCGCTTTAGCCACGCTCTTTCTCAATCTCGAATGTCCAGCGAGAATCAGGAGAGTGTCTTTTCTGCGATCAGTGCGCAGAGGGATAGCGTGAGCGGCGTTTCCTTGGATGAGGAGGCGGCGGAACTGATGAAGTTTCAACGTGCGTACCAAGCGGCGGCTAGGGTGGTCACGATCATCGACGAGATGCTTGATCTTGTCGTCAGTAGGATGGGCGGAGGC
>Ga0075470_10000505_pt1 | contig 12610 bp, 6 predicted proteins | sample DEB19_08_DNA_4_FD_71482 | JGI IMG/M metagenome (GOLD analysis project Ga0075470, IMG submission 71482) | Aqueous microbial communities from the Delaware River and Bay under freshwater to marine salinity gradient to study organic matter... | ecosystem: Environmental > Aquatic > Marine > Coastal ... | reverse complement strand
CCTTGCGCCTTGGCCTGGTCTTCGGTCAGGCCCACCCAGGCCACCTCGGGGTCGGTGTAGGCCACGCTGGGAATGACCCGGGCATTGAAGGCTGAAGAAGCCAATTCCTTGTTGCCCTGCAGCTCACCGGCAATCACTTCGGCCGCCACATGGCCCTCGTGCACCGCCTTGTGCGCCAGCATGGGCTGACCCACGATGTCACCAATGGCAAAGATATGTGACACATTGGTGCGCATCTGGATGTTCACAGGGATAAAACCGCGCTCGTTGACCGTAATCCCAGCTTTATCAGCATCGATTTTTTTGCCATTGGGGATGCGGCCAACTGCTTGCAACACCAGGTCGTAGCAGTCTTCGCTGGTGGTGCCGTCAAGGCCCTCAAACTGGACAGTAATCCCCTTGTCGGAAGCCTGGGCGCCCACTGTTTTGGTCTTGAGCATGATCTTGTCAAAGCGCGGCTTGTTCATCTTTTCCCAGACCTTCACCAGATCCCGGTCAGCGCCTTGCATCAGGCCATCCAGCATTTCCACCACATCTAGGCGCGCGCCCAGTGTGCTGTAAACCGTACCCATCTCAAGGCCAATGATCCCCCCGCCAATAATCAGCATTTTCTTGGGGACCTCTTTGAGGCCAAGAGCACCCGTGGAATCGACCACGCGCGGGTCCTCAGGCAAAAAGGGCAGGCGAACGGCCTGGGATCCCGCGGCAATGATGGCACTTTTGAACATCACCACCTGTTTTTTACCGGTGGTCGCTTTTGAAGTACCTGATGTTTCTTCGATCTCCAGGTGGTGAGTATCGACAAAGCGACCAATACCGCGCAGAACGGTGACCTTGCGCATTTTGGCCATCGCAGCCAGACCACCGGTCAGCTTGGCGATGACTTTTTCCTTGTGGCCCCGCAGTTTGTCGATTTGGACCACCGGCTTGCCAAAGTCCACGCCCAGCTCGGCCAGATGGCTGGCTTCATCCATCACGGCGGCCACATGCAACAAGGCCTTGGAGGGGATGCAGCCAACATTCAGGCAGACGCCACCGAGGGTGGCATAGCGTTCGACCAAGATCACCTTCAAGCCCAGGTCGGCAGCACGAAAGGCCGCTGAGTAACCGCCCGGGCCACCACCCAGAACCAGCACATCACAGGATTGATCAGCGGTGCCGGTAAAACTGTCCGCGGCAGAAGTTGCTGGCGCTGCTTGGCCCAATGTTTGGATTGTGGGTTGGCTTGCGGATTGACCACCTGGCTGGGTCGTTGCTTGACTAGAACTGGTGGTCGGGATCTCCGCTTCGGTCGCCTCCAGAGACAGGATGACCGATCCCATCGCCACCTTGTCGCCCAACTTGACCTTGATCTCCTTGACCACACCGGACAGACTTGACGGGATTTCCATCGACGCCTTGTCGCTCTCGACCGTGATCAGGGACTGCTCCTGCTGGACCAGATCACCTGGCTTGACCAGTACCTCAATGACGCTCACTGCGTCAAAGTCACCAATATCCGGAATCTTGATTTCTTGCAATGCCATGAATTTCCCCTTGCGATCAAAGCATGACTCGGCGGAAATCCGCGAGGATCTGGCTCAGATAGGCATTGAAACGAGCCGCCAGTGCGCCATCAATCACACGATGGTCGTAGGACAAGGACATCGGCAGGGTCAGTCGTGGTGCAAAGGCTTCACCATTCCATACCGGCTCCATAAAGGATTTGCTCAAGCCCAGTATGGCCACCTCAGGGGCATTGATGATCGGGCTGAAATAGCGACCGCCAATGCCGCCAAGCGAGGAGATGGTGAAACAACCCCCTGTCATTTCACCGGGCAGCAACTTGCCCTCGCGTGCCTTTTTGGATAACTCAGCCAGTTCCTGGGTAATCTGCATCAACCCTTTCTGATCGGCATCTCGAAGGACCGGCACGACCAGGCCGTTGGGCGTGTCCGCAGCAAATCCAATGTGGAAGTACTGTTTGTAAACCAGTGCCTCTCCGTCCAGGGATGCATTGAAATCAGGAAATTTTTTCAGGGCTGCGACCACTGCCTTGATGACAAAGGCCAACAGCGTGAACTTGACGCCTGCCTTTTCGTTTTCCTTGTTCAGCTGTACACGTAGGGCCTCGAGTTCGGTCACGTCGGCGTGCTCGTGGTTGGTGACGTGTGGGATCATCACCCAATTGCGATGCAGGTTGGCGCCACTGATCTTTTTGATGCGTGAGAGGTCCTGCCGAATGACCGGACCGAACTTTTCAAAGTCCACTTTGGGCCAGGGCAGCAATCCCAGTGGCGCCCCCGCATCAGCACCAGCCGACGATGACATTGCCTGCGTCCGAGCCGCGCCCCCCATCACCGCCTTGGTGAAATTCTTGACATCCTCTTCGGTAATACGTCCCTTGGGGCCACTGCCCTTGACATCTTCCAGCGGCACCCCCAGCTCGCGCGCAAACTTGCGAACCGATGGCGAGGCATGGGGTAAGGCGCTCACAACCGCAGCCCCAGGCGCATGAATGGCCTGCGCGGGTACAGCTTGAGCGGGCGCACTCGCAGGCTGCGGCGCGACAGGCGCAGACACCGGCGCCATAGCTTTCTGCATGGCGCCCGAGGCTTGCGAAGGCGCATTCGCAGGCGCCTCAGGGGGAGCCGTTGGCAAGGCAGCAGAGGCTGCCGCCTCCGACGCCTCAAGCGACAGAATGACCGAGCCCTGAGCGACCCGGTCCCCCAATTTGACGAAGATATCCTTCACCACTCCCGATTGGCTGGATGGTATTTCCATTGAAGCCTTGTCAGACTCGACCGTGATCAGCGACTGTTCCGTGACGACGGAATCGCCCGGTTTGACCAGCACCTCGATCACTGCCACATCAGCGAAGTCGCCGATATCGGGAACCTTGATTTCGACCATAGCCATGGATGGGACTCCTACTTTGTGTTCAGGGTGCTGCTCGATCAGTTAGCACGCTGCTGTCCTTTGGGTAAACCTAAAACGTAAAACTTCCGCTCAGGCGTTGAGTGGATTGACTTTTTCAGTCTTGATGCCGTATTTGGCGATCGCTTCTGCCACCTTGGAACTTGGCACTGCCCCCTCATCGGCCAGCGACTTGAGCGCAGCAACAACAATGTAGTGGCGGTTGACTTCGAAGTGCTCACGCAACTTGCTTCTGAAGTCACTGCGACCAAAGCCGTCTGTGCCAAGCACTCGATAGCTGCGTCCCTTAGGCAAAAAGGGCCGAATCTGCTCAGCAAAACTCTTCATGTAGTCGGTTGAGGCGACCACCGGGCCCGCATGCTTGTCCAGTTGTTGCGCAACAAATGGGACTTTGGCTGGATCGTTCGGATGCAACAAGTTCCACCGCTCGCAGTCCTGTCCATCCCGGGCCAGCTCATTGAAGCTCGGACAACTCCAGACATTGGCTGCCACGCCCCATTCTTTTTCCAGCAACTGTTTGGCCGCCAGGGACTCGCGCAGAATCGCGCCGGAACCAAGCAAATTGACCCGCGGCGTCTTCTTGGCCCCCTCCTGCAGCAGGTACATCCCCTTGATGATCTGCTCTTCAGTGCCAGGCTTGAGACCTGGCATGGGGTAGTTCTCGTTGAGCAAGGTGATATAGAAAAAGACATTTTCCTGTCGCTCCACCATGCGCTTGAGGCCATGGTGCATGATGACGCCGACCTCATGGGCAAAGCTAGGGTCATAGCTGATGCAGTTGGGAATGGTGCTGGCCAGAACCTGACTGTGCCCATCCTCATGTTGCAAACCTTCACCATTGAGTGTGGTTCTTCCGGAAGTCCCGCCCAACAAAAATCCCCGGGCCTGCATGTCACCGGCTGCCCAGGCAAGATCCCCGACCCGTTGCAGGCCGAACATGGAGTAGAAGATATAGAAGGGAATCATGATGCGGTTGTTCGTTGAGTACGAAGTAGCCGCTGCAATCCAGCTGCTGATACCACCGGCTTCGTTGATGCCTTCCTGCAGGATCTGGCCCGCCTTGTCTTCCTTGTAGTACATCACCTGGTCCTTGTCGACCGGCGTGTATTTCTGCCCTTCAGGGTTGTAGATGCCAATCTGACGAAACAGACCCTCCATACCAAATGTGCGGGCCTCATCGACCAAAATAGGCACAACACGTGGGCCCAGGGCCTTGTCGCGAAGCAACTGGGTCAGAAAGCGCACATAGGCCTGGGTGGTGGAAATTTCCCGACCCTCGGCTGTGGGCTCCAGCACTGACTTGAAGATGTCCAAGTCCGGAACGGTGAAGCTTTCACTGGCGCGTTCGCGTCGTTTGGGGAGATAACCCCCCAGGGCCTTGCGGCGCTCATGGAGATATTTCATCTCGGGGGTGTCATCAGCTGGCTTGTAGAAAGGGATTTTTGCCAGCTCGCTGTCGGGGATGGGAATGTTGAAGCGATCGCGCATGTAGCGAATGTCGTCATCCCCCAGCTTTTTTGTCTGGTGCGCCGTGTTCTTGCCCTCCCCGGCCTTGCCCATGCCGTATCCCTTGACAGTCTTGACGAGCAGGACCGTTGGCCCCCCCTGGCTGTTCTGGGCCCGGTGAAAGGCGGCATAGACCTTCTTGGCGTCATGACCGCCACGACGCAAGTTCCACACTTCCTCATCGGTCATTTTTGCAACCATTTCCAGAGCCCGCGGGTCGCGGCCGAAGAAATTCTTGCGCACAAAGGCACCATCGTTGGCCTTGAAGGCCTGGTAATCGCCGTCAAGGGTGTCAAGCATGATTTTGCGCAGCACCCCTTCCTTGTCACGTGCCAGCAAGGGGTCCCAGTTGCTGCCCCAGATCAGCTTGATGACGTTCCAGCCGGCGCCCCTGAACTCGCCTTCGAGTTCCTGAATGATCTTTCCGTTACCACGAACCGGGCCATCCAGACGCTGCAAGTTGCAGTTGACAACAAACACCAGGTTGTCAAGCTTTTCACGGGCCGCCAGCCCAATCGCGCCCAGGCTTTCAGGTTCATCCATTTCGCCATCCCCGCAGAACACCCAGACCTTACGTTGGCTGGTGTCGGCAATGCCGCGGGCGTGCAGGTATTTCAGGAAGCGCGCCTGGTAAATCGCCATGATCGGGCCCAAGCCCATGGAAACTGTGGGAAATTGCCAGAAACCCGGCATCAGCTTGGGATGGGGGTAGCTAGGAATACCTTTGCCGTCCACTTCCTGGCGGAAATTCAGCAACTGCTCTTCACTGATCCGGCCCTCCAGAAAGGCACGTGCATAAATACCAGGCGCTGAATGCCCTTGGATGTACAGCAAGTCACCGCCATGGTTGCCGCCCTCATCAGTGTTGTCACCGTGCCAAAAGTGGTTGAAGCCGGCGGCAAACATATGGGCCACAGACTGGAATGAGCTGATATGGCCCCCCAGATCACCCCCATCGTAGGGATCGAGACGGTTGGATTTGACCACCATCGCCATGGCATTCCAACGCATATAGGCCCGCAAGCGCCCCTCAAGTTCCAGATTGCCAGGACTGCGCTCCTGCTCATCCACCTCAATGGTATTTACGTAACCAGTAGTGGCCGAAAACGGCATATCAATGCTGTGTTGCCGTGCATGCTCCAGCAATTGCTCCAGAAGAAAATGCGCTCTTTCTGGCCCTTCCTGCTCAATGACGGCCGCCAGTGCGTTCATCCACTCTAGGGTTTCCTGGCGATCGGTGTCAATCATGAGGTCACTCAATGGCTTGCCTGGCAGTGCTGACATGGTTGGCTCCTAGGACAATGTGTTACGTGATTGCAATGGCTACAACTGTTGAATTAGGCGAGTTTCTCATAAAAATACTAAATTTCAAATAATGCATATGATTTTTACATAATGAAATAGAAAACAGAAACCTTGAGGACAAACTGATTAAAGTATGAGGCTATGGAATCAAAAAAGGGTCAATGTTGATTCTGAACCAGCTTAGAGCACGGTTGCCAACACGACAACTCTTGCAAAAATTTCGCCGCTGGTGGCAAAAACAAGCACCAGCACGACAGGACCGGTATGCGGTGCTTGCACCATTGTTGGCCGTTTTAGTGTTTCTGGCAGCCATCGTTGCGGCATTCGGCTACCTACGACTTGAGGAGATGGAACGCGAGCAGGAGGAGGTTCGGCACGACGTGGAGTACGCTCAGCAGCGGCTCAGATTAAGTCTGCTGGAACGCCAGGAGACCTTAGGTCCGCTGACAGTAGATATGACCGAACGACCCTGGGATCTTGCAAATTTCAGATCCAAGGCAGAAGGCTACCTCCGACAGAATTCGGAAATTGAAAGGCTCAGCTGGGTCACTGATACAGGCAGCGTTCGAGCCAGTGTGAGTGACAAGGGCCTACATTCAGTGACGAGCAATGAAGAACAGCTTGAACTGGAAAAGAATATTGGACTGGTGCGCGTTTTTCAGAAAAGCATCTACGCCATCAAAGGAAAGCCACGGGATGGCAATGCAGTACTTGAGATTTACCTACCGCTAAATCGAAAAAACCGACTGGCCGGTGTTTTGCTTGCCGAGTATTCAATTGAAACCATTTACTGGAACACCATCGTTCCGGAATTGTCGAAGCGGTACGCCATATCGATGCTGGATGTCGATGGGAAAATGCTTGCCGGGCGTGAATTCCCCAAACTGAACCCCGCAACACGGCTGCTGCCCTGGGTCCGATCATCGATTGAATACGAAATTCCGGTTGCGGCTGCAGGCAATCAGATCCGGTTACGTGCACAAGGTTACCGAACCTCCCTCGGACTGGTGGGCAACGGATTGTTCTGGTTGGTGGTCACACTCAGTGTGATCAGTGCCTGGATGTTGATTGCTAACTGGCGTCACAACCGAAGCCGCATGCAAACTCAAAAAGCCCTGATTGCAGAAACCAATTTCAGGCGAGCCATGGAAAACTCCATGCCAACTGGCATGCGCGCCATGGACCTCAAAGGGCATATTACTTACGTCAACACGGCGTTTTGTCAGATGACCGGCTGGAGCGAGGAAGATCTGGTGGGCTCAACACCCCCATTCCCCTACTGGCCTGAAGAAGACAGAGACATGATGATGTCCTGGTTGGATGATGAGCTCAACGGGCGAATTACGGCCGGTGGCCTCCAGGTACGTGTCAAGCGGAAAAATGGAACCCTCTTCGATGCCCGCTTCTATGTGTCCCCTTTGATTGACGCATTTGGTAAACAGACCGGCTGGATGACGTCAATGACTGACATCACCGAACCCAACCGCATCCGGGAACAGCTGTTTGCCTCTTATGAACGCTTCACCACAGTTCTAGATGGCCTGGACACCTCGGTATCTGTCGTCCCCAGCGCAACCGAAGCCAAGCATCTTGAGCTCCTGTTTGCCAATACCTTGTACAAGGAGTGGTTTGGAACCGGCATTGAAGGTCACCTACAACTGGCGCAATATGAACCCCCATCAGTGCCCAATACATCTATACAAACAAGCCTCGAAGAAGGCGAGAACGCCGAGGTTTATGTGGAAAGTCTGGACAAGTGGCTGGAGCTCAGAATTCGTTATCTGACCTGGGTCGATGGAAGGCTGGTCCAAATGGTGATTGCCAGCGACATCACCCCTCGCAGGCTGGCTGAAGAGCAGGCCGCGACGCAGGCCGAGCGCGCGCAGACGGCCAGCCGCCTGATCACCATGGGAGAGATGGCCTCCGGCGTTGCCCATGAACTCAATCAGCCGCTGACAGCCATCAGCAACTACTGCAACGGCCTGGTGTCGCGTATTAAATCCAAGCGCATTGCAGACGGCGAACTGGTAAATGTTCTGGAAAAGACCATGCACCAAGCGCAACGAGCCGGGCAGATCATTCTGCGTATCCGCTCCTTTGTGAAACGCAGTCAACCCAACCGGACCCTGTCAGATATCAACCACATGGTGGAGGAGGCTGTCGAACTGGCTGAAATTGGCATGCGTCGCCACAATGTGCGGCTGCTTCGCCATATCAGTGCGCACCTGCCACCCCTGATGGTGGATCCCATCCTGATTGAGCAGGTCCTGATCAATCTGCTCAAGAATGCCGCCGAATCCGTCTCGCAGGCAAAGTCCACCCAAGGACCACGCCAAGTGGAACTCAGCATTGATCATGCCGCGCAGGAGGGCCGTGCCGGGATCGAATTCAGAGTCTGTGACAACGGCATTGGCATACAAGACGATGCCATGGAGCGGATGTTCGAGCCGTTTTACACCACCAAAACTGAAGGCATGGGGATCGGACTGTCCTTGTGCCGCTCAATCATCGAGTCTCATCTGGGGCGGCTGACAGCCCGGAACCTCTACAATGCCGGTCAGATCACGGGCTGTTGTTTTTCTTTTTGGCTACCCTTGCCTGAGGCAGAAAGCCAACTTGCACCACCGGTTGAACAACCTATTGAAAAAGTTTCGGGATAGCGAATGAGTCTGATTCCAAAAAAAGGCACGGTTTATGTTGTGGACGATGATGAAGCCGTTCGGGATTCACTTCAATGGTTGCTCGAAGGCAAGGACTTTCGGGTCAGTTGTTTTGATTCCGCCGAGTCATTTCTGACCCGCTACGACCCTCGAGAAGTCGCCTGCCTCCTGGTCGATGTGCGCATGGGTGGCATGTCGGGGCTTGAACTGCAAAACCGGCTGATTCAGGATGAGTCCTTGCTGCCCATAGTTTTCATTACCGGCCACGGCGATGTTCCGATGGCGGTGGACACCATGAAAAAGGGCGCCATGGATTTCATACAGAAACCCTTCAACGAGGAGCGCTTGGTTGCCTTGGTAGAAAGCATGCTGGAGCGAGCGCGTGGCAGCTTTTCAGAGCATCAGCAGGCGATCAGCCGCGATGCCCTGCTGTCCAAGCTGACCGGGCGTGAAAGCCAGGTGCTCGAGCGGATCGTGGCTGGACGCCTCAACAAGCAGATTGCGGACGATCTGGGCATCAGCATCAAGACCGTGGAAGCCCATCGGGCCAATATCATGCAAAAGCTGAGCGCCAACACCGTGGCTGATCTGCTCAAGATTGCCTTGGCGCCCAACGCTGCCAAGGCCTGAGCGGACCAGCCCATCTTTTTCAACCGCCAGCGCCATCTCTGCGCTGGTCATGTTTTTTATCTGACATCACCATGACTGCCCAGTTGATTGACGGCATCGCTCTTTCCAAAAAAATACGCTTCGAAGTGGCTCAACGGGCCAAGGCCCTCAAGGAAATTGGCATTCAGCCTGGCCTGGCGGTCATTCTGGTTGGAGATAATCCAGCCTCTCAGGTTTATGTGCGCAACAAGGTGAAGGCCTGCGAAGAGAGCGGCATTCGCTCAGTGATGGAAAAATATGATGGCAGCATGACCGAGTTGGCCTTGCTGGAACGGGTGGCAGCCCTGAATTCCGATCCCGCCGTCCATGGGATCCTGGTCCAGTTGCCGCTGCCAGCTCATATTGATGCTCACAAGGTGATCGAGGCCATCTCACCGGAAAAAGATGTCGATGGCTTCCATGTGGCCAGTGCGGGCGCGCTGATGGTTGGACAGCCTGGATTCTGGCCGTGCACACCTTATGGTTGCATGAAAATGCTCGATAGCATCAGCTACCCACTCAAGGGCAAGCACGCGGTCGTGATTGGCCGATCCAACATTGTGGGCAAACCCATGGCCCTGATGCTGCTACAGCAAAGCGCAACAGTCACGATTTGCCATAGCGCCACACCAGACCTCAAGGCCATGACCCTGCAAGCCGATGTGGTTGTTGCTGCTGTAGGAAAGATCAATGTTCTGACCGCTGACATGGTCAAGCCGGGTGCAGTTGTGATTGATGTCGGGATGAACCGAAACCAGGACGGAAAACTCTGCGGTGACGTCGACTTTGAGAGTGTTCGACAGGTTGCCGGCTGGATTACGCCAGTGCCTGGGGGTGTCGGCCCAATGACTATCACCATGCTCCTAGTCAACACCCTGACTGCCGCAGAACGACTTGGGCGGGCCCACTGAAGTTTTGAATCCCCGACACCCTTGCAGTCGGGCCGCACGGCACCATATTCATTGAAACCTTTTTGCAGACGATGAACAACCCGCTTCTTGACTTTTCCGATCTTCCGAAGTTTGACAAAATCCTGCCTGAGCATGTCGGTCAGGCTGTGGACACCCTGCTGGCGCGTGCCGAACTTGCGCTGCAGACTGTCACTTCAGACGCCTTTCCCCCCCAGTGGCAAGAAATTTCACGGGTTCTGGACGCAGCGACTGAAGAACTGGGGCGCGCCTGGGGGGCTATCAACCACCTCAACAGCGTGGCTGACAGCCCAGAGTTACGAGCCGTTTACAACGCCGCCCTGCCCCGCGTGACAGATTTCTGGACTCGCCTGGGCGCCGATGAACGCTTGTATGCCAAGTACAAATCCATCCCTCCCGATAGCCTGAATCCGGAACAGCAGCAGGCTCACCGCAACGCCTTGCGAGGGTTCGTTTTGGGCGGTGCCGAGCTCTCTGGGGCTGACAAGCAGCGCTTTGCCCAAATTCAGGAGCGTCAGGCGGAGCTGACACAAAAATTCAGCGAGAACGTGCTGGATGCTACCGATCAGTTTGCTTATTACGCACAGGCCGGCGAAGTTGATGGACTGCCCGAGGATGTACTTCTGGCAGCCCGGGAAGCAGCCAAAAAGGATGGGCACGAGGGTTACAAGCTCACCCTGAAAATGCCGTCCTACCTGCCCGTCATGCAGTATGTCCACAACGCAGAACTCCGGCAGCGCCTTTATCGGGCTTACGTGACCCGGGCCTCAGAACAGTCTGACCAGGCTGCCCGTAAATTTGACAACAGCGCCATCATTCGGGAGTTGCTGGCCCTGCGTGCGGAAGAGGCCAAACTTCTTGGCTATAAAAATTTTGCTGAGGTCTCTGTCGTTCCCAAGATGGCCGATTCACCCCAACAAGTGGTCGAATTTCTGCGTGATCTTGCCCTGCGCGCCCGCCCGCACGCCTTGCGTGACCTCCAAGAGATGCAACAGTTTGCTCTGGAGCGTTTGCAAATCACCGATCCTCAGCCTTGGGACTGGCCCTACATCTCGGAAAAACTCAAGGAAGAGCGCTACGCCTTCAACGAACAGGAGGTGAAGGAGTATTTCACCGCGCCCCGGGTACTGGCGGGCTTGTTCAAGATCGTCGAGACTCTGTTTGATGTCTCTATCCGACCCGATCAAGCTTCCACCTGGCACCCGGGGGTGAGTTTTTACCGGATTGAAAGAACTGGACCCAACGGGGTTGAGCTGATTGGTCAGTTCTACCTCGACCAACCGGCACGCACCGGCAAGCGGGGTGGTGCCTGGATGGATGATGTTCGGTCTCGCTGGCTGCGTCCGGACTCGGGCAAATTGCAAACCCCGGTTGCCCACCTGGTCTGCAATTTTGCCGATGGCCTGGATGGCAAGCCCGCATTGCTCACCCATGATGATGTCATCACCCTGTTCCATGAATTTGGGCATGGCCTGCACCACCTTCTGACCCGGGTGAATGAGCGGGATGTGGCAGGGATCAGTGGCGTCGAGTGGGATGCGGTTGAACTTCCCAGCCAGTTCATGGAGAATTTTTGCTGGGAATGGAGCGTTCTGAGTGACATGACGGCTCATGTCAAAACCGGCTTGCCCATGCCCCGTGAGTTGTTTGACAAGATGCTGGCCGCCAAAAATTTCCAGAGTGGCATGCAGACACTGCGCCAGATTGAATTTGCCCTGTTCGACATGCTGCTACACACCGAGCACGATCCGGCACACGATATCCAAGATCTGTTGGATCAGGTTCGTGCGGAAATCGCTGTCCTGCAGCCACCCCCCTGGAGCCGGACCGCTCACAGCTTCAGCCATATTTTTGCCGGCGGCTATGCGGCTGGCTACTACAGTTACAAATGGGCTGAGGTACTCAGTGCCGATGCTTATGCAGCCTTTGAGGAAACTCTCGAGCCGGATGGACGCCCCAGTCCCGATACTGGTAGAAAATACCGCCAGTCCATCCTGGAGGTTGGCGGTAGCCGCCCGGCCATTGAGTCCTTCAAGGCCTTCCGCGGGCGCGAACCTCGACTGGAGGCCTTGTTGCGACACCAGGGCATGGCACTAACCGTCACGAGTGATAACTGCAATCTTGAAGTCAAGTCAGCTCATGCACCGATCCTGTCCTCTGCTGGTGCTCAGCCTGTGGCTGGCGCTGCCCAATCAAGGGGACGCTGAAACCATCTATCGCCAGCTGGGGTCCGATGGGCGCATCACCTATTCGGACAAGCCGCTGGGGAATTCGGCAGCGCTCAAGCCCTCTGGGGGCAGTGGCACGGAGCTCCCTGCCGCAGAGGCCGCTGCCGGCCTACCCTATGAGTTACGACAGGTGGTCAGTCGTTACCCGGTAACCCTGTACAGCGGTCCAGGATGTCAGCCCTGCAATTCGGCCCGCGCCCTGTTGCAGTCCCGTGGTGTCCCATTTGCCGAGCGCACCGTCAGCACCCCTCAGGATGGTGAGGCCCTGCGGCGCATCAGCGATGAACTGATGCTGCCAGTGCTAAAAATTGGTTCACAGGTGCTCAAAGGGTTTTCTGCCGACCAATATGACCAATACCTCAGCCTGGCAGGCTACCCAAAGACATCGCAGTTACCCGCCAGCTATCGACATCTGCCC
>Ga0075470_10000500_pt1 | contig 12661 bp, 15 predicted proteins | sample DEB19_08_DNA_4_FD_71482 | JGI IMG/M metagenome (GOLD analysis project Ga0075470, IMG submission 71482) | Aqueous microbial communities from the Delaware River and Bay under freshwater to marine salinity gradient to study organic matter... | ecosystem: Environmental > Aquatic > Marine > Coastal ... | reverse complement strand
GTAACTTGAGTTGTTTCAGTCGGTTGAGTAGCCATGATCGCTCCCGATTAGGCAGGTAGCATACGGTCAGCATTTACGGCAGGGGCTTGTTTAGTCTTGCCCGTGCGAGCCTCGCGTAGCCGATCCATCATTGCATAAAGTTTTTTGGCCCCGGCTTTGGTGGAGCCATTACCGAGATGCGATACCACATCGGCAGGAACGACAAATTCGCCGTCTGCCAGAGCAGCACGTTGTACACGTTTACCACGAATTACTGCGGGGATGTCATCCGACATACCGTCGCCGGGGCCATCTAGCAACTTGCCACCCGCCAAGTACTCGGTATCGCCACCGCCAGCAAATCCAAAATTAACTTCGTTGGTACCAATCTCACCGCCGTCAGCAAACGTTTGATCACCGTAAGGATTGGGCGGAGTGGGAATACCTTGCTGAGTACCTTCAGCCGGAGGAGCCGGAGGTTGCATCGACTTGGGCAACGCCCCTGCATAGACAGGTTTCTGACTAACGATCTTGTAGTTCTTATCCCCCTTCACTTGGGCATTGCTGATTGGATTGCCCTGCATGAAGTTATAGATAAGGTCTTTCATCATAAAGTCCTGAACAACCCGCGCCTTGTCGTCTTGCGGGCCAGACCCCATAGAGTTCAACCACGGTTGAACTGTTGAAGCATAAATCTGTTCAGCGGTTGCGCCTTCTTTAATCTTGCCATCCTTCACCGCATTGTTAATGACTTGCGTCATGTCATACAGGAAGTCTTCATTGCCCTTACGCCCGTACGCAGCCTGCCCCGCAAATTCATTTTTATTGGTGCGATAGAAGTTAATAAATCCTTGAGCAAGTTCAGCAGCAGGTGCCGTACCAAGGCCACGACCTTGATCAACGCCTCTCCAATAATTACGAAGAGCAACGTCACCCATCTCCTTATCTTGAACAAGCGAAGCACCAATCGCAGCGACAGCGGCGGCGGCGGCGGCCGTAATCGGTCCACCACCAAGTAGCGCAGCGGTAGCAGCAGCATTAGCAGCAGCCTTACCTTCTTTGCCCTGACTAATTCCTTGGTATGTCTGTTGTGCGCCAAGAGCCGCTGCTAGATAAGGCGCGGCTTTCATAACATTGCTACCAACATTTGAAAGGGTGCTTCCCATACCGGATTGAGCAGCCGTTAATCCGGGAATGTTAGGAGCGCCAACAGTGTTTGCAATCTGAGTAAGCGTCGGTGCCTGAGCAAGTTGGCTTGCGGTTAAAGCCTGAAGGCCGGAGGCCGCACCCGCCGCACCAGCCGCACCCGCCGCACCCGCCGCACCCGCCGCACCCGCCGCCCCCGCTCCCGCGCTACCCGCAGCACCGATACCCATTTTCGCTGCAAGTTGCTGAGCGTACGGAGTCAGCGCTTGAAGTCCCTTGTACATGCCGTACGAAGCAGCAAGGCCAGTCAAAGGATCAACTCCGCCACCTGCGCCAGTACCTGACCCATCATCATACGTAGTAGGGTTAGGCGTATAAGGACGAGGTGCAACCGCCCCAGCAGCATTTTGCGTCATCAACGCGCCATACGGATTGTAGACCGGGTTCTTAGCACGGTTCTGGATGTCGGCAAGGTATGCGCGTTGGGCTTCTATGCTAGTTGGGTCTAACGGACGGCCCAGTGCATCAACCGCACCGCCTTCGGCAAACTTTTCTTCACCCGTGAACGGATTAATCTTTGGCTCGTATCCGTCAACGACTTCCTGTGCCTGCGGCCTGTTGATCGGCTGCGATGCATAGTTACTTTGCACGACCGTGGACAACGGATAGTTCTGGTTCGGATACGGCATAACCCGACTCTGGTCAGGTATCTGACGCGGCTGATTCATGTTTTGATCAGACGGGGAAACCATACCGCCGTACGCAAACCCACGAGCACCGGGAGCCATCTGATACGGGTTGTACGGTACAAGTCCTTGCGGAGTCTTTTTGTAGTAACGTCCCGGCAAATAGAACGGCTCAGTTGCTCCCGTGCCGTATTTAGGATTCATGGCACCGGGGATATACATGTAGTCATCGCCACCCGCGCTTGTCGGCATGGCTTTTTGTTCAGGCGTAAATGCATCCGCCAAACCCATATACGTTGCGTATTTCGCAGCGTTCTGAGCAAACGGACTTTGGAATCCACCGCCAAGAGCCTGACCAAACGCGCCACGGGACTCGGGTGACGTAAACAAGTTACCAGCACCAGTCATCAAAGACTGTCCCGGTGAGATACCTTGATTCATCAAGCGACCTTGAACGAGGTCTTGAGCAGTCGGAGTACCAACCCCCTTACTCATAATCTCTACAGGTTTCAGGTCAGCAATATTGGGAGCAGCAACCGTAGGCGCTGCAGCGGCAGGCGCAGCCCCGCTGTACTGATCCATAAATGTCTTAGGTAAATTAGTGGCTTCTGCAGTAGCACCGACAGTTTGTTTCGCTGCTTCTCTTGCAGCGCTGATGTCTTGTGCGTTCTTAGCCGCAACGTCAGCCGATACTTTGGGAGCCGCCGCTGCCGATGCCTGCAGCGACTGAGCAATGTTTGCACCGCTATACGCACCAAGCCCTGCCATCAAACCTTTCTTAAGGTCGCCTTCGATAAGGCCGGTCGCTCCGCCGACAAGAAGAGCCGTGCCTGCTGCACCAGCACTCGCCGCACCAAACCCAAGCGCTCTACCAACAGCCGAGCCAACTCCCGGTGCAAAAGTATTAAGCACCGCGCCAGCAATCATCGGTAAGAATTTCTTAAGAAACGAAGCCTCGTACAATCCAGTTTCAGGATTGATAGTCAGTTCACCACCATGCGCCATCGCAAGTGACTGAAGCCCTTGGAGTTCTTCCGGGGCCATATGAACCAGCATCGAGTCGCCGTTACGACCTCGGGAGGCTAGTAAAGAAGCAAGTCCTGCTTCTGGTGCGTGCATTTGCATAGTTACCCCTAACGGGTCAAGTAGCCCTGATTATAGGCGCAGATGCCGGGATATTCGACACCCACTGCGCGGTTATGATGACGGACGGGATTTCGGGAACCGTGGCAGTTGCGGCTTCTGCCAAAAGGACGGCATCGGTACTGGGGGAAGACCAAGCCAACTCAAAGTAGTCCCCACCCTTGAAAAGCAGCATCCAATTCCACGCCGCAATCTTCTCGTCGTTCGGCCCTGCAATGACCATCTTGCTAGCGGAGTTAGGGACATTTACCCCGTTCACCCGAATCCAGATATAGATGTTGGTATTGCCGCCCCCGGTCTTGTCCAACTGGGCGGAGAACTGGATGTTGTAAACCCCATCTTCGCCTATAAATATCTTATCGGTGTCTTTTTGAACGCTGAATTGAGCACCGTTACCCGAGTCATAGGTACTATTGACCTTCATCAGATTCACGGCATTGGCAACCGGGTTGGTCTGCGTGGTCGTGTCATAGAAGGAGCCAAAGGGCCGAGGGGCGTTGACGTTATTAGCGATTGATGTGAAAAACAGGCGCAGGACGTTGGCAAACTGGTCTTGATACCGCTGGTCGTACGCAGCCGGGGCGGTAGGTAGGTTAGGCGCGGCAAGGCTTCTAATCTTGGTTGCCATCAGCGGCGACCGTCCGGCTTCACATCAATACGCATGGCACCCATTTGCCATGCCACGCCTAGGTCAGATGAAGAGACCTTGAAGGCCATCTGACGCCCACGGACACGGGTGTATACCTGACCGGTATACTGCTCCACAGGATACTGTGCTGTCCGCGTGACGGTCGGACTGTCTGCCGCCGTGTAGTTGGAACCCGAGTTCAAACGGGGTTTAACGGTCAGCGTTACAGACGGGCTATCCACAGTTGAGTTGGCAAAGGTAAAGTCGGGCAACATGCGCCAGACATAGCCAAGGCTCTGACCATCTTGGATATCAAAGTCCGAGGTCTCAATGTACGCCTCAATCGGCGCGGCTACGGTCAGCAACTGATCGTCGTTTAAATACTCGTGGTATGTCATTTGATTAGGAATCTGAAGCGTCACGGCTGCATCAGCAGCGTGAGAGGCCGCAGTCGTCGTGTCATAACCACGAGTGCAGTTAGTTAGTGAATTACCTTCTACCCCTTCATAGGCAATCTTTTCTGAACCAATCTGTACAACTCCGGCTGCGGGGTACGAATTGCCGTTCAGCACCGTAATCGTTGTGACAGACGAATTGATTGCTTGATCAAGATAACTATTCTGCAAACTGTACGAAGCAAGCGGGTACTCACGCAGCGGCGAGTCCAGCCACGCAGTGCGGTTCATTGACCCGTAGTACCAGATACGCTCAAGGTGGTTATAGATCACGTACGTATCATTAACTTGGCTATTCTTCGACGGATAGAACCACCAGACTTCGTTGTAACCCTCGTTTGTACCCGCCACTACTTGAGCCAACTGACTCTTGTTGATGTTCATGAAAACAAACTGACGAAGTGAGCAAGGCAGCGTCTCAACGCGACCCGAGTACATGTAGAACTTGTCTACGCCCATCCAATACGTGACGTTGTTAACTGTGACCGGCGAGTTTTGTGATGCGATGGAAATGTTATCCATCAACAAGTTAAAGCCCCACACATACGGCGGGCCAAGATACTGCATTGAATAAAGCGCAGAGTCCGTCCAAACAACAATTTCTTGGCGGGTATCTACTGCTGCTTGAATGGCAGAACCGTTTGAAAGGTGTTGTTCACCAGATTGATTCGTCGTTGCAGGTACCCATTCGTACGGATTATCTGCGTCCGACCAACGCACAAGAAGCGGATCAAATGCAGGAGCAAAATCAGTGGGGTCGTACGGCGTAGCACCTAAGCAAATTGCAAAGTTACCGATACTCGACACAAAGACTTGCAAAGTCTCGGTGGGAATTGCACGACCGGAATAACTGAAATTAACAGCAGTTGCGGTTAGGCTCGTAGTAGTCGCCGCAGAAATAGTAACGGACGATCCACCGTCGTATGCAGTAGTTACATACGTGCCACTAGGAACCCCACTACCAGAAACTACCGCGCCCGGATTAATGCCAGTCGGATCAGCCACAGTAAGGACTGTAGCCCCGCTAGCAGCCGTTGCCGTAGTAGAAGTTTTAGTAATGCTGTTGGCTACATCAGACAACAACGTAGCGCGAGGGTAAGTTGTAACGTTCTGCGTCCACCAGTAAACAGAACCTTGGCGATAAGCAAAGATCAAATCCTCGTCCAAGTTATCTTGGCTCCAAATACGCATCGGGATGCCAACTGAAGACGCTGAACCCCAACCACCGCTACCCCAAGGCGGCGCACCCCAACCAACCGCAGCACCATAAACAGCGTTACCTGCTGGAATTTCAAGTTGTGAAACTACGAGTGATCCACCATCTGAACCAGTGGACGTTGCAAGGCTTGGTGCAACGATGACGTACGTATCCGCAGACGGTACAGATACGATCTCAAAGTTACCGTCTAGATTGATGCCATTTACGATGCCACCGCTGTTAACGTTAGAAAACGTAACGAACGTACCAATCGTCGTGACATTCGCAGTCTGCGTAACCGTGACAAGATAACTGCCACTCGTCGTAGAAAACGGGTTTTGAGTCAGCGTCAGCGAGGAGGCAAGCGGGGTGATGTCGTGATAGACACCGCCGTTCTCGACGTAGAATTTGGAGTTTGTACCGAAGGCAAGAAGGTTACTGCCGATGTGGGTAATCCAATTCCACATGGAACGGACGACACCTTTGAAAGTGTTACCGGGCGAATAGTTAATCCACCCACCAATTTTTTCAGCAAAGCCAGAGCGAAAGCGAATCTTATCGCCAGCGTAGAAGCCACCTTCGTTCGCGTAACTAGTAGACTCTCGGTTTACACCCGGTCGCAGTTCAAGTTTTGACAGCGGCATCCGTTACTCTCCGCCATTCGGGTTTACCAACGCCACGAGAAAAATGCGGCAAATCAAACAACTTGATGCCGTTCCCGCCCCACGAGTTCAAGGGATGGAGCGATTCCCAGTATGCGCCAAGCGGCGCGATAGCGGCTTTATCGTACACCAACTTGCCGCCCATGAAAAAATTCAGGTCTACTGCACGGCGTTGCAGATGAAGGCTCTGCATAGTCTTGGAACGCCCGGTCTTCACATAAATTTCTTGCTGTTCCGGTGTCCGGTACAACTCACCGGCAGTGACCTGAAAACCAAGTTCGGTAGCCCGCTGAACTAAGCGGCCTACATCAAGAAGAAAGTCGGCTTGTTCGGATACGTTGCTCATTTCAACGCCTTCTCAAGAGCCTCGCTCTTGTCCTTGGAACCCTGCGAAGAACCAAAGTAGTAACTGACGATCTGGGTGCTAATGGCACTCAGCACGCCCAAGATGTAGATCAAGATGTCCTTACGGGACGAATCGACCGGAGAGTGGTCAAACATGACCACCGCAAATAAAGCAAACGTTATTAAGAGAAGGGTTAAAGCAAGAATAGGGGTGATAACTTTATTAAGGAGCGGGGCTTTGTCAGACGTAACAATTTCGACTTCACGGTTCCGGGCTGAATCCGTGTCCTTGAGCCGAAGGGTCAACTCTTCGATGTCGAGTTTGTTCTCCTCCAACTTGAGCCGCATCAACTCTTCTTCATGCTCCATCTGAGCCATCTGAAGTTTGGCAACTTCCTCGGGGGGCATGTTGGGCTGCAACTTAACCCCGGTCTTGCCCTCGACCCATGCCTGCCCCTTCGCCATAACGGCGTTGGCAACGAGACCTAACCCGTTAGCAAGGAGCGGCTGAACTATGGCAGCGAGAGCCGGAATCATTACGTAGCACTCGCGGTGTTGTTCGGAACTTCAACCCATGAAAGCGTAGGTTCATCCCACATATATCTTTTGGGAGGGTTGCCGGTATTGACATCAGACGGCATAGGAACAGGGGCTTCCCATACTGCTTTATTAGTATTCAAAACCCAAGAAGGGAACAGTCTAGGTTTCACACGTACAAAAGCATCAATATCAGGATAGTAAGTAGACCCAACTACCCCGTAATTTTTACGAAATGCTCCAACCGCAGAAGTCTGTTTCCATGAATGTCCAGCAGGTAATGTGAACCCGTTTGCTTCTAAGTAAGCAATACCTACCGGTTCAGAATCTGGCATTTCAAGATTATTAACGTCTTCATTTCGTACTTTCAAAACACGAAGCACGACATTGTTAGCGTCAAGTTCTGCAAAACTAGCCATGATTAATTACCACTGAATATTTCCAGAACCAGTAAAAGTGTAGACTCTATAACTACCTATTATGCTTCCACTTCCACCGTTTACGACGTTTGCCGGAGCAAAACTTGCTAGGTAGTAGATATATAGAGCGCCTTGTCCGCCACCACCTGTAGCCCCGCCACCACCATTCCCATAGGTACCACCACCACTTGGCGAACCGGCTTGCCCTCCTGTACCCCCATAACCATAATAAAATCCACCTCCCCCCCAAGGAGGTGGTCCACTATAACTCCCACCGCCGCCACCGCCCCCGTCTGGCCCATATCCACCAGCACCCTCATTTCCGCCACCGCCGCCGCCATAGTACGGTGAATTAGTAACCCCACCGGGATATCCGGGACTACCTGCACCACCCTGACGATTACCGTTACTTGTGTCACCAGCGGCACCGCCGCCACACCAACCGGGGCTACCATCACCGGGACCGCCGCCGTAACTACCGCCAGCGCCGCCCGGGCCTACACTTTGAAAATTAGAAAATGAATTAGTGCCGTCTGAACCGGCAATAGTAACGGTATATGTAGTGCCTTTACTAATAAAAGCGGTAGCCGCCGTAAGACCGCCGCCGCCACCGCCGCCAGCAGCAAGATATTCATTAGCACTACCACCGGTACCACCTGAACCAAATATCCAATACCCAATATTACCCGGTGCAGGGAGTCCGTAATCACGCAGAAAAAGTTGTTGGCTAGTCATACTAATTCCTTAAGTCACATTACCTGCAACAATGCAGTAAGAAGGGTTAATAAAATAAATTGTAGAAAGGCCACGAGCAGACAGAGCAAGTCCTGTTCGATTGGTATCAGTACCTGCGACATACCCAGTCGTGGTTGAAATTGTGATACTGATAACGTTAGTCGAGTTGTTGTAGACCGAAACGATATTGCCTGCTGCAAAATTATTATTTGGTACCGTAATTGTACCGCTTGTCGTCGTAACGACTTTACCCACATCGGTCACAGCAAGCGTATACGCCGCAGTTTTGGCATTAGACGGTACGTTACGAACGTTGCCAATTCCGTCCAGAATATTTGTAATCGTTGCACTAGTACCCGTCAGCGTTGTGATATTTGCAGAGCCAAGTGCAATCGCACCAAGCGTGAAACTATCTGCCGTCAGCGTCGTAATGTAAGCAGAAGTTGCTTGGAACTGCGTAATATTGGCAGAACCGCTCGTTAAAGTCGTGATAGTCGCGCTAGTGCTTGTAAGATTACTAACTGTTCCGTTTGTGTAATTAAGAGTCGTACCACTTAACGTAGTAATGTTTGCACTAGCAGTAGAGACGTTACTGATATAAGACGTTGCCGAAACAACATCAGTACCGTTTGACACAAGAATCTGTTTATCACCCGCAGCAACCGATACACCGGTTTGACCCGAGACTTTGACCGTCACCGCGCCAGTGGTGTTGTTGTAGATGAAGTAGAGTTTCTTGTTAGAAGGAACAACGAGGAAGGTATTCGTACCGCCCGTTCCCGTCATCTCGATATACATGTTACGCGCCACGCCCGTCGCACCGTTCGGGATCGTGATCGTCGTAGTGTTACCGGTGGTCATCGCCTGCGTGACATAGCCTGAAATGGCTTGTTCAATCAGGGTGCCCAGATTGGTATTAGTGGTGTTACCCCAAGACCCCGCTTGATCGCCAGTGCCGATCAGTTCGATAGCAAGGTTGGTTGAATATGTACTAGCCATTTATGACCTCATGCCGCAATAGATGTCCAGCCAGCATTTTGATTCGTATTAATCAAACCCCAGACATTGACGGCTGGCGATTGCGAACCAATGTAACCCGTCGCAGAAACACCCAAAACTATAACATTTGCAGTGCCGGTAACGGTGACCGTGCCAAGTTCGCCCGTAGCCTCAACTCCCGTAACCGGTACGATCTTCTCAAGGAAGACTGTGACTGTACCGATCTCACCCGTACTTTCTACGCCCGTGACAGAGAACTTGCAGTCCAGCGAGAAAGATACAGTGCCAACGTCGCCATTAGCCGATACGCCAGAAACCGTCAGGACTTGATCGGTAACAACAAATACCGATCCTGTGGCTCCAGTACCTTCTACTCCATCCGGATATACATTGATACCTGCTGCAATGTAGACGGTACCAACTTCACCGGTTCCTTCAACACCTGTAACTGACAGAACTTGATCAGTTACAACGAAGACCGTACCAAGTTCGCCGGTTGCTTCAGTTCCTGAGACCGGGACAATAATTTCAAGGAAGACCGTGGCAGTTCCAACCTCGCCCGTGCCTTCAAGTCCGGTTTCAATAACGACTGCATCGCCAACAACAACTTCTTCGCTGAGGAAGATTTCAGCCTGAACGCCGTCAACAGCATGGTTGCTATCTGCCGCAACCGTTACCGTACCAAGTTCGCCCGTCGCTTCAACACCGGTTACAAATACATTTGTTTCGCTAGCAACCGTTACAGAGCCAAGTTGTCCAGTGCCTTCTACACCATCAACAAATACGAGAACATATCCAGCCGGGTCTATTGCTGAAATAGGCGCAACTGAAAATGCCGTAAAACCAAGCATGGTTAGGTTACATTACCTGCAACAACACAAGCCGAAGGGTTGATAAACAAAATCGTAGCAACGCCACGAGTTGCGAGAGCCAGACCGGTTCGGTTGGTATTCGTACCAGCGACGTACCCCGTGGTAGTCGAAATGGTCAGACTCAACGTGCCCGTAGAGTTGTTGTACACAGTTACTACGTTACCTGCGCTAAACGTGTTGTTTGGTACAGTAATCACGCCAGCAGTAAGGTTGATGTGCGTACCGTTGTCAGCCGTTGTCAAAGTGTAGTTAGCACCTTTACTGACTTGCGGGATAGTACGAACCAGACCAAGGCCATCAAGGATATTGGTGATCGTCGCACTCGTACCGCTGAGGGTAGTAATCGTCGCACTTGCACCCTTTAGTTGGGTCGTAGCCGTCGTACCAATCGTCGTACCGGTAATAGTCGTAATATCAGCCGACGTACTCGTAAGGGTAGTGATCGTGGCACTTGCGCCTTTCAACTGCGTCGTTGCAGTTGTACCAATCGTAGTGCCGGTGATCGTAGTGATCTGAGCGCTAGTACTATTTAAATTGGTGATGTTACCGCTAGCCCCTTGAAGAAGGGTCGTAGCCGTCGTACCAATCGTAGTACCGGTAATGGTCGTAATCTGAGCGCTAGTACTATTTAAATTGGTGATGTTACCGCTAGCCCCTTGAAGAAGGGTCGTAGTCGTCGTACCAATCGTAGTACCCGTCAAAGTCGTGATGTTGGCACTTGTAGCGGCAAGATTTGTAATAGCAGCCGAAGTAGCCGCCAAACTGCTTATCGTTACGGTGCCGGTTGCATCACCAAATACTGCGCGAGCAGCCGGATAATCTACAAAGACGTTCTTCGTACCTGCGGGGAAGGTAATCTTCTGCCCACTATTACTAGAAGCCAGCACGGTATCTCGGGACAGGCTAGTACCCGCAGCCGTGTACGTACCGACACCAACTTCCCAGTTGGTACCATCAGTAATGGTGTAATACGTGGTATTGCCATCACCGACAGCAGCAAACGTCTGGTACCCGGTGGCTGCACCGGCCAGAGTGAGTGTGCCACTGCCAGCAGTGGTCGTCGTCTCTAAGACGCGATCCGCAAGTACGAGGGCCATGATAACCCCCGATTAAGCAATACGCAGAATCGCAGTCGTCGAAGCAGCAGCCGGGAACTGGATGGTGAAGTTACCAGCCGTCGAGGTCTTATCAGCCCCGAATGCCAGAACCGCAACAGCCTTGTTGCCTTGCGTCTCGTTGTAGATCAACGCGCCGTTCGCCGTCAGCGTAGCCGAATCCCACGTAATATCTGCAAAGTCAATCCATGCAGTCGTGCTGGTCGAAGTCGGTACCTGCGAGATCGTGAGCGTCTTACCGCCCGCCGTATAGTTCGTGCCCGACGAAGACACTTCATTTGACGTAGTGTACGCAGTCGTAGCCGCGCTCAACGTAGCCGATGAGGTATACAACGCGATCTTGAACACATCCGCAGCGGTCGAAGCGCGAACAACGCCGGTACCAAAATTATGAATACCGTCAAGGATTTCTACCTTGAACGATGTCGCCATTGCTTGAGTGATAGCCATTTCAATCTCCTAAATGCGAAGCCGCATCAACAAAACCATTTTCAGTTAAAATACGCCGTGCATTCATCCTTTCGGAATCCTGCGCCTCTTGCAGGTACCTTATAAGCACCTGTTTTAACTCTTCTTCCGTCTCGGTTCGACGAAGACGATTCAATGCCCGTTCAGCAATCTCTTCAGGTGTATAACCACGATTGCTCGTGGTCTGAACGAACACATTTCCAATTTCCATGCCTGCTGCAAAACTCATGACACAGGAATCCTAACTTGACCAGAACGGTAAGCGTCTTGACGATCCAAGCCGTCACCGAGACGTTTAAGAAGTGCCAAGGATTCTTGGTACTTTTGCTCATAAAAATTCATGATATCAGCCTCACCCTTTAAGTAGGTGTAACCTTCACGAATAGCACCGTAGAGCAGTACGGTTTCAAAATTAGTACCCAACCAAGACGTACCATGCGTCACGATAGACACCGGGTAATAGTAGTAATGCAACTCCGCTGTATACGCCGTATCTGGAGTCGGACCAAGGATCATCGAAGTGTCGTCCCAAATCGCGTAATACTTGGGTTTACCCGTGCTGTTGGGCGGTGGGTACGCTGCACGGATGTAGTTCACATCTTTATTAAGCAGGTACTCGTATTCACCGGTCGTAGGATCAATCACGGCTAACGAGAAAGTTGAGAGCCAGTCAGACGGCAACTGAAAGTATGGGAAACTTGCCGTCATCGTGCCCGTCACGTTCTTACGGATCGCCGGAATCTGAACGGAGTTGTAAATCCGCTCCTCAGCCAGTTGCACAAACGTAGGAATATTGGCTACGAAGGTTTGCTCCGTAGATTCACAATACTCCTGAATGAGTGAAACTAACTGAGAGTAATTCACGGAGTCCAACCCGCCCGGACTTTGCCATTCATCTCAAGGTTGATCTGCGACACGAACTTAGTGCCCTTCGTCGCAGCGCCAGCACCCTTCATTTTCATGTGGGTGACGCCCTTGTTGATATCCGTCTCCGGATAGCCGTTGCGACCCGTTGATTCGGTGTTCGGCTTCGGCTGATTGTATGAGGTGTCCTTCATGTGAATTACCTCGGGCCAGAAGAGCCACGCATCGGGCTACGCTGGTTCATGACCTTCGCCATGCCACGACCATACTTCTTCATTTCTGCGTTGGTCTTACCACCAGCACGCATCTTCTTTACGTCAGCGTCCGGATGGGCACCTTTGCCCTTTTTCATATGCTTCTTCAGCATTGCCTTCATATCCATCTCAGTCTCCTAGGTCGTCACGACCGTT
>Ga0075470_10000498_pt1 | contig 12666 bp, 11 predicted proteins | sample DEB19_08_DNA_4_FD_71482 | JGI IMG/M metagenome (GOLD analysis project Ga0075470, IMG submission 71482) | Aqueous microbial communities from the Delaware River and Bay under freshwater to marine salinity gradient to study organic matter... | ecosystem: Environmental > Aquatic > Marine > Coastal ... | reverse complement strand
ATGGTTAGGTCTCATTTCTCGTCCAATCCTTACTTCAATGTATCCAATTAAAGCCAAGGCTGATATTAAAGCTCCTACGAATATTTCAATCATAAAAACCACTCCGAATCCAATCCTACTATTTTCCAGTTTCCAGTCGTATTTGCATCTACTAAACTCCATGGTCCTGGTATTTCTGCTTGTCTTGCTATTAATTCACCCTGTTGTTCTGCCGTTTCCATAATTATTTCTATAGCTTCTGGATGATTTGATCTTATTCTAACAATTCCTTCGCATTTTATAGTTATAGAGTTTTCATCAACTTCTACAACAACTAAAAATCTACATCCAGAATAGTCTAAATCTTCTACTAAAACTTCTTGCCCAGAATTACCAGGCATATCTTTTATAGACATTTGCATAAATTTTACGCATTTGTCAGTAACATCAAAAGAATATGATGGCATTAGATCTGTCCATCAATTAATCTGGCCCTATATCTAAATCCTTCCTTAGTTCCCAAAGCAGATAGCAATGGAGCAGTCTGATATATTTCCCAAACGCCGTCCTGATATATTTGTTCACCATTACGGTCAACAATATTTTCTAGGTATGCATTTATTTGCATTTTGCTTTGAGACTCTATAACCAAATCGCCAAGTAAATTTACAGATAAAGATAGTAATACTTCTGTTGGCACAATATCATATTCTCTAGTTGTGACTGTGCCATCAGCACTTGTAATAAGTCTGTAGCCATATAATTCTCCTGTAAATGGATAACTTTTTGTTAAGGCTGGCTTCATTAGTTACTTCTCCACCTTGATCTGTTTCCATCCTCATCAAGAAAGGCTGGCCAGCTAAATATCTTTCCAGTTTTATATGAGCGAGTCTTATGGAATGATAACCCATTTGAAGCTATAACAGCTAGTGGTGCCATAAATGGAGCCATCATCTTAGTATCAAAGCTTTGGATAGAACCGCCAAGATTTAAAGATGGTGAGGCTATTTGTTTAAATACAAGATCTTCATTCTCAAGCATGTAAGCTGCCTGATAAGCAGTCATTTTGTCTAGAAGTAATAGGTCAGATGGGCTATCAATATCTATCTCATCTCTTCCAATAAATACTTCTATGATGCCCTGTGCTCTTTTAATAAGATCAAGGCTTACTTCGTACCCTGTGTATTCTTGTACGCTATTTACTGTACTAAACATTATCTAGCCACCCTTCCTAACTCACGTACTCTAAGCACATGCGTTGTTGTGTAATCTAATCTATCTGAGCCAAGTAGCTCAAGTTGTAGAACATAGTCTCCCTTTTTAGTAAAAAGAGATCTATCTGTAGGAAAGATAAATCTTATCTGCCCAAATTGTTTTGCGTTTGAATCGACGGTTGAACCTGTTAAAAGCACTTCCTTATTGTCAGTATCAAGCATCTTTACATTAATAGTTGTGTATCCAGAGAGATTAAAATCCGAACCGTCCTGGTTTTTAACTAAAATGGAAAGAGGCCTTGCTGGTATCTGACCAATCCAGTATTGACTAATCATTTTATAATATCCTCTCTTAGATATAGTATTGGATCTTCATGTAATACATAAACAACAACCTGATCCTGTGCTGTTGTTCTTATGACTATGTCTTGTCTAGTGTTTGCAGTAGCTGTCATAGGGGCTGCTGAAACAATTCTTACTGGCTGAGTTATCAATGCAGTTGCAGCCATTGGAAGAGATAGAATGTTTCTATTTGCACCAGCAAATCCTACAGGATCAAGATGTATAGCATTTGCTATCATTGCTGGGGCATTCTCAGATACATCTCTTACTGCTATGATTGTTGGCTGAACCATTGCTGCAGATGCTGGCATTGCAGTATGTGCTTGATTCTGTCCAACTGCAGCAACTCTACTGCTAAGCCATCTTAGACCACGAGTGTTCATTGAGTCGGCTGCAAATGTTAACTGCTCATATTTTCTGGCATATTTAAATGAGAAGAACTGTGGTCCAGTTACATATGTAACTTGTGTCGATGGAACTCCATCCTTATTAAATTTTCTTGATAAAACCTTTTCTGGAACACCTTCTCGTGATGGTTTACTTACAACTTCTTCATTAATCGGCTCTGTTTGAGTTAATATATACATTCCATTTGAATGCCATCTACTTAGCTTATTATATTCAGATTGTGTTATTCTTCCCTGACTTAACTGTGTTTCTAGCAAGTCTGGCTGAGCAAGAAGTTGATTTCTTTTTTCTAAAGTAATACTTCCTTCATTATATGCACGATTAATCCAGTCTGTGTGTATTGAGTCAATAGTGACATATTCATTTTCTTGACTAATTGGATCAGTAAAGTTAACCCATATCTTTCCACCTACCTGGCGACCATCAAGAACATCTCCTGGCTTAATGGCAATAGAAGTTACATAATCCTTATATGGATTATCTATAAGATTAGTACCTTGACGATATTGGTTTGCAAAAGCTGTTATTGGTGTTCCAGCTTTTATATTTTGAATAGGTGTTGCAAGATAATTTTTTGGAATACTTCCGCCACCATTAGGAACATTTCCAAAATAGAATGTTGATATAAAGAATTCGTCTCCAACAGCAAGTCCATTTTCCTTATATTGATATCCTCTAAATGGTTTACTTGGGCCACCATAATTTAATGTATCATCATTGTTCCAGTATGCAGCATCTACATAGGTTAAAGTTCTATAATTTGTTAATCTGTCTAATGTGTTTAGAACTTTTAATCTGTTATTTCTATAGGTATCTGTCCATATATTAGTTGTATTTCCAGTTCCAACTGTCAATCCTGCCGCATCAGTCGGAAGAAGTGTTGGTGTATATGGATCTGAGTAATATCCAGTGCCATCAGTAAGATCTGGCACAACTTCAATTCTATCGATAATCTTTAGATCAAGAGCAAGTTGTGGGTTATTAACCATCAAGGAAATACCAGTATCAACAGCCGCTCTTAGAGATTTGATAAAATCTTCGTAAATTCTTGTTTCTCTAATATTAAAATATGGATCAACAATTTCATTTTTAGCGAAGGCATCTACTTCATTTGATTGATCTGGATAATTTTTAAAGAATATAGCATCAAATTGAGATAGGTCAATATCATTAACTAGATCTATATATCTACGTGTATCATCAATGGTGTTTCTGAAATATCCACGACGGTTTGCTTTAAACTTAGGTCTTGGACCACCAAATACATCTACTCCACCACCAAGGTCAGTTTCAATAATATTTTGAGCTCCACCATATGCTTGTTCTTTTACAAGATCTGATACGAAGTATCCATTAACATCTACTGGGAATACATCCCAACCATAATATTGTTGAGGCGGATTACCAATAAAATCAATTGTTTCTAATTCTTGAGCAGACATATTAATATCAAACTCGCCACCACCAGAATATGTTGGACTATCAAATCTTGATGTAATAAAATTCTTATTTTGACCAGAAGATGTTGGCCACCAGTAAAGCATTAATGCACGACCACGGTTTCCTCGTCCAGAGTTTTCTGAAGTCATGGTTAGACTTGCAGTCATAGGCTCTGCTAAAATTGGCTGGTACTTTATAAAGTCAAAGTAGTGCAGGTCTATATCTCTTTCAGATACAGTTCCTGGTGCATCAATAGACCATACTGATGTGTAGAAATCAGGAGCAAATGTAGCATCTTCGATATTTGAACCCATAAAATCAGGATCATATACCTGCTGATCAAAGCGCTGAATATCTAGTTCTCCATCAATCCAGATCTGGAAACGCCCAGCAATTCCATCCATCTCTGGTCCTTCAACAAATTGAATTACAACATGGTGCCATTGACCATCGTTAATTTGTTTATTTCCAGTAAGTTGTCCACGGAATCTTTGTGCCCAAGATGACTCTGAATAAGGCTTAACGCTATTTGGGTGAAGAACCTCAAATGCATTATAAGTCATATAGTTTACTCTTCCATTTACTAAATTATAGGTTGTCTTTACACTGCTAGAGCTAGTTGGAGATGACCATTCTCCATAGGAGATAATTTGATTAGCCTTTGTTGTCTTAATGCTAAATTCCATTGAAAAATCAGACTTAGAACTGCTTAGACCACTCTTTGCTCTGAAGCCAATATTCTGTAGTCTAATTGCTTTTCTGTTCCAGTTATCAAAATAACCAACAGACATTCTAGACTCATTAGATGCAGAAGAATAATCAGTAATTGCCGTTGCAACAACTTTTCTAATATCATTTTCTGGGCCAGTATTATTTGCAATTCCCCATGTAACGTTATTTCTTAATTGACGTAATGTTGGTTCTCCATTAAATACATCCTGTGACTGAGCTGTATTTGGAGTGCTTTGAGTAATATCAGTATTCTGATCTTCAAATAGTTTTAAGAAGGCTCCGCCAAATCCTGTTGGCAAACCATGACGAACTGAATGTTGTGCATAAAGTGTTGAATACCAGCGATCTGAGAATAGATTTAGATATGCTGGTGGATTTGGAGACATTGCTCCTGCTATCATTGGTGAAGCAGTAATTGCACCTAAAAGCTGTGTACTAACTGCTGGATCTACCATTAATGTAGAAGCAGTTGTAGTCATTGCGGCCACAGAACGTGATAGAAGTAGCATTGGATCTACAAATAATGCTGATCCATCCATAGATGCCACCGTATTATTCTCACCAATTTGAGTCTGTGGATCATGGAATAATGCTGATGCAGTCATTACTGATGCATTATATGTAACTGTTCCAAATGCAAATACTTGGACATTTGGCATTGCTCCAAATGCTTCTGCGTGAGCATGAGGATATTCTACAGTTCTAGAGAATGTAGGTTGTACCGCTAAGGCTGAGGCGGTAGATGGGTCTGAAATATATCCTACTGATAGACCAACTGATGGTTGAACTATAAGAGCAGATACTGTTGCGACACCGTCTTCTACATTTACAAACTTCTGAGCATCAACCGTTGGATCTACAAACGTGCCACTAGCTGTAATAATATCAGCGTTAATATTTTTATTAATAATATCAGAACTAAGAACATATAGTAGCTGATTATTTAAATTTGTTCCAGTAAATTCTGTTCTGTCGTAAACTGTGCCAATGCTACTTGTTTCTGTATGAACATGCTCAATCATTATTCCATAAGATGCAGCTCTACTGTCAGCAAAGGCTGGTGTTAAATCAAGGTATTGCTGATTTGAAGATGAGTCATCTAGAAGTCTTGTAGTATATAGATATTCACGAACTGGCGTAAAACTAGAGTATGGAGCTGTAGTAAAAGTTCCTGATGTTGGGTCTGCTGTTAAAACATAAACATTAAATGTATTTGCATTTAGATCGCCACCTAAAGTTGTTGCAGTAACATGTGCAGAATTAATTTTTGCTTTAATTAACTTATTATATGCAGGGAATCCGTTATTAGCTTTAATCGCCACTGCTTCTCTATTAGTAATAACATCTGGATTCCCATCAGATTGTGTTCCAATAATAAATCCACTGTTGCCGCTAGTATTATTAGAATTAGCACTAGCTATGCTTCTAATCTGTAATACATAAGATGTGTCTTGGATAGATTCTCCATAGAACACATTAGATGAAAGCAAGACTGATGCTGTTGCTGGATCAGCGGATACGTTTACAAATTTCTGTGCTGCAACTGTGGCATTAGGAGATGTTGCAGATGTTGTAGATGGATCTGCTGAATAATTTACAGATCTAGTAGTTGTTATAACAGGATCTACTGCAAGAGCAGATGCTTCTGCTACTCCAAATCCATCAAGATTTGTATTAATAGATATTGCAGGATCTACCAGAAGGGCAGAGGCTGTGCCAAGAACATCAGATGTATATATTACATTTATTACAGTTTCTGCTGTATGTGTTGGCATTGGAATATCTGCAGACGCTATTGCTCCAGATGTATCTGTATAATTTATATTTGTTGCAGGAGAACTAGCGCCAGCGGTATGAATTAATCCAATCTCTGTTGGTGTAAGTGTTGCTGATGATGCCCAGTGTAGATTAGACATTCTAAACAAACCAGAAGTTCCTGGATTTTGCCAGGCACCAATTATAATTTGTCCAGAAGCTGTTCCGACAGAAGTATTTGAAAATGATGAAATTAAACTGCCATTTAAATACCAAGAATAATTTGTTCCGCTACTTCCAGTTCTTCTGATTGCTACATAGTACCAAGTATTGGCTGTCAGTACTGGTGAATATACAACACTTGTTGCTACACCAAAATTTCTTAAAACTAATTTTGTTCCAGTGCCAGGAGCATTAGTATTACTTGATCCTGTTAGTGTGATATCAAAACCGTTTCCATTTGTGGCAGGAACTTGTATAATATTATATGCTTCTGGATTTGAACCTGGAATAACATTTGGAAACTTAAGCCAAAATCCTAATGTATAATCTTCATCAGAAAAAGTATCAAAATCATTAGCATTTGAAAGTGTATATCTTGCAGCAGTAGCGCTACTTGTTGTTACAGGAAAATCCCAAGAATCATTTCCACCAAGTGGACCATCTGATGTATTTAATGCAACTGAATTAAAAGTAGCATATGTTCCATAAGCACTTGATCCAGTTATTTGAGGTGTAGTGTCTGGCGTATCAGACATTTCAATTGATCTCTCAACAGCATATTTACCAATTTCTTTTTCAAGACTTGATGGTGTTGTGTTTCCTATGCTCCAAATATTTGAAATAGCTGCTGCATCTAATTGGGTGGATGATCCTACATGAAGATTAGATACACGCCATGTAGCTGTAGCAGTATTTGCTGTTGTTTGATTAAATCCATATGCTGTCAATGTACCTGTTGTCGTAGTATTTGACCAGTTTGCAAATTGTGTTCCGTCTAAATATGCAAACATATTGCTTCCAGTACTTCCTACTCTTCTTACGGCAAAATAATGCCATACTCCAGTAGTAAGTACAGATCCAGAATAAACTGTTGATCCAGCAGTTACAGATAGTTCTGAAGCATTTGTAGATGCTTGTTTTCCACGAACTTGAACTGTTACTCCAACACCAGTTGGAGTTGCTGTAAATAATCTAATTGCGTTTACAGATGTAGTATCTGGAATTTCTCCTACGATTTTAAACCAAAAACCTAGGCCCCAATCTTCATCCGCTAATTCTGTTCCTTCAGTTGTCTCTATGCTTGATGTTACTAAAAAATATTCTTGTGTTGTCGTTGATGTTGTTGTTTCAAATTCCCAGCATCCTGCTCCACCTGCAGGTCCGTCAGTTGAGATATATCCAGCAACTGCTGAGTTTGCTGAATTATCTGTCCAGGTACCATTTGAAGATGTTCCTAAACGAGTTGGAGATGTTGAATATGCCTCGCTCATTTCCATGACACGAGCTCTGCCATATGTTCTAGTTACATTGTGTAATTTTGATGCCATAATAAAAAATGGCTGGAGCCTAAGCTACAGCCAGAATCTCCTTCTTGAAAGCTTCTGGGTTAATTGATGAAATACTATTTCCGCCTACTGAAATTACAGGAGCAAGGGAGAAGCGAGATACAGTTGGAGCAATAATGACAACATTTGAGGCAAGCTCAACAACTGTCTTTGACTCCACCATTACAGCGCCTGCTGTTAGTGGTCCCGCTTCTACCCTTACATCCATTTGATTACCTTACGCTACTGTAATGCGGACAATACCTGTCGCATCCCATGTAATTGTAAAGTTACCGTTGGTTGAAGACTGATCTGAAGAAAAGTCTACATATCCAATCAATGCTTTTGTTCCTGCTGTTGCGCCTGAGTCATTGTAGACTACTGCGTAACGAGCAGTGATTGTTGAAGAAGACCATGTAACATCTGCAGCATCCAAAACGATTACGTTGTTTGCTGAGTCATAGCTTACTGTCTTGCTTCCAAGTGTCTGTCCACCAGCTGTGTAGCCTGTTCCAGATACTTCGTTTGCAGATACATCATCGAAATAATCGTGAGTATCTTGGTTAGGTGTGTAAGAAGATGTTAGAAGAGCTACCTTGATGGTATCTGAATCCCAATCGATCTCCTTATTGAGGGACTTTGCTAGGAATTGTCCGTATAGCTTTGATGGCATATTCTATTCCCCCTTATGCTGAAGTCTTCTCAACGATTGCGAATGCGTCAGCATCTGCAACTGCAAAGCCACGACGAATACGTGTCTTAAGAAGAACTCCATCCTTAGTAAATTCTGCATCACGAGATACAACTGACTCTACGCCACCACGGATACCGTTGATAAGCATGTTGCGGTTACCTACGATAAGTAGTGCGTTTCCTGCTGGTGCATCTGTTGCTGCTGCTGAAGTTGCTGCACCGTATGAAACTACCAATGGATATCCAAATAGAGATCCTGGTGTTCCTGCTAGTGGATCTGGAAGAACTAGGTCATTGTTGCCCTTGATCATTCCACGAATTTCCTTAAGCATCTTTGGGTGAGCCATCCATACAGTATTAGCTGCATCAAACTTTGATGAATCTTCAGCAATACCTAGGGCATTGTTGATATCATCATAAGAAAGAGCTCCACCTGTCTGGATTAGGTTTGCACCTGCAGATCCTGGTGATACTGCACGGTATAGAGATGTGAACGGCTGACCGTCATCTCCATCGCCTGCTGCTGTTACACCAAGGCATGCGTTGTCGAATTTGCGAGCCCAGCGGCTTGCCCATTCTCTCTTGTAAACTGTTAACACGTCTACGAGGTTATCGTTTAGATCTTCCTCTGATACGTGCATGATTTGTGCGTACTTACGTGCTGTCAATACGATCTCATCTAGAGTAGCTGATGCTTCTGGGATTGTTCCACCCTCTGCAACTACCTGTGGAGCGTCTGATAGGAAACGTGGTACAGTCTTTGTGCGAGAAGCCATTGTTTCACGACGAGCAAAACGTTCTACTGCTGAATTAGCAATAAGGTCTTGAATGACCGCAGAACCCTGCTCTTCGAGAATATAACCGTTGGCTTCAGTAAAATCTGTTCTTGCCATGTTTATTTCTCCTAATTTAAGTTAATTTGAACTGTTGAAAATAGACTATCGTCCAATATATCTATGGTCGCAAGCCCAAACGTCCATCTGGAGCCTTGCATACCCAAATTATACCGCAAAACAATACTATTTTCTACCCAGAATCGCCAAAGCTTGACGTTCTGATGCTGAAATTTTTCTATCTACTGGTGTTGAGTCAGCAGAATCTGCTTTTCCACCAACTAATAGTTTTGGATCAAATAATTCTGGGAAATCTTCTTTGATACCCTTAATTTGATCCTCTAGACCAACTATATTCAATTCTTCATCAAATGATAGTTCATCTAGTTTAAGATACTTGAATAATCTTTCGGTATTAGCCAACTTGAGCTCAGCCAATTCCTGCATTATCTTTTCTCTTAGTAATTTGCCAGAATATTTAGCATTTTCATTTCTATACTTATCAAGTTCAGCTTCCAGCGCTTCCTTTTCTTCACGGAATTGCTTTGCGTCCTTCTTAGCACGATCCAGGGCAGCCAAAACTGCCACTGGGTCTTTTATATCTGCTGATTCAGTTGACGTACCATCTAACTGAGTTTCTTCTGTCATTGTTGTCCTGTCTGTTCATTTCTTTCAGCTGCTGCCTGTTGCAGAGCTAGATTGTTTGAATTTAAACCTGTTCCACGAAGTGCTACTTCTGTTGAATCAGTTTGTGGGGCTGTAGAAGCCGCAGAAGCTTCAGCAACTTGTGCTGCTATTTCTGCATCATATCCAAGCTCCAAGAGAATCTGTTCTAGTGGCATACCAACAGACTTCTTACGAACTGCGATATCCCAACTGTCTACTGAGTCTACTGTTTCAGCGCTCTTCCAAATGATTTCAACATCTGCCTGAATTCCTTCTACTCTGATCATGAATTTAAATAAATCTCTCCATGATGAGCCAAAAGCTAATTGGCGATTAAGAACCTTCTTTGTAAGAGGTGCTTCAGATACACGAAGTGCTTCACCTGAAGGAATATAGCTTCCCTTAGTAAAGTAGTGTGTTGGTGTGGATGTAATTGCTGCCATTGCATTAACAAATTCAAGAACTGGCTTTGTAAATGTATCTGGATCAGCTGCTGGGAATTGTCCAACAGATCCTACGCCCTGCAAGTACCAGAGTTGTCCTGGACCATTTTGTAATGATCCAATATTCTCTCTTGCTGTATCATCTGCAGAGAAATCATCAAATTCAGATGAGTTTCCGCCATTAGATAATGCATAACGCTGTGGTGCACCCTGATAATCAACTGTATACATGTGTGTTGATATTAGCTTATTAATTGCATCTTGTGGGCCATACGCATCAGCATGTTCTGATCTTCCGAATGGCTTATTTGTACGGAAATGAAATACTGGGATTTCATTCCATGGATTTGGAATTGTATCTACCAAAATGAAGTCTGGAGTATGTGTAATGATCTCTAGATCACCCATTGACTCGTATTTCTCAATACGGTCTGCATAATATACGTTCATCTTGATAATCTTCTTATCGTCTAGTGTAACCTGCCACATTTTAGCTGCATATGACTTAACTCGTGGGTTTTCCTCATCATAAACGATTGTGGTGTGTAGAGGTGAATTGTAATCAATAGCCAAGTTACCATTTGCGTCTGGCCAAACAATTGCATAGCAATCGCCATAGACCAAAGCCTTACGGTGAATCTCATTCATATCGATCTTCAAATCTGTTTGTTCCCAAATCTGATTTATATATCTGTCTGCTTCTTCAGATGTTGTCTGAATTTGAGCAACTTCTAGTCTATTTAGAACTGAGTCAACGACTGTCTTAGAGAAATTAAATCTAAAATCGCTTCCTTCGTATCTAAACATTCTAAACCAGCGCTGATTTGCAAATACTTCTTTATTTGTGCCCTCATAATAGGCATCAGCACGGTTGTATTCTTCTGTTTTCGCTGTAATAGCGTCAAAAGCCTTTTTAATGTCTGACATTTTATCTCCTTAAGTAATTTAATTGTCTTGCAAGCACTTTTGGTGCCTTATTGTCTAGGAAATACAGGATTCCTGAAACTACCGCATCAAGTACGTCGTCATGTGATACTTTTGGAAAGGACCACATTTGTTCTTCCAACGCAGGGAAATGAGCGGTATGTCTGACTTTTCCTTGCTGATAGTAATTCAAAGCCTTACCTGCACGGACTTGCTTTGAAACGGATTGCTTAATTGATCTATATTTAACAGGTATATCCTTAAATACATCCTGCCATAGATCTCCACCCTGGTTTGTTTCAACATATATGACTCCTGGATCATAAACGTCTACCAGACTGGCTATTCTTTCAGATAATTCAGAAGGAGATACTTTCAGCTGAAAAGCATCTCTTACATAGACCTTATCTTCTACTCTGGACAACACAGCAATCCCTGTGTAGTCAGAAACTTTATTCTTTGTTACTGCTGGGTCAATAGATATAATTGTATTGCCATACTCTTCCATATCCTCAATAATTATATCTTCAAATGTCCAGAAGTTCCCGTCAAGATTAACTGGCTTATTCATATAGTTCTTAGCAAAGTCACGAAGGTGTCTTTGGCTTTGCAACCAGTCTATAGACCACTTCTCAGGCCATACAGAGCGTTCTGAGCCATCATCTGCTGTCATAATGGCTGGGAAGTAGTGAACACGTACATTCTGGTCTGTAATCCATTGTAATTCATTTCCACGCTGTCCTTCACCAAATTTGCGGAACTCATCCATCATAGAATTAGGCATAGTGGTGGTACCCACAATAATCATGCGGGCATAGATATTCATTGGGGCAATGTCGTCAAAGACTGTTCTTCGCTGTTGGCCAGCTTGATATTCCGAGTAATTCTTCTCTCCCTTTTCGATATCATCAAGAATAATGAGATCAGGGCGTTGACCAAAGACTTTCTTACCAAGCGAGTTAGTATCAATACCGTTAGCGTCGAATATAAAATCATTTGACTGAATAATACGCCAAGCGTTTGCTGCAAGGGAACGCCCAGTGCTTCCGACAATTTTAGGTGTGCATAGTTCTGGGAAATCTTGCTTGAGATATTCATTTGTCTCCAGTTCATTCTTAAATGTTAATAAGTGCGTCTCAGCCTGAGAAGCAGCATCTGAAAAAGCAGCTACGAATTTAATATGACCATGGGCGGCGGCCCACAGAGGTAGAATCAAAAAGATCCATGTGGACTTGCCACATTCTCTAGGTGCAATAAATGCATCTCTATTTTCTTTGGGAGTAGTTGGCTTATTGATCCAAGTCTTTCCATATTCAGCAAGTGCCCAGTGAAATTCAGAAAGTGTCAGAACATCTTCGCTATTTCGTAAATGATGTGGCAAATATGTCAAAGCAAAGAGCATAGGATCATATTTAGTAAGTTCTCTACGCCCCTCAGAAATAGATAGCAGCATAGGATCTATGTCTCCTAAATACTCTGCAATTGTTGTCATATTCTCCTTTTTCCCTTTATATAATTTTTACTATAGAAATTTATTTACAGTAGCGAAAAAAAAATATTTTTTTATATTTTACGATCAGGTGGTCTCTATATGAGACTTAAGGGAATGCTTAATAGATTCATTACGCATCTTGGCTTCATTAAGCATATCTACGATTGCTAAATCAGAGCCATCCTTAGATCTATTCTC
>Ga0075470_10000496_pt1 | contig 12684 bp, 10 predicted proteins | sample DEB19_08_DNA_4_FD_71482 | JGI IMG/M metagenome (GOLD analysis project Ga0075470, IMG submission 71482) | Aqueous microbial communities from the Delaware River and Bay under freshwater to marine salinity gradient to study organic matter... | ecosystem: Environmental > Aquatic > Marine > Coastal ... | reverse complement strand
GGAGACGTACTTTCAAGAAACAATCGGCCGTAAGGGATGGCTGAGGGATCTGACAGTCAAGTCAGTCAGTATTTTGATATCCATCAAGGCCAGATTGTCCATCAGGTCTTGAAAATCACCTGTCGTTCCCCCATGTTGAAGTCAATCGGAGGTTTACATGCGGATTGAAAAACTCACAAGCAAGTTCCAGGAAGCTTTGGCCGAGGCACAAAGCATTGCGCTGGCTGGCGACCATGCCTACATTGAGCCAGCGCATCTGTTGCTGGCCATGCTACAGCAGCAAGATGGCCCCAAAGCCCTGCTGCAGCGCGCTGGCGTGAATGTCTCCGGCTTGCAAACCGGTGCTGAGGAGGTCGTCAAGAAACTGCCGCAGGTACAAGGACAGGAACAGGTGCAGGTTGGCCGTGAGCTGGTGGGCCTGCTGCAGGCCGCAGAAAAAGAGGCCATCAAGCGGGGCGATCAGTATGTTGCCAGTGAACTCTTTTTTCTGGCTGTGGCAGACAGCAAGCACGATGTCGGTCGTCTGGCCAAAGCCAATGGCCTCACACGCAGCATTTTGGAGGCAGCAATCCAGGCCGTGCGTGGGGGACAGAAAGTTGATAACCCGCAAGCCGAAGAGCAACGTGAAGCTCTGAAAAAATATACGCTTGATCTGACCGAACGAGCCCGCTCCGGCAAGCTTGACCCGGTGATTGGTCGCGATGACGAGATCCGGCGCGCGATTCAGGTCTTGCAACGCCGCAGCAAGAACAACCCGGTTCTGATTGGTGAGCCTGGGGTGGGCAAGACGGCCATCGTCGAAGGTTTGGCGCAACGAATTGTCAATGGTGAAGTGCCCGAAACCTTGCGCGACAAGAAGGTGCTGGTGCTGGACATGGCAGGTTTGCTGGCCGGTGCCAAGTACCGCGGCGAGTTCGAGGAGCGGCTCAAGTCTGTGCTCAAGGAGGTGGCGCAGGACGAGGGACGCATCATTCTCTTCATCGATGAAATCCACACCATGGTGGGGGCTGGCAAGGCTGAGGGGGCCATTGACGCGGGCAATATGCTCAAGCCGGCTCTGGCGCGCGGTGAACTGCACTGCATTGGCGCCACCACGCTGGACGAATACCGCAAATACATCGAAAAGGACGCTGCTCTGGAGCGCCGTTTCCAGAAGGTGCTGGTGGAAGAACCCACAGTTGAGCAGACCATCGCCATCCTGCGCGGCCTGCAGGAAAAGTATGAGGTCCACCATGGGGTGGACATCACCGACCCGGCCATCGTGGCTGCGGCTGAACTGAGCCACCGCTACATCACAGACCGCTTCTTGCCGGACAAGGCCATCGACCTGATCGACGAAGCGGCGGCCAAGATCAAGATTGAAATTGATTCCAAGCCCGAGGTGATGGACAAGCTGGATCGGCGCATGATCCAACTCAAGATCGAGCGCGAGGCCATGAAGAAGGAAAAGGACGAGGCTTCCCAAAAACGGCTTGCCCTGATCGAGGAAGAGATTGCCAAGTTGCAAAAAGAAATTGCCGATTACGAGGAAATCTGGAAGTCCGAAAAAGCGCAGGCTCAGGGCAGCGCCCATGTGCGCGAAGACATCGAGAAGCTCAAATCGCAGATCGCCGAACTGACCCGCAAAGGTGACTTTGCCAAGGTCTCCGAGTTGCAGTACGGCAAACTGCCAGAACTGGAAAAGCAGTTGAAGGAAGCGCAGGCCAAGGAGGAATCCGGAGGCGGCACATCAGGCCCCAAGCTGCTTCGCACCCAGGTCGGGGCAGAAGAAATTGCCGAAGTCGTGTCCCGAGCCACCGGGATTCCTGTGGCAAAGATGATGCAGGGTGAGAAAGACAAACTCCTGCAAATGGAGACGAAGCTGCATGAGCGCGTGGTGGGTCAGGATGAAGCCATTTCAGCGGTGGCCAACGCCATCCGCCGTTCTCGTTCAGGCTTGAGCGATCCCAACCGACCGACCGGCTCCTTCCTGTTCCTCGGCCCCACCGGCGTGGGCAAAACCGAACTCTGCAAGGCATTGGCCGGTTTCCTGTTTGACAGCGTGGATCATCTGGTGCGCATTGACATGAGCGAATTCATGGAGAAGCACTCTGTGGCCCGGCTCATCGGCGCGCCTCCCGGGTATGTGGGCTACGAAGAGGGGGGCTATCTGACCGAAGCGGTGCGGCGCAAGCCTTACAGCGTGCTCCTGCTTGACGAGGTTGAAAAGGCGCATCCGGATGTTTTCAATGTACTGCTGCAAGTGCTCGATGACGGACGACTGACCGACGGCCAGGGCCGTACAGTCGACTTCAAGAACACCGTGATTGTGATGACCAGCAATATCGGCAGTCACCTGATTCAGAGCATGGTTGGTCAGGGCTATGACGAGATCAAGGACGCGGTCTGGGGTGAACTGAAAAACCATTTCCGTCCCGAGTTCTTGAACCGAATCGATGAGACGGTGGTCTTCCATGGCCTGGATGCCGAGCACATCGCCAGCATTGCCAAGATCCAACTGCAGCAATTGCAGGAGCGCCTGGCCAGAATGGAATTAAGTCTCAAGGTGTCTGACAAGGCGCTGGCCGAACTGGCCAAGGTGGGCTTTGATCCGGTGTTTGGTGCACGACCCTTGAAACGCGCGATCCAGCAGCGTATTGAGAACCCTCTGTCCAAGCTCTTGCTTGAGGGTAAGTTTGTTGCCAAGGACAGCATTGGGGTGGATGTTGATCCGATCAATGCGCCAGGCCAGTTCGGCTTTGTCCGGGTCTGATCAGACTCACCGATAAAGCTTGCCAGGGCCAAGCCGACCCGGGTGTGATTGGGGTCGGTCAATTTCGGTGATACTTGTTCGACAAGTATTCAGGCACGGCTGAACATGAACCATCAACAAGCAACTGAGGCTGCCCGGCTGATTTGGCAGCTCTGGCAGTCAGGCAAGGTTATCGACAATTTACCGCCTGACTGTCGTCCCCAGTCCCGCGCGCAAGGGTATGAAGCACAGTCACAACTGACGTCCGTCTCTGGCCGCCGGCTGATGGGCTGGAAAATCGCGGCCACCAGCACGGTCGGTCAAGCCCATATCAATGTCAGCGGACCCATTGCCGGCCGAATCTTTGAAGGGCAGGTCTTCCCCGTAGGTGCCACGGTGCCTTCGGCTGGCAACCGGATGCGGGTGGCAGAGCCCGAGATGGCGTTTGTTCTGGGCACTCCACTGCACCCTCGTGCCATTCCCTACGAGATAGATGAAGTCATGGCGGCGGTGGCCTCTGTACATCCCTCACTGGAAATGCCGGATTCCCGTTTTGCCGAGTTCACTCAGGCGGGGGAGGCGCAACTGCTGGCCGATAATTCCTGTGCCCATCACTTCATCCTGGGGGCGGCAGCCCAGCAGAGTTGGCGTGAAATTGATCTGAGTCGTCATCCGGTGCGTGCTCAGGTGACACGGGCAAACACTCAGACCTGGTACCGTGAGGGCCGAGGTGATGCCGTGTTGGGTGACCCGCGTATTGCGCTGGCCTGGCTGGTCAATGAACTCACCTCGATGGGGATCATCCTGCAGCCTGGTCAGTTCATTACCACCGGCACCTGCATGACCCCTCTTGAAATTCAGCCAGGCGATACCGTCGAGGCCGACTTTGGTGTTCTGGGTCGGGTGTCCATGCGTTTTGGAGCGTGAACTGATGCATGCTGGGCCAGCCGTGGTAATTTTTTGAAGGACTCGATATGAGCACACGCATTTACACCCACCAAGCCTGCTTTGAGCACAAACCGGGGCCGCATCACCCTGAGTCACCCGCACGCCTGGAGGCGGTGCTCAAGGCATTGAAGGCCCCTGAATTTGACGCGGTGATCTGGCGGGATGCGCCCTTAGGTACCGATGAGCAGGTGCTCTACATTCACTCGCCAGACTATCTCAACGAGGTCAAGACCCTGTCCCCTAGTGAGGGTTACCAGATGCTTGATGGAGGTGACACCATCATGTCTGCGGGTACGCTCGAAGCCGTGATGCGCTGCGTGGGTGCGGCCTGCGCCGGGGTGGATGATGTGGTGTCAGGCCAGGCTGACAACGTGTTCTGCGCCACCCGTCCCTGCGGCCATCACGCTGAAGCCAACCAGGCCATGGGTTTCTGTGTCTTCAATCAGGCGGCTATTGCCGCGTTGCATGCGCGTGAGAAACACGGCCTGAAGCGGGTCGCGGTCATGGACTTTGATGTTCACCACGGCAATGGCACGCAGCATTCCTTCAACGATGATCCCAACCTGTTCTATGGCTCTTGTCATCAGGGTAACTTCTATCCAGGTACCGGCGCGCGCGTAGAACGGGGGGTGGCCGGCAATATCGTCAATGTGCCGTTCACCCGGGGCACCGGCTCGGCAGCGTTTCGATCGGCCATGGAAAGCGAGATGTTGCCTGCCCTGCGGGACTTTGCGCCTGAACTGCTGATTATCTCGGCGGGCTTTGACGCGCACCAACTTGATCCCCTGGGCGGTCTGCAATTCACGGATGAGGACTTCCACTGGATCACCCGAGAGCTGATGGCAGTGGCCGAGCAATCTGCCAAGGGCCGGGTGGTCTCGGTGCTGGAGGGAGGCTACAGTCTCGAAGGCCTGGCCAGCGGTTCAGCCGCGCATGTGCGCGCTCTGATGGGCCACTAAGCTTTCGGGTCTTTTCGTTGCCACAACAGGAGCAGGTTGTTGGCTGGCATGCTGTGGCGCTGCGCCAGGTATAGACCGGCATGATTGGCCTGGTTTTCAACATCCTCGCGCCGTCGTATGCCCCAGTCAGGGTTTTGTGCGCGCAGACTGGCATCAAACTTAAGATTGCCCTCTGAAGTCAGGACCTCATCTTCCAGATAAGGCCCGTAGGTCACCAACCGACCTGTGGGCGTCAGATGGCGCACGGCACCCCGCATCAAACCCTGGCAGCAGGCCCACGGGGCGATGTGCAGCATGTTGGCGCAATAAATTAGATCAAATCGAGCCTGCGAATCAGGCAGCCAGCTGTCGCTGAGAACATCAAGGATCAGCGGGGGCTGCACATTGCGCAGCCGCTGTTTTTCGATACGCGCATTGATGCTTGAAAAAATGTCATCCTGCAGATCGGTGGGCTGCCACTGCCAGCCTGGCAGGTGCTCGCCAAACCAGACCACATGCTGCCCGGTGCCGCTGGCAATTTCAAGGGCTGCACCGTGGCTTGGCAGCAAGTCGCGCAAGACTTGAAGAATCGGCTCCTTGTTGCGTTCGGCTGGAGCACTGAAGGCAAGTTGTGTCATGTGGCTTTGTCGGTCGGGGTGGTGGCTGATGATTTTGGCAGTGTGGCCAGCAGTACGCCCAGCAGGGCCACGCAAAAAGCTGCCAACTGCAAGGCTTGGATTTGTTCCCCAAGAACCTGCCAGCCGATCAATGCGGCGGAAATTGGAAGAAACACGGTGAACACGCCGCTTTGGGCGACCGAAACCCGTCTCAATCCGGTCATCCAAAGCCACACAGTCCAGACGCTGGCGGCAAGACCGTAAAACAAAAGCAAGGCCCAAAGGCCAAGGTCCAATGCGCTGAAATCAAAATCAAGGGCCTGCATCAGTCCCAGCGGGGTCATCAGGGCAAACCCCCACAGATTGATCAGCGCGCTGATCCGCGCCGCGCTCAGGCTGTGCGTCAATTTTTTGCCAATCACGACATAGCTGGCTTCACAGAAAACTGCGGCCAGCAAGAGTAAGGGGCCGAGAAGTCCTGACAACTCCCAATGGTTTGTGGCCAGCTTCGCAGCCAGGTTAGCCGACGGCGCATGAGTCCACTGGGCCAGCATGACGCCAGCAACCGCCAGCACAATCGCCCAACGGGTGCGGGTACTTAGCACCTCTCGCAGAAAAATTCTCCCCAGCAAAGCCACCGCAGCCGGTATGGCGGCCATCACAATCCCGGCGGTGATTGCGCTGGTCTGGCGCATGCCGTAGAGCATGAAAATTGAAAAGAGAAAGTTGCCCAGCAGTGACTCAAGAAAGAGCCAACCCTTGGCCCGCGCGCTTAAAGGCGGCTCCGAGGCCGGTTTTTTGAGCCAGTGCAGCATGGCCAATGTACCGATGCCAAACCGTAACCAAGCCAGCAGAAACACCGGGATTGCCGCCACCAATGGCTTGGACAATGCGACATAGGCGCCAACCAGGCCCATGCTCATGGCCAGGCAGGCACACGCCAGCAGATAGCCGACCCGGTGGGGTGAGGGCTGGTCTGTGGGGAGATTGCCAGGCTGATTCATGGTCCAGAGGCCTGATCATGCCGCAATCCCGGTTTTGGCCATCTGGTGGCGGACCGGCTGCAGCGTGTTTCATGGCAGCGTCTTGCAAAGCGGGTGATGCGCGCTGGGGACGTACTCTGGAGTTGTGCGCGAGGCGCGATCGCAGTTCGGGATGGGCCAACGCGTTAAAATCTGTGATGGTTTGAACATCTCTCTGCCTCTGTAGCGCGGCCTTGCCGCGCTTTTGATTTTTTTCTCGCCTCCACCATGATTCATATCACGCTGCCTGATGGCTCCAAACGCGAATTTCCTGGCCCCCTGTCGGTGGCTGATGTGGCTGCCTCGATCGGTGCGGGCTTGGCCAAGGCGGCGCTGGCCGGTAAGGTGGATGGTCAGCTGCGTGACACCAGTTACCAGCTCAGTGCCGATTGCAGCCTGGCCATTGTTACGGTCAAGGACGCTGACGGACTGGAGGTCATTCGCCACTCCACGGCCCATTTGTTGGCTTATGCAGTCAAAGAACTGTTTCCCGAGGCCCAGGTCACCATCGGGCCGGTGGTTGAACATGGGTTTTATTACGACTTTTCCTACAAGCGGCCGTTCACACCCGAAGACCTGGGCGCGATCGAGAAAAAAATGGTCGAGCTGGCTAACAAGGATGAACCGGTGGTGCGTCGGGTGTTGCCGCGCGATGAAGCGGTGACCTATTTCAAGGGTCTGGGGGAGCACTATAAGGCCGAGATCATTGCCAGTATTCCGGCCAACGAGGATGTCAGCCTGTACCGTGAAGGCAAATTTGAAGACCTGTGCCGGGGCCCGCACGTGCCCAGCACCGGCAAGCTCAAGCACTTCAAGCTGATGAAGGTAGCCGGGGCTTACTGGCGTGGCGACCATCGCAATGAAATGCTGCAGCGTATCTACGGTACGGCCTGGGCCAGCAAGGATGAGCTGCAACAGTACCTCACCATGCTGGAAGAGGCTGAAAAGCGAGACCACCGAAAACTCGGGCGTGAGCTGGATCTGTTTCACCTGGACGAGCATTCCCCGGGTACGGTGTTCTGGCACCCCAAGGGTTGGGCGGTCTGGCAGGAGGTTGAGCAGTACATGCGCCGGGTTTACCGAGACAACGGTTACCAGGAAGTCAAGGCGCCGCAGATCATCGACAAGGCCTTGTGGGAGAAAACTGGCCACTGGGACAAGTACCGCGAGAACATGTTCACCACAGAGAGTGAAAAGCGGGACTATGCCTTGAAGCCGATGAACTGCCCGGGCCATATCCTGATCTTCAAGCAAGGGGTCAAGAGTTATCGTGACCTGCCGCTACGCTTTGGCGAGTTTGGCCAATGCCATCGCAACGAGCCCACTGGAGGTTTGCACGGCATCATGCGTGTGCGCGGTTTCACCCAGGACGATGGCCATATTTTCTGCACGGAAGATCAGATCCTGTCTGAATGCGTGGCTTTCACCGCCTTGTTGCAGAAAGTTTACAAAGACTTTGGCTTTGCCGACATCATTTACAAGGTAGCCACACGGCCTGAAAAGCGCATCGGCTCGGATGCCTTGTGGGACAAGGCAGAAGCGGCCCTGGTGGAAAGTCTGAAGGCAGCAAAGTGTGAATTCGAACTGTCGCCCGGAGAGGGTGCTTTCTACGGTCCCAAGATTGAATACACCCTCAAGGACGCGATTGGACGGCACTGGCAGTGTGGCACCATTCAGGTCGATTTCTCCATGCCCGAGCGGCTGGATGCCGAATATGTGGGCGAAGACGGCGCCCGCCACCGCCCGGTGATGCTGCACCGAGCCATTCTTGGCAGTCTGGAACGATTCATTGGCATTCTGGTGGAAGAGCATGCCGGTGCCCTGCCCACCTGGCTGGCCCCGGTGCAGGTATCGGTGCTCAATATCACCGATGCGCAGGCTGACTACTGTCTGGAAATTGCACAAAAACTGAAGAAATCATTGCCAAATCAAGAACTTAGGGTGCAAACCGACCTGCGAAACGAGAAAATTACGTATAAAATACGCGAGCACTCGATGCAGAAGCTTCCCTACATCCTGGTCGCAGGCGACAAGGAAAAGGCAGCTGGTGCTGTTGCAGTGCGTGCCCGGGGTAATAAAGACCTCGGTGTGATGCCCCTCGAAGCCTTTGTGCAATTAATCGCAGCGGACATCGCTCACAAGACGGCTGAGCAAGCTCCTCAAGGGCAGTAAAGCAGGTTTTTGGCGCGCGCAGCGCAGCGTTTGGTCGCTTATGGGCGGCATACTTTTAAGGAATTGAACCATCGCTACTGAATTTCGTGATCGTCGTCAACGCGAGGAGCGCAAGCACCGCTTGAACCGTGAAATTATTGCCCCTGAGGTTCGTATCTCAGGTCCTGAAAATGAACCCATGGGGGTTGTCAGTCTGTCCGAGGCCTTGCGTTTGGCTGGCGAGATGGATGTCGATCTGGTTGAGATCGCCCCAATGGCCAGTCCACCGGTCTGCCGCTTGATGGATTACGGCAAGTTCAAGTATCAGGAACAAAAAAAGGCGGCCGAAGCGAAAGCCAAGCAGAAGGTTATTGAAGTCAAGGAAATCAAGTTTCGCCCAGGCACCGATGACGGTGACTACAACATCAAGATGCGCAACATCCGGCGCTTTCTGGAAGAGGGCGACAAGTGCAAGATCACGCTGCGCTTTCGGGGCCGCGAGATTACGCACCAGGAGTTGGGTCTGGCAATGCTGGAGCGCATGCGGGCCGATTTGGGCGACGCCATCGTGGTTGAGCAGTTTCCCAAACTGGAAGGCCGGCAGATGATCATGATGATCGCGCCGGGCAAGAAAAAAGGCGGGGGCGTTGCGTCCCGGCCGGCTGCCGAAGCAGCCTGATTGGTTTGCCGGGGATCTGTGCCCCGGCCTGATTTTGCAGAGGAGCTTTCGAGCCCAACTGCAATGGGCAGGGCCTCTGGCTCTGCTGCCGCAACCGTCGCAAGGCAGTTGCGAAAAAGTGGCTCGGGGCCGACAAGTGCCGAAAAAGGTTTTCGGACGCCTCACGAGCACAAGTAAACAGGAGCATTCAAATGCCCAAAATGAAGACCAAGAGCAGCGCCAAGAAGCGCTTTCGAGTTCGTCCAGGTGGCACCGTCAAGCGCGGGCAAGCCTTCAAGCGTCACATCCTGACCAAGAAGACCACCAAGAACAAACGCCATCTGCGTGGTGCGGTTGCCGTGCATGAGACCAACATGGGTCACATGGCGCAAATGCTGCCCGGCACCGGTATTTAATTAACGACGAACAAGGAGTACTCATATGCCTCGCGTCAAACGTGGTGTAACGGCCCGCGCCCGTCACAAGAAAGTTCTCGCCCTGGCCAAGGGCTTCCGCGGTCGCCGCGGTAATGTCTTCCGCATCGCCAAAGAGGCGGTGATGAAGGCTGGTCAATACGCTTACCGTGATCGCCGTGCCAAGAAGCGGGTGTTCCGTCAGCTGTGGATTGCCCGTATCAATGCGGCAGCCCGGCAGTGCGGCATGACCTACAGCCAATTCGCCAACGGTCTGAAAAAGGCTGATATCGCCATCGACCGCAAGGTTCTGGCCGATATTGCCGTCAATGACATGGCCGCCTTTGCTGGCATTGTGGAGCAGGTTAAGGCCAAGCTGGCTGCTTGATTCCCCGCGCAGGGGCTGCACGTCTTTGTGTGGCCCACTGCAAAGAACAAGGGCTAGAGCTTTTCATTGAGCTTTAGCCCTTTGCCTTTGCAAGATCTAACAAACCGCAGGAAAAAATGAACGAGTTGGATGCCATTGTTGACAGCGCAAGGGTTGCTTTTTCCCAGGCAGCGACGCCTGCCGCACTTGAAAACGCCAAGGCCCGTTTTCTGGGAAAAACCGGCAGCATCACTGAACTGATGAAGGGCATGGCTGCGCTGAGTGTGGATGAAAAAAAATCCCGAGGTGCAGCCATCAATTTGGCCAAACAGGCCATCGAATCTGCGCTCAACGAACGGCGTCAGGCCCTGGCCGATGCTGAATTGCAGCAACAACTGCAGGCCGAAGCCCTGGATGTCACCTTGCCGGGAAGGGTTCGTGGTCAGGGCAGCCTGCATCCGGTCTCACTCACCATGGAGCGCCTTGAGGCCATTTTTGGATCGATGGGCTTTGAGGTGGCACAAGGTCCGGAAATCGAAGCCGACTGGTACAACTTCACGGCCCTCAACACGCCCGAAGACCATCCCGCCCGATCCATGCATGACACCTTTTATGTGGAAGGTGGCAGCACAAAAACCCCCAATCTTCTGCGCACCCATACCAGCCCGGTCCAGGTCCGACACGCCCTGCAACATGTCCAGAGTTACAAGACACTTACCGGTTCTGATGATCTGACTGGCATGCCTGAAATCCGGGTGATTGCCCCCGGACGCACCTATCGGGTTGACAGTGACGCGACTCACTCGCCCATGTTCCATCAGTGCGAAGGCCTGTGGCTGGGTGAAAACATCAGCTTCAAAGACCTCAAGTACCTGTTCACCGAGTTTTGTCGCACCTTCTTCGAGAGCGATGACCTGGTGCTGCGTTTTCGGCCCAGCTTCTTTCCCTTTACAGAGCCCAGCGCCGAAATCGACATTCAGTTCCAGCAGGGCCCCTTGGCTGGACGCTGGCTGGAAGTGGCCGGTTCAGGCCAGGTACACCCCAATGTGGTGCGCAACATGGGCCTGGATCCGGAGCAATATATTGGTTTTGCCTTTGGCATGGGTCTGGACCGCTTCACCATGCTGCGCTATGGCGTCAATGACCTGCGCCTGTTCTTCGATGGTGATTTGCGCTTTTTGAGCCAGTTCCGATGATTCACTGCCCAGCATCCCGTGATTTAAGGCATCACCTTGTGCAGGCACATACCGATAAAAATTTCGCAGAGATAACCCATGCAATTTCCTGAGTCTTGGCTGCGCGAATTCTGCAACCCTGCGCTGTCCACCCAGCAATTGGCCGATACCCTGACCATGGCGGGCCTCGAGGTGGAGGAGCTGCGACCGGTCGCGCCGCCTTTCAGCAAAGTCGTGGTCGGTGAAATCAAGGAAGCGGTACAGCACCCCAATGCCGACCGTTTGCGCGTCTGCCAGGTGGATGTGGGGCAGGGCGACTTGCTTAACATTGTCTGTGGAGCGCCTAATGCGCGAGTTGGTATCCGGGTGCCATGTGCCCTGGTGGGCGCTGAGCTGCCGCCGGGTGAAGATGGCAAATCGTTTCTCATCAAACTGGGTAAGTTGCGCGGTGTGGAAAGCCAGGGCATGTTGTGCTCTGCCCGCGAGTTGCAGCTGTCCGAAGACCATGGTGGCTTGCTGGAGCTGGCGGCTGATGCGCCATTGGGTCAGGACATACGTCAGCACCTCAAGCTCGATGACACCCTTTTCACCTTGAAGCTCACACCCAATCTGGCGCATTGCCTGTCGGTCTACGGTGTGGCACGGGAGGTGGCTGCTCTGACCGGCGCTCCGCTCAAAGAGCCCAGTTTTAGAGCCGCGTCTGTGGCAATCAAGGATGTGCAGGCGGTCAAGGTCAGCGCGCCTGATTTGTGCGGCCGTTTTTCGGGTCGCATTGTGCGCAATTTGAACACCCAGGCAGCCACGCCGCAATGGATGGTGGACCGGCTGGCACGTTGTGGCCAGCGCAGCGTGACCGCGCTGGTGGACATTTCAAACTATGTGATGTTTGAATTCGGGCGTCCATCCCACATCTTTGACCTGGAAAAAATTCATGGTGCGCTGGATGTGCGCTGGGGCAGGTCGGGGGAGCAACTCAAGTTGCTCAATGGCAACACGGTCACGGTGGATCAGGAAGTGGGCGTCATTGCTGACGCGCATCAGCTTGAATCGCTGGCCGGCATCATGGGGGGTGACGCCACGGCCGTGTCAGACGCCACCCGCCATGTGTATGTGGAGGCAGCCTTCTGGTGGCCCAAAGCGATTGCCGGTCGTTCGCGTCGCTACAACTTCTCAACCGACGCAGGGCACCGCTTCGAGCGGGGGGTGGACCCGCAAACCACCGTGGACCATATCGAGCGGATCACTCAGCTGATTGTGGAAATCTGCGGTACTCCCGATACCCTCTGTGGCCCAGTGGATGATCAGCAGGTCTCGATGCCTGTTGCCCAAGCTGTCACGCTTCGGGTTGCCCGAGCGGCCAAGATCATTGGCATGCCAATCACGCAGGCGCAATGCGTTGGAGTTTTCCAGCGACTCGGGTTGCCAACGACCGAAGGCAAGGGCACGCTCACCGTGACACCACCACCCTACCGCTTTGACCTGCAGATTGAAGAAGATCTGATTGAAGAGGTGGCGCGCCTGGTGGGTTATGAAACTTTGCCGCATACCCCGCCGCAGGCGCCAGTCACCCCCAAGTCGCGCCAGGAAAACCAGCGTAGCCCGTTTGCTGTGCGCCGCCAACTGGCTGATCTGGGTTACCAGGAAACCATCAACTACAGCTTTGT
>Ga0075470_10000493_pt1 | contig 12713 bp, 9 predicted proteins | sample DEB19_08_DNA_4_FD_71482 | JGI IMG/M metagenome (GOLD analysis project Ga0075470, IMG submission 71482) | Aqueous microbial communities from the Delaware River and Bay under freshwater to marine salinity gradient to study organic matter... | ecosystem: Environmental > Aquatic > Marine > Coastal ... | reverse complement strand
AGTCATCGACGGCCAGCCAGCACGTCGCCGTGCGCCGGTCGTCCGTGTCGATCCAGTACGCCTGGTCCTGGTGCCAATGGAAGACGGCGTCCTCGCGGCCAGGGGACTTGGCAAGCAGCTGGTCGAAGTCGATGGTCATGCCGGGCCCGCACAGTTGGTCCGCGATCGACTGTGCCCGTCGTTCAAAGAGGTTTCCCTGCCAGGCGGGGTGATAACGCCGGGGGAGCATCACATTGACCACCGCGTAACGGCTCGGGTCGGTGCCGTGCTCGCCTGTGGTCATGTCGTTCAGGTCCTTGCCCGTGACCTCGATCTCGCCACGCAGGAACCTGTCGTAGACGGCTTCGATGGCATCCATTTCATCATCCGACATCACCGCGCGAAGGTGCACGTATCCGTCGCGCCGGAACGCCGCCACCTCGTCGTCGGACACGGAGTATGTGTCGCCGTTCCGTCGGTTGTCAGCCGAATGTGAGTCCATGTGGCCTGCCATGGCGCCACGCTACTCGCACCGCGTGTTGGTCTGTTCAGGCGCGTCGCGGGCGCACGCGACGGGCGCGCTCGAGCTGCGGCGGCCACGGTATGACCTCGCCGAGTTGCTCGGCCGCTGTCATTGCGAAGTGCGGGTCGCGCATCGCTGCCCGCGCCACGAGGATGACGTCCGCGCTTCCGTCCTGCAGGATGGACTCGGCCTGTTCGGCATCGGTGATCAGTCCGACCGCACCGGAGAGAACCCCGGCCCCGTGACGGACCTCGCGGGCGAACTGCACCTGGTATCCGGGTCCCACCTCCATCTCGGTGAACTTGACGGGCACCAGGCCACCCGATGAACAGTCGACGAGGTCGCACCCCGCGTCCTTCAGCAGGGCGGACAGACGGACTGTGTCCTCGATCGTCCAGCCACCGTCGGTGTAATCGGTGCACGACAAGCGGACGAAGACCGGCACCTCGTCGCCGACCTCGGCGCGCACGGCGCGCAGGACTTCGAGTGTCAACCGCGTGCGGTTCTCGAACGACCCGCCGTACTCGTCGGACCGCGCGTTCGACAACGGCGAGAGGAACTCGTGCAACAGGTACCCGTGCGCCGAGTGGATCTCGATCACCTGGAACCCGGCGCGCATCGCGCGGCGAGCGGCCGAGACGAAGTCGCCGACGACACCTTCGATCTCGGTCTTCGTCAACTCACGGGGTGGTGTGTGGCCGTCGGCCGCGATCGGGCTGGGGCCGACTGATTCCCATCCGCCCTGTTCCGGTGTGAGTTCGGCGCGCCCGGTCCACGGTGGCTGCGTGCCTGCCTTTCGACCCGCGTGCGCCAGCTGCACCCCCATCGTGGCGCCGTAGGAGCGGCCGAATGCGACGATCGGGGCCCACGCATCGACGTGGTCGTCGCGCCACAGACCCGCATCGACCAGAGAATGGCGGCCAACCGGGTGCACTGCGGTGGCCTCGGTCATGACGAGCCCGTGACCTCCCGTTGCGAGGGACCCGAGCCACTGCATGTGCCATGCGTTCACCACGCCGTCCTCGGCGGAGTACTGGCACATGGGGGCGACCCACAGTCTGTTCCGGATCTCGACGCTGCGGATCGTGATGGGGCTGAAGAGAAGCGACATGTGGTCCTCGACACAACTGTATTTCGGTCAACCAGGCGTGTCCGAAAACGGGCTTTGAATGCGCCGCTCGGGAAGGGGGAGTGAGGAATCGATTGGAGCGGGTGACGGGAATCGAACCCGCATAGCCAGCTTGGAAGGCTGGAACTCTAGCCATTGAGCTACACCCGCGAGAACGGAAAGCGTACCGCAAAGGACGCCGATCCACTGCTCGACGTGCTCACCTCGTGCTGGAAGTTGACATTGGCCACGACCACGCCTCGAGTGGTGAGCAACTCTGTTCGGCGAGATACGGGTGAGAACTTCGCGACCGCTCAGATCCCGAATAGTGTCGCGGCGTGACCCGAACCGTCCGCATCGCTCTCGTACGTCGACCCGGTCCCCGCTTGAGCGAAGGGATCGTGACTCACATCACTCGATCCCCTGTCAACATGGCCCTGGCGTTGCGGCAGTGGCAGAACTACGTCGACGCGGTGGCGGATAGTGGATGGCAAGTGATGGAGGTGCCGCCGGCCGACGATTGCCCGGATGCGGTGTTCGTCGAGGACACGGTCGTGATGTACCGCGGTGTCGCGATCATCACGCGCCCCGGTGATGACTCCCGCAAACCCGAGACTTCCGGTGTCGAGCCCCTGGTCACCCAACTTGGTTGTCGCATCGAGCACATCGTCGCTCCCGGCACGATGGATGGAGGAGATGTTCTCAAGGTTCCGTCGTCCGAGGGCGACACCATCTACGTCGGACTCGGGGCCCGCACGAACCCCGAGGGACTGCGACAGTTCGCTGCCATCGTCGGGCCGCTCGGGGCCACGGTCATCGGGGTTCCCTTGTCCAAGGTTCTTCACCTCAAGTCGGCCGTCACGGCGCTGAGCGATGGCACCGTGGTCGGTTGGTTGCCCGGTCTCGACACCACCGAACCATTCGACCAATTCCATGCGGTGAGTGAGGAATCGGGCGCCCACGTGGTACTTCTCGAACCCGACCTCATTCTGATGGCTGCCGATGCACCGGCTGTCGCCGCGAGTTACCGAGCACGCGGCTATCGGACAATCGAGGTCGACATCAGCGAGTTCATCAAACTCGAGGGCTGCGTCACGTGCCTCTCTGTCCGCATCCGCGAATTGCCGTGACGCGTTTCCACACGCACGACAGGGCATGATGTCGTCGACCCGCAGCATGTGATCTCGCCAAAGCCAGGCCGCCGGAACATCGGATCGAGGCAGAGTCACATTGGCCGAGGAACGCCGCTGAAGCGGCGGGCGATCGGCCCGCCCGGACTGCGGTTCACAGCCACTTGCGACGCCTGAAGAACCACACCTGGGCCACGGTGAGGACGATGATGGCGCCCCACGAGAAACCGTAGCCATAGTGCCAGTGCGTCTCCGGCATGTCGTCGAAGTTCTGTCCGTAGAGACCCACGATGAACGTGGGGAGCAGCATGATCGAGGCAATCGCACCCGTGAACCGGTTCGATGCCACGTTCTCCTCGTCGTTCAGCTGTTTCATGAATTCCTTCGTGGTGACGATCGAGGAGTCGATGCCAGTCAGCACGGCGGTGAGGTTTCGGCAGTCAATCCAGATGTCGGACAGGAAGATCTCCAGTTCCTTGGAGAAGAGCTCGCGCGAGTCGCCCGAAATGTCTGTCTTTATGTCGATGGTGTCGTCGTCGTTCACGAGTCTGGCGAGGACGTCACTCGATTCGGTGACGACGGCGAGCATGCTCGGCATCTCATGCTTGATGGCCGACAGAGTGGGGCCGAGTTCCCGGAACCGCTGGAGCATCGTGCGGCGCTGCCTGCTGGACATGGCAGCGAGCGGCAGGTCATCGATGTCCTTGGTCAGGTCGACGCCGACCCCCAGCTGGGAGGTCTTCACCTTGATTGTCTCCTGGAGGTTCGTCGCGTCGAGGAGCAATTGGGTGACGGTGACGCCCAGCAACTCAAGGAGGAACCGCCCCCCGGTGCAGGAATCACCTGCATAACGATCCGTCTTTCCTATTGCGCCCGCAATGGACGCCCAATCCTGTGTGCTTGTCGGGTGTGTGGCGACCGAGGCGATGGCCGCATCGTGGGCAATCGCGAACACCACACGGTCGAAATCGGCGGAGGTGTTCGACGTGCTGGAGGGCACGAACACCATTCCGAAGAGGTACTTCCCGTGGTTCTCGAGGCGCGGGAAGGGCGTGGTGCGATGGTGTGCGCTGTCCAGCAGATGTTCGCGAGCTATGGGGTGGAGTCTCGTTCCGGTCACGTTCTCGAACGCGTCAAGCGCCCCCGGCTCGCGGTCATCGGACAGGAACCAGGTGATGGGCGAGTGGTCAGCCATGTGGGAATCGTAGGTTTCCGCGCGAGCCCGCCCGGCGACCGGCTCGGTCTTGTCGGGCGTGGCCGGACCCATCCGGGCCCGGGCTCACATTGTTGGTCGCCTGTCGCGCACGCCCGCGCGCTCCTCGATCCATTCTGCGAGCGAGAGCACCACGTCCTCGCGGCCGGGTCGCCCGACAATCTGGAGGCCGACGGGAAGCAAGGCACCGCCGTCGGTGACCATGCCGCACGGGACCGAGACGACCGGCAGGGGGGACACGAGATTCCACACGGTCGTCATGTCCTCCGAGTGCAGCAGTCCGTCCGTAGGCACATCATCAATGTCGAACGGGTCGTCGGATTTGGCTGCGGGGCCCGGCACTCGTGACATCGTCGGGCAGACGATGACGTCGTTGTCGCCGAGGACGGACACCACTCTCTGCCACACGGCAGAACGGGCGATCTCCATGCGCTTCGCATCCACCGCGCTGAACATGCGCCCGAGGCGCACGAGAGACACCACATCGGGGTCGGCTTCGTCGGTACGCGCTTCCACCTCGTCGCCGTAGTACGCCGCCATGAAGATGCCCCACATGTTCAGCCACAACCGATGGTCGTCCGGGGTGAAGAGCGGTGGTGCCTCGATCACCGACGTGACCGCGCCGCGCATCGCGCCGACCGCATCCGTCACCGACGCGGCGATGCCCGGATGGACGCTCCAGCACCCGAGGTCGACGGACCATGCGACTCGGAGATCCGCGACGGAACGGTGCGTGCTCTCCATCGGGAGGATGTGGGACAGCGGGTCGCGCAGGGACGGTCCGGAGACTGCCGTCGTGAAGGTGCGCGCGCAGTCCACCGTCCGGGCAAGGGGTCCGTGATGGGACAGCGTATCCCACAGCCCGGGGAGCACGTCCATGGGCACACGACCGAGTGAAGGTTTGAGCCCGACGACTCCGCACCATGCTGCGGGTATCCGCACGGACCCGCCCATGTCGCTGCCCTCCGCGATGGCCACGCAGCCGGAGGACACCGCCGCCGCTGACCCACCGCTCGAGCCTCCGGTGGTCCGTGATGGGTCCCACGGATTGCGTGTCGGTCCGTGTAGCGGACTGTCCGTGATGCCGGCGTGCGCGAATTCCGGTGCGGTCGTGCTGCCCACGATGATCGCGCCCGCATCGAGGAGGCGCTCCACGACAACCGCAGACCGTGGCGCGATGTGCTCGCGGTACAGATTGGAACCGAACGTGACACGGTGGCCCTCCCACGGTGTCGTGTCCTTGATGGCAACGGGGATGCCGTGGAGTGGACGGCCATCGGGCCTGCCAACGGCAGCGGCACGCTCGAGCGCCTCGTCGGTCCACACCTCGACGAAACAATTGAGACGGGGCTGCACCTCGTTGATCCGTTCGAGGGATGCACGCACCAGGTCGACCGATGACACGTCTCCCGATTCGAGAAGCGCCGTTTGTTCGCTAACGGAGAGATGCGTGAGTGTCACGGGTTCATCGTAGGTTCCGGTCAACCGACGGAGACGTGCTGTCGTTAGGCTCGGTCGGGGTCGCAAAGACCGCGTCACGAAGGGGAACCACATGGGCAAGCCAACCGTCAACATCGGCAAGGTCGGGGTCTGGTACGGCGGCATCGACGCGTTGCCCACACCGAAGGCCATCGAGGCCGCTCAGCAGATAGAGGATCTCGGTTACGGCGCCCTCTGGGTGGCCGAGGCAGTCGGCCGCGACCCGTTCGTGTCGTCAGCAGTCCTGCTCTCCGGCACGAAGACACTTCCGCTGGCAACCGGCATCGCGAACATCTACGCGCGCGACCCCATGACGATGGCGGCGGGGCAGAAGACTGTGGCAGAGGCGTTCCCCAATCGTTTCCTTCTCGGCATCGGGGTGAGCCACGGCCATCTCGTGGCGGGAGTGCGCAAGCACGACTACTCGAAGCCGTACAGCTACATGGTCGATTACCTCGAGAAGATGTCGAAGGCGCTGTTCATGGCCGCGGGTCCGTCGGAGGACCCGGGTGTCATTCTCGCCGCGCTCGGCCCGAAGATGCTCGAGTTGTCGGCAACGAAGGCAAACGGTGCGCACCCGTACTTCACGACACCCGACCACACGAAGATCTCGCGCGACGTCATGGGCAACGACTCGCTGCTCGCACCGGAGCAGATGGTGGTTCTCGAGACCGACCCGGTGGAGGCCCGCCGCATCGCGCGCGCCGGAATGAAGATCTATCTCGGTCTGCCGAATTACTTCAACAACCTGAAGCGGCTTGGGTTCGACGAGTCCGACTGGTCGGACGGAGGTTCCGACCGTCTCGTGGACGCCATCGTCGCGTGGGGCACGGAGGAACAGATCGCGCATCGCGTGGCGGAGCACCACGCAGCGGGCGCCGACCACGTGTGTGTCCAGGTGTTGCAGGCGGACCCGCGCACCGCGCCCATCGAGCAGTTGCGCAGACTGGCGCCGGTCCTCCTCGGTTGACCACCAAACCCGCAATGGGTGGTTAGGGTGTCCCCCGATGGGGGAATCAACTCTTGACCTTCGGCGCCTGCGTTCGGCTGGCCTGTTCTCGATCGGCGCCGGCGTCGTCCACGGCGCGGCCGTCGGTCTCCACGCCGATCACCCGACCCTCGTGCGGATTTTCCTTGCCTGCACCGTCCTGCAGGTGGGGTGGGGGATCCTCGCCATCGAGCGCAGCAACAGGCGTCTCGCTTTCCTCGGTGCACTGATCAACGGCGCCGTCGTCGTCGGCTGGATTGTGACGCGCACGAAGGGGATCTCGTTCATCGGCGGGCTCGAGACCGCCGAGTCGCCGCAGGCAGCCGACACCCTGTGCGCGGTTCTCGGTGCCCTCGCCGCGTTCTCCGCCTGGGCGGGCACGGTGCCCGGTGAGGTGAAGGTGCGCCGCGGGGCGGCATCAATGGTGAGTGCTCTCATGCTGACCGCCGCTGGTCTCGCCACCGTCCGCATCCACGACCACGCCCATGGGCCCGAGCAGGTGGCCGAGTCGGCGTTCTTCGTCGACGAGAACGGTGCCATCGTCGCGAAGGCCACCACCACGGTGCCGTCGGTCCCGTCAAGCGAATCGCCGACAACTGTCGCGTCGGGCAAGGTCACGAAGTCGCTGACCGGGACGGCTCCCGCCACGACCTCGGCGCCGAAACCGAAGGTCACAGTGCCCACGACGGTGCCCGCCCCGGACACCACGGTCCACTCCCACGTGACCACGCCGGCCGCCCAGCTCGCCGCCGCGTCGGGGTGGCCGCGTGCATTCGACCCCGCGCAGGGAATCAACATCAGCGGCATCGGGGGCGTCACGGCAGATCAAGAGTCCCGTGCCCGCACCCTCATCACGAACACGATGCGCGATCTCCAGACGTATGCCGACTACCGCACGGCCGTGGCCGCCGGGTACAACTCCATCGGTGACGGGTCAACCGGGTACGAGCACTACGTGAAGAACTCCCTGGTGAACGACGGGAAGTTCCTCGATTCCACCGCGCCCGAGTCGATCGTCTACAAGGTCTCGAACGGCGTGAAGACGGTGGTGTCCGCCATGTACATCGCGCCCACCTTCACCACGATTGATGACTACACGCTGACCAACTACGCGGGCCCGCTGATGCAGTGGCACGTGCACAACAACCTGTGCTTCGGAACGAGCGCCCAGGGAACACAGGTCGTCGTCGCGGTGGCCGTCAACGGCGTGTGCTCGAAGGGCGTGCTGCAGACGAACGGCAGCCCCATGGTGCACGTGTGGGTCGTTGCCCACCCGTGCGGGCCGTTCGCCGCCGTCGAGGGAGTCGCCGCCGGTGTGGCGGCCGTGCCGGACGCCCAGCGTCTGGACCTCTGCAACGCGAGCCACTAGGGCCCACGTCTACATCTGGAGGCTCTTGATCTCCAGGAACTCCTCGAAGCCGTACTCACCCAGTTCGCGTCCGATGCCGGACTGCTTGTACCCGCCGAACGGAGCGTTCGCGTTGAACGCGCCTCCGTTCACCTCCACCTGACCGGTGCGCATGCGACGGGCAATCGCGAGGGCACGGTCCTTGTCGGCAGCGAAGACCGCGCCGGCCAGGCCGTAGACCGTGCCGTTGGCGATGCGGACAGCGTCATCGTCGTCCTCGTAGGGAATGATCGACAGGACCGGTCCGAAGATCTCCTCCTGCTCGATTGTCATGCCGGGCTTCACATTGGAGAACACCGTGGGCCGCACGTAGTAGCCCTTGTCGAGGCCCTCGGGTGCGCCGAGACCGCCGGCCACGAGCACCGCACCCTCGTCGATGCCTTTCTGGATGTAGGACTGCACGCGATCGCGCTGTGCGGCACTCGCGAGCGGTCCGAGATTGGTGCCCTCGGCGAACGGGTCGCCGACCTTCATGTTGGTGGCCACGATCGCCGCTGCGGCTTCTGCCTCTGCGAGGCGCGACTTCGGCACGAGCATGCGCGTGAGCGCCGAGCATGTCTGGCCGCTGTTCAGCATGGACTTGCCCACACCGGCCATCACGGCCTTGCCGAATGCCTCCGCGTCGAGGTCGTCGCAGATGATGTTGGCGCTCTTGCCGCCGAGCTCGAGGGCGATCTTCTTCACCGTCTCGGCACCCACCTGCATCACGCGCTTGCCTGCACGCGTGGAACCCGTGAACGAGACCATGTCGATGTCCGGGCTGGCCGCGATGGCCTCACCGACGACGGGACCGGTGCCGGTGACCAGGTTGAACACGCCCTCGGGCAGGCCGACCTCATGGATGATCTCGGCGAGCATGAACGCATCGACAGGGGCGACCTCGCTCGGCTTCAGCACGACGGTGCAGCCCGCTGCCATCGCGTACGCGACCTTCGCAGCGATCTGGTGCAACGGGTAGTTCCAGGGGGTGATGCAGCCCACGACGCCGATCGGCTCGCGCACGACGACCGACGATCCGATCTCCTTCGAGTACGGGAACGACTCGGCCACCGCCGCAGCGGTCTTGAAGGAGTTGAGCGGAAGGCCCACCTGGATCACATTCGAGAGCGGCTTCGACATGCCGGTCTCGCGCGAGATCATGCTCGCGATCTCGTCCATGCGGCCGCCCAGGGCGTCGCCGATCCGGCTCATGTACTTCGCGCGCTCCGCGGCGGGAAGCGCACTCCACGATTCGAAGGCAGTCTTTGCGGCGGCGGCCGCCCTGGTGACGTCACCGGCGGTTCCGTCGGGGATGGTCGCCATGACTTCCTCGGTGAGCGAGTCGTACACGGCGATCGTGCCCGTGCCCTCGCTGGCGACCCACTGGCCGTTGATGTAGATCTTGTCGTAGCTGGTCATGGTGTGACTCCTTCGTGCACGGGGTTGCGACCCAACGCTAGGCGAGAGTCCCGCGGTCCGTCCCACGGGGCCGTTGCCCATAGGGATGTGTGGGCTGTGCAACAATCGGATTGTCGGCGCGGCCGACGGGGGACAGGGGGCAACCATGGGGAAGATGCGACGGCTGATGGCCACCGGAGCGCTGTTGGCGGCGACGGGACTGGCGTCCTGCGGGGCTGATCCCGCCGACGGTCCCGTGGGTGCGGGCGGAACTGCGCACACGGAACCGCGGAACACGATCGCGGGTGACGTGCGCGAGTGGGCAGTGGAGACCACTGCCGACAGGGCGTTCGATGGTGACGTCACATTCGCCATCACGAACTTCGGCACGATGAAACACGAGTTCCTGGTGGTGAAGACTGATTTCGAGCCCGGCAAGATCCCCTTGACGTCGGAGAGCCGTTTCGACGAGGAGGCAGAGGGGCTGGAGGTCATCGACGAGATCCCCGAGTTCGAGGTGAAGACGACCGGGATGCTGACGGTGAAGCTCGACCCGGGCAAGTACCAACTTCTCTGCAACATCGCCGGCCATTACAAGGCCGGCATGTACAAGGCATTCGAGGTGGTCAAGGGTGATGCCCCGGTCGCCGAACCAGCCACCGAGGGTGACGGAACGGATGCCGATGCTGTGAGCAACGACCTCCACGGCTCTGTGGCTGAGTGGGCGGTGAACGTTGACGCCGCAAAGGCAAAGGCCGGCGAGGTTTCGTTCACGATGGAGAACCGCGGCACCATCCAGCATGAGTTCCTCGTGGTGAAGACCACCTACGAGCACGGGATGATCCCGTTGGGAGCCGACAACAGGTTCGACGAGGAGGACAAGGGACTCTCGGTCATCGACGAGATTCCCGAGTGGGCGCCGGGAGTGACCAACACCTTGAAAGTGAAACTCGAGCCCGGCAAGTACGAACTGCTGTGCAACATCGAGGGCCATTACAAGAACGGCATGCACGCGGCGTTCGAAGTGGTGCCCTGACCCTTCGTCAGGCGAAACTCACACCGAGATGACCACGACGCCCCCGGTCGGGGGGATGTCGGTGGTCGTCACGGAGCAGTGGGTGCCGATGCGCTCCAGGAGGAGATTGCCGTTCTCGGTCGTGACGATTCCCTTCGCCCTCACGACTCCCGGTTCGAGCGCGCGCAGCCACACGAGGGCGCTCGCGCCGTCGTGGACGGCCGGATGTTCGACCCTCGTGGTGTGGACCGCACCGTGCTGCGGAGTCCTGGCCGGTCGTGATTGTGAGTTTGCGGAACCGATGAGCGATGGGTCGAACTCCACGGAAGGAATGACGGGCGCATCCGCGTTGAACGAACGGAGCATGCCGGTGACACGGTCGGTATCGCGGCCCTCGGTCTTCGAGACGAGCAACAGGTCCGCAGCCTCGATCTGTCGACGCACCGTGGAGCCGATCAACGGGTTCTGCAATTGACCCTCGACCTGCAGGGCATCGACAACAACGACCACACCCCCCGTGCGGAGCCCGTCGATGTGGGCGTACGTCGACGCGATCCCCGGGTCGGCCACACCGCTCGTCTCGATGAGCACGAGGTCCGGTCGTACCGGAGAATCGACGATCGCGAGCATCGCCGCCGTGAGGTCATCGCCGACAGCGCAGCACACGCACCCGTTCGTCAGCTCGATCGTGTCGCCGTTCGAGTTCCTGATCAGCGACGCGTCTATGTTGATCGAACCGAAGTCGTTGACGAGCACGGTGATGCGCAAGTCCGTGCCGCGCAAGATGCCGTTGATGAGGGTCGTCTTGCCGGCGCCGAGATAGCCCCCGACGACGATGACGGGTGTCGGGGTCATCCCGCCGAACTCTGGTGGACGACGCCCCCGACGATCGTGCCCCACACGCCGATGTCGCGGATGGCCATCGGGTCGACCGCGTACGGGTCCTCTTCGAGCACCGCGATGTCGGCCCACTTGCCGACCTCGAGCGACCCGATGACGTGGTCGAGGTGCAATTGGTACGCAGCATCGATGGTGACGGCGTGGAACGCCCGGTCGACGGAGATGCGTTCGGTTTCTCCGAGCACGCGGCCCGTCGGCGTCACACGGTTCACCGCCGCCCACATCGTGTGCAGGTGGCCGGGGGGAGTGACGGGCGCGTCGGTGTGCACCGAGTAGCCCAGCCCGATCCTGTCCGCCGTCGCGCACGGGTTGATGTGGTCGGCGCGGTCGGGGCCCACGGTGACGCCGCGGTGCTGGTCGCCCCAGAACCAGACGTGGTTCACGAAGAAGTTCGCCTGCATGCCGAGGTTGCGCGCCTTGCGCATCTGGGCCTGCGTCATCAGCTGTGCGTGGGTGACGGTGTGACGATGGTCGAGCCATGCCGTCTCCGTGAGGAGTTGTTCGATCGCATCAATGAAGACACCACTCGTGAGGTTGCCGTTGCAGTGACAGTGGATGCCGATGTTCCTCTCGTGGAACGGGCGGAGCACGTTCACCACCTGCTCGGGCGGGATGAGGAACTGGCCGTGGTCGTCGCCATCGAAGTATCCCGGCCAGTCGATCATCGCGGTGAATCCCTGGATCGAGCCGTCGAGAACGAGTTTGACGATGGGGAAGAGCATCTTGTCTCCTGCACCGCCATGGAGAGTGTCGACCGTTTCAGCGAGTTTCGTCATTGCGTCCACTGAGGCGTTCACTTGTGAGGCGACGACAACGCGAACCGGAAATGAACCGTCCTGCGCGATGGCTTTTCTGGCTGCGACGAGGTCCGGGGTCCGCCACCACTGGTTCGCCAGGTCCGTGCACGTGGTGACCCCTGCATTGCGCATGAGCTGTGCGAACGCCAGGAAGGTGTCGTCCGACTGCATGAGATCGATGAACATCGTCAGTTCCTCGCGGGCAAGCATCATGCCCGCCGGTTCACGCAGCTCTCCGTCCGGTTCGCCGTCGTCATACCGTCCGATCGCCGGTGACGGGTGGTCCTTGCCGATCCCGTACTTGAGCAGGACCGCGGTGTTGACCGTGGCCAGATGTCCGCTGGCATGGAAGACGAAGATGGGCCGCGTTGCCGACACCTCGTCGAGGTGGTGACGAGCGAGGCGCTCTGTGTCGAAATAGATCGGGTCGAAGCCACGGCAGATCAGGGATTCACCGGCGGGCATCGACGACTCGACCTCCCGTAGGCGTTCGATCAAGGCCTCGGTCGAATCGATGCCCTCGGCGATGGAGCCGTCGGGCATTGGTCGGGCGAATCGACCGACGTACGGAACCGAGGCATACATTCCTGCCATCACGTGCGCGTGCGCCTCGACGAACCCGGCAGTCAACACCTTGTCCGCGAACCGCGTGTCGACGTTGTCGATGCCCCAGGACCTGCAGTCCTCAAGGGTGCCGACGGCCAGCACCCGGCCGTCACGGATCGCGATGGCATCCGCTGTCGGCTGGGACGGGTTCGCCGTGCGGATGACCCGTGCGGTGTAGATGACGTCGTTG
>Ga0075470_10000492_pt1 | contig 12754 bp, 15 predicted proteins | sample DEB19_08_DNA_4_FD_71482 | JGI IMG/M metagenome (GOLD analysis project Ga0075470, IMG submission 71482) | Aqueous microbial communities from the Delaware River and Bay under freshwater to marine salinity gradient to study organic matter... | ecosystem: Environmental > Aquatic > Marine > Coastal ... | reverse complement strand
CTCAATCGTGTTTCTGAAAGTATGCGAAAACGTATCCCCCAGCGCACCCGGTACGTCATGCGCGTCTGAAAGAGAACCTGCCGACCGCGAAACATACCCGCCATAGAGAACAAAAACCATGACGGCCAGAATTGGGTTATTGTACACCCTTGTATACTCGTCGATGTCCTCGTAAGCATTACTTACACAGGTAAGCGTATTTGGGGCTGCAGTTCTCAGAGGTTGCGCCGCGCCCAGTTGGGCAGGTAATTCAGGGGTATCATCGTCAGCGTCAATGGAAGCCGTAAATATGAACAGCTTTTCCCGCGCATCCGTACACCATGAATTGATCGTTGCTGCATCGGTGAAAAACGCTGAAGTATCGTCAATCCCCCGAGACTGTGAAGAGAGCGAAATGAACGACCAGAGGCGAGGGTTTGAATTTGCCAGCGTCAGCATATTTGATGTAACCGCCACTCCGCCTGTGCTTAACACATACAAAGTATTTGGGGCCACCGAACCGGCAAACGCGTTTTTTACATCGACAGCGACACCAGGCGCGCCTGAGATGTTGTCATCATAAAACGCTTCATAGTTGCTAGCGGTGATGGATATTAACCCAGTCAGAGGGTCAGGCGTGTAACTACCGGAGATAGTTTCACGAGTCACAAGAACAATCGAACGCGGCAGAGCACCGAGTGCGCCCGTGGTAAGCGTTGAGATTGTCCTGATAAACGAAGATGGAAAAGCCATTTAATCCTCCTGAAAACTTGCGGCAATTGCGGCGTCTGTAACGTCGATGGCATCTTGTACCGTCGAAGGTGTATCGGGCGCAATCGCCAATGAATAACGGCAAACCGCTGTCAAGCGGTAAACCGTGGAAAAATGCAAACGAAAATTGCCGCCATACTGCGACAGGTCAACTGGCCCGGTAACGTTATCAATCGAGGCCAAGTCTCGGAATAAAAGAGTTTTTATGTCCGATATATTCTCGATAACTTTGTTGTAAACGCGCAAAATGCCTTCAGCGTTCTTCTGCTCAACGTCTTTTGCCGCGTAAAAGTTTACATGGTAATCAAATCGGGTAAGTATTCCGCCGTTCTTCTGTGTGTGGAATTGCCGTTCAATGTTGGCACCCATGGACGATTGAAAATATGCCATGGGTCCAGCGTTCGCAAACTTCTTTTGCTGGTTCGGGTTTATACCAAACGCATACAGCCGCGCGGCTTCGCCCTCAGCTTTCAGAAACTGATTTATTGACGTATTCAGCGCGTAGTATAATTCCTGAACTGTTAAATTCATGGGGTGTACTCATCCGGCGGCGGATCATCCGTCGCGATCTTCGAAACAGTCACAACAGTGACGCCGTGAGAGATTGAAACCTCAACCACGCGCCACCACCGGCCATCTACATAAACCCGAGAAGGGTGATATTCAAATTCTACTGGAAACGAACACTGCGCCGCGTCCTGAATATTCTGACCGCCTGCATTGAGTCTCTCGATCTTTTCAGGCGGTAACATCCCCGCAAAAGCACACATTTCCCAAACTGTAAACCGCGCGGCCTCGCTAAAAGTTCCGTCATCGTTCAGCGTGTCGAAATCGGTATACTCGTCTATCGCGTATTCATCGCGGAAAAACTCCACCGCTGCCAAGGTTGACGCCATGCGCGCCACTGCCCCGACATTGATACCGCGAGTGTCCATCAGTACCCGGCTCCCGCGCCTAACAGCATAGCATGACGCCGCTCTGTGATTCTCCGGCGATACCTCTCTGGATCATTTGGGGAATAAGACTGGGTGAGACCGTTCTGTGATACGCTTGAAATCTCGGGGAATTTGTTGTCATTTGCAAGGTACATGCATACTGTGTCTAATACCTGCTCAATGTAATCCGCTGTCGAGTAATTTGCCGTGCTGATTTCGCGCTGTGCTGAATCAATATACGCTTGTATCTCAGCGTCAGAAATAGCCGGATTTTTCAATCTCAGTTTAATGAGTGCTAAAAAATCCGGCATATTCAGCCGCCGATTAGGCCGCTACGTCGAAGGCGAGAATAAACGCCTGACCACGCTGAAGAACCAAAGGCCCACCGAACGTCAGCGACGCCGCAAAGCTGCTGCGCTGCTCGCTAACCACACCGGTTGTAAACCGTGGAGTGGGTGTCACGAAAGGCGAAACGATTGGCTTCTGACCGTCAGGATTGCCATGGACGACCGCGACAATGCTGTTTGGCTGAGTGTCGCCCAGTGAGTTTGTACGAGCATTCAAAAGACCTGAAGTCTTAATCTCGACCTTTTTCACTGCGCCACCTACTGCCAGCTGCAGAGCATCGGCAAGGTTGCGGTTGAATGTACCAGTACCGAGGTAGTTAACCAAAACCGAATACGCCGAAGTTGGCATATACAGCACGACTTTTGCGGGATTGGTATTGGTCAACGCAATCAGGTTAAGCAACCGCACTACGTCCTTGTAAACGTTTTCAGCCGACGCATTTGAAGGCAGCGGGGCAGAAGTCGATGCAGGCTTGTAATTAAAGTTACTGATTTTCTGAATCAGCTTCGTTGGGTTTGACGCCCAGTCAGAAGCAGACGCCAGCAGAGGCGAAGCGTCAGCCGCCGAAGCAAGTGCAAGCTGAATTGCAGGAGACAGCAGACCGTAAGATCCTGACTCGCCGTCATATGCAGCATTGCCCACACCATCGACAAAGATACGCTCGCCGGATTGCATAATCTGCATTTCGACAGCTTGCATTAGTTGGTTTTGCAGCACAAACCCAGCGAGAGCAGGAGCCACAGCGCGCGCATACCCGAAAAGAGCTTGCTGCTGTTCTTCTTCGATCACAAAACCTTGTGCCTCTGTATGTGCGTTTTTGAACTCACTCAGAAGCGAGATTGACGCTAGGTTATTTGAATAAACCCGGTCATCGCCGAATGGGTTCATATCGCCAAGGCGGGTTTTGCTTGCGCCGCTGATTTCCACACGAGGCACACGGAACCGCGAAATAGCGCCCGCGCTCTGTGCAATCTCAGTAGGTGCCTGAATCGCGTCGCCCTCTTCGATGAACGAACGGACGAAAGTCAGTTGCTCCCAGAGCTGTTCAGCCAGAAAGTTCAGACCGGCGAATTGGTCGTAACCAAAGTTGCCGAAGTACGAGTTGAGGGCCACCGCTTCCGCGTTCTCAACCGGAACACCGGCTTTCATAGCGTTCTGAGCAATCGCGTTGAGCTTGTTGCGCAGACCATCGGCGAGCGATACCACGTTATCCACGGGGGCACCGCCGAATCGTTCTTTCAGGCGAGCCATTTGCTCGTTATGGTCGGCGGCATGAGCATTAGCCACAGAGAGCAGAGCTTTTGTCAGGCTCTTGTACTCTTCACGCCCAGCGGCTTCGCTGATTGGCATAAAACCTTCAGCGGCGTTTGCGCGTGCATAGGCGTTACGAACCGTCAGCCAGTTTTTGAATTTTTGTTCGGCGATCTGTGCGCCGGTAATTTTCTTGCGTGTCATTGTTTACCTCTTAGCTCAGAAGACCGGGCACGAGCTGTTGCATGAACGCATAGCCGCTCTTAAGCTGATTTGATGCCTGTACACCGGGTGTACCGTAATAGGCCCGCGCGTTGATTGCGACGTTTGCGCCGCCGCCCACTGTGGCCGCTGCTTGCCCGTTCGGGTTTGCATAGACAAGACCACCTGAGGCAGGAGCTGCACCCGAAGCAGTAGGAACCTGATACACAAGGGCATTATCCGAAACCACTGCACAAAAGTCACCAATGGCAACACTGCCAACGGCCTGGTTTACTGCACCGCTGTTCTGAGTCGAAACTTCAAGGACGCCAACGCGAATCACAGCGTATGTGCTGTATTCGTCGCCATCGTATGCTTTCGCGCCGACGACTGCAATTTGCTTCTTAGTGGTAGTCTCTTCTTGAATTGATACTATAGTACCAATGGGGAACTCTTGGAGAGTCGCTGCGGCGTTCGCATAAAGGCGGAGACCGTCAATTCGACGCGGGTCATACTGCACCGCGCCGCGCTTGGGGTTTGTTTCGCCTATGCCAAGTACTGTACCCGCCATTAGAATACACCGCCCGGAACGGGTTTAGCGTTCTCTACTTTTACCGCAGTTTTGCTTTCGATCTCTGCGAACTTTGCGTTTACAGCGGTGATGACATCGGCACGGCTTTCGGCCTTGATTCCGGCCAGCGCGGCCAGTGTCTCAAAAGAAGGAGTGCGGCCTTTGAAGTCTGCGTTGAAGGCAGTTACAAACGCGCCGACGAGCTTTTGAGAAGGAACCGCGTTTTCGAGTGTCGCCGGCTCTTCTTTTTTCTCTTCGTCTTCGTTCTTCACTTCCTCTTTCGCCTCTTCGTCCTTGACGTTTTCGGCTTTGCCTTTTTGCAATTCCTCAACGGCATTCTTCAGGGCGTTTACGGTTTTTTCGAGCTGTCCCATCCTGTCTTCAGAATTTTTAGCTGTCAAAACCTCCTTCACCGTATTTGCGACAAGTGCCGCAAGTTCTTTTTGGTCCATGTTTTTTACCTCTGGTTTATTTGCGGTGTTGCCGCTTAATGTGCCGAGCGAGTTTATCGCTACGGCGTTTATGATTTCAATTTTGTTGTCTGGGTCTCTGACGTAAGGGGCCAATGTGACATGAGTCGCGCGGAGCTTGGTAGCTACAGCATTAAACTGTTGCCCGTCCGGTGTCACGCCTTCGCGAACTTCCAACCCATGAACGTCGATCATGGCAGATGCGCCAAATTCTGGAGTTTGGAAATTTGCCCGAACGTATGCGGATTCTTTCGCGCCCTTGACTACACCTTCAATTATCGCTGCTTGCTCTGCCTCGTCGTACCGAACAATACGCGGCCAGCCGTCGATTTTTTTATCCTGCTCATTGGTAGAGGCATTGTGTCCGCCAAGGATAATCGGCGAATTTTCCAGCGACTTCAAAAACTCCGCGTCGCCTACCGCTTCGGGCGGGTAGTAAAGACGAACCTCTTTCCCGGCTAAACTTTCATTTTTTGTCGTGAGTTGGCCGGGGGCGTAATTTAGGACGCCAACCCGCAAGGCAGGAACAGAAAAACGCAGCGTCTCAATCCGTTCGCCTGAGTCGTTCTTGACTGTTGCCACTGGCTGAGAAAACCCCTTAACAAACGCCGCCGCGTCGGTAAGGAATTTTGCTGCGTGTCTTGCTATATCTTGAAGCACTTGCCCGCGTCCTGTTCGTTATGTCGCATTACGTCAACCGTTTTTTACTTTTTTTCGTGTACCCGGTAGCGCAACAATGGCCGCTCTCTGTCGGGCGCAATGTCAGCAAAGCATCTGCACCCCCAATCGGTGCCCGGATTCCCCGTGTGGATATTCCCATATTTATCGATCGTCGTTGGCGGGTCATCAAACAAAAAACACTTTTCGTTTAGCTGTTCGTGCGTGTTCCTGACTCGGCTATCTTGCTGCGTACGCCAAAAGTACCTGTCGCCGTTTTGCTTTAGTACAGCTTCATTGATCCGCAAGCCAAAAGCGAACGCCTCTTCATCCCCTACTTGTTCTGCCTTTTTCTCAAAATTCGCTCCAAACGAAAACCCGCGCGTCAGATTCTCGCCCCTTTGCAAGCCGTAGATTTTGCGCAGAGTCTTCTGCACGTCGGCATATTTGTCTTTCGTTAGCTTTTCAAACTCTTCTGCGGCAAGCTTTTCTTTTTTTGCCTGAGCTATTACCCGGATGGTTTCCTGTGTTGCCACCTGCCGCCGCATCCATTCAGCCACTTTGCCATCGATTGTCCCCCGATAGACTTTTATACCCTTTCGGTCGTAATACTGCTCTAAAGCGTGCCGGTATTCCCGTGCGAATAGATCGGCCTCTTTCCAGTATCGGGCGTCAGTCTCTTTTGCAGGAGCCTTGCGCCATACGGCAGACGCGAATCGCCGAACCGCATTTTTCCACCGTGGCGCGAACTTCTTAAAAACGTCTGTCACGTCAGCGGATTTTCAAGTCTTGACCCGCCCGCTGCGTCGCCCTGACCGGCGTTGTCGTCGCCATCGTGGTCAGGTTCAAAATCAAGGTTCGCCTCCCCGTCTAACAGTTTTTGACGCTTGAACTCATCAGCCAGCTCTGAATATGACCGTTGCCGTATAAGGGTTTCGGTTTTTTTAGATTTCAGGTCGGCTTTTTCCGCTTCGGTTTCGTCATAGATATTTTCAAAGTCGATCTTGTACCGCTCACCGGCAAACTGCTTTAACTCGTCGTCATGGCGTACCGCTGTATCAATAATAAACTTGAGCATCGGCTTAATCTGAGCAATTTGATACCGAGCCCTGACTGTTTCATTGGTGCTCGCAATCTGGAAAGCTGCCTGTGAGTAGTTGGAATTACCACCCCCAAAGAAGTACTCAGGGGCAACGCCCGTCAGTATACCAACAAATTCCTTGAACACAGACGCTATATCCGCCGTCCCCGGTGATATATTGTTATTGAGTATGTCCAATGTTGCGCCACGCGGCTGCTCAATCGGTGTAGACACCCCCATGGTCTGCGATAGCCTTTGGAGCTGCGCGCGCATCCGGGTAAGCATAGTGTCGGTCTGCATGTCCCCTTCCATTTTCTCAATAAGTACCTGAGACCGGACAAGAAGAGTCTTCAAGACCCCAACATACAGATTCCATGCTGTAGCCGCGTCTTTGATCTGTGGCACGCGGTTTTTGCCTACGCCATACAGGGGGTCAAACCCCGGACAGAGAAAGAAGCATGTCGAGCCGTGAACCAATGACGCACCGAGGCAATATATCTGACCGACTCGTGTTGCGCTGTAATCGGCTGTGATTGTGGCGTACCCATGAGAAAGCCCAAAAGAAAATTGCGTGTCGTTGAAAGCGTTTAGTTTAATCCTGCCATCTTGCAGAACAGGGACAATTAACGCGCCGCGAGCTGACAGCGAGGAAAAAAACACTGCATCACGCATAACGCTTTCGGCTTGAACACGCTCTAAAAATCCTTCTATTGCTTTCTGGAATTTCTCATTTTTAGTCTCAATGATTGCTGGCTTTTTGAATGCGAGCTCAATTGGCTTGTCTACCATTGGGGCCAGTGTTGGTATAGAAAAATACGAGGCAAGATTAACCCGGTATGGCGTGTAGTCGATATAGCTGGAGAGTAAAGACGGGTCACCGGCAACATTGATCTTGACTGCCCCGTCAGCATAGACAGAGTTATAGGCTGTGGCGAAATTTTCCTCTGCTGCCCCTGAAGCTTTGTCCGGCAGCTTATTTTCGGCCAGTGCCTTAAAGTCTGCATAGCTCACCGGTTCTGTCGCGTAGATCTTGGCAGCAACATTACTAAGCCTTTCATGTTCACGGCGGGCATAGTAGGACAATAGCTTTTCATCGCTGAGGCGCGGTTTTGCCCGTGCTGTCTCGCGCTGCTCCGCAAGGCTGTTTCTTACCTCATTCAGAATGGCATCCACATTGTGCGCAGATAGCGCGTTTTTTATCTCATCGACTAAACGCGGGTTATTTGTCACCTCCCCCACCGGAAGCGTGGCAAGCTTCTCTGCCGCATCGATAAATGTCTGTAGAGCTTTCATCCCGTTCATAGTTTAACCTCATAGGCAAGAGAGTCTTGCATCAATCCTGTTTCGTATAATGGCTGATCGAAACCTTTTTCCGCCACCGTTCGCGGGGCGTTGTGCTGTAACTGCTCGCCGGAGTCGATAATGTCCTTACAGCGCTTGACGATCATTCTACCCATCTGCGTCAGATAGCGGGTCTTGATCGTGTCGCGGTCACTGGGTTTGGAGTTGGCAAGGTTGCGAATAAACGCCTCAGTGTACTTCATTTGTTCTTTGCTGATTTGCTCAATAGCCATAGTGACTGCTGGCCGTGGGGGAATTTTTTCCGCTCCGAAATGGTTTATCATGTATATCTCAAAAACGGTTTCCCCGTTCTCGTATCTTTTGCGCTCAAAACCGATGCCGACTTCCACTTATGCCCCGTGCATTCTATTTACGTGCCGTCAACTCGGAAACAATTCCTAATGCCGCGCTGTATTCGGCGATGATTGGCGATGTTGCTAATGTCTCTATTGCTCCTGCCAATGCGTCCGGCGCGTCATCGTGTTCGGCGTTCTTGTGATACCTGAAGACCTCATGCGCAAACTCGGTCTGCGTACCAGCCAGAATCTTTAGTCTGTCCCGCTGTGCAGCTATCGTTGCGCTGATTCTCTCGTGTTTATTCCGCGTCTGCCGCTTGACTGTCCAATGATTCCGAACCGGCCCGCGTTCATCTGCTCTTAGCGCATCTAAAAACATTACCGACGAGTCAGATAGTTGAGACTCAAAAACTGTTTCTACCGGCGTAAACTGTTCGAGAAAATCCAGAATCTCTCTACGTGTGGACGCATCGGCAATCGACCGGGGGAAGTTACGCCCTGTGAAAATCAGGTCCCCAAACCTCGAAACCCCAACCACGGCCACGGCTGTCGAGTCTGTGTCTGTCTTGTCGCTAAACGACGGGTCAATAAACCCAACGCAATAATCACAATCAAACGTCTCAACTTGGGGGAATACACCCAATGTATCCCGGTCTTGCACGTGCCTCAGTTCATAGTTGGCGCACCATTCAACAGTCGGTAGCTTTTTGCGACGCTCCTCAATGTCCGCAATGACCGCAGGGGATAGTTCTACTGTCCCAAAGGGGAATTTTCGCCCAGTAAATACTTCAGGCGGTATTACTGCATGCACATCGTCTTCATGCCATGGGGTCGAGGTAAGAAACGTCACCCCGCCGGGGTCTACAAGGTTTTCAACTTCGAAGAAAAAGCTTTTGGTGTCTCGCCGCGCCGCTGCGCTGAATCGGTCTTCAATGGTGACAATATCGTCAAGCCATACAAAGTCAAAATGCGCTCCAGTAAGTGCCCCCCCCACCCCTGCCGCAGTTAGCGAAGGCTGAACGGTTACAGACCTCTTGAAAGCAAAATTAGTCTTATCTGCCGCCCAAATAGACGTCTGCGCGTCAGTAATACGCCATCTGGCGTAAAGGTACACTCTCAAAGCCCCGTTGGTCGTAAATAGCTTTTGCATCACCTTTACGACTTCGCTGGCGAGCGTTATGGTCTTTCGTGCGATTAATACCCGCGTTTCTGGGTACATTAGATACCGCAAGACAAGAGCGACTATACCGCATGTGGTCTTGTAGCTCCCTCTGTGCGCCTGTAGTACGTCAAACTTTCCAGCCCTTAGCATGATCTTGATCCACTCAGCATGAGAGGTAGTCAGCTTCTCAAATCCGAGAAGATGCCCGAATTTGTCCGGGTGCTCTAACCAAAACGCTAACGCCTTGGCGTGGTCGATCATTGCTTACGGAATTGCTCTACTATAGCGCGCGCTGCTGCGTCGCTTTCGACTATCTCTTTTTCGGTTTGGGCTCTGATTGTTAGTGTGTCGTCTGAAGATGCTTTCCCGTGCGCGCGGTCGATTGATTCGACAATAGCCCGGAAACCATTAGAACTAGACAGGATTTCGCGGCCTACGACCTTTATTAGCATGGGACTATCTTCATCGGCGACCAATGCCCGCAGCTCTGCTTCGCTGAGATTTAGCAGGGTGCGGAAAGTCTCTTGTACGTCGATTTTGCTTGTAGGCTGAAACCCGCGCTCTTTCAGCGAGTCCATAATGTCGTTTATTAGCTTTTTTGGCCGTCCTTCTGGATTACCGGTCTGGCCCGGCTTCCATGGTGTCAGGCCACGCGTTTTATTGTTTTTTGACACTGTTTTTACACTGATCTGTACATTTTGCACCGCGCCATTACAGCCCGGCTTTCTTGGCGAGTACCGCCCCACCGATAATCGCAGCCATGGTTATAGTAAATGCGTAGAGGATCACAAATGTCATGGCGATACGGTAACGCCATATGCGCTTTTTTGCATCGTGCGCAACGCCGTTTCGCAATGACTCTTCCGCAAGCCCGCGATACATTTTTCGGATCTTCTTAGGCGACAATAGTTTTTGCTCTTTTTGTGTCATGTTCCCTCGTAGGACAGGTTAGCCGCTTTGACCCCATCGGCTGTGAGATACCAACGCCCACCCTTTTGCTCTACTTCACCCTTGCGGGCGTGTGTGGTTAGTGTAGGTGTCCCCAACTTGCCGGTAATATCTTGTCCTTCCTCCATGTGGTATTTTTTTATCATTCTGTGTAGTTTTGGCGGTCTCACGCTGGCCAATATACACCGGCAACATGCGCTGTATGCAAATTTTCTGATTCTGACTCTGCCTTTAGATATTCACAGGGCACGCCGTACAGCCCAGCTATGGCGGTTATGGCCGATATTTGGGACACCACGGCTGAGGCGTTTGCGATCGTTTCGAATAGTGCGGGTATGCTGAAACACCGGGTGACAGCGCGGTACTTTTCAAACGAAACCCCCGGCGCGTAAATGTCGTCTTCGCATTTTAATACGTTCACAGCGGCATTCCAGTTTTTGCAGGTTTCCTGTAATATGGCCTCAGAGTCTTTGACGTTCGGGGAACATTGGAACGCCGCTTTGCCATGTGCTTTGTGTCGATGCGCAGCGCGTGGTGGTGCGTATAGTACGTATGGGACGCCCGTTCTTTCAGTTGTACGCAGCCTATAGAGTAATCGCACTTCTTTGATGGCGGTCTCTAAATCAAGTCGGGTGTCGTAATAGTACGAGCTAAAAAACGGCTTGCGGTATTTTTCGTACCTCAAATATTTCGCGCCGGGTATTAGCTTTGCGGTTGTCTTATCCTTTTCGACAGTGACCGTCTTAACCGGTGAAGATAGGCCGAATAATGCCGCCGTGTGGTTTGTCGCTACGGTGACTTCTTCGCCATGTGCTAAGTGTGCATAAATCTGGGGCAAAGCAAATACTAAATCACCTAACCCGCTTTGTGGTTGAATTATCACAGGTATCTCTCCGCAGCCTCAATAACCCTCTGAGCATCGAACGATTTTACGCACAGGTTTTTTTCTTCTCGCTTGCATTCTGTAAATCGTACCGGCGGGGTCTCCCTATGCAAGCACCCGCCACAATCTAAGACCGTATCTATACCTGTGAACAGTTCAGGGTGGCGCAACCATGGCTCACGGTATTTACTCATAGCGACTGTGAACAGACCTACAATCGGTGTATCTGTTACGCTGGCAATGTGCAGAGGCAAAGAATCAGCGCAGATGAACACGCGCGAAGAGTCAATCAGGGTGGCGATGTCTCTAAAAGACTTGCCGCAAAAGTCAAATATACCTGCCGGCGGTGCGGGTTCGTTCGGTGCTCTGACATAGGCGACCTTTTTGCCGATGCCAGCAAAATGGTCAGCTACCGCCGCCCAAAAATCCGCCGGTAGTGTTCGTGACGGCCATGAGACAGTCGGGTGAATCATTACGTCTATTAGCTTTGCAGGTGAACGGTCAAACGCCATAGACGGCCGCTGTGTCTCACTTATTGATATACCTGCCCGCTGTGCATACGCTTCGACAATGTGACTAAACGGCTTTGACTCGTACGCGTCGTCAAGGTCGATCAAATCACCCTCTGCGATAGTTGGCACCGTTACGGCATCAATAAACGGGTTCCCGGCCAATATCTCTGCGCAGCGCGGCGATGTCGAAAACAACACGCGCCCGTATGTCCCTTTAAGGGCAGGTAGTAATGCCGTGGCAAGTAGAACGTCGCCTACCGCGCCCGACCTTCTGACAGTAACACTCATTGACGCACCGCCTCGCAGTATATTTCACCCGGAGAAAAAACAGGTTTATCGTGATGCCGCGTCACGCTATCAAAACCAAACCGCTCCAATACTTCGCTAAGAGTCTCAAAATCAAAGCAAAACCGGTGCTCGTTTCCCGTATAGTCTTGCCCGGCAAACAGCTTTATATTAGCCCACCATGCGGGGGAAATTTTTTGACTACCAACAAATGTATCCGCAATGTACTTTTCATCGCCCGGCCATTCTGGGGTTGTCTCACCCATAAGATATTTTTCGACAATAAACCGTAAATCCGGCGTGCGTATTATTATCTTCCCGCCACGGACAAGAACCCTAGCGGCCTCGGTCAATACATGCGGCAATCTCCGATAGCTGACGTGCTCAATCGAATGATTCATAAGGACTACGGAACATGAAGCGTCAGGGAAGGGCCAGCGGTCAAACCCAAAATCAAACACATGAGCCACGCCTTTAAGCTTTCTTGCGTCACATGCGATAAACCCCGGCTGTGGATTGTACCCGCAGCCTATCTCTATTTTCATTCCGGACAACGGTTCAAAGTCATTGGCTATGTTTGCAGAACGTACCGCGTCGGCAATCTGTTTCATTTCTTTGTCAGAGTGCTTTTGACGAAACCTTGCAACCGTGTCGGCTTCTCTGGCATACCGTTCAGAGCCTAAAAATTTTCTTTTTTCTTGCGGTGTTCTACCCCGCGTTGCGCCTTCTATGTGTGTGGCGGTTAACGATTGCTCAAACCATACCGAAAAATCGGATCCCCAAGCTCTCAGGCAGTAGTCAGAGTCCTCGCATGCACAAAAAAAAGACTCATCCAAAAGACCGATCTTATTTACGGCTTCGGCTCGAATCGCAAACAACGCACCAGTAACGGACACACAAAACCGAGACTGACGAGGCTCTTTGCCAGAAGCATGAATAAACGCTCCCGGCACACGCGGTTGAAAATCCATTCCGTCATGCTGGATTCTGCCGTCTGGGTATCTCAACAGACCGCCTACGACACCGATCTTTTGCTGTTCGCAAAACAGTTTTTCTATAATCG
>Ga0075470_10000490_pt1 | contig 12794 bp, 6 predicted proteins | sample DEB19_08_DNA_4_FD_71482 | JGI IMG/M metagenome (GOLD analysis project Ga0075470, IMG submission 71482) | Aqueous microbial communities from the Delaware River and Bay under freshwater to marine salinity gradient to study organic matter... | ecosystem: Environmental > Aquatic > Marine > Coastal ... | reverse complement strand
CCCACCTGTGGGGCGACGCACCGAGAGGCCAAGATCACTCCACTGTGAAGGGTCTGGCTCCGAAGGCGCCTCGAGCATCAGGTCGCTCCCCGACTGTGTTTTTGGGAAGGCCATCACTTCACGAATGTTCGTCTGGCCTGCGAGGAGTGCGGCCCAGCGCTCAACACCAATCGCAATGCCACCATGCGGCGGTGCGCCATATTCAAAGGCGTCAAGGAGTGCACCAAACTTCGCGCGTGCATCGTCAAGTGAGTGACCCATCAACGCAAAGGAGCGCTCGAGAAGTTCGCGATCGTGGATCCGAATCGAACCGCCGCCAAGCTCCCATCCATTCAGCACGACATCGTACTGTTGCGCAAGTGCTCCACCCGCCGGGTCGCCTGCACTACGACGTGCGAGGTCTCCCGAGCTCGTCGTAAGGAGATCGCGGTGCTCTGGCACTGGTGCACTAAACGGATTGTGCGTCGCATCCCAACGACCAGATTCACTCTCCCACTGATACATGGGGAAGCGATGCACCCAGCAGAACGCGAGGATATCGGGGTCGGCAAGACCGATCTCACCTGCAACCTCAACGCGCAGGCGGCCGAGTACCTCCGCAGAACGCACGCGCTCGCCAGCGACAATCAGCAGCAGGTCGCCACCAGCTGCGACGGTTGTGCCGCCAGTGGCCGACCAGAGTGCGGTCGTTGCCTCAGCACTAAGGAATTTCGCGATGGGTGATCGCACCTCACCGTCCTCTTGCAGGCTGATCCAGACGAGCCCGTCGGCACCATATCGCTTCGCACGCTCAGTAAGATCGTCGATCTGTGAACGGGCGATACCACCGAGTCCAGGAACACGAATTGCGCGCGCCCTGCCGCCAGAGGCGCGGGGCGTATCAAACACCTTGAACCCTGTTGTAGCGGGGAGTGCAGCACCAAGGTCGATCAGCTCAAGACCGTATCGCAGGTCGGGCTTATCTGAACCATATCGCTCGAGTGCCTCGTCGTAGGTGAAGACAGGGAACGGGAGCTGCTGAATCGGTCGATCTGGCCGAGTGCGCTTCGTGACGTCAATCACCATCTGCTCAACAAAGCTGCGAACGCCACCCTCATCGACAAAGCTCATCTCGAGGTCGAGCTGCGTGAATTCAGGCTGGCGGTCACCTCGCAAGTCTTCGTCGCGGAAGCAGCGTGCGATCTGGAAGTAGCGATCGAAGCCGGCGACCATGAGTAGCTGCTTCATCTGCTGCGGCGACTGCGGCAAGGCGTAGACGCTGCCGGGCTGCAAGCGTGAAGGGACGATAAAGTCTCGTGCCCCTTCTGGCGTGGACTTAATCAATATTGGCGTCTCAACCTCAACAAAGCCGTGGGCGTGGTGCACCTCACGGATCGCTTGAACCATCTGGCTGCGCAACAAGAGCCGGTCCCGCAGCGGCTCGCGACGCAGGTCGAGATAGCGATGCTTCAGGCGAACGCTCTCATCAATTGGTGCATCGGGCTCATTGATATAGAACGGCGGGGTCTTCGCGCGCGAGAGGACCTCTACCTTCGTGCCAGCTACCTCGACCGCCCCTGTTGGGAGCTTCTCGTTCTCCGTACCTGCGCGGCGAAGGGCAACGCCTCCCTCGACGGAAATTACCCACTCGATTCGCGCATCGGTCAGCGCTGCGTGTGCCTCTGGCGCGACAGCAGCATCAACCACAACTTGGACGATCCCGTAACGGTCTCGAAGATCGATAAAGACGAGGCTCCCATGATCGCGTCGGCGGTGGATCCAGCCGGCCAGGCGCACGACACGCCCAGCATCGCTCGCACGCAGGGAGCCGCACACGTCGCTTCGATAGCGTGTCTGGAGTGCGTTCGACAGTTCGCTCATTGACCCCCCTGTGTGCGTGCAAGCTGCGCTGCTGCAGATACAACCATGGCGCGTGCGCCCGGTTCTGCCTGGCTGCCAGCTGCGAGGTCCCTCAACGAGAGGGAGCCGTCTGGTTCAACAATGATGACGGCGATCGCGGTGTCGCGCACAGCAGACTCCAGCTGCTTGCCAATCTTCCGCGTGCTCACATCGGCGCGCGCCGAAACGCCTGCAGCCCGTAGCTCTGAGGCTATCGCGATGCGCATGCCGACCGACCCTGGCTCGATACCGCAAACCACCACTGCAGGGGGTCGCTGCGGCGCAGGGGCAAGGCCACGTTCTTGAAGCGCAAGGACCACACGGTCGATACCGATCGCAAACCCGACCCCTGGCGTCGCGGGGCCACCGAGTAGTTCGACGAGCCCGTCGTATCGTCCACCACCGCCGAGCGCGCCCTGCTGTCCCTGTTCGCCCGGCAAGAGGAACTCCCAGGCGGTCTTCGTGTAATAGTCGAGCCCGCGCACAAGATGGGGCGCATCAACAACCGTAACGCCGGCGATGCTGAGCCCCTCCCGAACGGCACGATCATGTTCGGTGCAGTCAGCGCAGAGATGCTCAACGAATCGCGGGGCCCCCTTTGCATGGGCAACCGCAACCTCGTCTTTCGAATCGAGGAGGCGCAGCGGATTCTCCTCCAGCCGAGCCTGATCGACGGGAGAGAGACGATCTGCCACCGCGGCAAAATGTTTTGCGAGAACGACGAGGTAGCCGGGGCGGCAGGTTGGGCACCCGACAGAATTGAGATGCACCTCAATGTCGCGGAGGCCAACAGACCGAAGGTACGCAGTACCGAGCTCGATCACTTCAATATCGATCCCTGATCCTGCGTCACCGATCGCCTCAATGTCGAACTGCGTGAACTGACGATATCGACCCTTCTGCGGTCGATCGTGGCGGAAGAGTTCGGCTACCGTCACGAGCCGAACCGGTTGCGGTTCAGAGCGCATGCCGTGCTGGAGGTAGGCACGCACAACGCCAGCGGTAACCTCTGGGCGGAGTGCAAGCGGCGTTGACTCCTCGCTACGAACCGCCAGCCGATAGAGCTCCTTTGTCACCACATCACTCGTACCACCGATCGCCCGCTCAAAGAGGGCTGAATCTTCTGCGACTGGCAGCTGAATGCGCGCATAACCAGCGGCGAGTGCGGCTGACCAGGCGTGCTCTTCTGCCCATGCGAATGCCGATGCGTCCGGCTCGCGGATGTCGCGGAGCCCGCGTGGCGACTGGAAGCCGCTCACTGCCGCTGCTCCCGCGAAACGCTCCGCACGCCACGAATGCGCTCGATTCGCGCCATCAGTCTGGCCAACTCGCTAATGGAGCTGACCGCGAGCGTTGTGAGCACTTCGGCGCTCGAGCCACTCGTCGTCTGGACGCTCGCAGAGAGGATGTTGACCCGCTGGTCTGCAACAACCTGCGTGATATCGGAGAGGAGGCCAGTGCGGTCACCCGCCTCAATCCGAATCGTCACCGGATAACTCTCAGATGGGGCAATTGCCATCTCCCACTCCACATCGATCATTCGCGAGGCCTCACGAGCAGACAAGGCGGCATCGCAACTCGCTAGATGCACGGTAACCCCTTTTCCGCGAGTAATGAAGCCCACGATCGGGTCGCCAGGGACGGGGCGACAGCAACGGCCGAAGCGTGTCAGCAGGTCGGGAACCCCCTTCACGCGAATCGCGCCAGTGCGCTCAATCCCCACCGCAACTGTCGATGCTTCCGCAAAGGGAAGGATCGCCTTTGCATCGTCTGCTGCAACACCGAGGCGTGAAACAACCTGCTGTGCACCAACAGCGCCGTGGCCAATGGCAGCGTACAGATCGTCGGCCGTGCCCTGGTTCAGTTGTCGTGCCACCTCATCGATACGTTCACGTCCGATGACATCAATCGACGTGCGGGCAAGTCGGCGAAGTTCGCGCTCAAGCGACTCTCGACCGTGCACGATATTTTCGCTCCGCTCCTGCTGCTTGAACCACTGGCGAATCTTGTCGCGGGCCTGGCGTGTCCCAACGATGCTGAGCCAGTCACGACTCGGGCCATGCTTTCCGCGCGAGGTGACAATCTCGACGATATCGCCCGACTTCAACCGATACTCCAGTGGCACAAGCCGATTGTTCACTTTTGCGCCAATACAGCGGTGCCCAATGTCGGTGTGGACGAGATAGGCGAAATCAAGCGGGGTTGCGCCACCGGCAAGTTCCTTGACATCGCCTTTCGGCGTAAAGACGTACACCTGATCTTGGAAGATATCAACGCGAACACCTTCAAGGAACTCGGTAGCATCGGTGACATCGCGCTGCCATTCGAGTAGTTGGCGCAGCCAGGCGAGCTTTGCGTCGTATGCCGCGTCGGGGCGAACGCCGTCCTTGTAGCGCCAGTGTGCTGCAATGCCGACCTCTGCAACCTGGTGCATCGAGCGCGTACGGATCTGAACCTCGAGCGGCCGGCCGTCCAAGGCGACTACCGCTGTATGCAGGCTCTGGTAAAGATTGTTCTTTGGTATCGCAATGTAGTCATCAAACTGGTTATGGATCGGCCGCCACACGGAGTGCACGGTGCCAAGCGCTGCGTAGCAGTCGCGAAGATCGTCCACGATGACTCGTATCGCATAGACGTCGTAAATCTCCGAAAAGTCGGTCCCCTTGCGCGACATCTTCTTGTGAATGGAGTAGAGATGCTTCGCACGACCAGAGAATTCTGCATGAATCCCTGCTCGCTCAAGCTCGGGACGCAAGACGGCGATGGCACGCTCAATGTAGTTGGAACGGGCGTCACGCCGAAGGTCGACGAGCGCCGCGAGCTCGTGATATCGCTCTGGCTCGAGCGTCTTAAAGGAGAGATCCTCAAGCTCCCACTTGATCTGCCAGATTCCAAGGCGCTCGGCGAGTGGGGCGTAGATCTCAAGGGTTTGGCGTGCAATCCGGGTCTGCTTCTCCGATGGCAGCGCGGCGATCGTGCGCATGTTGTGGAGGCGGTCGCCGAGCTTAATGAGCACGACGCGGATATCCTGTGCCATCGCCAAGAACATCTTGCGCATGCTCTCGGCATGCTGCTCCTCGGCTGAGAGGGAGGAGAACTTGCTGAGTTTCGTTACGCCGTCAACAAGATTGGCGACCTCATCACCAAATCGCGCTGCAATCTCGCCCGTGGTGATACTCGTATCCTCTGGTACGTCGTGGAGCAGTGCTGCGGCAAGCGTCGATGCATCGAGTCCAAGATCGGCAAGGATCAACGCTGCTTCTGCTGGATGCGTGACATAGGGCTCACCAGAGGCTCGGAGCTGTCCTTCATGCGCGGCAACGGCAAAGTCAAACGCATCCTCGACAAGGCGGAGCTGATCCCCTGCCAACTGATGTTCGGTGGCCTTCGCAATGAGTAGCTCGCGCAGCTGTGCAATCGGGCGCGCGAGGGCACGAACCTTCGCGGTCGGGCTGACAGCAGCACGCTCCGACCGACCGACCGCGGGGACTGGCTGTGGATCAACGCTCATGCTCATCGAGGATACCCGAGTGCAGCCAGTGCCTCGCGCGCAACGCCGACCTCATCCCATGCCTCGACCTGCCCGTCGCGCTCAATGGTCTGCTCATGCCCCTTCCCTGCAAGAAGCACGACGTCACCAGGGCGGGCTTCGTGCAGTGCTGAGTGAATCGCGGCACGGCGCTCGTGGATGATCTGGGTTCGGCCGGCGGCGTTCGCCACGCCAAGCACGGCGCTGATCCCTGCGTGGATCGCTGCGGCAATCGCGTCTGAGCTCTCCGAGCGGGGGTGATCTTCCGTAATCCAGATTCGGTCGGCGGCTGCGAGTGCGGCACCGATCTCTGGCCGGCGACGCGGGTCTCGCTCCCCTGCTGCGCCTGCAACAACGAGGAGTCGCCCACCTGGCGCACAGAGGCTACGGGCCATCTCGACCGCATTGCGCATGGCATGACCGTTGTGCGCAAAGTCAACGATGATGGAGAACGGCTGGCCATCAACGATCCGCTGGCTGCGTCCAGGCGGACCAGGCTCTGCCTCGACCGCTGCGCGTGCGACCTCAAGCGGGAGCCCCCAGGCGGCAACGAGTGTCAGCGCCGCTGCGGCATTTATTAGGTTGTAGCGTCCCGGTAACTGCAATTCAAGCGCATACGGTTCCCCGTTGATCACTGCGCGCCCATCCGGAAGAAGTCCGAAATGTGCAACACGCACACCCGCTGCGGCCGCAGCGGCGGCGAAGAGCGGCTCGGTTGCGTCCCCTGTCGGCAGGACGAGGAGCGGCTCAAGTCCAGCGGCGCGACTCGCAGCGCTCCAGCGAATCTGGTCGACGAGGCGCAACTTTGCCGCTCGATATGCCTCAACCGTTCCGTGTAAATCCAGATGGTCAACGGTGACATTGGTCACGAGCCCTGCAGCAAACGACATCCCGCCGACGCGCGCAAGCTCTAGCCCGTGGCTCGTCGCCTCAATCACGGCGGCCTGGTCGCCTGACGACGCAATCCGTCGAAGGAGGTGCTGCAACTCGGGCGCCTCCGGTGTCGTGTGGCTCCCGTCAACGACTGCCTGTACCCCGCCGACGCGCGTGATCGCAGTGGTCAAAAGTCCAGAGGGGAGGCCAACGGATGTGAGTGCGGTTGCCAGCAGGGTGGAGGTGGTGGTCTTTCCATCCGTCCCAGTTACACCAATGGTGAGCAGCTCCTCTGCGGGATCCCCCTCCCACCAGGCGGCAATCTCTGCGAGCGCGCGGCGCGTGTCGCTGACGACAATCGTTGGAACAACTGCATGGAGGTCGCGTTCCGCCACAAGGAGCGCGGCGCCGCGCTCAACCGCCTCCGCTGCATACGCCGCCCCGTCGGTGCGGAATCCACGAATCGCGACGAAGATCCCACCTGGCGCAACGTGGCGCGAGTCATGCGTCGGCGCGCTTGTAAGCGCGATGCTGCGCGAGCCGGTAAACCCGGCGCTGCCAATGCGGCCGAGTCGCTCAAGAAGCGCTGTGATAGATCGATCAGGCATCGGCACTCCAGCGCGAACGCGCGCCGCCGAGGCGTACCAGTCGTCGCATTACTGGCACTGCCTTGAAGAGCGCTACCGCGAGTGGGGTCGAGGCAGGTGGCTGGATCGCAAAGAGAGCAACGAGGTAGACAGCGACTGCCGCCGACCCGCCTGCAACGAGGCGAACAAGATCTGTGACGGGGCTCGCACCAAGGTTGTCGAGTTGGGCAATGAGGAGGTACGCAGCGCTGGCGGCCGGGAGCGCCAAGAGCAACGGGGCGAGTTGCTGACCGAAGAGATCCCACCAACGGAGTTGCGGCACACGTCGCCGGATCTGCCACGAGAGGAGCGCGGCCTGCGCCCAAGCGCTTGCACTGAGCGCGACTGCAAGCGCTGCAAGTCCGTACGTCGGTAGGAGCAGTGCTGCAATCGCCACGCCCATCACGTCGTAGGCGAAATCGGAAAGCGTGGGGCGCACCGTGTCACCAAGGCTATAGAAGACGCGCATCAAGAGTGCCGTCACGCCGTGGCCGCAAAGGCCGAGGAGCAAGATTGAGAGGAGAGCCGCCATCTGGCCCACTGCCTCGGCACTTGACCCAATTCCCGTTGCAAGACCGACAAGATGCGGCGCGAGCACAATGCCGACCCAGATCATCGGTGCATAGAGTGTTGCGACCACACCGATCGATTCGCGCGTGATTCCAGCGAGTGCGGAAAGATTCGCCTGGGCGGCCATGCGACTTGCGCGCGGCAAGATTGCAGTTGCCATCGCGCTCGACACCAGCGCGAGCGGAACCTGCAGGAGGGTGAACGCGTACGACCAGACGGTGATGCTCCCTGGGCCAAGTCCAGCGGCGATGCCAATGAAGTAGGCAAAGAGCACCTGCACAGAGAGTGCCGACGCGATGCGCGGGGCGAGTGAACGGAAAAGCTGCGGGATCATTGGATCTCGCAGGTCTGGCGCAGATGGCCGAAACGGGCTGTTCGCTAGGGCACGGAGTGAGAGAGCGAAGACGAGAAGTGCGCCAGTCGCTGTGCCGATCGCAGCGCCAAAGCCGCCGGCGGCAGCGCCACCGATGAGTGCGCCAGCAATCGTGCCCAGGTTATAGATGATCCCATTCGCTGCGGTCGCGATGAACCGATCGGCCGCTGCTGCGGCGGCTGCGCCAATCGATGAGAGCGCGAGCAGTGATGTTGAGAAGAGGAGGATCCGGCTCAGATCGCGCGCCTCTGCCCTCGAGGCGATGCTCATGCCAGCAAACACCACCTCACTGAACAGATCGGAAGCGGCAAACGCGAGGAGAAAGAGGAGAAGCAGCACGCTGCCAATAAGGAGAAAGAACGACGCAAGGAGTGCGCGGGCACGCTGCACCTCCCCGCGCGCGTGGAGGCCAGCGAGTGCCGGGACGAGCACGGTACTGAAGGAGCCGGCCGCAACGAGGCCGAAGACGATGTCGGGGAGACGGAATGCAGCGAGCAGCGGGTCGAGCTGGCCGGTTGCGCCGAAGATCGCGATGAGGACGGTGATGCGCACCCAGCCAAGCAGCCGCGACGCAAGCGCTGCCGACGAGAGCAGCACGCCGTTGCGACCAAGGCTTTTCACTGCTGGCTTCTTCATCGTGACCCCGTGGCGCGTCGCGCCCGCGGATGGGCGGCTGAGTAGAGTCCGCGCAGTCGGGTCGTTGAGACGTGGGTGTACACCTGTGTTGTTCCGAGGCTCTCGTGGCCGAGAAGTTCTTGCACAACACGAAGGTCTGCTCCACCGTCCAGCAGGTGCGTCGCGAAAGAGTGCCGCAGGGTGTGTGGGTGGAATGCCGCTGGAAGCCCTGCTGCGCTAGCGATTGCATCAAGTCGAGCGCGTGCACCGCGCTCGCCGAGCGCGCCGCCATTGCGGTTCAAGAACAGCGCTCGGGTCGCTTCGCCCTTTTGCAGGCGTACCAGCTCGGGACGCGCATCGTTGATATAGCGCTCTAATGCCGCCTTGCAGGGTGTGCCGTACAGCACGACACGCTCTTTATCGCCCTTCCCCGTCACCTTCACCTCGCAGCGCGCGAGGTCAAGGTCCGCAGTCTCGATGGCGACCAGCTCGGCAATGCGCAATCCGGCCCCGTACAACAGCTCAATGAGTGCCGTGTCGCGCAACGCAAATACGCTTGACGAGCCAGCTGCTGCCGTGGCGATGAGGCGCTCGACTTGTACCGTCGTGAGGACATCAGGGAGGCGGCGCTCTCGCTGCGGCCGTGCCAGTGCGCGGAGAGGATCGCGTTCAATGGTCCCCTCTCGAATCCAGAAGCGATAAAACGTGCCAAGGGCTGCGAGGCGCTGTTGAACAGTCGAGCGCTCTGTGTCGGCGCCGATCGTAGTGATGTAGCCGCGGAGTTCGCTGCGTGCTGGGGCCTGCCAATTAACGCTCGACTCATCACACCAGCTGAGGAATCGGCGAACCACCGTCTCATACGAGCGCAGCGTCGCTGGTGAGAGCGACCGTGCGCGGAGTGAATCAAGGAAGGGGCTCATGCGCGGATCGGTATCAGGGCGCAACCGCCCTGCTGCTGGAGCCGGCTTGCGGCCCCGTCCCATCAGGTCGCCACGCGGGGGGCACGCTTCACGCGTGCCTTTGAAGCTTTGGCGCTCTTTGTCGCTGGCGAGCCGGCGGCCTTTGTCCCTGCTCGACGACGCTTTGGTGCAAATGCAAGTGGATCTGGCTCGCCACCAGGCAGTACCAGTGCAAGCAGCTCACCTTCAGGGAGTGCCACGCGTGCACCGCATCGCGTGCAGATCCCGCCCTCATCGTCGAGTCCAATCACTGCACCGCATCCCTCGTGAACTGCACCAGTCGGTCGTGGCCGGATCGTCTTGCACTCTGGGTAGCGGTTGCACGAATAGAAGTACGTCCCGCGCTTATTGTTCTTCTTCGGGATCAGCATGCCGCCATGCTCAACGCCACAGATTGGACAGAGGGCGTCGAATGTCAGCTTGAATTCTGCCGGTACCTCTGGCCGCGGGATGTGCTTGCACTCTGGGTAGCGGTTGCAGCCGAGGAACCAGCCGAAACGGCTGCGGCGCTGCACCATCTTGCCGCCATGTTCTGGCCCACAGATCGGGCAGGGAAGGTCCGCGCCTTCAAGGGTTGGCGTATCGCCTGATGGGGAGTCATCACCAATCACCTTCGAAAGTGACTTTCGCTCGGTGTGCTCTGGATACTTTGAACACGCGAGATACCAGCCGAAGCGCCCAAGCTGCTCGAGCATGTCGTGCCCTTGGCTGCACTTCTCCTCGCTGGGTCGAGTGCGGAACTCCCCCGCGCCGATGCTCTCCTTTTTCTCTAGGACGAGTGGCTCAAATGTCGCCCAAAACTTTGCGAGCACTTCGCGCCAATCTGCTCGCCCCTCGGCGACCGCGTCCAGCTCCTCTTCCATCCCTGCGGTAAATCCAAGGTCAACGAACGCGGTGAAGTGCGTCGTGAGGAGATCGCACACCGTTTCACCGAGTCGAGTGGCGCGGAGGCGGTTGTCCTTGTCGCGGTCCACATATTCGCGCTCTTGGATGCGCTCAATAATTGCGGCGTAGGTTGATGGGCGCCCGATGCCGTGCTTCTCAAGCTCCTTCACAAGTGTCGGCTCCGTGAATCGCGGCTCGGGCTTTGTCTCATGCGGCACACCTTCAGCGGTTGCAACCTCGCCGGCAGCCCCCTCAAGGAGCTCAGGGAGGCGCGCCTCAGCCTCTTCTTCTTCGTCATCGCGCCCTTCGAGATAGACCGCCGTGAACCCTGGCTCAAGTGTCCGCGTTGCGACGGTTTTAAGTTGATCGTCACCGGCGCCCCAGATTAAGGTCGTTGACGCAGAGACCTTATCGGGCATCTGTGAGGCTAGTGTCCGGCGCCAGATCAATGTGTAGATCTTCAGCTCTCGGTCATCAACATACGGAGCGACCTGCTCCGGCGTAAGCGCGAGATTCGTTGGCCGAATTGCTTCGTGTGCCTCTTGTGCATTCTTCGACTTAGATGCGTACTGGCGCCCACCCTCGACAACCATCTCTGCGCCGAAGCGGTCGCGGATCACAACGGCTGCATCAGAAATCGCCTGCTGGCTCAGCGTTGGTGAATCGGTACGCATATACGTAATGAGACCGGTTCGCTCGCCTCCAATCTCAACGCCTTCGTACAGCTTCTGCGCAAGTTGCATCGTGACCCGCGAGCGGAACCCGTGCTTGCGGCCAGCCTCTTGCTGGAGCGTTGAGGTAATGAAGGGCGGAACTGGACGCTGCTTGCGTGTACTCTCCGTTCGTTCAACGACGGTTGCCGACGCCCCCTGAAGTCGGGCGACGGCAGCTGCTGCTGACTCTGGCTCAATCTCGAGCGTCTCGCCTTTTGCTCCGATGAGCGTGGCGGAGATGACAAGGTCAGGGTCAACGGCGGGACGGACGCCAAGCTCAACCGTGAAGTAGTGCCGTGGAATGAAGGCGCGGATCGCGCGCTCGCGTTCGACGACGAGACGCAGCGCAACCGATTGGACGCGCCCCGCAGAGAGCTTCGGCTTGATGAGGCGTGACAGGAGGGGCGAGAGCCGATAGCCAACCAGGCGGTCAAGGATTCGACGCGCCTGCTGCGCATTGACAAGGTCCTGGTTGATCGCGCGAGGGTGACTGAAGGCGTCAAGGATTGCCCCCTTCGTGATTTCAGAGAAGGTCACGCGCCGGCGGTCGCCCTCGGGAATCTCGAGTGCCTCGGCAACATGCCAGGCGATCGCCTCCCCCTCGCGGTCAAGGTCGGTGGCCAACCAGATCGCGCTCGCCTTCTTTGCGGCTTTCTTAATGTCGTCGAGGCGGCGTACCTTCTCCTCGATCACCTCGTAGGTGGGGGTAAAGCCATGCTCAATGTCGATTGAGAGGCTCCCCTTCTTCGTCTTCGCAGGAAGATCGCGGACATGCCCATAGGAGGCGAGGACCGTGTAGTCGGCCCCTAGATACCGCTCAATGGTCGTTGCCTTTGCTGGCGACTCGACAATGACGAGGTTCTTCCCTGCCTTACTCATGGGCGAGAGCGTAGCACCGCCCTCTCAGTTGCCCGCCAGCGCCCCCCGCCCTGCTCTACGAGCCCGTGCTGGGCAAGGAGGGTAAGCGCCGCCGGAAGGGCACTCTGGTTTACTGTGGCAAGGTCGGCGAGACCGTCTTCCGATAGTCCATCTGCCCCTGATGCGAGCAGGCGCTTCAGGATGCGGCCGCGCACACCATCGGGTGCGAGCTCTTGGCTCCACTGCGACACGGTCTCCCCCACGATTCTCGCCCTGCTGTCTTCTTGTAAAGACACTGCACATACAGCGAGCCACGCCTGAAAATCAGCAATTCCTCCCACAAGGACAGGGACTGGGCGCTGGTCTAGGCGCAATGACAGTGCAGGGGGGCCGGACACCCAGGAGAGCCCGCCAGCAGCACTCTCCAGACCAAACGGCGCACTCGCGAAGGCCAGCGGTAGATCCATCTCGGCGGCTGCGGTGGCAGTGAGGAGCGCCCCACTCCCCTCCGGCGCCTCCACGATGAGCACCCCATCGCAGAGGGCGGCGAGCAGCGTGTTGCGTGCAACAAAGCTCCACGCGGCCGCAGGTGTCCCCACTGGGCGGTCGGAGAGCAGGAGCCCGCGTTTCAAGAGCTCGGGAACGAACGGCCTCGCCCCATGCCGCAGCCCGATCGGGGCAGGGCTTGGAAGCACCCCAATTGTTACGCCGCCCGCCATGAGCGCGGCGCGATGAGCCGCCTCGTCGATTCCGCGTGCCATGCCACTCACGACGCACCAGCCTGCCTCTGCGCAGGCCGTGGCCAGGAGGCGTGCCGTTGCGAGACCGTGGGCGCTCGGGTGCCGTGTCCCCACGATGCCAATGGCAGGAAGTGCCAGCGCACCGCCCTGCCCCTCAGTCCAGAGCGGTCTACGG